>ENA-UOWO01002053-UOWO01002053.1-activated-sludge-metagenome-genome-assembly--contig:-NODE-2053-length-25590-cov-24.915410_pt1 | contig 25590 bp, 9 predicted proteins | sample MGYA00238148_ERZ761564 | MGnify/ENA primary metagenome ERZ761564 (study PRJEB28885, sample SAMN05720194) | activated sludge metagenome | isolation source: Anaerobic digester | place: USA... | reverse complement strand
ACGCTGTGGGCAAATGACTTCTTCCTGTACGGAGAAGACAACTGCACACCGACCAACATCCTGTACCAGAAACTGGCAGTGATCCGCGCTGACGAAAATCCGGGCAATGCATTTCCGACTGACCTGCCACAATCGATCGTAGTAACCTGCGCAGATCAGGGTACACAAATACCGGTACAAATCTGGCTACAGGATGCGGCAGGTAACGCCGACTTCTGCATTGCATACGTGGACGTACAGGATAACCTGGAGGGTTGTGAAAATGCAGCCAATGCAACGGTAGCCGGTACGCTGGAAACCGAAACCCTGCAAGGTGTGGAAGACGCCGCAGTCGAACTCGTCATCACGAATGCTACCGGACAGCAAGGCGTTATCACACAATTCAGTGATAATACGGGCGCTTTCAATTTCACCGCCGCTGTACCGTTTGCCGGCAATTATACGCTGACGCCGACGAAAGACGACAACCCCCTGAACGGTGTGACGACCTATGATCTGGTGCTCATTTCCAAACACATTCTGGGCCTGGTGCCGTTGAATACGCCGTATAAAATGATTGCTGCCGACGCCAACCGCTCCGGCTCGATCACCACATTCGACATCGTAGAATTCCGCAAACTGATCCTGGGTATTTACACCCATTTGCCGAACAATACCTCCTGGCGTTTTGTGGATCAGGATTTCGTATTCGCCGATCCCGCCAATCCGTTCCAGTTTCCGTTCCCTGAAAACATATCCGCGCAAAACGTTTTGTCCGATCACCTGGCGGATGATTTTGTCGGTCTGAAAGTCGGCGACGTGAACAATACCGTGATTGCCAATTCTTTACTTGCGGCCGACGAGCGCACATCCGCGACGCTGCTGTTCGACGTGGAAGACCGCATGGTGAAAGCCGGTGAAGTATTTTCCGTAAGCTTCAAGGGTGCGGAACGCGTACAAGGCTACCAGTTCACCATGAACCTAAACGGCCTGGAAGTAATGGATATTTCCGGTACGGGCGATATCAAAACGAGCAATTTCGCCGTATTCGAGGGCGCAGTCACTACTTCCGTAGATGGACCTGACAATGAATTTACGGTAACGTTCCGGGCTAAAAAAGCCGGCCAACTGTCCGCTATGCTGGGCGTTTCCAGCCGGATCACGAAAGCGGAAGCGTACAGTCTGGATAACGAAAGACTGGACGTAGCATTCCGTTTCAGGTCTGCAACAGGCACGACAACCGTTGGTATCGGTTTTGAAGTATATCAAAACCAGCCCAACCCGTTTGTCAACAAAACCTTCATCGGTTTCCACCTCCCGGAGGCGACCGAAGCGACCCTGAATGTCTTCGACGAGACAGGGCGCGTGATATTTTCACAAAACGGATCATTTACAAAAGGTTATAATACATTTGCCCTTGACAAACAACTGCTGAACACGGCAGGTATGTTGTATTATACAGTAGAGACCTCAACGGACCGCGCAACGAAGAAAATGATACAGTCGAGATAGGAGGCTGCATAAATCTGTATTCCTGATGATCCCTCTTCACGGGCCATTCCTACGCGTTATCTTTTTACTGTTTTGGGCCGGCCATATATGCTTTACTGCTGCCGGCCAGGTGGCAGCTCCCGAAGCCCTGACGATCGATCAGGGCCTTTCTCAGGGTATGATATACGACGTCCTGCAAACGAAGGACGGTTTTTTGTGGGTCGGCACCAAAGACGGCCTGAACCGCTACGACGGCTACAACTTCAAGGTCTGGAGCAACAATCCTTATTATCCTTTTACACTTTCCGACAACACGGTTACGGCGCTTTTGGAAGACAGCCGCGGCTGGTTATGGCTTGGCAGCGAAAGCCAGGGCGTTAGTCTGTTCGACCGGAAATCGGAGCGCTTTTACCATGTCAACCTTCCCATAAAAATAGCGGGTGGCAACCAGGTCCTGTCCGACGTACGCTGCATCATCGAAGACCGGAAAGGGCGTATCTGGATAGCCAACAGGGGAGCAGGTATTTACTGCCTGACGATGCCGGAAAACGGGCAATCAGGCTTGCCCGACACCTCCGATATCAGCAAATGGTGTACCCTGCAAGTGGTTCAGTTGCCCCATCCCAAAAGAGCGGGGGCCGATCTTCAGGAAGAGTTTTCGAATATCTGCGAAACAAAAGACGGCACGCTGTGGGCAGGCTCCTCCAGAGGTGTGTACCAGATTGATCCTCAAACACTTGAAGTAGTGTATAGCACGATAGCGCCGGATCCTTATTCCAAAGAAGCCAACGGGATCATTCAAACCGTTTCCGGAGAAATATGGGGTGTAAACCAGAACGGTATTTTCACATACAAGAACCGGCAATACAACCACTACGATTTAGGGATTAATAAAGAGATCGGAACAGCCGTAATCATTAAAAGCGATCCTTCAGGTACGCTTTGGGCCTTGTTTGAAAGAAATTTGTGGAGAATCGATCCCGACAAACCCATCGATTTTTCCCGCCCCGAATACGTTCTGGATAAACCTGCCAACACGTTTTCCATAGACCGGCAGGGCAACATCTGGGTAGGAACCCTGGGCTACGGATTGCGCAAAATCGTTCCGCGCAAGGCCATGTTTAATACCACCTTGAAGGGAACCAGCATCTGGGGCGTTTGGCAGGACAAACAGGGGCGCGTGTTGTGCAAATTGTTTAACAAAATCGTGGCATTCGACCCGGTAACACAACAGGTATCGCAGCAATCCGCGTTTCCCGACGCGCTGCCGCAACAGAACGACCTGCTGTACGAACCTTCCGGCGACTGCTGGCTGCTGTGCGGATTGCGGGATGAAAAAGCCAATAAAAGCGAATTGCGCAGGTACCGGCCCGACCGTTCGCTTGCGGCCGTGTATGATATAGCGATCAACCGGTACCCTTATGCGCGGCTGCTCCGCACTGCCGATGGGCGTATCTGGGTGTCGGGCAAATCGGGCCGTTTGCTGCGCTGCGATCCGGCTACCGGAAAAATGGATGTTTTCGATTTCGGGCGGCTGTTCGGTAACCAGGCGACGGCCGTACAAACCATCGCACTGGTGGAAGACGGCAACGGCACGATCTGGGCGGGTACGCAACTGGGCCTGGTAGAATGCCGGTGGTCGGGCGATTCCCTCGGTTTTAAATTGTTTAAAACGACCGCCGGGCAGAAAAACGTCCTGAACAACAATTCCATCGCCTGCCTTTTACCCGATCCGTCCGAACCCGGCAAGCGCCTCTGGATCGGCACCAAAGGCGGCGGTATCAACTGCCTCGACCTGCGTACCGGCGACATGAAGTACATCACGACCGATCAGGGGCTGCCCAACAACGTGGTATACGGCATGTTACCCGACGCATCGGGCCGGCTGTGGTGCAGTACCAACCGTGGTATTTTCAGGCTGACGATGCAGGGCGAAAAAGTGGCCGACGTCAAGGTGTTTACGCAGGCCGATGGTTTGCAAAACAATGAATTCAATACCCAGGCCTTTTTTAAAACTGCCGGCGGCGAGATGCTGTTCGGCGGTGTGGACGGATTGAACCGTTTTTCTCCCGAATTGCTGGAGTTGAACAATACGCCGCCGCCGGTGCGCATCGTCGGTATAGAGATCAACCACCAGCCGGCGCGGTTTTCAGCATTCGGCGGTATGTTGCCCCATTCACCTGAATACCTGCAGGAAATTACCCTCGAACCGGATCGGAACAACCTTTCATTCGAGTTTACGGCACTCGATTTTACAGACCCGGCCAAAAATCATTACCGCTATAAATTGTCGCCGATAGAAACAGACTGGGTGGAAGCCGGAGCCAGGCATTTTGCACACTACACACACCTCGCGCCGGGCACCTATACGTTTCAGGTGAAAGCGAGCAACAACGACGGCGCCTGGAATGAGGAAGCAGTAGAAATGCGGGTGATCGTGCTGCCGCCCTGGTGGAAAACAAACCTGGCAAAATTCCTGTATCTGGTGCTTGCCTGCGCTATCGGCTGGCTGATCTACCGCGAGCATGTGCGCAGCATCCGGCTGAAAGCGCGGGTTGTTTTCGAACAGCGCGAGCGCGAGCGGATCCGTGCGCTGGAGCAAATGAAAACCAACTTTTTCTCTAATGTAGCACACGAATTCAGGACCCCGCTCACCCTGATCATAGAGCCGTTGCGGCAGGTACTGAAAAAACCGGATGAAAGCGGCTGGCTTTCCAAAATAGGGCTGGCGGCCCGCAACAGCCAGAAACTGCTTCAACTGGTAAACGAGTTGCTCGATCTGGCCAAACTGGAAAGCGGCGCCATGCAACCCGAATACCGCACCGGCATGATTGGCGATATCGTTCGTCCGGTAGCCGAATCCTTCACCGGCTCGGCGGAAAACAAGGGCATCGACCTGCTGGTAAATATTCATTCCAACGTGCAAGGTGATTTTGATGCCGGCAAACTGGAAAAAATCTGTTTTAACCTGATTTCCAATGCCTTGAAATTCACTCCCTCCGGAGGTGAGGTGCTTGTGTCTGTCCAGGCTGTTTCCGCTGAAACCACCGGCAAAAAGCCGCTCCTGAAAATTACAGTCGCCGACACCGGCAGAGGTATTTCCAAAGCGGATTTGCCGCATGTGTTCGAACGCTTCTACCAGGCCCATGAAACGGCGGGCGGCGGCCAGCCCGGCACCGGAATCGGACTGGCGCTCTGCCGGGAACTCACCGAACTCATGGGCGGGAAAATAAGTGCGGAAAGCGAACCCGGCCGCGGCTCCACATTCCAGGTGTTGTTGCCGCTCCGGCAGCGCGCGACAAGGACCGGGGAAACGGAACAAACGGCCCTGGAATCCCCGTTGCCTGCGCTGCCGATGTTGGAAGAGAAAGATTTGCTGCATCATACCTCGCCACCGCAGCCGGCGGGCCGCCCCTTGCTGCTGCTGGCGGAAGACAACGAGGAATTGCGCGCATTTTTATACCAGACCCTGTCCGAATCCTGCGAAGTCATCGAAGCGCCCGATGGCAAAAGAGCGATCGAACTGGCCCGGCAACGCGTGCCCGACATCGTCGTGTCCGACATTTTTATGCCGCACGTCGACGGCATCGAATTGCTCGATATGCTGAAACGTGACCTGATCACCAGCCATATTCCCGTCCTGCTGCTTACCTCCAAAACCGCACTCGAAAACCGCCTGGAAGGGCTGCAACACGGCGCGGATGCTTACCTCGGCAAACCGTTCCAGACCGAAGAGTTACTGGCCTGGATCAGCAACCTGCTGGAAACGCGCCGCCGCCTGCAGGAACGCTTTACACGCCCTGCTCAGGCAAGCGGCACGCCGGGTCATGCTGCCATATTGGAAGACGATGCACCTTCCCAGGGCGCAACTTTGTCGGCCCTCGATCACCAGTTTCTTGACAAACTGCGGCAGGTAGCGGAACAGGAAATAGAAAACGAACACTTCAGCGTGGAAGAACTTGCCAGGCAGATGACCATGAGCCGCTCGCAGTTGCACCGTAAAATGTCAGCGATCACGGGCCAGTCGACCGGGGAGTTTCTGCGTAATTTCCGCCTCGACCGGGCGATGGAACTGCTTCAAACCAAATCGGGCAACGTGAGTGAAATTGCGTGGCGCGTGGGTTTCGGCAATGCGAAGTATTTTTCCACGTCGTTTAAGGAACGGTTTGGGGTGTCGCCAAGCGAAGTAGGGGAGGATAAGTGACTTTTGGCTTCATTGCAACATCAGCGAACCAATTTGCAACATCAGCGAACCCGAGTTGTATCCCGTTTCCTGCAACTTTACCTCCAGTGAATGGTACCTTCTCCGATGGGAGGGGGTATATAAAGGAAGAAGATATTACACATGGGGGCGTAGCAATTACGGTTCTACGAAGGCCTGCCGGGAGTATTCTCGGGCAGGCCTTTTTGTGAGTTGTGAATCAGGATTCTACGAAAGATTTTGTTCGGCTACGCCTCACGTGGGAGGATGGGGACGCGGATTGTGCGGATCATGCGGATTTTCGCAGATCATTTGGTGGCCTTGCGGCCACTACTTTTTGATATTTTACGGATTAAAGCCGCCTCCGGCGGAGTGCGTATTTAAGGCATAAATATGAAATAATGGAAGTGACAGATGTTGTTTTTTGCTTCGCTTATAAATGGTTGGTTGAATCTACGTCCATAAAATATCAAAAAAGAAGTGGCCGCAAGGCCACCAAATGATCTGCGAAAATCCGCATGATCCGCACAATCCGCGTCCCCATCCTCCCACGTGAGGCGTAGCCGAACAAAATCTGCATCACAACTCACCGCTTCACATCCGGCATGCTTCGGCGCAGCGCCGGCACGCCTCCGCGCATTCCCGGCAGTGATCGTGGTGCTGTGCATGTTTTTCGCATTCGGTTGCACAGGCATCGCACACCTCGGCACATTGCCTGCAAAGTGCCGAGGAAAACTCCGAATCACGGGCCTGGAGGCGGGCGCAGAGGGCACAAAAATCCGCACAATCGCGGCAGAGTTGGGCACAACGCGCCATACCTTCTGAAATGTCGGCAGTGGCGCAACGTTCGCAGGCAGTCAGGCACGCCAGGCAGGCTTCGATACTGGCAGAGTGTTGATGTTGCATGGAAGGGTAGTTTTCGTGATAACAAAAAGAATAAGGATTCTCTTTATATATACGAAAATGTTGCCCGGTGGATTTTTATACCCTCTAAATCGCCGCCAGCACCTCCAGGTAAAATCCCCAGAATTTTTTGAAACTCGACACCGATGCCCGCTCGTCCGGACTGTGTGCGCCCTCGATCAGCGGTCCGAAAGAAACCATGTCGAGCCCGGGGTACGATTCGCCGATGATACCGCATTCCAGCCCTGCGTGGCAGGCTTCGATCACCGGCGCGTCGCCGAACATTTTCTGGTAAATGCCCGACATCTTTTGTACGAGTTTCGATTTCGGATTGGGTTGCCAGCCGGGGTAGGCGTTGGCCAGTTCCACTTCGGCGCCCAGCAGATCGAACGGCGCGCGGAAAGCGGCGGCAACGTCGGCCTTGCTGCTTTCGACCGAACTGCGTTGCAGGGAGCCGATTTTCAACTGACCGTCGCGCAGGGTGATTTTGGCCAGGTTCGTGGAGGCTTCCACGAGGCCGGGAATATCGGGGCTCATGCGGAATACACCGTTTTGCACGGCGCGAACGGCGTTGAGGAATTTTGCCTGGTCGGGTTTGCGCATCAGTTTGCCGGGCAGTGTGGCTTCGGTGGCCGTTACTTTCAGGTTGGGCTCCACGGTTTTGAATTCCGTGGCTACCTCCTGTGTGGCTGCTTTCAGCAATTTGGCAAAACGTTTTTCATTTTTCACTGCCACCCAGGCTTTCGCTTCACGCGGAATTTCATTGCGCAGGTTGCCGCCATCGAACGCGGAAAGCCGCAATCCGGCCGGTACGCAGGCCATGAGTACGCGCGCCAGAATCTTGTTGGCGTTGCCGCGGCCGCGGTGAATATCCATACCGCTGTGGCCGCCCTGCAGGCTGCTCACCTGCACCATAAACGTCTTCATACTTTCCGGCGCGGCTTCTTCCTTGTATGTCCAGTCGATGAGCGAGTCGATGCCGCCGGCGCAACCGATGGTGAGCACGTGGTCTTCCTCGGTGTCGAGGTTGAGCAGGAGTTTGCCTTTCAGCAGGCCTTTACCCAGGTTTTTCGCGCCGCCGAGGCCTTGTTCCTCGTCGAGGGTAAACAGCGCTTCGAGCGGCGGATGAGAAATGTCCTTCGACGCCAGCACGGCCAGAATGGCTGCCACGCCCAGTCCGTTGTCGGCGCCGAGGGTGGTGCCGCGGGCGCGCACCCAGTCACCGTCGACGTACATATCGATACCTTGTTTGTCGAAATCGAAATCGACGTCGGCATTTTTGGAGTGCACCATATCGATATGCCCCTGCAAAATAGTGACCGGACTTTTTTCGCGGCCGGGCGACGCCGGTTTTTTGATAATCACATTGCCGAAATCGTCGGTGAAAGTTTCCAGGCCGTGTTTACGGCCGAAATCCTGCACCCATTTCGAGATGCGTTCTTCTTTTTTGGAGGGGCGCGGCACGGCGTTGAGGTCGGCGAAAATATTCCAGGGCGCGGAGGGTTCGAGTTGGCGGACTTGGTTGGACATGGTGTGGTTACGGTGTTGAATGATGGGGCAAAACTACATGGAAATGAAGGGCAATTCAAATGTTCCGGTACGAGCATGTTGAGATTTTGCTGTTGAGGCGAAGCCTGGAAAATTTCATTTTGTACCTGCGTTAAATTTCGCAGTCGGATACGGGTAATCCGGCGAGAAAATTAACGCAGGTACAAATGAAGTTTTTCGGCTGTAGCCCAACAAGTAAAATCTCAACATGCTCTAGATTTGTTCAGAATTGGCCGGATTGTAAGTGGTTTGAAATATGAAAATCAAAAGGCTTATTTTTGATAAAAATTGCTGGTGCAAATAAGGAAACACACTCTGGAAAAGATTAGATTTTGATCTGTTCGGCTACGCCCCTCGTAGGAGGATGGGAAAACGGATGAAACGGATTTTTGCGGATTAAAACGGATTTTTTGGTGGCCTTGCGGCCACCTCTTTTTGATTATAAACGGATTAATACCGCCTTCGGCGGGTATAAACTCAAGGCATACGCATGAAAAAAATGGAAGTGATTGATGGTAAATTCCTGTTTCGCATTCATAAATAATTGATTTGATCTACGCTCCGCCAAAGGCAGTTTTAATCCGTTTGTAATCAGAATAAGTGGCCGCAAGGCCACCAAAAAATCCATTTTAATCCGCAAAATCCGCAAAACCCGCGTCCCCATCCCTCTACGAGGGGCGTAGCCGAACAGATCAAAAAATCTTCACTAAACCACCTTGTCCAAGGTTGATCTCACCCGAACTTTCCTAAGTGCCATCCCATGCAACACTTCAAACTACTCCTTTTTCTCCTCCTTCCCTGCGCCCTCCCGGCCCAATGGACGCCCCTCCAAACCGGCAGCACGGCCTTTCTGGAAAGCGCTTTTGCCGTTGACCAGAACACCTGGTTTATCGGGGGCAGCGCCGTCACCCTGCGCAGCACCAATGCGGGCGCCACCTGGAGCAGTTTTCCGCTTGCAGCCGATGGCATTCCTCTTTTGGGCAGTTCAATCACGGAACTACATTTTTTTACGCCCAGTTCGGGGGTCGCGACAGGGATTTTTTTCCTCGGCAACGACGAACTGGTGCTGCGCACTTCCACCGGCGCCCAGAACTGGACTGTGGCCTTTCAGGGCAATACCGGCGCTTTCCCGCTTTATTACAATGACCTGTTTTTTCAGGACAATACCGAAGGCTGGGCGGTCGGCTCCGGCGGCCACATCCTGCACACCCAGAACAGCGGCGCTGGGTGGTCGCCGGTCAGCATTCCCGGCGTGGGGTGGGAACTGTACTGCATCGGTTTTTCCGACGCGCAAAACGGCTTTATCGGCGGTACGGGTGGACTGCTGCGTTCCACCAATGGCGGCAATACCTGGACACCGACGGGCATGACGGACGCCGTGACGGCCATTCAATTCCTGAATGCCCAAACAGGGTTTATCAGCGGCTACAATTCCCTGAAAAAGACCACCGACGGAGGCCAGACCTGGATCGACGTGCCGATGCCGCCCGGCGGCGCAGGCGTGGAGGATATCTGGTTTGCCGACCAACTGCACGGCTACCTGCTGAATTACGACGCCATTTATCGCACCACCGACGGCGGGCAGGTGTGGAAAAAATACAACGGCGGCACGGCCGTGAATGTGCAATACAACGGATTTGCCTGGCTCGACCAGAACCGTGGCATGATCGTGGGCGACAACGGACTTTGCCTGAAAACGGATAATGGCGGCGGCAACGATTGGGCGCCCATCGCAGGTTTCGAACCCGGGCCCGGTTTCGTGCCCTGCGCCAATGTGCCGCAAACGCTCCTGAACCTCACGGCCGATGTGCCCGGTTATACCTATCAGTGGTTCCTCGACGGCAACCTGTTTTCCACTGCCCGCAACCCGGAGGTGACGTTTCCGCAACCGGCCACCTCCTACACTGTAACGCTCGTGGCAGCACAGGGCGCCGGGCGCGACACGGCTGTCTGGAACGTCCAGACCAAGGCGCCGCTGACCCTGACCACGCCCGTTTTCACCGTCACCGAACCGGAAATATGCCGGGGCAACAACACCAAACTGAGCACGACCAATTACCTCGAAGGCTTCGGTATCTGGAATCTGACGGCCAACGGAACAAAGATAGACTCCAACCTGTACGGCTATTTCGAGCGCTGGGTGACGCCCCTGGAAACGACCGTTTACCGCCTGCATGCGAGCCTGAGCGACGAATGCGGCACCGTGGAAAGTGAGGCGCAAATTACAGTCCAGGTGACGCCGCTGCCTTTGTTCGGCGAGTTTGCCGCCGTGCCGGAGCATCCGCTGGTGTGCGAAGGCGATTCGACGGTCATTCTGGTACCCAATTCCATTGCGGGGGCTACCTATCAATGGCAGAGCGGTATCAGCGGGCAGGTTACCGGCACGGGCGGCACCCTGAGCATACCGACCGGACCGATCGGATTTAATGCCGTGTACGATTTTACCGTCGTCAACGGCGGGTGTTACCGGTATTTCCAAAATGCTGCTACGGTGACGGCCGATTTTGTATACTCCGTTCAAAATGAACGGCATTACACCGAAACTACCGGCAACCCGGTTACCATTACCAATTATTCCTACGGCGCCGGTTTTCAGTGGGATTTCGGCGCTGCCGCCCAGCCTGCTACCTCGACGGCGCTATCGCCCACGGTCGTTTATTCCGAGCCGGGATTGTACCCCGTCCGGTTGATCGCGGCCAATACAATCGGTTGTTACGATACGAGTTATACGACGATCGAGGTGTTTCCCGACAACCTTTTGCCGACGGATAATGCGGTCGTGTGTGCCTCCGAACCCACGCAGATGCAGTTTATCAACCACTATTTAATTGAAAGAATTTTAGACACGTATACTGATGCTTCGGGCAATACCTATGTGACCGGTTACAAATACGAGCCGTTTTCCTGGTGGGCTTCCTACAACCTTTTTTACAACAAATACGATGCTTCGGGGCATCTCGTCTGGGCGCGGTACTGGCCGGCCAATTCGCATGGCAACAGTCCGTTCGACTATTATTACCAGTGCATCGGCACCTCCATTGCTGCTGATAATGAGGGAAATGTGTACATCGGCGGCTCTTTCGCCGGGATAAACATGAAAATCGGCGGCGTTCCGGTATTTACCGATGCCAACCCCAGTGCTGAAAACGCCTTCATTGTAAAACTCGACCCCGCCGGCGCCCTGCTGTGGTCGGCCCGCTATTTCGGTCCCGGCGGCACGTCTATTGTAGCGCCCACCGAACTGTTTCTGGAAAATGACAACCGCCTGGCCGTACTCATCAGCGGCAGGTTTCTAACCGTTCAGACAGCCACCCAAACCGTCGCAACGGATCCGAACAACTTTGTTCTTTTGTACGGCATGCGTTTCGATTCGACAGGGGCCCTCCTGCAACACGTGCCCATCGGGAAACCGCTGTTGTACAATTCGGAAGTGTATGCCGATTACAACCCCGATCCCGGCCAGTGGCTTACCTCGCGCATTACCCGCATTGCGCCGCGCATGCAGCGACAGCCCAATGGCGACTGGATGTTGTCGGGTTTTTTTAGAGGGAAAATTATGTGGGACACCATTGTGATGGAACCGCTCCGCCCTTCCAACCTGAATGGTTTTGTGCTGCGGCTCGACAACGATTTTAATGTGAAAAAGGCGTTTGCAACCTTCAGCGCCGACGACAACTACCAGAACGGAACCGGCTACACCAATCAACTGATCAATCTGCCTTTCGCCACGGACAATTCGGGCAATGTGTACCAGTCTGTGAGCCTCGGTACCGACGAATATTCCTGGACAGGGCCGGGCAGTATTCCGATTCCCGAAGCCTCCATTTACCTGAACGATACGTTGCCCGCTTTTGGCGACCGATGCCATTTTTTGCTCAAATACGACCCGGACGGGCAGTTGCTTTGGTCGCTGCGCAGCGGAAATGCCCATTTTTCGCACCTGGCTCCGCAGCCCGACGGAAGTGTTTTCGGCATGGCCAATTACGGGCATGCGCTGGGTTTGAACGCTCGTTCGGGGCAAAAATTTGGCAAAGCCGCGCTGGGCCAACTCGATCTGGCGCTGGTGCACTGGTCGGCCGAAGGCGACATTCTGGGCGTGATCGATCTGGCTACTACAGGTTACGACCACGGCAACTGGCTGGCTGCCATGCCCGATGGCAAACTGGCAATGTTTTACTCGCAGGGCGGTAATTTCCTTCAGGGCGACACCTCGGACATTCGCCTGACGATTTTCGACCCCGCCGGCTTGTGTCCTGCTATCCCGCTTTCCATTGCGGGGCAACCTGCGGACGCTGCATTTTGCGCGGGCGCTTCGCCCCAGTTCATCGTCAGCGCTATCGGAAATGGGATCTCCTACCAATGGCAGCGGCAGACAGGCTCCGGCTGGGAAAACCTGACGGAAAATGCCATTTATCAGGGTGTGCAAACTTCCAAACTCCGCTTGAGCGCCGCCGCCGCCCCGTCACTGAATAACCAACCCTACCGCTGTGTGCTGACCGACCTTTCCGGAAACAGCGACACGACCGAGGTGGTGCGGCCTCTGCTGCTGGCGACGCCGGAAATTGTGTTGCAACCCCAGTCCGTAACGATACAAAGTAACCACAGCGCCTCGTTCAGTACTGCCGCGCAAAACGCAGATGCCACTTTCCAATGGCAAATCGACCAGGGGAACGGCTGGGAAAACGCGCAAAACGGCGCCGTTTTCCAGAATGTACAAACGGCCGATTTGCTGGTCGTTCCGCAATCGAATACCGCCCTGGACGGCCTGAAAGTGCGTTGCTGCCTGCTGAACCCGGCGACCGGTTGCGGCCTCTGTACCGATGCGGCGACTTTGGGAGTTGTTGTCGGCGCGGGTGAAGCGCCACTTTTTACGCTGCCTTCGTTGGCGGTGTTTCCGAATCCTGCAACGGACTGGGTGTGGCTGCAATGGCAGAATCTTTCCGGTAGCGGCACTTCGGTCGTCATCCGCGACGTACTGGGACGCACTGTTTTTTCGGAAAAAATACCCGTTTCTGCGATTGGTTCGATACAGGTAGACGTACAATCGTGGGCGCAGGGTGTGTATGAGGTGCAGTTGAAGTTTGGAATGAATGAAGTGTTGGTGGGACGGTTTTTGCGGTAAAAGGCATCATGGGGAAGCCATCATGCGAATCGTGAAAAAACCGCGCATCCGACTTCTATTTGAACAACAGCACGTATTTCACCAGCGCTGTGGCATCTTCTTCCGTGAGATTAGGGTGCGCAGCCATAGCCACCTGCCCCCAGGTGCCGGTGCCGCCTTTCATCACCTTATGCGCCAGGTACGGAACGATGGTGTCGGATGCGCTGGCATACTTGGTCGCAACTTCCCGGTAGGTAGGTCCGATAAGTTTTTCGTCGATTTTGTGGCAGGTCAGGCAGTCGTTTTTGGCGATCAGCGCCTGCCCTTTCTGGTAAACGGGGTTGGTGGTAATATCATTGGCGCCGGCAGTATTCGTGTCGGAAGAGCCGCCGCAGGCAGCCAGGGAAAAAGCGAAAAGGAATGCTAACAGAAATTTGGACATAATAAACGGGCTTTTGTAAAATTTCACAAAAGTCCGTCACCATTTGATCAATCCCCCGCAGCGGGAAGTGATCCGTGTTGCCTGTGCGGGTGATCGTCGTTGATTGGCATAAACCTCACAACTTGTTCTTCATCACCATCACCTCCAGCGCCTTCCACGCCAGTTCGTCGTCCACCTTGAACCGGCCTTTCAAGTACTGGTACACCTGGTTTTCCCGGGGTGTCACCACGCCGTCCGACATGATCACGTCGAGGCAATGGTAGAACAGCGGCAGGCGCGTTTGTTCGCGGATAGCCTTCATAGACGCGTCGATCAGCGCAGCCGGGCTTCCGGCCTGCTCGAAGTAACCGGCTACTGTGGTGACCAGCGCAGCCGGGTCATGCCCTTTAAAAATATTGCGGCTTTTGATGGCGCTGTAAAAAGCGGCATTGTCCTCGTCGCTGTCGAGTTCGTTGGCGCGCAGGCAGGCCATGAGCACGGCGGCGCAGGCTTCCGCTTCGTCGGCAATGTGAAATGAACTTTTTGCAGGGGCGGACGTGTTGTGAAAAAAATCCATCGGGTATTAGACCTCCGTTTAGGTATGCTGACTGAAAGAATGTGCTGGAAATGCAAAGATGCGTTGTCGTAGTGATATGGCTGCCTTGCGGAGTAAAAATACACAGGGGCCAGGCTTATATCTGTATAATATCGCTTCATTTTTGCAACCCCTGGCCGTGTATCATGTCTTTCCCGCACCTCCCTCTCCGCAACCTTGTTATCCATGAAGATAATCTTTTCCCTTCTGTCTGCTCTCCTGCTCTGTTCTCTGGAAATATCTGCCCAGGTTGCCCAGACGGCGATCGTTAAAAAACAATACACCACACAGTTTACCGATGGCGCATCCATCGAACTGGACGGCATCCCCGACGAACCGCTCTGGGACAAAGTGGAGTGGGGCGGCGATTTTATCCAGTATCAGCCCTCCGAAGGCGTGGCGCCCAGCCAGCAAACGAAGTTCAAAATCCTGTACGACGAAAAATACCTGCTCATCGCGTACCGATGCTTCGACAGCGCACCCGACAGCATTGTGGAGCGGATGAGCCGCCGCGACGAATTTCCCGGCGACTGGGTGGAAATTAACATAGACAGTTACCACGACCTGCGTTCCGCATTTTCGTTCACCATCTCGGTGAGCGGCGTGAAAGGCGACGAATTCATTTCGAACAACGGCGGCAACTGGGACAGCAACTGGAACCCGATCTGGTACGCCAAAACCCACATCGACGAACTGGGCTGGACGGCGGAGTTGAAAATCCCGTTCAGCCAACTGCGCTACGGCAACCAGGCGGAACCCGTCTGGGGTTTCGAAGTGCAACGCCGCATTTTCCGCAAAGAAGAACGCTCCTACTGGCAGTACATCCCGCAAAACTCGGGCGCATGGGTGAGCGGTTTCGGCGAGTTGCTGGGATTGCGCAACCTCACCACGCGCAAGCAGGTGGAACTGGCGCCATACGTGGTGGCGCAGACCGAACGTTTTGAAAAACAGGACGGCAATCCCTTTGCCGACGGCAGCAGAAGCCGCATCAGCGGCGGCCTCGACGGCAAACTGGCTGTCACCAGCGACCTGATCCTGGATTTTACCATCAACCCCGATTTCGGGCAGGTGGAAGCCGACCCCGGCGCCGTGCGGCTGGACGGGTACGAGATCTTTTTTGAAGAAAGACGCCCGTTTTTTATCGAAAGTCGCAATTTGTTCGACTACCGGCTCACCGGTTCCGAAGCGGGCGGGGATTACGACTCCGACCTGCTGTTTTATTCGCGGCGCATCGGCGGCAGACCACATAGCAGGGCGCAACTTGCGCACGGAGAATACGCGGACGAGCCGCAACAAACCTCCATCCTGGGGGCCGCGAAGTTCAGCGGAAAAACGAAAAACGGCTGGTCTATCGGCCTGCTCGAAAGTGTCACGCAACGCGAATCTGCCATTATCGACCACAACGGCGAGCGCCGCAAGGAAATGGTGGAGCCGCTGACCAACTACACCGTCGGGCGCCTGCTCAAGGATTTTGACGGCGGCAACACCATCATCGGCGGCATTTTTACCGCCGTTAACCGGGAAAACGACCTCGATCTGCTCCACCGCAACGCCTATTCCGCCGGCATCGATTTTCAGCATTTCTGGAAAAACCGGTGGTGGTACGTGAAAGCGAATACCTTGTTCAGCCGCGTGGAAGGCAGCCGCGCAGCCATTCTGGAAACACAAACCGGTTTTGTGCATTTGTTCCAGCGCACCAACGCCGATTACCTCTCTGTCGATAGCACCCGCACTTCCCTCAGCGGCAACGGCGGTACCGTTAAAATTGGGAAAATCGGCGGCATCCCCAACAAAAAAGGCGGCGTGTTGAAATTTGAAACGGGCGTTACCTGGCGTACCCCCGAACTCGAACTGAACGACATCGGATTTCTGCTGAGCGCCGACGAGATCAATCATTTTACCTGGGCGGGCTATCATATCCAGAAGCCGTTTTCGATTTTCCGCACCTGGCGTATCAATTACAACCACTGGGCGCGCTGGGATTTCGGCGGGCAGTTTTTGTATTCCGCCTTCAATACGAATTCGCATGCCTGGTTTAAAAACAACTGGAACGCCGGCATGGGCCTCACCTGGAACCCCAACGAGATTTCCAACAACGCTCTGCGCGGCGGCTCTTCGCTGCGCAAGCCACCCGGCATGGGCGGTTTTGCCTATGTGGAAACGGACGGACGGAAAAAGGTGTCGTTTTCGGCGAATGCCAATTACGCCAAGGGCTTCGGCAATACGGTGGAATATGAGGATTACAGTTTCGGCGTGAACGTGCAACCGCTCGACGCCCTGAAATTGGGTCTGTATCCAGGCGTCAGCCACAGCTGGCGCAGGCAGGATCAGTTCGTTACCCAACTGAATTACGAGGGCCAGCGCCGTACGATTGTCAGCGAAGTGGACCAGCGCAGTATCTCCCTGACCGCCCGCATTAACTACAACATCACGCCCGACCTGACGGTGCAATACTATGCGCAACCCTTCATTTTCAGGGCTTTATACAACCAATACGGCTATGTAACCGACCCGCTGGGGCGCGAGTACGACGGGCGTTTTCACCGGTACGATGCGCAGGAAATTCAGGAATTAACGTCCGGCGGCTTTGCGGTGGATGAAGACAGGAACGGTGTAACGGATTACACTTTCGAGGCGCCTGATTTTAACTTCGTCCAGTTCCGCTCCAACCTCGTGGTTCGCTGGGAATACGTGCCCGGCTCGGAGGTTTATCTGGTCTGGTCGCAGGGCAACACGCCGAACGCCTACTCAGACCTGGACACACCGCTCCCGCGCAGTCTGTTCGACAACGTGGTAAACACACGACCGCAAAATATTTTTCTGGTGAAATTTACCTACCGCTTTTTGCTGTAGGCCTCAAAGAGTAAAGGCAGGAAAAAAAAAACACAGACACCGGGGTTGTGCCGGTCAGACTTCGGAAAGTTGACGCACGGGCAGGCCTTACCGGGGTTGAGCGTGCAATCGTGTAGCCGGACAAGTCAACGGCAGACTGCTTCTTTGAACCGGAGGCGTACCCAAAAGTTAAGGTGTTCGAGTCGCCGCAGAAAGTCGGTGTCTGTGATGGGGCAAAGGTAAGGGATTGGATGTTGTTCCGGGGGCGGTGGGGGTATTTTAAATTTTTATTTAACCAAAAGGCCCTGCAAGTACATATTCTTGTTTCCCTTCAAATATTTATTTGCAATTACTGTCACAACCCCTGAATCTTTGAGACTTAAACAATCAGTTTACGTCCAAAAGATGTCGTCTACTGACGCCTCAAACCCTCACATCCTAAACCCTCCACCAATGAAAACCACCGTTTTCCTTGCCCTTTTGTTTACCCTCTTTTCCAGCCCGAAAGCCTGGGCCCAACCATGCTGGCCCGACGGCGTACAACTTTATTCGCAGTACGATGTGGATCATTTGAAGTCCGTTTCCCAGGGATGTACGAGTGTGGCCGGGTCGGTGACCCTGAACGGAACGAATATTGTCAACCTCGACAGTCTGGACTGGATAACCGGCATCGATGGCAACCTTTGGATCAATATGAATCCTGAATTGGTCAGCCTGCAGGGGTTGAACAACCTGACTGGCATTAGCGGTCTGGTTTTAATCAGGGACAATGCTGTACTTGCCAACCTGACCGGATTGAACAACCTGCTGACCATCGGCGGTAGCCTTTTGGTCAATGAAAATCCGCAATTGCTCAATTTGGATGGACTGAACGGATTGACTGACATCGGAGCGGATCTTTCCATCGGAAACAATCCGTCGTTGTTGAATGTAGACGCCCTGGGCAGCCTGACGACGGTCGGACAAACCGTAAACATTGGCGCCGACAGTTCGCTGGTGTCGCTGAGCGGGCTGGATAACCTGACCACGGTCGGTCGAGACATTTATATCTCGGAAATGGGCCACCTGCTCAACCTCGACGGCATAAACCAGCTGGAAAAAATTCCCGGCACCCTCTGGATCAGTTACTGCAACCAGTTGTCCTCCATTTCGGGTTTTCAAAACCTGGATACCATTGGCGGCGCGTTGGTTTGTATTGCTAACATTGCGCTTACTCATTTCAACGGAATGATAAACCCCGTAGCAGTTGGCGACAGTGTCCTGATTTCCGGCTGTTTTGCACTGACTGAAATGGGCGATCTCCATCAGCCGGCCGCGATAAAAAGTTTAACGATTGCCGGGACCAGTCTGAATAACCTGGATTTCCTACAGCCAACACTTTCCGTAGAGCGGGATCTGAATATCAGTTCCAATGAATTATTAACCGAATTGAGTGGTTTTAGTCTGCTTGAAACGGTAGGAAACAACTTTTGGATAGCAGGAAACAGATTGGAAAACCTGGATAATCTGCATCAACTTAAAAAAGTAGGAGGAGCGCTTATTATCAGGGAAAATGTTTTGACCAGTCTTTCTGCACTTCAAAATCTGGATTCTATCGGTACCACCCTCGAACTGAATGTATGCCTGCAGCTGCACGATCTCAAAGGCCTGGACAGTATAAAATCCCTGGGTGGTGATCTCCGGCTACTGGGTCTGGAATCGCTGTCGAGTTTAACGGGTCTGGAAAACATAGGCTCAATCGGTGGAACGCTGGAGGTAGGTCCCGGCAATTTCCAGTTGCTGAATTTTAGCGGCCTGGATAGTTTGAAGTCGGTCGGTAAAAACGTAACTATCTATGGTAATCCTGTGCTGACGAGTTTAAATGGCCTGGAACATCTCTCTTCGGTTGGTGGCCGGTTCACAGTTTCTTATAATGCGGTATTGTCCAATTGCGTCGTGGAAAGTTTGTGCCATCAATTCGCCGTTTCGCCGGACAGCGTTTTTATAGAATCCAATGCGCCGGGTTGCAATACGCCTGCCGAGGTACAAACCGAATGTGATCTTCCGCCCGGACAATGCCTGCTGAATGGTATCACATTCGACAGCCAGGCAGAGGTGGATGATTTTACGATCAATTATCCGGGTTGCAGGGAAATATTGGGCGACGCAGTTGTCCACGGCCCCGGTATCACCAACCTGGACAGTTTGAAAATTTTAACCGCACTGGGAAAACGGCTGACGATCGAAACCACCAACCTGACAACGTTGAAAGGACTGGAAAACGTCGATTCCATCGGGGGGCTGATTACGGTTTCGAATAATGCTGTGTTGTCGTTTTGCCTGGTGGAAGGTTTGTGTCGCCAACTGGATGTTTCGCCGGACAGCGTTTCTATCGGAAACAACGCCCAGGGTTGCGGTTCTCCCGTCGAGGTAAAAGCCGAATGCGATCTGCCGCCGGGGCACTGCCTAGTCAACGGTATTGTATTCTACAGCCAGGCACAGGTCGATCATTTTTCTAGCAATTATCCGGGTTGTACGACGATCGAAGGATTTGTACAAGTGACGGGAGCAGGTATTTCGGCCCTGGATAGTTTACAAGTTCTAACCGAACTGGGAGGCGGGATTCAGATAAGTGGAACCATGCTGACAAGCTTGAACGGCCTGGAAAATCTGACCAATGCAGCTACGCTAAGCATTTACGAAAATCCTGTCCTGACAAGTCTGGAAAGTCTGGCAGGAGTGACCTCCCTCCCGAGTGAATTAGCGGTATATGGAAATGATGTCCTGCCCAATCTGGCCGGTCTTGAGCATCTGACGACGATCGGAGGCAGTCTTTATATTGGTAATAATTTGTCTTTGAGCAGCTTAGGCAGCCTGAATAGTTTAACCGCTGTCGGATCCGACCTGGAGATTATCTCAAACAACGCGTTGCCAAATTTGACGGGCCTCAATAACCTGACATCCATTGGAAATGCGCTTTTCATCAATAACATGCCGCAGATCATCGACCTGAGCGGCCTGGATAATCTTTCCACTATTGGTGAAGCCTTGCTGGTAGTTGAAAATAATGCACTCACCGGTTTATCAGGCCTCGATAATCTTAGCTCGGTTCACAGTATTTATATCCTTGCCAATCCTGTACTGACAAGTTTAAGCAGCCTGCAAAACAGTGTCAGTTCGCCGGGCGCTCTTATTCGGATTGTCAATAACGATGCATTGACCAGTTTAATGGGTATGCCGGATCTTTCCACCGTTGAATATATGCAGATCAACGAAAACGCTGTGCTGACAAGCCTGGCCGGTTTGGAAAGCCTTGACATAGTCGATTACGTTGAAATATTGGATAACCCTTCCTTGTCGGATTGTGCCATTTCTGCCGTCTGCAACAAATTGCTCAACGACCCGGTCAACGCCTACATAACAACCAATGCATCCGGTTGTAATACCCCGGCAGAGGTGGAAAACCAGTGCAGCAACACGCCCGTCATTGTAGAAGTGCGGCTCGACCTCAACGGCAACTGCCAGGCCGACGCTACCGATACGCCGGTGGCCGACGTGCAGGTGCGCCTCGAAGGTATGACGCAAATGCTGCTGAAACCGACGGATACATTGGGCGCTACGCACTTCGGATACCTGGAAAGCGGGCCGTTTTCGCTGTATTTGCCGCAGTTCCCGGCAGGTTACTGGAATGTGTGTCAGGAGCCTGTGATAGTCGACCCGGGTGGTTCGACGGATACGATTCGCACCACCGTGCTGCTGTCGCCCCTCGCGCCGTGCCCCGAACTGAGCGTTCAACTGGGTATGCCTTCCTTTTTCCGGGGCTGCCTGGTCGCTTCCGATATGAACGTTTCGGTGCAAAACACCGGCGCAGCAATCGCCGAAGGCGTACAGGTGGCCGTGGTGCTGCCTTCCGTGCTGACATTTCTGAATGCTGTGCCGCCACCCGCCGCACAAGCGGGCGACACCCTGTATTTCGACCTGGGCGATCTGGCTCCTTTCGCCCACTCGAGCGTTCTGCTGAACGTCCGAACCAGTTGTGATACTTTCCTTTTTAGTCAAACGTTGTGCGTGGAAACCTTCGCCACGCCCGACAACGCCTGCCCGAGCACGCTCCCGGCATTTTCCGAGGTCAAACTATCGGCCACCTGTGTGGGCGACACCCTCGTGCGTTTTACCATCAAAAATATCGGCGATGCGCCTACGGTGAGTCTTCATACCTATTCCATCATCCGGAATGAAACGGTGGTCGCAACGGAAAACTTCAGCCTTGCCAATCAGCAAAGTATATTCGTGGATGTGCCTGCCGACGACGCTACCTACCGCATGGAAGCCACCAAATTCGACGACGGCAGCCTGACCGCCACGGCCCAGGAAAACTGCGGCGGCCTCACGCCCGGACTCATTAACGCCTTCTGGCTCGACAAAGGTCCGCTCGAATATGACTTCGATTGCCGGCAGGTAATCGGCTCCTTCGACCCCAACCTGAAAAGCGCCGTGCCCACCGGCGCCGATCCCGGCTACACGATCGCCGCCAACCGGCCTATTCAATACACCATCGATTTTCAAAATACCGGTACCGACACGGCTTACCGGGTGTTGCTGCGCGATCCGCTGCCTGCCGAACTGGATTTGAATACGTTCCGTCCGGGATTCTCTTCACACCCTTACACCTGGGAAATCCGGGGAAGTACCCTGGAAGTGCTGTTCTTTCCCATCGCGTTGCCGGACAGCAATGTGAACGAACCTGCGTCGCACGGCTTTTTCAGTTTTGACATCTATCAAAAGCCTGATTTGTTCGACGGCACGTATTTCCAAAATACCGCCTCGATCATTTTCGATTTCAATCCGCCGATCGTTACCAATACGGTTTATCACATGATTGGAACGCTCACCGTGGATATCGATGAACCGCAGCGCCGCCCCGGCCTGTGGCGGGTAGCGGGCAATCCGACCCGCGATGTAGCTACGTTCAGCGCCCTGACGTTCATTGCGGGAGAAAAACGGTTCGAGTTATACGATGCTTTTGGGCGTGCGGTGCGTACGGCGCTTTTTTCAGGACAATCGTTTGTTTTTCAGCGGGATGGGCTGTCGGGCGGCGTGTATTTTTTCCGGATTGGGGATGGAGAGGGGAGGTGGTGTACGGGAAAGGTGGTGGTAGTGGAGTGAGGTGGATACAAACTACTTCTGCCCCATCTTTTCGCTTCGCCTGGTTTTCTCGTTCCCGAGTGGTCGAGGCGCTCAAGTGCAGCGCTTGGGCGTTTGTTCTACGAGGGAGTGGAGCACTGGCAATTTAGTCGAAAAAAGGCGCTCCCGTCGTCGATCCGAATTTCGAGAAACGATCTTTTCACCCCATCTTGCCGGCAAAATTCAGGATTTATGACACACCCGAACACCCTGCACAAACCCATCCGGACCAAGGCCCAGCAGGTTTTACTGGATTACATCGCACCCATCGCTCGGCTCAGCGATGCGGAAATCGACTTCATTTTACAGGAAATTAAAATACGGGAATATGCGAAGGGGAAAGTGCTGCTGCGCGAAGGCCAAATAGGCAACATCTGTTATTTTGTGTTGCAAGGTTGCGTCCGGCAGTATTACCTGGTAGACGGGGTCGAAAAAACGACCGCTTTTTTCACCGAAGGCATGCCGGTGAATTCCACTTTCGTATTCGATGACAACGCCTCCAAATTCTACCTGGTTTGCAACGAGCCCTGCGCCCTGATTGAAGGCAGCCCCGAAGACGAAAAGTCGTTTTTTGAAAAAATGCCTAAAATGGAAAGTATGAACCGCGTAGGCGTGGAAATGGAACTGCAAAAAAGCCAGGATGCGTTCGCTGAATTCGTTATAGCGAATCCCGAAACCCGCTACCTGAATTTGATGAAAACCCGTCCAGACCTACTCGACCGGGTACCGCAGTACCAACTGGCGAGTTACCTGGGCATTACTCCCGAATCGTTGAGCCGGATCCGGAAGCGTATTATGGAGAAATGAGCGGCTGTATTGAAACGAAACGAATCCCATTTCTTACCTTAAGTCAATGAACGCCCAGCGATTAGCCCCTGAAATTTGCCGCATAATTCAACTAAAAAAGATTTATGAAGCAACATTTCAGATTGATCGTCGCAGCGCTCCTCCTATTTACCTGTCCTGTATTCGGGCAGCGGCTCACCCAAACCCTGCGGGGCCACCTGACGGATATCGACAACCGACAACCTTTGATCGGTGTGCAAATTATCGTGTCCGGCAGCGAGCCCGCACTGGGTGCTGTTAGCGATTCGGAGGGGAATTTCAGAATTGACAAAGTACCTGTCGGTCGCGTGGCCTTACAAATTTCATATATCGGGTATGAGAGCCTGAACGTTCCCAACATAGTTGTCAATACGGGTAAAGAAGTCGTTTTGAACCTCGAAATGCGGGAAAGTACCTCCAAACTCGGCGAAATCACCATTAGTGCCAGCCAAAACAAAGGAGAGGCGGTCAACGAAATGGCTGTTCTTTCGGCACGAAGTATTTCGCCGGAAGAAACCAACCGCTATGCAGGCGGCTTCAACGACCCTTCACGCATTTTATCCAATTTTGCAGGCATTACCAGCACGCAAGACGGATCTAACGACATCATTGTGCGCGGCAACTCCCCCAAGTACGTACAATGGCGGCTCGAAGGCGAACAAATCACGAATCCCAACCATTTTGGCGACCAAAGTGCAGTGGGGGGCTCGGTCAGTGTGCTGAACAACAATTTGCTTGCGGCATCGGATTTTCATACAGGCGCCTTTGCGCCCGAGTTCGGCGACGCGCTTTCAGGCGTATACGACGTGCGCCTGCGCTCCGGCAATAACGAAAAAACGGAGTGCGTCGCGGGTATCGGCTTGATCGGCGCCGAAATCACCCTGGAAGGTCCTTTCAAAAAAGGATATGGCGGTTCATTTTTGGTTAATTATCGCTATTCGACGGCGGGTTTGTTAAGTCAACTGGGCCTGCTCGACAATGTGAGCGGTGTGTTGAATTTTCAGGATGCCACCTTTAAACTGGTCTTTCCCACCAAAAAGTCGGGCGTGTTTTCGATGTACGGCCTGGCGGGATGGAGTTCCTTTGCGTTTGAAGACGTGACGCCCGCTATATGGGTCATTCCGGGCGAAAATGCTACCACCGCCGAGCTGCGCAATGATTTTGACAAAAAAGCCCGCTTGCTCAATCTGGGGCTCAAACACAGCATCAGCATCGGGAAAAAAGGATGGTTGAATACTGCGCTCACCCATGCCCGCGAAGGCATTGAGGACGATATTTTTGAGGCCGGCGTGTTGCGCTATTACGACGACGACGGCACGTTTTTGCGCGACTCCCTGATCAGCAAAAACCTGCGCTTTCAAGGGCGTTTGAAAAAGCCGGCCTACCGATTATCGACAACCTACAACCACAAAATTAACGCGCGGCACAAAATCCAGTTCGGTACAAAATATACGCTTTTTGATTACGAATTTGAGCAAAATGAGTTTTCAGAGCCCAACACCCCGCCGTTTAATTTGCTGGATTTCCGGGAAAAGGTCGGCACCTGGCGCAACTTCGTGAGCTGGAAATTTCGTGCCGGAGAAAAACTTCAATTCGTTTCGGGGCTGCATCACATGCACGTGCTGCTGAACAAAAAAAGCAGCCTCGAACCGCGTTTTGCCGTCGAATATCAGGTGGCCCCTACACGTTTTCTGCGCCTCGGTTACGGCCGGCATTCGAGTATGGAAAGCATCCATCATTATTTTGCCAAAATCGAACGGCCCGATGGCAGCGTCGTGGAGCCCAATCGCGACCTGGGGTTGCTGAAAGCGGATCATGTTGTACTTGGTTTTGAACAGCGCGTGGGTCGTAATTTTCGGGTAAAAGCCGAACTCTATTACCAAAACCTCTTCGATCTGCCGGTTGAAAACCTGGATACCAGTTATTTTTCGACCATCGTAGAAGGTTTGGATTTCCGATATGTGGAATTGGTGAACGCCGGGAAAGGCAGGAACTACGGCCTGGAAATTACCCTGGAAAAGTTTTTCAGCCGTAATTATTATTTTCTGGTGAACGCTTCGGTTTTTCGTTCAAAATACACGCCACTCGACGGAAAAGAGCGAAATACGCCTTACGCGAGCGATTTCTTAATCAATTTCCTGTGCGGAAAAGAGTTTCCCGCGCTCGGAAAAAAGAACAACCAAACCCTCGGATTGAATGCAAAAGCATACGTCACGGGCGCCCGAAAAATTATCCCACTGCTCCGGGACAGCAACGGAAACCTGGCTGTCAACCCTGAAAAAAATCAAATTTGGGATTATTCCAAAGCCTATGAAACGGGACTTGACAACCCCTACCAAATCCAGATTTCCATGAGTTATAAATGGAATAAAAAGCACAGTACCCACGAGCTCTTTTTGAATTTAGATAACGTCTCTAACCACAAAGGCAAAATCACGGAATTTTATGACGAAACGGAACCCGGAAAAATCGGATACATGCAGCAATTCGGCTTTTTTCCGAATTTGATGTACCGGGTTTATTTTTGAGGG
>ENA-UOWO01002052-UOWO01002052.1-activated-sludge-metagenome-genome-assembly--contig:-NODE-2052-length-25598-cov-11.036879_pt1 | contig 25598 bp, 24 predicted proteins | sample MGYA00238148_ERZ761564 | MGnify/ENA primary metagenome ERZ761564 (study PRJEB28885, sample SAMN05720194) | activated sludge metagenome | isolation source: Anaerobic digester | place: USA... | reverse complement strand
AGAACAATTTCCGAAACACCCCTGCCCTGTGGCACCATCGGGAATACATTATTTTCTTTGCCTACCATGATCTCAAGTAAATAAGCTCCATCATGATCAAGCATTGTTTTCAATGCTGATTGTAATTTACTGCGGTCATCTACTTTTTGTCCATCTATATAATAACCTTTTGCTACTGCCACAAAATCAGGGCTGGTGATATCAACAAACGAATATCTTTTTTCATGAAACAATTCCTGCCATTGGCGCACCATACCCAGGAACTGGTTGTTGAGAATGATAATTTTCACATTTGGTTTAAACTGCATGATAGTTCCCAATTCCTGTATAGTCATTTGAATTCCACCATCACCTGCAATGGCAATTACAGTACGGGCTGGATCTCCATAAGCAGCTCCGATGGCTGTTGGCAATGCAAAACCCATTGTACCCAATCCTCCACTGGTGATATTGCTTTTACTTTGATTATACTTTGCATAACGGCACGCTACCATCTGGTGCTGGCCTACATCCGTTACGATGATCGCATTGCCACCTGTTAATTCATTCAATGCTTTTATTACTTCTCCCATCGACAACACTTCATTTACGGGATTCATTTCAAGGTCTATGCAAGTGGCTTGCTCTTTTATCTTACAATCTGCAAAACGCTTTAACCAGGCATCATGCTTTTTTGGGGTAACCAACGATGTTAGTAGTGGCAGGGTTTCTTTACAATCGCCCCAAACAGGCACAGTTGTTTTTACATTTTTATCTATTTCCGCAGGATCAATATCAAGGTGAATCACTTTAGCCTGCTTTGCATATTTATCCAGCCTCCCGGTTACACGGTCATCAAACCGCATACCTACAGCAATCAGCACATCGCATTCATTCGTTAATAAGTTGGGGCCATAATTTCCATGCATACCCAGCATGCCAACACCCAGCGGATGGTCAGTTGAAATTGCACTCATGCCCATGATGGTCCAGGCTGCAGGTAAGCCAGCTTTTTCTATAAATGCTTTAAATTCAGTTTCTGCATTTCCTAGTATCACTCCCTGTCCAAAAATCACAAAGGGTCTTTCTGCTTCATTGATCAATTTTGCCGCTTCCTCAACATAACTTTTTCTCACTATCGGTTTAGGACGATAACTTCTGATATGATCACATTTTTTATATCCTTCATACTCAAATTTCTGCAACTGTGCATTCTTGGTGATATCGATCAACACAGGACCCGGTCTTCCGCTGCCAGCGATATAAAAAGCTTTTGCCAGAACAGCAGGAATTTCTGTGGCATCTGTTACCTGGTAGTTCCATTTAGTAACAGGAGTGGTTATATTAATTACATCCGTTTCCTGGAAAGCATCGGTGCCCAGTAAGTGTGCAAATACCTGCCCCGTTACGCAAACGATCGGTGTTGAATCTATCATAGCATCTGCCAAACCCGTCACCAGATTTGTTGCACCGGGACCGCTTGTTGCAAACACAACACCGGTTTTACCACTGGCTCTTGCAAAGCCCTGTGCTGCATGTATGGCTCCCTGTTCGTGGCGGACAAGGATATGTTGCAGCCTGTCATTATAGTCATACAGTGCGTCATAGATCGGCATGATAGCACCTCCGGGATAACCGAAGATGGTAGTGACGTTCTCATGGAGAAATGCATCCAATACTGCTTCACTGCCACTAATTGCCTCCCTGCCCTCCAAAGGAGGGTTTTTAGAACCTGCTGTTGAAGGCTGTTTTATTTTTTCTAAGAGTTCCATCACTTACTATTTTAAAAGTTCATTAAATAATCCGAGTCTAAAGTCCCCCTTTGGGGGATTTAGGGGGCTTCATCCGTTACGCAACCCTCACTCGCATCCTTTACACACATCGCATATTTATACAACACTCCTTTTGTTACCTTTAAAGCTGGTTGCTGCCATTTGCTTCTTCTTTCTGCAATCTCTTCCTCACTTACTTTTAAGGTCATTTTTTTTGTGGCCACATCCAGTTCAATCACATCATCATCATTTACCAATGCAATCAACCCGCCATCAAATGCTTCAGGGGTAATATGCCCCACCACAAACCCATGACTTCCGCCACTGAATCTTCCATCTGTAATTAAGGCAACATCTTTACCCAGGCCTGCACCAGTAATTGCACTGGTTGGTTTCAGCATTTCCGGCATACCGGGCGCACCTTTTGGCCCTTCGTACCTGATCACCACTACATCACCTTTTTTTACTCTTCCGTTTGCAATTCCTGTTACTAAATCCTTTTCGCCATTAAATACTCTTGCCGGGCCAACAAAACGTTCGCCTTCTTTACCAGAAATTTTTGCAACGCTTCCTTTCTCTGCTAAATTGCCATACAGGATTTGCAGGTGTCCCGTTTTTTTCAACGGCTGTTCCAGAGGGAGAATAATCTTTTGCTTCTCAAAATCTAAACCCGGAACACCTGCTAAATTCTCTGCAACCGTTTTACCGGTTACGGTCAGGCAATCGCCATGGAGCAGTCCTTTTGATAATAAATATTTCATTACCGCCGGTACGCCGCCATGTATGTGAAGTTCTTGCATTAAGTATTTTCCGCTTGGCTTAAAATCTGCCAGTACGGGGGTTATATCGCTGATCCTTTGAAAATCTTCCTGTGTTAATTCAACATCCACACTTTTTGCCATTGCAATTAAATGCAATACTGCATTGGTACTTCCACCAAATATCATCACCGTTGTAATGGCATTTTCAAATGCTTTCTTCGTCATGATATCTTTAGGCTTGATATCTTTTTCCAGCAATAATTTTATTGCCTGGCCTGCATGTAAACATTCATTCTTTTTTTCATCACTTATCGCAGGATTACTGGATGAAAAAGGCAAACTCATTCCCAGTGCTTCGATTGCGCTGGCCATTGTATTGGCCGTGTACATACCGCCACAGGCACCTGCACCCGGACAACTATGTTTGACTACCTCTTTAAAATCTTCCGGAGTTATCGTTCCTGCCAGTTTCTTACCCAACGCTTCAAATGCGGAAATGATATTCAATTCTTCACCCTTATGATGACCGGGAGCGATCGTGCCACCGTACACCATTATTGAAGGACGGTTCAACCTTCCCATGGCCATGATGGCACCTGGCATATTTTTATCACAACCAGGTAAAGCGATCAATCCATCATAATAAAAACCTCCGCATACACTTTCTATACTGTCTGCGATCAGGTCACGGCTTACCAATGAATACCGCATACCATCAGTACCGTTACTGATACCATCACTGATACCGATGGTATTAAAGATCAAACCCACCAGATCACTTTTCCAAACACCTTCTTTTACCACTTTCGCCAAATCATTCAGGTGCATATTGCAGGTGTTGCCGTCATAACCCATGCTGCAAATACCAACCTGTGGCTTTTTTAGATCTTCTTCTGTTAAACCTATGCCATACAGCATTGCCTGCGCCGCAGGTTGTGTTTCATCTTGCGTTAATACTTTTGAATATTTATTTAATGCTGCCATTTGCCCCTATTCCGCTTACCAGCGGAGATGATTGTGTTTTGTTATAAATTATTTTGCTACCGACATTTAATCTTTGGTTATCATCTTTGTGTCACTCATGCTGAAGTTTTTGTCAGCATCCTTACCGAGCGTCAGGACTTGTGCCTGCATCACTTTATTCATCTCTTCCCACGTTTTATTTTTCAACGATGGCTTCGCCATCGTCCCTCGTCATTTGCTCCCTTCTTTTACACGGCGGGTCGTTCCCGCCGCTACTAATATATCGCTCCTACGGGGCTGCAAAACAAAAAGCCCGGCTCTTTTGGAGCCGGGCTTTATATGATTCGTTGTATCTAAATAAAGTTTCCTACTCCATGTGTTCCGGGAATAATAATGACAACGACAGCAATAATGATTACTGCGATTTTAAAAATGTCATTTTGTAATTTGCCTTTCAACATATAGAGTTGTTGTAGAACAAATATACCCGTAAGTTTTTATTAAACAAAGAACTTTTAAAAACAACGTTTAAGCGTTGCAATCTTTTAAGCCGGTGAAACGTTGTGCTGGAACAAACGACTTAAACGTTTTAAACGGATTAAACGATCCACCGTTATATGATCGTCGACTTCCTCAATTCAACATTCTCCTGGCTAAATACTCCTGACACTCTTCCATTGATATACTCACAGATCAAATCACCCACCGTAGAAGTGAAATAAAAATTCACCGGGTCGATATCTTTTGTAACAAACATATTTTCTATTGTCCATTGCACTGCTTCCCGTACAAGTTTTGCTTCTGCAGGTAACTGTAAATAATCCAGCATCATGGCGGCAGACAAAACAGAACCCAAAGGGTTGGCAATGTCTTTCCCGGCAGCCTGCGGATAACTGCCGTGGATAGGTTCAAACAAAGCTGTAGAAACGCCTACGGAAGCAGAGGGCAGCAAGCCTAATGAACCACTGATCACAGAGGCTTCATCACTGATGATATCTCCAAATAAATTCTCTGTTAATACAACATCAAATTGTTTTGGATTGAGAATGATCTGCATGGCCGCATTGTCAACAAATAAAAAGTCAAGTTCAACTTCCGGATATTGGGTTGCAATATCTTTCACAACTTTTCTCCAGAGCCTGGATGTTTCCAAAACATTGGCTTTATCAACCAATGTCAGTTTTTTTCTTCTCTGCATCGCCGCCCGGAAAGCCTGGTGAGCAATACGTTCAATTTCTTCTTTCGTGTATTCACAACCGTCAGATGCCCATGTCTGGTCTTCATTGGTTTTCTTTTCTCCAAAATAAATACCTCCCACCAGCTCACGATAGATCACAAAATCAACATCTTCCAGCCGCTGTTTCTTTAGTGGCGACAGATGCTGGAGGGAAGGATAAGTAGTAACAGGACGGATATTAGAAAAGAGCTGCAATGCTTTTCTCAGTTTTAGCAAACCCTGCTCCGGTCTTACTTTCGCAGTGGGATCATTGTCATATTTCGGATGGCCGATAGCACCAAACAAAACAGCATCGCTGCTAAGGCAGGCTTCGATGGTGGCATCTGGTAAAGGACTGCCTGTTTCATCTATCGCCACAGCGCCCATTAAACAATACTGGTAATTGAACTGGTGATGGAATTTATGGGCAATGGCATTTAATACATGCACAGATTGTTGTGTTACTTCGGGGCCAATACCATCTCCAGGTATTACGGTGATAGAAAATGTCTTGCCACCTTCCTCTTTGGTCATGTTATGGTTACCGCTTCCGCTATTCAAAGGAAAATATTTAAAATGATCTTTAATTGATTTCAGGTTGTTCATAAATTCAGTTAAGATGGTTTTCTATTGAGGTGCAGGAAATATTTAATGAGTTGTTTCAAATGCCAGTATATCTTCTTTGCTGCTTAACAGGTAATCAATATCATCATAGCCGTTTAACAGGCAGGTTTTTTTATAAGAATTTATTTCGAAAGTCTCTGTTTCACCTGTAGCATCAATCGTTATTTTTTGTTCGTTCAAGTTGATAGTAAGTGTTGCCTCACTATCCTGCTGAAATATTTTTTGCAAAAACTCCTCTGAAACAGTAACCGGCAGCAAGCCATTATTCAAGGCATTGTTTTTAAAAATGTCGGCGAAAAAACTGGACACGACCGCCCTGAAACCATAATCATCTATTGCCCAGGCTGCATGTTCCCTTGAAGAGCCGCAACCAAAATTTTTTGCAGCTACCAAAATGCTACCGGTGAAATTGTTGTTGTTCAAAATAAAATCAGCTTTCGGTTTTGACTCATCATCGCTTTCATACCGCCAGTCACGAAACAAATTTTTTCCAAAACCATCTCTTGTGGTGGCTTTTAAAAACCTTGCCGGGATAATTTGATCCGTATCAACATTCTCCATGTTGAGCGGAACAAATCTTGAATGTATGATATCAACTTTCGCCTTTCCCATTGTCAATTTTAGTTTAATAATTCTCTTACATCAGTTACTACACCAGTAATTGCAGCCGCAGCAGCAGTCAACGGGCTTGCCAATAAGGTTCTTGCCCCTGCACCCTGTCTTCCTTCAAAATTTCTATTGGAAGTGGAGATGCAATACTTACCAGCAGGAATTTTATCTTCATTCATACCCAAACAGGCACTGCAGCCGGGCTGACGCAATTGAAAACCTGCTGCTTCAAATATTTTATCGATGCCTTCTTCTTTGGCTTGTTTTTCTACCTGTTTACTACCGGGAACGATCCATACTTCCACATCACTGGCCTTTTGTTTTCCTTGTACAAATGATGCCACCATCCTTAAATCCTCAATTCTTGAATTGGTGCAGCTCCCGATAAAAACATAATCTACTTTTTTCCCTTTGATCGCTTCTCCCTGGTGAAGCCCCATGTATGCTAACGATTTGCTCAGTCCCGACCTGTCAGTGTCATTGATCGTTTCTGTAGTAGGAATATTTTCTGTGATACCAATGCCCATTCCGGGGTTGGTTCCATAGGTTATCATTGGTTGAATATCGGCAGCGTCAAAATGATATTCCTTATCAAATATGGCGTCGCTGTCTGTGTGCAATTGTTTCCATGCTGCCATTTTTTTGTTCCACTCGTCCCCGTCAGGCGGGGCAAACTCACGGCCTTGTATATAGTTGAAAGTAGTTTCATCCGGAGCGATCAACCCACAACGGCCTCCCATTTCAATACTCATATTACAAATGGTCATTCTTGCTTCCATGCTTAACGAGCGTATGGCACTGCCCGCAAACTCCACAGCATAACCTGTGGCGCCGCTGGCGGATATTTTTGATAAGATGTATAAAACAATATCTTTTGACACGACGCCTTTGTTTAATGCGCCCTCTACATTGATCCGCATCAACTTTGGTTTTGTCTGCAACAAGCATTGTGTTGCCAGCACCATTTCCACTTCACTGGTTCCAATACCAAAAGCAATGGCTCCAAATGCCCCATGTGTAGACGTATGACTATCCCCGCATACGATGGTCATTCCAGGTTGTGTAATGCCCAACTCCGGGCCAATCACATGCACAATGCCCTGGAAAGGATGACCAAGTCCGTATAAATCAACAGCATGCTCTGCACAATTTTTTATCAAAGCCTCTACCTGCATGCGGCTGAGTTCTTCTTTAATGGGCAGGTGCTGGTTGAGTGTGGGTACGTTATGGTCTGCTGTAGCAACCGTTTGTTTTGGCCTGAATACTTTAATTCCCCTTTTGTTCAATCCATTAAAAGCCTGCGGGCTTGTTACTTCATGAATGAAATGTGTATCGATATATAAAACAGAAGGGCCATCTTCAATTGTTTTGACGATGTGTTTTGCCCAGATTTTTTCGAAGAGTGTTTTTGACATAAAATCAATTTCTAAACCGATCAATAATGATAAACTGTACAAGAGTGATTACTATCCCATTTTACAAAAAAGCAATAGAAACAAACAACTGTTGCCAATGAAGCTGAATAAAGTTTGTCAGGTCAGGCTCAAAAAAACTTCACACATGGTCCAGGTCGCTGAAAGCGCCCCGACCCTGTTACGCATGTTCATGCAAATGTTCTTCAGCCAAGGCTTTCAGATCTGCATCCTGCACTTCCTTTTTACTATCAGCGACTTTTAAAAACGCACCATACAATGTATCCACATCATCACGGTTAAATTCATAACCAAGATTTTTGAAACGGTATGCCAACGCACTTCGGCCACTCCTGGCCGTTAGTACAATTTTAGACGTATCAGCACCTACTTCTTCCGGGGCAATGATCTCATACGTGGTGGCTTCTTTCAAAAACCCATCCTGGTGAATACCGGATGAATGAGAAAATGCATTGTCGCCCACCACGGCTTTGTTGGGTTGCACCACCATTCGCATGGTTTCTGAAACAAGGCGGCTCATCGGCAACAATTGCGTTGCATCGATGCCAGTATATAAGTTCAGTTCAGGATGTTTTTTGATTGTCATTACCACTTCTTCAAGGGAAGTGTTACCTGCTCTTTCGCCAATACCATTGATGGTACATTCAATTTGTCTTGCTCCTGCAATGGCTCCTGCGATTGAGTTAGCCGTAGCCAGTCCTAAATCGTTGTGACAATGGCAGGAAAGAATGGCTTTGTCCATATTGCTTACATTATTGACTAAATAAGCCATCTTTTCGGCATATTGATGGGGAAGGCAAAAACCTGTAGTATCCGGCACGTTGATCACCGTTGCACCGGCTTTAATAACGGCTTCGGTTAGCCGGGCTAAAAATTCAAGATCGGCACGGCCTGCATCTTCTGCATAAAACTCCACATCCGGAACAAAATTCCTTGCCAGCTTTACTGCTTTTACTGCCCTTTCTAAAATCTCCTCCCTGGTGGAGTTGAACTTGTATTTGATATGATTGTCGGATGACCCAATACCTGTATGAATTCGTGGACGAACGGCACCTTTTAATGCCTCTGCCGCTACTTCGATATCTTTTTCAACAGCTCTTGTAAGTCCGCATACAGTGGCTTTTGTGATCACCGCTGCTATCTGCGATACAGATTCAAAATCACCCGGGCTTGAAATGGGGAAGCCCGCTTCAATGATATCCACACCCAGTTCCTCGAGCTTCAATGCCAGTTCAACCTTTTCTTTTGTATTGAGTTTGCAACCTGGCACCTGTTCTCCATCCCGGAGTGTTGTGTCGAAAATATGTACTTTGTTTCCTGACATAGAAATGTATTTTTTGTACCTGCTGTTAACTATTTTTGTCTAAAGGCAATCGTAAGTCTGCCAAACAATTAACAGGCTTACGAATTTACACTTACAATCAGGCAAAAGGGGATCATATTATGGTTGTTATTACGCCATATAAACACCCGTAAAATAGCTAAAACGCAATACAGACAAGGATTTTGACGAAAAGAAATTACGATGCCCAACCGCAGTACCGATAGCTTGTTTCAACTGATAAAAACGCTGGAAAAGAGCGAAAAACGCAATTTCAAGTTGTATGCCACCAGGAATTCATCTTCGGAAGAACTGAAGACCATTTTGCTTTTTGATGCGCTGGATAAAATGGATACCTATGACGAGGCCCTCTTATTAAAGAAAAACAAGGCCATTAAAAAACAGCAGTTGAGCAACCTGAAAGCGCATTTGTACAAACAGATCCTGAGCAGTTTAAGGTTGATCGATGTAACCAATATTGATGTACTGCTGCATGAACAAATGGATTATGCCCGCCTGTTGTATGATAAAGGCCTGTATCACCAAAGCCTGAAAGTGCTGGATAAGGTGAAAGAACTGGCCAGGAAAAATAACCAGCTGACGCATATGCAGCAGGTGCTTTTTTTTGAAAAGAATATTGAGGCCCTTTACATTACCCGAAGCATTAAGGACCGGGCAGATAAATTGGGCCAGGAAGCCGATGAAGTGAATAGCAAACTTGACCTGGTTTCCAAACTCTCTAACCTTTCTCTTCAATTGTATAGCTGGTACATTAACAACGGCCATTGCCGGAATAAAGAAGAAGAGCTGGAGATAAAAGATTTTTTTAATAAAAAATTTGATATCAACCCTGCAGCATGCAAAGGTTTTTATGAGAAATTATTTTTATACCAGAGTTATTGCTGGAATGCTTTTATCCGCCAGGATTTTTTAATGTATTACCGTTACACGCAGAAATGGGTGGATCTTTTCAGCGATCAGCCGCAGATGCTGGCGATTGAAACAGCACATTATATAAAAGGGATGCACAATTTGATGGGAGCGCATTTCAATTTGGCCAATCACCAAAAGCTAAAAGAAACGCTCAGCATATTTGATACATTCTGCAGCAGTGATATAGTAATGAAAAGCGCCAACAACAGGGTGCAGTGTTTTGTGTACCAAACCATTTCTTTTTTCAATAAACACTTTTTGGAAGGAAGTTTTACCGAAGGACTGGTATCTGTTCCTGCCATTGAAGCGCAGATAAAGGAATACGAGATTTATTTAGACAGGCACAGGATCCTGGTATTCTATTATAAGATCGCTTGCCTGTATTTTGGCAGCGGCAATTATGAAAAAGCCATTGATTACCTCAATAAGATCATCAACTGGAAGGTAGACCTGAGAACAGACCTGCAATGCTATAGCCGCCTGCTGCATCTGATAGCACATTATGAATTGGGCAACGATGAAATCCTGGATCACCTGATAAAATCTGTTTATCGTTTTATGAGTAAGCTGCAGCATCTGAGTGTGGTGGAAGAAGAGATATTTAAATTTATCCGGCGCTCTTTTGCCGTATCGGTAAGAAATATAAAACCGGAGCTTGAAAAGCTGCTGGTGAAACTGAAAAAAGTGGAACATAACCGGTTTGAAACAAGGGCTTTTGTTTACCTTGATATTGTTTCGTGGCTGGAGAGCAAGCTGGAGAATGTGCCGGTGCAGGAAGTGATCAGGAAGAAGTTTAAGAGGAAGGTTAAAAACGTTTAAGTCGTTGAAAACGTTGCATGGTTTAAAAAGTTATGTGAGACAGAAATATTTTAAAAATTCTATTTTATCTAAGAACGAGACTCTACTTATGAAAAAATTTTTGTTTGCCCCGGCAGTATTTCTTTCTCTTTTTGCAACAGCACAAAAATCAAAACTCATCATCGGCACGTACACCAGTGGTAAAAGTGAAGGCATTTATATATATGACTTCAATACGGCTACTGGCGACAGTAAGATGCTTAGCTCCATAAAAAGTTCCAATCCTTCCTACCTGGCAGTATCCCCGGATAAGAAATATTTGTATGCGGTAAATGAAGATGCGGATTCATTGAATAACGGCGGTATGGTTAGTGCTTTTAAATTTGATAAAAAGAAAAAGCAATTGATATTCATTAACCAGCAACCCAGTGGAGGTAACCATCCCTGTTATATTACCACTGATAAAAACGGCAAATGGGTGATCGCTGCCAATTACAGTGGTGGCTCTTTCTCAATAACACCCCTTGCAGGGGATGGCAGTTTACGCACAGATAAAAAAGTGATACAACACGAAGGAAAAGGCATCAATAAACAACGACAGGAGAAGGCACATGTGCATCAAACTGTACTGACTGAAGATAACAGGCATTTATTGGTGGCTGACCTGGGTATCGATAAGTTGATGATATATGATTTTGATGCTGCTACCGGCCAGGCAACGGCGAACAACAGTGCTTCAATCAGCGTAACGGCAGGCTCCGGGCCAAGACATATCGCTATTCATCCATCCAACAAATATGTTTACTTAACAGAAGAACTATCTGGAACGGTTGGTGCTTTTAGTTTTGACAATGCAAGCGGCAAATTAAAATTGCTGCAAACAATTTCCGCTGTGCCCGAAGACTACAAAGGCTCATTGAGCGGTGCTGATATTCATGTTTCTCCGGATGGAAAATTTTTATACGCCAGCAACCGGGGAGAATTGAATAACCTGGTTATCTATAAAATAGATGAGGCAACCGGCATTCTTTCTGTGGCTGGCTTTCAATCAACTATGGGCATAAAGCCACGGAATTTCAGTTTTGATCCGGGTGGTGATTTTTTATTGGTAGCCAACCAGGACAGTGATAATATTGCTGTTTTTTCTGTCAATCATACAACAGGTTTACTCACGGATACGGGTAAAACGATCCTGGTTCCTAACCCGGTTTGTTTGGTGTGGGTGGATTGATTGGTTTCCAGGCAACACATGTTTTTGAAACATGAATTAAACCAATCAATATGTTAGTGGCTTAACAAAATACAAACCCACTATATGACAAAAAGGAATCAACTATTGACAGCCCTGAATTTGCTCACAGTCATTTTCTGCCATCAAACATTTGCTCAAAATACTGCCCCAAAGGAAATTCTCTGGACAACCGACTGGAGTTCCGATGGAAAGTATATTGCCATTGGCGGCAATGTGGACAGTTTGAAAATTTATACTGAAAGTAATTTAAAAGCATATAAATCGTATCCTTTTAAAAACACGATAACACGAGCCAAATGGCACCCTGCAAAAAATATTATTGCTTTAGCAACACAAAATTCAGAGGATAAATCAAGTATTATTAACCTGGACAGTAACGAAAAAATTGAATTAGCCGGTATTTCAAAAGATGGGGCAAGAGGAATTGACTGGAATTACTCTGGCGACTACTTAGCTGTTGCAGACAATGATGGACAGGTATTGATTTATAACATACAAGGTGAATTGATAAAAAAATTTACCAACCAAACCCATTCAACCAAAAGCATTACAGCAATAGATTGGCATCCCAAAAAAAATACCCTTATAACAGTAACAGACAAAATACGTTTTTATGACATTGAAGGCAACTTACTGCAATCAATAAAACACAGACCCGAAGAGGTAATGCTATTGAGTGTTGCATGGCATAAATCAGGTGATTTTTTTGTTACTGGTGATTATGGAGATGAAAAAGATAAATCCCTGCTGCAATATTGGAATGAGCAAGGTGTACTTTTAAAATCCATTGATATCAGCAAAGCTGAATACAGAAATCTGACATGGAATTCAAAAGGCAACAGGCTGGCAACAGCAAGTGACGCTTTGAGGATTTGGGACACTCAGGGAAATCTGGTTTCAGAAGGTAAATCAAATGATTATTTATGGGGTGTATCCTGGAATAAAAAAGGCAACAGGATTATTACAACCAGTTTTGAGCAGAGAATAATACTATGGAATAATCAGGCAGAAAGAATTTTGACCCTTGAATAAAATGTTGCCCTACTCCGGCCTGTCACTGTGAATTACAATAATCAACACGACAAAGCGATACTGCTGTTTTATCGCTTTTATAAAAACAATTTCCCAACATGTCAGCCGGTATTTAATAAACCCTGGCAAAAGCCTGTCTGTCATCACATTCATAAAAAGCATAAAAAAAGCCCCCCGATCAATCGGGAGGCTTTCAAACTGGTATTGATAGAAATTATAACTTAATGAATTTGCTTACCTGTACATCGCCGTTCAATTGAACCCTTACGATGTAGCTACCTGCGGTAAGACCTGCAGTATTAACCGGAATATCATTATCTCCGGCAGTAACAGGGAAGTTTTTGCTGAACATTGCTTTTCCGCTCATATCAGTGATCATGATGGTAGCCAATTCAGATTTCTCTGCATTGATGCTTACTTTCATGCTGCCAGCAACAGGATTTGGTGTTACCTGTATTTGGTTTAAGCCAAGATTCTGAACACTGCGTACCTGGCTGTACTTAGACTTATTGTCCCTGTCAACCATTTTAATACGGTAGTAGTTATAACCGCTTAAAGGCATGTTGTGCGTATAGCTGTACGTTCTTTCGATGCTGCTGTTACCAGTTGCAGCTACTTCACCCAATGTTACAAAATCACGCCCGTTCCTGCTCTGCTGTATCACAAACTTCATAGCGTTGATCTCTTGTGTTGTAGTCCAGTTTAACCTGTTGGCCTTGCTTTGTTTTTGAATATTGAATTTGCTCAAAGTTACTGGCACCACACAGTCAGAGAATATCTCGATATTGTCTACACCAATGATATTACCCCATTGGCTAACACCTTCAAATCCAATCTGGATATTGCTGCCGTTATAAGGGGTAAGGTCCACAAATTCCTGGCCCCAACCTGGTACTGCATAATCAGGACTAAGCCTTCTGAAACCTGCGATCCTGTTCCATGTATTTCCCTGGTCGGCAGAAACACTTACATACAAACTATCATCAAAATTCGGATCTAAGAAAGTAGTATCATGACTCATAAAGAATGACAGACTGCTGTTGCAAGAGCCTCCTGGCGCCGGGGTGCCCAAACCAATACAGTTGCTAAACAGCCTTCCTTCAACACCTATGGAGTTAGCTCCGGAATATGCATCAAAATAAAGGAAACTCTGCCCGCTGTAAGGAGCTAATGAGTCTGCCATATCGGGATTGATGAATGCTGTGTCAGCGAAGTGTAAGCTCCATAACTGCCTGCTGCCTGCAAGAATTGCGATAAATGGCGTGATGGTTAATTCAGTACCTTCTATATCATCCAAAACAGGGAAATTATTGATGGTAGGTACAGTGAAGCTTCCTCCAAATAAAGTGTCATTGCTGCTACGCAAATCACCTGCGAAGCTTACGATGGCAGTATCAATATTTTCACCAGCGTTATTCAGGATCACATTCGAGAACGTGATAGTAGTAGTACCGTTTACCGGGATCGCATTGGCATTTGACAAAGTGCCGGTATAGGTATTTGCACCACCAACTCTAAGTGTAACGTTAGCTGCACCTGGAGCAATGGGGCTCTGACCCAAATTCTGTACGTCTACGGTAATAGTTTGCGGACCTGTAAAGCACGTGAGGTTTTCAGGATCGGTGATTGAAACGGCCCTTGCATCGAATGCTAAAGGAGCAAACATTGGACGGCCAAACGCTTCTATGTAATAAGTAGAAACCGCTCCTGTAAGGGAGAAAGCTGTACGTGGCGCAGCAAAATCATCTACATCGTATCCCCAGGTAATGTCAAAATTAGGACCAGGACCACTTGTAAGCCTCCAACCATTGGAAGCATTTGCATCAGTGGTAGAAAAACTAACACCAACAAAAACAGTTTGAAAGTCTGATACCAGGTTTCCTGTATCTCTTGCAACCGCTTTGATAATATTAGTAGAATCTCCAACAGATATAATCTGCGTAACAGCAGCCGGGCCGTTTGCAGGCAATGAAACACTTCCTAACAAAGTAGGAGGTACCTCGGGAAAACTATCTAAAAAAGTAAGTGTTGGATAAATGGGATCAGCCCCGGTTAAATATATATTTACCGTTACAGCAGGGGCATTAGCCAAACGCCTGATACCTACCTTTATCATGGTAAACCCAATAGAATCAGCATCAGCCACCGTGGCTGCAGGAATATTTACATCATCAAAAATAATGATGGGAGTACCAAGAGCGCCCAGTCCGGGATTAAAACGTGAACCAGTCTGAACAGTGTTGGTATACAGTGTTTGGGCATCTACATTTATAGTTGCCAAAAACGTAACCAGAGATAATAGTGCGTAAAGTTTTTTCATCATTTGAATAGTTTTGGTCTCGCAATTTAGTGATTATAAGCATTTATTGCTGCCGCTGGTGTAAAAAAATTAAATTTAGTGAATAAAATACAGGCCTAAAGACGGGGTTGCCTGGCAAAACGTTGCCTGAAAGTTGCAAATGTGCTTACCTTTCTTCCATCCATGCCCCCGCTACTTCTTCCTTTTCCACTTCCACATAAATATGTTCATGCAGACCGGTAGACACCGAAAGTCCGGTATAGTCTATATCCACAGGGAAAGATTTGTGGGTACGTTCTACGAGGGCAAGGGTTTGTATTTTTTTAGGGTAAGCATCCAGCAGGGGCTTTAAAGCATACAACATGGTTCTGCCACTGTTGGCTACATCATCAATCAGCACCACCACTTTATTACTGCAGTCGGCATAAGGCTGCACATCCACCGCCCCGGGCTCCCTTTTATCTATCTGCAGGCAGTGTACAGATATGTTACCGGTAAAAATGTCTTTAATATATTGACTAATCTTTTCAGCAACTACCATCCCGCTGCCCTTTATGCCAATCAGCAATAATTCATTTTCACCCTGGTTACGTTCGCAAATTTCGAGCGCCATACGGCGAAGCTTTTTATCAGCTATCTCTTTAGTAAGGATGTATTTTTTGTTTGTTGCCATAAAGGAGGTAATATTTTAGATTGAAGATGTAATATTGCCGTGCCGGGTAAAAGTAATTAACAATCCTGTAAAGAACAGATACAGGGAAAGAAATGATTATCTTAGATTCCTGTAATATTAGATCTACCATATTAAATATTCAATAATGCTGAATGCTGTTTTTATACTGCTGCTTGCTGCTTCCGGATGGCTGTTTGCCAAAAAGGCAATAGAGATACGACGTAATATTTTGTTGGGCAGGGAGGAAGATTTTTCTGACAATCCCGCCCTCCGCTGGCGCAACCTGCTGCTGCTTGCTTTTGGACAAAAGAAAATGTTTAAAAATCCGCTGGTGGCCATCATGCACTTTATTATATATGCTGGCTTTATCATCATTAATATAGAAGTACTGGAAATTGTACTGGACGGCATTTTGGGTACACACCGGCTTTTTTATAATGACAGCACGGCCGGATTGTACCGGTTTTTGATCAATACATTTGAAATACTGGCAGTGGGTGTATTGGCAGTATGTGTTGTTTTTTTAGCAAGAAGAAATGTGATAAAACTGAAACGGTTTATCAGCAAAGACCTCAACGGATGGCCGAAGAGCGATGCAAATTATATTCTCATTACTGAGATCGTGCTGATGTCACTGTTTATTATGATGAATGCTGCCGACAGGTCTTTGCAATTACAAGGAGCCGCACATTACCCCGATACAGGTTCCTTTATAATTTCCGGAGGACTGTCTGATATTTTCTCCGGCATGAATGAAAGTACATTAATTGGGATCGAAAGAACCGCCTGGTGGCTGCACATCATTGGCATATTGGCTTTTTTAAATTACCTGCCCTACAGCAAACACCTGCATATTATGCTGGCATTTCCCAACGCTTACTATGCAAGACTCGCTGCAGCCGGCAAAATGACGAATATGGAAAATGTGCAGAACGAAGTAAAATATATGATGCAACCCGAACTGGCACCTCCTGCTAACGGAGAAGCACAACCGATGAAGTTTGGTGCCAAAGATGTAACAGACCTCAGCTGGAGAAATTTACTGGATGCTTATAGTTGCACCGAATGTGGCCGTTGCAGTGCTGCCTGTCCTGCTACCCAAACGGGCAAATTGCTGAGTCCCCGGAAAATAATGATGGACACCAGGGACAGGCTGGAAGAAGTTGGAAAAAATATAAATGCCAACGGAAGTTTTAAAGAGGATGGAAAAACATTACTGCACAATTATATTTCTGTTGAAGAACTGAGGGCCTGCACCACCTGCAATGCCTGCGTGGAAGAATGCCCCGTTAGCATCAGTCCACTGGATATTATCCTGCAGCTCCGCCGGTCATTGGTAATGGAAGACAGTAATGCACCGCAGGAATGGAATGCGATGTTTGGGAATATCGAAAACAATTTTGCTCCCTGGAAATTCAGCCCCGATGAGCGGGATAAATGGGTGCAGGAGCTGTAAAACAGGTTGCACGAAGAGGCGCAGAGACCGCAGAGTGGACAGCATGTTTTCTTTTTACATCGAAAACATTCAGTTCTTTTAGTGTACATCAATTCATGTTTCCGTCATTTTAAAGTTATATTTTATGAAAACAGTTATTGTTACCGGGGCGGGAGGAAATCTTGGACAAGCCGTAGTGAAAAAATTTATTGCTGAAGGATGCCGGGTAATTGGAACCGTAACTAAAAAAAGTAACAATATCACCGAACCTGAGCTCTCTTATGAAGCACATGCAGTCAACCTTACAGACGATAAGGAAACCCAGCAATTTGTAGAAAAAGTAATTTCAAATTACCATACGATAGATGTGGCGGTACTCACCGTTGGTGGTTTTGCCACAGGTACCATAAAAGAAACAACTGCCACAGACCTGCTGCAACAATATCATCTGAATTTTGAAACAGCTTTTAATGCAGCCAGACCCATCTTTCTGCAAATGCTGCAACAAAAAACAGGAACGATATTTTTGATCGGCTCTAAGCCAGGCCTAAGCAGTTTGCATAGTAATGGAGTGCTGGCTTACAGCCTGTCCAAATCCTTGTTGTTCCGGCTCGCTGAATTAATGAATGAAGAAGCAAAGGGTACCCCTGTATGTACGGTAGTGGTGGTACCGGACACAATTGATACGCCTCAAAACAGGCAAGCGATGCCAAACGCTGATATCGCTGGCTGGGTTACGCCGGAAACCATTGCAACAGCTATATATAATTATACTACTGATGATGCTGCCATAATAAAAGAACCAGTTATAAAAGTGTACAGCAATCCCTAACCCAGCCAATTTTTTACCCCATGTTTACAATCCAAATTTTATACCCCTATATATAGTTTACGCCCTTTCTAAAAAATCTTTTTCCATTGTTGTAAGGTACTTCTAAAGCCTGCGTATTACCCTTAAAACAATGCAAATGAAAAAGATTTTCTTAATGGTTACCATCTGCTGCCTCGCCTTCGCAGCTTTAACAGCACAGGAACCGCTTCGCAAAAAACATTTCAACCTCGAAAAAGGAATCGCCATACAAGGCTACGACCCCGTAGCTTATTTCACCAAAAACAAAGCGGCAAAAGGAAAGAAAGAATTCGCCATCATACACCAGGGTGCAACTTATTATTTTTCAACAGCAGAAAATAAAGAACTCTTTAAAAACAACCCTTCTAAATACGAACCGGAATATGGCGGCTGGTGTGCGTATGCGATGGGCGCTAAAGGCGAAAAGGTGGAAGTTGATCCGGAAACTTTTACCATCATCAACGGCAAACTCTTCCTGTTTTACAATGCCTATTTCAATAACACATTAAAAGACTGGAAAAAAGATGAAGCCAACCTGCATAAGAAAGCAGATGCCAACTGGACAAAAATTTACCACTAATAAAAACTACAACATGTCATTTAATTTTTCCAGCATCGGAACATGGATTTTAAGACTAACCGCAGCCAATATCATGCTCCAAACACTTTACTTCAAATTTAGTGGCGCAGCAGAATCAGTTTATATTTTTTCACAGCTTGGTTTGGAACCTTATGGCAGGATTGGCATTGCAGTAATGGAATTGCTTGCATCCATCCTTATACTTTGGCCCAAAACTACCGTGTATGGTGCAGTGCTGGCAATGGGCTTAATGGCCGGGGCATTATTCTCTCACTTAACCAAACTGGGTATTGAAGTGCAGGGCGACGGCGGTCTTTTATTTATCTATGCATTGCTTGTCTTTGTTTCTGCTGCCATACTTGTTTTTGTGTACAGGCATCAATTGTATCAAACACTGCGTATTAATCCAAAATACAGAATATGAAAAAAATCATTTTATTGGTCCTTGTTGTAATCTCAGGCTACTCAGGTTTTTCGCAAAACAAAACTCCGGGCAAAATAAACAGGTTTACAGACCTGACAGTCGCAGCAGGTTCGGGAAGAGGCACCGCAGCATTTTCGTATGTACATAACTGGGAGCTGGGTAAAAAACAAAAATGGGAAGCTGGATTTGGTGCAAGGCTTACCAGCTACTTCGGCAGCAAACAGGAACACACTACCGCACCGGCAAGACTGGCAAGAGGCACTACCGTTCCATTTGCAGTGGTATTTGCCCCGCAAAAATCAGAGAATTGGGATACCCTCACGGTTCAGCGGCCCTGGTCAAATGCCCTAAACTTATCGGTGAACTTTGGCTACAATTTTACTGACCAATGGAGTGCAGGTTTTAATATTGACCTGGCAGGTTTTACCCTGGGAAGAAAAACAGCTGCCATCCTTACCAGTAATGGTATCACTACAACCGAACCTGCGGCAAAGCCATCCGCTTTTAACCTGCTGCTTACCGGCGACCTGGATCATGGCAGCCTCAATTCGGAATTTTTTCTCAAATACAAACTCAACAGCCGCTGGGGTATCCGTGCTGTTTACCAGTTTTATTTCAGTGAATATAAAACAGCTACTGCAAAACAGGTTGCTCCTGATGGCACCCTAGTAACCAGGTTCAGGCAAAAAGGAAACAACCTGGGTGCAGGACTCGCTTATCATTTTTAAAACCAAAAAATCAACGTATATGAAAAAACTATTGACATGGTCAATACCGCTACTGGTATTATTTACAGCCTGTAAAAAAGAAAAAACAAATACCTCAGTAGTGTCGATGGATCCGGTTGACACTACTGCTCAACTGGCATACAGGTCAGTTTTTACCGATGGACCTTATGGCACCACCATGGGGGTAGCCAAGATCTTTAAAAAGAACAATAACTACAGTTTGGTGTTAGACAGTTTTAGCGTGAACTCCGGTCCGGATCTGCATGTATATCTTTCCAAAGAAAGACAGCCTGTTAATTTTATTGACCTGGGCGTGCTGCGTAACACCAATGGCACCCAGGTGTATACTATCAGTGGCATGCCTGACTTCATGGAATATAAATTTGCGCTGATACATTGCCAGGCATTTGACCACCTTTTTGGAAGCGCCAACTTTTATTAAAGATGAAAAACTTATTGTTTATATTGCTGCTGGTTGCAGCCGTTTTAAATGTGAAAGCACAGGAATATGTACCATCGGATGGAGGTTCAGAGGTGAAATTCAGCATAAAAAATTTTGGGTTGAACGTTACCGGTAGTTTCAAAGGATTAAAAGGTGCTATAAAATTTTTACCGGGTAATCCTGCTGCTTCTTCCATTAATGTAACGGTGGATGCAGCAACAGTGAATACGGGTAACAATGCAAGAGACAAACACCTGGTAAAGGAAGAATACTTTGACGCAGCCAGTTATCCAACGCTGAAATTTGTGTCTGTAAATATCACCGGTAAAGACGGAGGCTATACAGTAGAGGGAAACCTTACAATAAAGGGAGTTACGAAAAGAATTTCTTTTCCATTCACAGCCACGGCCATTACAAATGGATACCAGCTGCAAGGTCAGTTTAAATTGAACAGGAAAGATTTTAAAGTGGGAGGCAACAGCTGGGTTTTATCAGATGGCCTTACAGTATCATTAAACATAGCTGCCCTAAAGTAATAAAAAATGAATAAAGAAATTATACAGCTCAAAAATACAATCACCAATATATTTGGCCAGTTGCAGGCTGTATTGCAGCAACTGCCGGATGAAGAATTTGAAAAAAAAGGTCCCCTGCTGCTGAATGCCAGTATCGGTCAGCATGTACGGCATATCATTGAATTGTTTACTGAGCTTGCAATTGGATATGCACCCGGCATGGTGAATTATGAGAACAGGAAAAGAGATCACAACATTGAAACAAACAGGCAACTGGCATTGCAAAAACTGGAAGAGATCATTGCTGACCTGGAAAAAGAAAACAAAGAGCTGCAGTTGCAAGCCTGTTTCAGTAACGATGTGGATGAGCCCCTGTTGATACAATCCAATTATTACCGGGAGCTGGCCTACAATATTGAGCACAGCATTCATCACATGGCATTGATAAGGATTGGTATCAATGCCATGCGTACACTGGAAATGGATGATAGTTTTGGTGTAGCGTCTGCCACCGTTAAATACCGCAACACATGTGTACAGTAACCTATATCCCCTACAAACGCGGCTGCTATCTTACCTCCAGCAGGGATGAAAGTATGCAGCGGCCCAATGCAATGCCGCCCGACATGCATACGTACAATGGTACCGGTGTAGTATATCCCAAAGATGCCAAAGCCAATGGGAGCTGGATCGCCTTTACACAAAATGGCAATGCAGCGGTTTTATTAAACGGCGGTTTTGAAAAACATACTCCTTCACCACCCTATCGTAAAAGCCGTGGCCTTGTTTTTCTTGATATTATTTCGCATGCACAGCCAGAGTTTAGTTTCCTCGGCATGAATCTCCATAATATTGAACCCTTTACCTTTATCCTGTTTGCAGGTGGATTTTTATATGAAGCAAGGTGGGATGGAGAACAAAAATATTTTATCCAGCTGGATGAAAAGACCACCCATATCTGGAGCAGTGTTACTTTGTATACGCCAGCGGTGATCAGTAAACGAAAACAATGGTTTGATCAATGGCTGGCACAAAACCCGGCTCCCTCTGCCGCAGGTGTTTTTGACTTTCATCGTTTTGCAGGTGAAGGTGACAGCAGCAACGATGTATTGATGAACCGGAACAATGAAATGCTTACGATCAGCATTACCGGTATCGATATTTGCATGGACGCTGCCACCATGCAGCATTTCGACCTTAAAGAAAACAAACACTTCCTCAAATCGGTGCGGCTGGAAACCGTGGTTGCCTAATATCAAAGCATGCTGAAAAAACTGCAGACCAAAACCTGGTTTATCAAATTATTTAACTGGGAGTACTGGCCGTTTAATGTCGTTTACGGTCCGATATATTTCTACTGGATATGGCTGATGATCAGATCAAGAGCTGTTTTCTTTTTTAATACATCCAATCCTGCTATCAGTAATGGCGGCTTTTTAATGGAAAGCAAAAAGGATATCTACGACCTGTTACCAGAACAATACTATCCATCCACACTCCTTTTTCAGCCAGGCAGTACAGTTGCTGTTGTACTGCAGGAAATGAATAAAAAAAACATATCCTTTCCCGTGATCGCCAAACCCGATATTGGTATGAGGGGTTTGCTGGTGCAAAAATTACATTCAGAAAAAGAACTGGCGAATTATATCAGCAGCACCAAAGTAAATTTTTTAGTGCAGGATTATATTGACTATGAAAATGAAGCCGGCATATTCTATTACCGTTACCCCGGTGAAGCGAAAGGAAATATCTCCGGCATAGTTGGCAAAGAACTTTTAACCCTGGTGGGTGACGGTGCATCTTCTATAGAAACGCTGCTGATGAAAGACCAGCGTTTTATTTTACAATTGCCGGTACTGAAAGAAACACACGCTGATACTATAAAAACAATTTTGCAAAAAGATGAAAGGCATGTATTGGTTCCTTATGGTAATCATTGCCGCGGTTCAAAATTTATTGACATCAGTGATTTAATTGATGAACCATTGGTGGATACTATTGATATGATTTGCCAGCAGGTACCGGAATTTTATTATGGAAGAATGGATATCCGGTACAATACCTGGGAAGAACTAAAGCAGGGAAAAAACTTTTCCATCATCGAACTCAATGGTGCCGGCAGTGAGCCTACCCATATGTACGATCCAAAACACTCCATCTTTTTTGCCTGGAAAGAAATTATACGGCACTGGAATATCTTATATAAAATCAGCCAGCTCAATCACCAACGCAAAAAATTGCCCTACATGAATTTTTCTGACGGCATCAAAATGCTGAAAGAAAATGCTGCCTATGTAAAGACGATCAGTATCAATTTAAAGCAAACCGTTTAGCTCAGTTATTCAACTTTTTATCCACATACCGTAGAATTACGGTAAAATTTGTGCTATTACTCTACCATATCTATAGATTTTCCCTTTAACTTTAGTTATCGCTTATACCTCCCGGCTACAAGAAGAAACTGCCCTCCATTTATTAACGTCAAAAAAAAGAGACTATGCAAAACAAATCTGCTATTCTTAGTTCACTTGTTTTAGGTGTATTGCTGATTGCATTCGCCTTGTTTCTTACATGGCAGTATGGTGAAGTACAAACCTTTACTATTACTTCTGTGGCCTGCATTATTGCAGGTGGTATTTGTATTGTATTGTCGGGTATTGGATACTTAAAATCCGGGGATAAGGAAGACTATTTTCATGTTGAGTAAATCCTTCTTTCATAAACAACAATCTCATTCGTTTGCTTATCTGCAATAAGCAACTATTTCCTTATGTCGTCACCATTCTTTGCAAATGATAAAGAACGCTTAACTCTTATGTTGCCCGCTGTTTCAATAAAATTCTTTTTATAAATTATATGAAAATTCTGCGTCCCCGCCAAAGCTGACCCTGTGCGACCAGGTGATAGTTAAAAAAGCAGCAGTATTCACAGGTAATAAAATGACCTTGTCTCATTCATCCAGCCCTCCTCTAGCCTTTATAAACTGGCAAGAATTATATCCTTCTTTTCAGCAAGGATTTTTTAACTTGGCAGCTGTTAATGATCATTCATTTCAACAGTTTCTCCAGCTATGTATACAATATCAAAACAGTTTTGCATCGTATCCTGCTTTATACTCTTTGTATTTCCGTTAGTTGCTCAAAGACAGCACATCAATTTTGACGATAACTGGAAATTCTCTTTTGGTCATGCTGCCAATCCTGAAAAAGATTTTAATTACGGACTCCGCACCATATTTTCTAAAAGCGGTGGTGCTGCAGGAACTGCCATCGATCCAAAATTTAAAGACAGCAGCTGGCGTACCCTTGACCTGCCGCATGACTGGGCGGTGGAATTACCCTTTGTAAATGTGAAAAGCTTTGAAGTGGAAAGTCATGGTTACAAACCTGTAGGTGGACTGTTTCCAGAAACAAGTATTGGCTGGTACCGCAAACATTTTACCGTGGCAGCGAAAGATTCCGGCCGGCGTTTTCAATTACAGTTTGATGGCGTGTTCAGGGATGCACAGTTCTGGATCAATGGTTTTTATATGGGGAATAATAAAAGCGGTTATACAGGCGTACACTATGATGTAACCGACTTTATCAATTTTGAAAAAGAAAATGTGATCGTGGTAAGAGTTGACGCTACGCAATACGAAGGATGGTTTTATGAGGGCGCCGGCATGTACAGGCATGTGTGGATGAATATTTATCCCACAGCACATATCAATACGGATGGCGTTTTTGCCTATGCTTCCATCAATAATAATAAAGCATTGTTATCTGTTGAAACAACTATCAGTAACGACTATGGTAAATGGAATGAAGCACTTACTGTAAGCAACCAATTGATCGACAAAAAGGGCAATGTGGTGGCTGCTACAAAAGAGCAGGCAATAACCTTCAATGATGGACAACAACAAACAGTCAAACAAACCATTAATGTAACTGCACCGGCACTCTGGTCATTAGACGACCCTTACCTGTATCGTGTAGTAACGCAATTAAAAAGCAATGGAAAAATTATTGATGACAACAGCCTGCGTTTTGGTTTCAGAACCATCGAAATAAAGAAAGACGGTGTATTCCTCAATGGCAAATACATTAAAATTTATGGTACCAACAACCACCAGGATCATGCAGGTGTGGGCGCTGCCTTACCTGATTACCTGCAGCATTACCGGATCAGGCTGTTAAAAAATATGGGTTGCAACGCCTACCGCACCAGCCATCATGCACCTACGACAGAATTGCTGGATGCCTGCGACAGCCTGGGTATGCTGGTGATGGATGAACAACGTTTACTCAACAGCAGCGAAGAATATACCAGCCAGTTTAAAAGAATTATTTTAAGGGACCGCAATCATCCCTCTGTATTTATGTGGAGTATTGGCAACGAAGAAGGATGGATACACAGCAACTCTTTTGGCAAGCGCATCGCACAAACATTTATTGCCTTACAACAACAATTGGATCCCACACGTACCTGTACCTATGCTGCTGATCTTGGCAATGTGTACAATGGCGTAAACGAAGTGATTCCCGTGAGAAGTTTTAATTACCGCCAGTATGCAGTAGCTGACTATCACCGGGATCATCCTGATCGACCGATATTGGGTACAGAGATGGGCAGCACCGTTACCACCCGTGGTGAATATGACAGGGATACCATCCGTGGTTACCTGCCCGACCATGATAGTACTGCACCCTGGTGGGCCAGCAAGGCAGAAACATGGTGGACACTGGCGGCAGAGAACAAGTTTTGGCTCGGCGGATTTATATGGACCGGCTTTGATTACCGTGGTGAACCCACGCCTTTTAGCTGGCCCAATATCAATTCACATTTTGGTGTGATGGATGTATGTGGCTTTCCAAAAAATTTATACTACTACTATCAAAGCTGGTGGACGGATAAAGATGTGTTGAATCTATCACCACATTGGAACTGGCCTGTAAAATGGGGACAGCCAGCCAAACA
>ENA-UOWO01002051-UOWO01002051.1-activated-sludge-metagenome-genome-assembly--contig:-NODE-2051-length-25600-cov-6.989039_pt1 | contig 25600 bp, 25 predicted proteins | sample MGYA00238148_ERZ761564 | MGnify/ENA primary metagenome ERZ761564 (study PRJEB28885, sample SAMN05720194) | activated sludge metagenome | isolation source: Anaerobic digester | place: USA... | reverse complement strand
TTTAGAAAATATGGCATCAAACAAATCGGGCGCTTTGTAACATTGATAGGGACAGCAGAACTGGATGACGATAAAAAAATGCAGGAGGAAAAAGAAAAGATACTGGCGACAGTAAAAAGTAATCTAGGCAGGCAAAATATCATTGCATGGAACCTGGGTGCTGATGTGCTGTTCAATTTAGAAAATCAAACCTATAAACCAGGTATTTATTATTACCGTAACAAATATGTGAACTGGCTAAGTGATGTATGCAATGCCATTCGTACAATGGATAAGGTCAGGCCGATCATTACTGACCTCAATTGGGATGTAAATGGAAAAAAACGTTTCCAGTTTTACCAGCAGCATGTGCCACAGATTGATAAATACATGCTGGTTGCCAGCAGCAAAAATAAACCTGGATTAAAAGAACCATTGAACGGCAAAATGGCCTGGGGTAAGGTTCCCGTAGAATTATGGGATTCACTTCCTGCTGCAGGCAGAAGTGCTTTTGTACCAGCCTGGCAGGATATTGAAAACACAGACTATATTACGCTGAATGGGATCATCGATTTGAATGGAAGAAACAAACAATGGCATCGTAAAGTGGAAGATACCTGGAGTGGTAAGAAAGTGGCAGCATCACCAGTTCCGGATATTAAAATTTTAAAGCCTTCCAAAACTACGAGAGAGAGTATACAGCTTACCTACAATATCATGTTCAGGGAAGACACCACTCAATGGAAACTATACCGGGGCGATCAAATAAAAGATTTGAAATTTGAGTGGTATCTCGTGAGGGTAGATCAGTATGCCAACACCATGTTTATTAAAAAGGTTGGTGAAGGCAGTACACTGTCGCTGCCTATACCACAGGGGCCGCAATACTACGAATTGTTTGTAGAGGCTGTAATTGGCAAAGATGTAAAAACTGCCAGGTCAACACTGAACACACCGCTGGAATAATATTATCCTTAATTTTGCAAGCCACCGTCACTAAATATCGCTGACTGTATTTATCTTGCTGCCGGTCAATATCAGCAAGCAATGAGAAAATGCAGTAAGCCCCTTTGTTATCTTTTATTTTTCCTTTTTACAACATCGCTGTTTGTTTCCTGCGGACCGCCAAAAGCATTAGAGTACCGTGATTTTAAAAATTTCTCCATAGAAAAACTGGGCTTTTCCAGTTCAACTGCCAGGATGGAACTGGTATACTTCAATCCTAATAACTTTGGCCTGCAGTTAAAACGCACTGACCTTGATATTTATATAGACAACGTTCTTCTTGGCCACACTACGCAGGAATACCAGATTACCATCCCCAAAAAAGAAGAGTTCAGTATTCCCATCCAGTTATCGGTTGATATGCGGAACCTGCTGAAAAACAGCCTGCACCTGGCAGCAAAAAAACAGGTGATGGTAAAACTAACAGGCAGCATTAAGGTAGGAAAAGCAAATGTGTTTATCAGCTTCCCGGTGAAGTATGAGGAAGCAGAAACATTTACCTTATTTTAAACACTTGCTGCGCTACTTTGCTATCCAGGCATTATTCAAATAATTCATATCGGGGAAAACTTTATCAGGATCAATCGTCACTTTGCTGAGTTTTTCCTTTGAAGGGAGTTTTATTTTAAAGGAAGCCGTATTGCTCCATATTTCAACGGGGTATTTCACCCTTTCTTTTTTGCCATCTGTTGTTTCAAACTCCAGTACCAGTGGCATCACCATCTGGTCGAGGTTGGCTACAGTAACAAATGCACCATTGGAAGGATTGTTGTCAACGTACACTACCGATAAAACAGATTGATCGAGACGGTGGTTTTCCAGGAACCATGATTTCCAGAACCAGCTTAAATTTTCACCCAGCGCATTATCCATGAAACGGAAAAAATCCCAGGGAGTGGGATGTTTGTAGGCCCATTTTTCTATGTATTGTTTAAACGCATAGTCAAAACGGTTCTCACCAACAATTTCATTTCTTAATAATTTCAGCCCGGCAGCAGGTTTAAAATACAAGGTCTTGCCAATATTGCTTTCCCTCATTCCATCCGGTGTTGACATGATCGTTTCTGTACCATCTCCAAAATAATAAGGTGCCACCACACCCAGCGGTCTTTCTCTTTCACTATACTCTCCTTTGTTAAAATCTGCTTTACTGATGGCATTGATAAACTGGTTAAAGCCTTCATCCATCCAGCCATATTTCCTTTCATTGCTGCCAACGATCATGGGAAACCAGGTATGTCCAAACTCATGGTCTGTAACACCAAACAAACTGCTTCCCCTGGCAGGAATGGGACAAAAAACAATTCCCGGGTACTCCATACCGTTAATATGGGTGGCCACGTTAACAGCTGCAGGATATGGATATTCGAGCCAGCGTTTGCTGTAGTTTTCAATACAACCTTTTACATACTCTGTACTACGGGCCCAGCTTCTTTTGTCCCAGCTTTCCACAGGGTACACACTCTGTGCCAGCGAAGTTTTTCCAGAGGGCAGATTTATTTTTGCAGCATCCCACATAAATGCTTTTGAAGAGGCCCATGATATATCACGGGTATTATTCATTTTAAAATGCCAGCTGAGTACAGGAGTTTTCAATCGTGTTGAAAGGTCCGTTACCTCTTTGTAGGTACGGATAAGGACAGCTGCATCACTCCTCCTGGCTTCTTCATATCTTTTTAATTCTGTTGTGGTCAACACTTCTGCAGCATTCAGTAACTCCCCTCCTGCTGCCACAATATGTGTGGATGGTGCTGTGATGGTGAAATCAAAATCACCATACTCAAGATAAAACTCACCTCCCCCTAAATACGGCAGGGTATTCCATCCTTCCACATCATCGTATACACACATTCGTGGGTACCATTGGGCAATGGCATAAACGTTACCATTTTTTGTTTCTACTATGCCCATACGGTCAGACCCTTCCTGTGGTATTTTAAAGGAATAGCCAATTTTTATTTTTACCATATCCCCTGAAGCTTTCATGGCCTCTTGCAACCGCAGCTGCATCCTGGTATCGGTTATTACAAAATCTACAACTTTATCATTTACAGTAACAGAAGCAATATCAAATCCTCCATCAAAATCTGTATTGGCATCGCCATAGCGGCTTTGTCCGTCAACCGGCAGGCGCAGGTGACCCCGGCTTTTTTTACTGAATAAGTTTTGGTCAAGATGCAGCCATAAATGCGACAGGGATTGAGGGCTGTTGTTTTTATAGGTAATAATAACGGTGGCGGTTATCTCATTTTTAACATCATCGAGCGCTGCAGTGATCGTATAGTCGGCCCTGTTTTGCCAATATTGGTGCCCGGGTGAGCCATCTGCACTTCTGGTTGCGTTATTAGCAGGAGGATAAAATAAAGGTGAAAACAGATCGTGATAGTAGTAATTAGTGGCAAAAGAATCTGCCTGCTGGCTAAAGGAAGCTAAAGATGAAACAATGATGCAGCAGGCAAACAACAGCTTTCTGTACATAGAATATCAATTTTTTGCTGCCGAAGATAAGGCAATCGGGTCAAGAGGTGAAAGGCTAAAAGGTTAAAGGAGAAAAGGAGCAAAAAAAAGTGGCTGTTTTTTACCTGGGTGTTTTATGCAGTGCTTAAGGAGGGCTAAAAGGTTAAAGAATGAAAAAAGAAAAAAGACAGGTAATGCCAGGAGGTTAAAGGAGAAAAAGAGCAGTAAAAGGAGGCTGGTATTTAATTAAATATTTTAATAAATGCTAAGTGCCATGTGAGCCAGTGCCACCGGATCAGCGAGCTTAAAAAAATATTACTTTCAGTGTCTAAATACAACTCAATGGACCGTTACCAAACAACATTTGCATCCTGGGATAAGGTGGCTTCAATGTATCAACAATATTTTATGGGCTTTGACCTGTACAATGACTCCTACGATGCATTCTGTAATGAAATAAAAACACCTGGGGCGTCAATATTAGAAATCGGCTGCGGCCCCGGGAATATCACCAGGTATTTGCTCAATAAAAGAAATGACCTGTTGATAGACGCCACGGATATTGCTCCTAATATGATTGTACTGGCAAAACAAAACAACCCGGCTGCAAATTGCCTTATAATGGACGCAAGGGAGATACATAGCCTCCAAAAAAAATACGATGGCATCATGTGTGGGTTTTGCCTTCCGTACTTATCAAAAGAAGATTGTGAAAAATTGTTTGTTGATTGTAAAAATTTGCTCCGTGTGGGCGGGGTGTTCTATTGCAGCGCTATTGAAGGGGATTACAACAAGTCCGGCTTCGAAACCGGCAGCACCGGAGACAAAGCTTATGTATATTATTACGAACTGGATTATATAAAACAATTGCTTGCAACAACAGGCTTTGTAGAAATACAGGAGTTTCACAAACAATATCAAAAGAAAGATGGCAGTAAGCAGATACATTTAATTTTGTTAGCAAAATCCGCAGCAGGAAAATGAACTTCCTGTTTGTATTAGAAAATATTTGTGATAAGTAAACGCTGAAATATATTTGCACTTCATTCAGCCCTTAAATTCGAGTATCATATGAATCTGAAAATTTTTATCACTTTATTCCTGCTCCATTTTTTTACAAAAGGCATCCTGGCACAGGAAGTTGTGAATATTGTATTGGTAGGCACAAATGGAGTTACAGAAGATATAAAGGAAGCAACTTCTTTTGTTGCAGTCAAAACTTACCCTGGTAATACATTTGAACGGCTCGATTACAAAATGGGAGGCCCGTTGATTAAACTTCGTACTTACAACGACAGTAACCTTAGCATACTCGATGGCTCCTATATTGAATACGATGAAAAAGGCAATATATTTTTAACGGGCACTTACAGTGATAACAAAAAAAACGGAGACTGGCTGTACTACAATGATACCGGCAAAGTGATGCTCACCCGTGTATTCGAACACGATAGCCTTATAAAAACTGTAGAGCCTGATACAATACAAAAGAAAAACCTGGCTAAATATCCTGACGAAAGGGAGGCTATATTCAAAGCGGGTAATGCGGACTGGTCAATGTACCTATCTCATGCCCTGCAACCAGACATCGGTAACAAATCAAAGAAAGGTGGCAAGGTAAAGGTTCAGTTTGTAGTGGACACTACAGGAAAAACCACCCATATTTACCTGCGAAAGTCAGCGGAATTTGTTCTGGATGAGGAAGGGCTGAGAGTGATCAGGAATTCCCCTTTATGGCAGCCGGCATTTCAAAACGGAAGAAAAGTAAAAGCTTACAGGACACAGCCATTTACCTTTATGATAATGGAAGACTAGTTTTAACAACAAGTGATTTTACTTGTTAATACAGGATCTGGAAAATACTTACACTTTAAACTCTTCTCTCCAGTTCAGCATACCACCCACCAGGTTTTTTGTGTTTTTAAAACCTGCCATATCCAGGATTTGACATGCCTGCCCGCTGCGGTTACCACTGCGGCAATAAACGATCACTTCCTCGTCTTTTAAGGTTTCAATGTCATCTAACTGCATGGTCTGCACCCGCCCTAACGGTAACAGTACCCCGCCAATATTAAACTCAGCATTTTCATGCGGCTCCCTCACATCAATAATGTGCAGCTTTTCGCCTGCTTCCAGTCTTTTTTTTAGTTCTGCGGCTGTAATGTTTGTCATGATCGTATTAATTAGTTATGATGGAATCAACCGGCTTGATCCTTTGCAGGTAAACATCCATTACCTGGCCTGGTTTTATATATTGCCAGTTATTGTTTTCATCTTTATGAACCGGCTGCTGTTTGTAAATATATGCATTCAGCGTGTCCTTTACGTCAGGGTTTGCCACCACTGTTACGAGTACCCCCATGCTATCAAGTTCTGCCTTTATCTCCCCATAAGTTTTTCCAAAAAAATCCGGCACCAGTATATTTATTTTTTCATCCACTCCAGTTCCAACCACCAGGTTGATCCTGCTGCCCCATTGGATTTTTGCACCTGGTTCTATCCTCACTCCCTTATATTGCTGCTCAATCACACTACCCCTTGCAAAATCCACCCGATAGATCGTATCTCCAAGCTGTAAATGGTTACGTTTTAAAATTTCCAGCACATAGCTGAGTGTTTTGCCTTCTAAAGACGGCATTACGATCATGGGCGGCACATACCTGTTAACCGTAATAAAAACAGTCCGGTTAATCTTTACAGTTGAATTTGCATCCGGCAATTGCTTTATTACAGTTCCCCTTTTTACTGTATCCGTATAAACAGAATCTGCTATCACCACGTCAAAGCCTTTGTCTTCTAAAAATTTAATAGCGTCTGCAGTTGCCTTTCCTTTTACAGCAGGAACCGTAAGGTATTCTCCATGTTTAGTGATCCACCCCAGCAACTGCAGTATCAAAAAAATGATCAGAAAAGCCAGTGCGGCTACTGCCAGCAGGTTTACCCAAAACGAACGGTGTGTTATGAATTTGAACATTCAGTTTAATTGATAATGGATAATTGTTTAATTGATAATGGGCAGATTCAAATCTAAGTCCATCCTTGCTTTATCAACTAACATTATTGAAAACACTCTTCTATCAACGCACTATAAAAATCTTTCAGCGTCCAGCCCATGGCTTTCACTTGCTGGGGTACGATGCTTGCTTCGCTCTGACCAGGTACTGTATTTATCTCCAGCATGAACGGTTTACCCGCTGATTCATCATAAATAAAATCGATCCTTACAACACCACGGCAATTAAAAGTACTGTAAGCTTTTTTTGCAGCAGCCCTTATTTGTTCCGCCACGGTCTCCTCTACTTGTGCCGGCGTTACTTCTTCGCTGGCACCCTGGTATTTTGCTTCGTAATCAAAAAACTCCTTTTTACTTTTTACTTCTGTCATAGGCAAAGTGATGATGTTGCCCTTTGTCTTGAATACACCAATAGTAAATTCTCTTCCTTTGATGTATTCTTCTATCAGCACTTGTGAATCTTCTTTAAAAGCCTTTGTTACAGCCTGTCCTAATTCTTCCGTATGACTGTTAACCTTACTCATGCCAATACTGCTTCCGCCGTTATTAGGTTTTACAAACACTGGAAATTGTAAATGTTTTACACTTTCATCCGCACTGGTAAACTGGTTTTTTATCAGCAATACAGAATTGGCAACATTAATACCGCTTGCACCTGCAACCGCCACTGTAAATCTTTTATTAAACGTCAATGCAGAAGTGGCCGCATCACAGGATGTGTAAGGAATATTCAGACAATCAAAATAACCCTGCAGTTTTCCATCTTCTCCGGGCGTGCCATGCAGGGCAATCAACACCGCATCAAAATTTATTTTTTTACCATGTACGATGATCGAAAAATCATTTTTATCCACCGCCACTTTTTCGCCAGCGGGAGCAACATAAAACCAGCCTTCGGGATTGATATCAACCAGGTAATAATTCCATTTATCCGTATCAATATTTTGCTCTATTGTAGCCGCTGTTTTATAGGAGATAACAGACTCACCTGAATAGCCGCCTGTAACAAGTGCAATGGTTTTCTTCATGAATGCTTAAGATATGTTTTGGCAAAGAAAGGGAATTAAATGAAAAGCCCCAACCACTACTGCCGTGATCAATATAGGAGGTAGGATACATTTAACATTTTTAACTTGTATTACCTTTCCTGTGTATAAATCCATACAACTACATTGCGAATTTTAAAACAGGTTACACTTGCGGTTCTAATACCCCTTCCCGGAGAGGCTATCTTTGCGTGCTTAAGGTGCCTCCAGTCCTTCATTACCCGACTGCAGTACAAATTTCCATTTACCACCCGGCTGGCGTTTCCAAATAGTAACATAAGAACCATAAATAACAGTATCCGCATTTTTGGGCTTCAAAGAGTATACGCCATAGGTATAGCCAAGTTCACCTGAGGCAGCAAGCGATGCATGTTTGGGCTCCCATGTCATTGTAAATGCACTATCGTTGCTCTGTATTATATAATCCATTGCATCGGCATCGGCCATGGGGGTAGACCCCGGCCGCAACAGTACCCCATTGCTGTCAATAAATTCCTCGTAAGCTGTACGCAAACCTTTTTCTTCACTGAGCAAAGAAAACTCCCGGTCGGCATTCATCATATCCACCCTGCTGTTAATTTGCTTCTCCTCGTTTTTGTCTTCTTCCAGCCTGTCATTCGTTTGACAGGAAGCGGCAAGCAAGGTGCAACAGGCGATGATCAAAAATCTGTTCATAAAATCAAATATGGTGAAAGATAAACTTTCTATAAAAATAAAAAGGCGAAAGTATTGTAAAATACCCTCGCCGGAATGCAGGAAATATCACCTGCTTGTAATAGCCCTTTTACAGGCTTCGTAAAAACGTTTCTACATTTAAATATGCAGTGCTCCTTTTTTTGCCATCAACTGCTCAACCGTTTCCACGTACATTTCATCAGGCACACAACAATCAACGGGGCAAACAGCAGCGCATTGAGGCTCCTCGTGAAATCCCTGGCACTCGGTGCATTTATTGGGTGTAATATAATACATATCGTTGCTCACCGGCGCCTGCCGGGCGTCAGCATCCACCACGCTGCCATCTAATAATGTATAAGAACCTTTTACGGTAGTGCCGTCGGAGATTGACCACTCTACACCACCTTCATAAATTGCATTATTCGGACACTCTGGTTCACAAGCGCCGCAGTTGATACATTCATCTGTAATCTTAATAGCCATTTGTTTTGATTTAGAATTAGGGAAATGCGATTTTTGTCTTCACAAATTAAGTTTAACAGGATGAAATTACAAAATCGGATTGAGTTATTACAAGAACTAAAAAAATATTTAAACGAAAATGATGCCAGTTGGCAGGACGCAAAAGAAAAGGCATCAAGAGCTAACGGCTGGTTTACGCCTGAATTTATTGACCTGGCCTTGAAAAATATTACAGAACAGTTTTTAGACGGTGGGAAATTGGCCGCCTGGGTAAAACATTATCACCTTGACGACAGCATCAGACCGGTAAATGTGGGCGTGGTAATGGCGGGCAATATACCGTTGGTAGGGTTTCATGATTTTTTATCGGTATTTGTAAGCGGCCATATCCAAACCATTAAACTCTCTTCCAAAGATGAAATATTGCTGAAACACCTGGTGCAAAAAATGTATGATTGGGATTCAGCTTCCCGGGAGCACATCAGCTTTGCACCCATGCTTAAAGGTTGTGATGCCTACATAGCCACCGGCAGTAATAACAGCGCCCTGTATTTTGAGCAGTATTTTTCTAAATATCCCAGCATCATCCGGCGGAACAGAACTTCCGTAGCTATTATAAAGGGCAATGAAACGGCGCAGGAACTTGCAAATTTGTCAGATGATATCCACCAGTTCTTTGGGTTGGGTTGCAGAAATGTCACAAAAATTTATGTGCCCCAGGGGTACGACTTTGTGCCGCTGTTGCAGTCCTTTCATCGATATAAATATTTTGCAGACCATAATAAATTCAGGAACAATTACGATTACAACCTGAGCCTGCACATTATGAACAACAAGTTTTATATGACGAACGATACAACACTGCTTGTGGAGAATGAACCACTTTTCTCTCCTATCAGCCAGTTACACTATAGCTTTTATACTGATGCCGGTTCCGTATTAGAAGAACTTGAACAGAACAAAGATGTACAATGTATTGTTGGTACAAATATTCCCTTTGGCCAGTCGCAGGTACCGGGTTTAATGGATTATGCAGATGGAGTGGATACGATGCAATTTTTGCTAACTTTATGAAGAAGAGTGGCACGCCGGTCGGTACCGCAGGTCAGCCCGGAAACAATCCAAACAATTTAACCGGTCTGACCTACGGTACCGACCGGGAAGAAAAAACATCTACGAAAGCCTTACTAATTAATTGTTAAAGCTGCCGTATGGTAAATACATTTTGTCAGTGCTGCGTTACTTTGTACTGGCAGGCATAGAAATTGAGAAAAGAAGTCCTGTATAATTTGTCCGAAAACTAAATATTACAACAGATGAAATTTAAGCAAGTATTATCCACAGTAGCCATCAGCGCCGTAACCGCTTTTGCCGTTATGTGGGGCTATGGAAAAATCATGAAGGGCAGCAATATGTATGCTGGCCAGCAAACCAGCACCTTACCTTCTAATTACAAGCTTGCCGGATTCAATGAAAACGGCTTGCCACCAGGTACGGCTGTTGACTTTACCCAGCCATCCGCAGCAGCTTTGCCAACGGTAGTGCATATCAAAACAAAAACTAATGCCAAGCAGGTAAGCAATAATTTACCAAGGACCCGTCAAAATCCCTTTGGTGATTTTTTTAATGACGACCTCTTCAACCAGTTTTTTGGCGGACCCAGTTATATTCCCGAGCAAAAAGCTTCCGGTTCAGGCGTTATCATCAGTGATGATGGTTTTATTGTAACCAATAATCACGTGGTTGAAAATGCAGATGAAATAACCGTTACGCTCAACAACAAAAAAACATTTAAGGCAAAAGTGATCGGCACGGATCCTGCGTATGACCTGGCTGTAATAAAAATTGAAGCTGCTGCACTTCCTTTTCTTTTGTATGGCAATTCAGACAATGTAAAAGTGGGTGAATGGGTATTGGCGATTGGGTATCCATTGAACCTGGAAACCACAGTGACAGCCGGCATTGTTAGTGCCAAGGCAAGAAGCCTTGGCCTGAACAAAGGCACAAAAAACAATTCGCCGGTTGAATCATTTATACAAACTGATGCCGCGGTTAACCAGGGCAACAGTGGTGGCGCACTGATCAATACCAACGGACAATTGATTGGTATCAACTCAGCCATCGCATCGCCTACCGGTTATTACTCAGGTTACTCCTATGCTATTCCTGTAAACATTGTAAAGAAAGTAGTGGATGATCTTATCAAGTACGGTAATGTGCAAAGAGGGTTCTTAGGTGTATCAACCAATAATACCAATGATATCACCGATGGGCAAAAAGAACAATTGAAACTTTCTTATAACGGCGAAGGTTTGGTAATAACGAGTGTTGCTGCCAGCAGTGCCGCAGAAGATGCAGGGTTAAAAAAAGGAGACATCATTAAAAGTGTGAATGGAGTTGCCGTAACAGTGCCTTCAGAACTGCAGGAACTGGTAACCCGTTACAAACCCGGTGATAAAATAAGTGTGGTATATTCAAGAAATGGAAAAGAGGCGACGGTTAATGCCACGCTAAAAAACAAAATGGGCAATTTTGATATTGTGAAAGTTGATAATGCTGCTCTGTCCAAACTAGGTGCAGAATTTACCACGCTGGATGCAAAAAAAGCAAAAGAGTTTGGGGTTAGCGGCGGTGTGATCGTGAAGAAAATCACCGACGGTGCATTGAAAGATCAAACAAGAATGAGAGATGGTTTTATCATTTTAAAAGTGAATGAAACCGATGTGAAAAGCAAGGAAGAGCTGAGCAAGATAATCGGTGACGCCAAGTCGATTACCGTAAGTGGATTTTATCCTGGTTACGATGCATTGTATGATTATCCTGTTTCTTTGGAGAACGAATAATAATAAATTTGCTGGTTAAGGAAGAGGGGGCTGCAGGTGTCTGTGGCCCCTTCTGTATTGGGAGTAATATGGTGTTTATTGTTTTGAAGCTTATACAAACTATTTCCCCAACGCCTTCTTTAACTCCACCTCAAATTCCTTCTCCTCAAACTGTTGTTCATAAAATTGCTTATAACCCGTAGCTGCATTTACAATGATAGTTGCTGGTATAGAACCGCTCCACTTTTTATCAACCTGGTTACAGAAATAATCAGCGTCGGTTTCATTCAACCAGGCTATATCGGCCGTAATGTTTTGCTTTTTTGCAAAAGAAGCTATTTTGGCCGGGTAAAATGAAGCCAGGTCAAGACTCAGCAGCAGTAATTTTACTTTTTTGTCTGCATATTTTTTGCTGACACTCTGGAGGTAAGGCAGTTCTTCTACGCAGGGTTTGCACCAGGTTGCCCAAAAATTGATCACATAAACGGAATCTGTTTTCTGGCTATAATATTTCACCACATCTGTTATTTTCCAGGAAGGGATGTTTTGTGCTTGAGTTGGTAAACAACATAACAAGATAAACGCAATGGTAAATACTCCTTTGATCATACTAAAGTTTAATTTTACTACTCAGCTGTGATGCATTAATTAACTCCTGGCATGCGTTAATAAACTCCTTTCTTACTCCGGGGCAATAGCCCATTCCTGCCATATTATATCTCCTTGAAGTATTAGCTTCAAGAGTTAGCCCATATCCATCTGCAACAGCAGTTTCGCATTCATTGCGATATGGCAGTTTCCAATAACCAGAAGAATTTATTAAGTTAACTATATGGTGAAATTTGCTTTTCGATATTTTTATTTTCCTGGTAGAAAAGGTGAAAGCTTCTTTGCTTTTAATAAATGATTTTTCCAGTAAAGACCTATAATAAGATGGATCGAGAAGTTGAGGATACAGCATTACCAGTGAATCCAGCATTTTCTTTCTCTTACCAGAATTTTTTTTATCCTGCAGCGGAAAATTAGAATTTAAAACTACATAGTGCCGCCTCTCAATGTCATCCAATTTTGTTGAGTCATATTCCGGATACGGCCGGCCTTTGACTCTTTCTTTTACCACAATTTCATCCGATGTCATTTTGAATATAAATTCATCTCTTCTATCTTCATAATGTAAACGGAAAACATCCTCTGCCATAGGCTTTAGACTCAAATTGGGCTCGCTGTAAGCCTGCATCCAGAATCGTCCAAAACAGGCGAACATAAACGAATCTTTGGTGCCAATCAAATGACTAATTGGAAATCCTATGTTATTTGAGTCTATGTTGTTGATATCCTTCGGATAGTCATATCCACCATCAGGATAAATTATCGGTTGATGACTGCACGACATGAACAAGGTGCAAGATAGAATCACGGCCCATATATGTAGTGATTTAGGATCCATATCTAATCTGAGAATAAAACTTCTTCTTACTTAACCCCGGCATTCCCACAACCTTTTAATAAAATTAATTGTTTTATTAACGCCGTAATAAAGCAAAAGGTTAAAGCAGCCACTAATTATACGAACGCACAGCAATTAAGCCCACTCTTTCGTGTCAATTTGTGTGATTCGTGGCTGCATATTTTCCCGTTTGTATTTCACCCCGTTTCAAGTACCTTCGCAACCGATCAATATGTAATCTTCAATCAAAATTTTAAATAAAACATGGCATACGATGTAATTGTTTTAGGAAGTGGCCCGGGCGGTTATCCAGCTGCTATCAGGTCAAGCCAATTAGGTAAAAAAGTGGCAATCGTTGAAAAAGAAAGTCTCGGTGGCGTTTGTCTTAACTGGGGTTGTATTCCTACCAAAGCGTTGCTAAAAAGCGCACAGGTATATGAATATGCAAAACATGCGGCCGATTATGGTATCAACCTGCAAAATGCCAGTGCTGATTTTGGCGGTGTGGTAAAACGCAGCCGAGGTGTGGCGGATAAAATGAGCAAGGGTGTTACTTTTTTGATGAAGAAGAATAAGATCGATGTGATCATGGGCACGGGCAAATTAATTGCTCCCGGCAAACTCGAGATCACAGCGGCTGATGGCAGTAAAAAAATAGAAGAAGCAAAAAACATTGTTATCGCAACGGGCGGCAGGGCAAGACAACTACCCAGCATGCCGATAGATGGCAAAAAAATAATTGGCTACCGGGAAGCAATGGTGTTACCTGACATGCCAAAGAGCATGATCATTTGTGGCAGCGGCGCCATCGGGAGTGAGTTTGCCTATTTCTACAACAGCATGGGTGCAAAAGTTACCATTGTGGAGTTTATGCCAAAGATCGTTCCGGTGGAAGATGATGATATCAGCAAAGAACTGGAGAAGCAGTATAAAAAACAAGGTATTGAGATCATGACCAGCAGCGAAGTGCTGAGCGTGGATACCACTGGTGAAGGTGTAAAGGCAAAAGTAAAAACGCCTGCCGGTGAAGTAACGCTGGAAGCCGAAATTTTATTAAGTGCAGTGGGTGTGGTAGCAAATATTGAAAATATCGGACTGGAAGCATTGGGTATTAAAACAGAGAAAGGCAAGATCATTGTGGATGCACACCAGCAAACAAATGTACCTGGTATTTATGCCATTGGTGATTGCACACCGGGCCAGGCTTTGGCACACGTAGCTTCAAGGGAAGGTATCAACGCAGCTGAGCATCTGGCTGGCCACCATCCTGATGCTATTGATTACAACAATGTGCCAGGATGTACTTACTGTACACCAGAAATTGCCTCTGTAGGTTATACAGAAAAAGCGGCTAAGGATGCAGGTTATGAAATAAAAGTGGGCAAATTCCCCTTTATGGCAAGTGGTAAAGCCAGCGCTGCAGGTGCTACAGAAGGATTTGTAAAAGTGATCTTTGATGCCAAATATGGCGAGTTCTTAGGATGCCATATGATTGGCATGAACGTAACTGAAATGATTGCCGAAGTGGTAACCGCCCGTAAACTGGAAACCACGGCACATGAAATATTAACTGCCATTCACCCCCATCCTACCATGAGCGAAGCAGTGAAAGAAGCTACAGCCATGGCTTACGGTGAAGCGACTGATGTTTAAAAGACGTTTTTATTTTGAGGGTAAAAATAAGAAAGGGTTATGGCGAAAGCTGTAACCTTTTTTTGTTGGGTCGGGGCGCTGCGGCGACCTGAACCCTGATTCCTTTTCATTTAATGTATTGCCTATGCACATTCTTCCTACATTCACACCTTCAAAACATTTACCGCTATATGAAAAAAATACTGATCCCAATGGGTGCGCTCATCATCGCTTCCTGCAATAACAGTGATGACAAATCTGCAACAATTGAAACAAAAAATGATTCAACCCAGTCGTATGCAGGCAAACGGCTGGCAGGTTATGCTACTGTAAGACTTACAGCAGATCTGTCCGCTTTATCAGAAAACGAAAAGAAAATGCTGCCATTGCTGATACAGGCTGCGGATATTATGAATGAACTTTACTGGCAACAATGCTATGGAGGTAATAAAGACAGTTTGCTGAATGCGGTTACAGACGCAGATACAAAAGCATTTATCAATATCAATTACGGCCCTTGGGATAAACTGAACAGTGATACGCCCTTTGTAACAGGTGTGGGCAAAAAACCGGAAGGTGCCGGCTTTTACCCTGCTGATATGACAAAAGACGAACTGGATAGATCATCTGTTGCAGATAAGCATGGTCATTACTCTATTGTGAGGAGAGACAGTGCAGGCAAGTTATACTCCATCCCTTATCATGTTGCTTACAAAGAACCATTGGAGAAGGCAGCCGGATTATTAAAACAAGCTGCTTCTTTTGCTGATGACCCTGGTTTGAAAAAATATTTATTGGCACGTGCCGAAACATTGGTGAATGACAATTACAATGCAAGCGACGCCGTATGGCTAGATATGAAAAACAACAGCATTGATATAGTGATCGGTGCAATAGAAGACTATGAAGATGGCTTGTACAATTACCGTAATGCCTACCAGGCCTATGTGCTGATAAAAGATAAAGAGTGGAGCCAGCGCCTGGCTAAGTATGTAGCGATGCTGCCCGAACTGCAGGAAGGAATACCAGTGGATGCAAAATACAAAACAGAAAAGCCCGGCACTTCCTCTGACCTGAATGCATATAACATTGTGTATTATGCCGGACAATGTAACAGTGGCGGTAAGACGATTGCTGTAAACCTTCCGAATGATGAAGAACTGCAAAAAACAAAGGGTACCCGCCGCCTGCAATTAAAGAATGCCATGCAGGCAAAGTTTGATAAGATCATGACACCGATCGCAAAAGAATTTATTGATCCGTCTCAATTATCGATGGTGCAGTTTGATGCCTTCTTTGCAGATGTGATGTTTCATGAAGTGGCACATGGGCTTGGTATCAAAAATACCATCAACGGAAAAGGAACGGTAAGAAAAGCATTGCAGGAACAAAGCAGCTGGCTGGAAGAAGCCAAGGCCGATATTTTGGGTTTGTATATGGTAACAAAACTGGTGGAAAAAGGTGAACTGCCCGGGCCAATCGAAAATTATTACACCACATTTATGGCAGGCATTCTACGTTCCGTTCGGTTTGGAGCAGGCGAATCTCATGGCAAGGCCAATATGCTGGCGTTTAATTTTTTCCAGGACAAAGGTGCATTTGAAAAAACAACCGCAGGCCATTACAAAGTGAATTTTGATAAGTTTAAGATGGCAATGAATGAATTGAGCAATATCATCCTGACCTTACAGGGAGATGGAGACAAGGCAAAGGTGGAAGTACTGCAAAAAGAAAAAGCAATCGTAAGACCAGACCTTCAAAAAGACCTTGACAAGCTACAGCAAAAAGGTATTCCTGTTGATATAATCTTTGAACAGGGAACGGAAGTTTTAGGGTTGAAATAATTTGTTTTGATACAATGTGTAAAGCCGCCCCCAACAAAGCTGGGGAGCGGCTTTTATATTTACGTACTTAATATAAAGTACCAGCCCTGCAGCACAATAATCCCGGCAGTTATGAGTTTAAAATAAGGCAGCGGAAAGTACTCATAAATCCGCCAACGAAATAAAAGTAAAAAAATTGTGCAGTTGCAAAAAAGCTGGTGAGAAACAAGTTCATCATATCGCTCATACTGCTGGGATCCATTATCATATCCCTGTCCTCTTCCTTTACCAATAACAGTAAGTTTTACACGAAACTATATACAAACAATATCAATGCGCTCAACCAGGAACTTAATCAGCTGCAGACCATCATTGGGCAATCAAACCTTGCCAATAATGAGCAGAAGAAGAACATAGCGGATGCCATCAACAGCACCCGGTTTAAAATGAAGGCCTGTGATTTCTGGCTTCGTTACCTGGAACCCGTAGCCTATAAAAAGATCAATGGACCCTTGCCGGTTGAATGGGAAACGGAAGTATTTGAAAAATTTGAAGCGCCTTATAAAAGAGAAGGCGCCGGTTTAACACTGGCCTATCAATACCTGGAAGAAGAAAATGCTTCAGCAGATTCGCTACGAAAACTAATTACAGTTTCAACCGCCTCTTTAAAAACATTTTTAGCAGATTCAATTACGAACCAACTGGATAGTTATCATCATTTCTTTTTGTGCAACCGGTTATTCCTGCTTGATCTTGCCACTATTTACACCTCCGGTTTTGATTGCCCGGATACAGCCGTGATCATTCCTGAATTGCAGAATATGATGGTGCAAACGGCCTTTATCTACAATACTTACAACCAGGAATTTCAACAACATCCATTAGGGAAAAACTACCTCGAACTTTATAACGCCGCTATCAAATTTGTACAAGAGCAACAAAAGGGATACGAACAGTTTGACCACTTTAGGTTTATCAAAGATTATGTAAACCCATTGTTCAGGATCAACCAGCAGCATATAAAAAAGTACCAGGTACAATCAGGCAGCTATATGGATTACAGCCTGGATGATGAAGCGCTGTCGATCTTTGATAAAAATTTATACAGGGCGCAAAATACCAAGGGCGTTTTCAGCAGGATCAGCGACAAAAAAATACTGGATGAAATTGACAGTATCGGTAAACTACTTTTCTATGACCCCATACTATCGGGCGACAATAAACGCAGCTGCGCCTCCTGCCACAAACTGGACAATTATCTTGCGGATACCAGCATGGCGGCAGCATTAAAATTCAACAGCACAGATCCGCTTGAACGCAACCAGCCTTCGCTGGTGAATTCAGTTTACAATCACTTACTAAATTTAGATGGGAAATTCCTGACACTGCAGGACCAGGCTAAAGGAGTAATTACCAACCCCGAAGAAATGGGTGGCAACGAAGAGGAAGTGGTGAAGAAAGTGTTGTCTGTACCCCTGTACAAAGAATATCTTAACAGGTTCTCCAGCATGAGCAACGATAAAGAAAAAATTACGATCAAACACATCACATCTGCACTAACTTATTTCTATGGCAAGTTCAGCAATTACTATTCCCGGTTTGATGAAGCGATGAATAGCGATCAACAACTGGACGAAGATGCAAAAGCCGGCTTTAATGTATTTATGGGCAAGGCGCAATGCGGCACCTGTCATTTTGCACCACAGTTCAATGGCATCAAACCTCCTTATATCAATAATGAATTTGAAGTGATCGGCGTTCCTGCGGCCGCATCTGCAGATCATATCAGCACAGACCACGGCAGGTTTGCTGTACATGCCGCCACAGAAACAAAAAATGCTTTTCGCACACCCACCATCCGGAATACGCAGTTTACCAAACCGTATATGCACAATGGTGTTTACAAAACGATGGAAGAGGTGATTGACTTTTATGATGCTGGCGGCGGCGCAGGTAAAGGTATTGCCGTAAGCAACCAAACCTTATCGGGTGATTCTTTAAAATTAACTGCAATAGAAAAAAAGCAACTGATTGCCTTTATCAATTCCCTTACAGAAAATATCCCTTTTGAAACGCCGCCGCAAAAGTTACCTTTGTCAAAATCAACAACACTGAACCAGCGTAAAGCAGGTGGTGAATATTGAGAACACGGGTTTATGAAACGCAGCCTTTTTATATCACTCATTTTTTTGTTGTGCATTGTTGCAGCCTGTTCCTATCAAAAAAAATTAGGGATCGATATGCCGGAGGGCTTTAGCAAAGAAAGAGAACAACAACTGCTTACGCAATTTGCTGAAGGTAAAAAAGCTTACCTCACCCATTGTGCCGGTTGCCACAATAAAACAGTGAATGGCAAGCAGGTGATCCCCGATATTTCATTTGAGCAGGCAGATACCTACAGGGTAAGATTTGCCAACAACCAGCATAAAAATGAATTGCGGGAAGAAACAGTGACAGAACAGGAACTGGACAGGATAGTCATTTTTTTTACGTACAAAAAACAAACCGGGGTAAACGCGTTTGATGAAAAAGGAGGCAACTAATACAGCACCAGCTTTTCAAACAGCTCTTTCAGCTTTTCCTCTTCTTTTATACACAAACCAGGGTGGGTTTTGGAGGTTTGAATAATAGTGCTCCTAACGGCAGTGAGCCAACGAAACCGGGAAGCTGTATCCAGTTTTGCAATGGGCCCTGCATCTTCATTACCACTTGCAATTTTACAAAACGATTCAAGATTGGATTTTAGATGAGGCATATCCACTTCACCACAAAAAGCAGTTATACGTTGTTCGTTTACAGCGTAAACACATTTTAAAAAACCCGTTTGTTTACAAAAAAATACAATGCCGAGGTTGAGGAATTCCTCCCTCTCCACCCGTGGCACCAGCCTTATTACGGCATATTCATATAATAGTTGCCCTTGCATTGTTTGCTTCGTTTATAAAATCATCTGCATTCGCCAGTCTTGTATTGATAAAATTTGCATACCCTTGTCTTATCTCATCTGCAGATAAACCCTCCTCCCATTGTAAAAAATCACCGGGTATAAGTTTCACTATTGATTCAATGGTATCCCTGGTAACAAGTTTTTTAAAGGCTGCATTCACTTCATGTAACTGCGAGGCTGCAGGCAGCAATACATGATCTTTTACCAGCGTAAATGGCTTCTTCGCCTGTTGTAAGGGATTCGTCCAGGCATGATGAAAGTACAATGCAGCGCCATGATCTATCAACCACAATTCCTTTTGCCACATCAGCATATTGGTGTTGCGGGCTGTACGGTCCACATTCATCAACAGCGCATCCAGCCACACGATCTTTGAGGCAGTAAGCGGATCAATTGTTGAAACAGCCGCATCAAAACTAATAGCACCCGATAAGTAATGCAAAGCCAGGTTGGTTCCCACACTTGCTTTCAACAGATCCTGTATCTCTTCATCGGGTTCTGTTCTGCCAAAGGCTTCATCCAATTGTGCATATACAATTTCCGGCACTTTCAAACCCAGCAGTCTTGCCAGTTCACCACCAATGATCTCTGCGATCAACGCTTTTACCCCCTGCCCTGCCCCACGGAATTTCAAGACATATAAAAACCCATCATCGGCTTCTGCAATAGCAGGCAATGATCCACCTTCACGTAAGGGTGTTACGTAGCGTGTTACATTCACCAATCTTAATTCGGGAACAGTCATCCTTGCAAAAGTAAATGAATTGAAGAATGATTAGCCAACCCCGACGGCGGTTTGATTACACCAGGAAGAAATCTAATCAAGAAACTGATTGATTATTGCTTAACAGCGGCAATCACTTCTTTCAAATATTTATTACGGTCAATTTCTTTAAGTCCCATTCTTACCACTACCAATTTTTCTGAAGGAATGATGAATACATTCTGTCCACCAAAACCACCGCAAAAAAAACAATCAGCCGGCACATCATTAAACCTTCTCCGGGTACTGTCCAGCTCATCCCGTCCATTAAGCCAAAACTGGTAACCATACCAGCCCAATTTATTTGCCCCGGCGGGCCGCTTTGAATCGGCAACCCAATCGGCTGACAATAATTGCTCCCCGTTCCAGTTGCCGTTATTATAATACAGCAACCCAAATCTTGCAAAGTCACGGGCAGTGCCATAGCTGTAGGAAGAACCAATATAAGTGCCACTGGCATCGGGCTCCAGCATAAAACTATAGGCATTTATTTTATAAAATAGTTCAGTATACGGAAAAGCGGCATAGTCTTTTTCTCCAACCTTTTTGCGGATGATCCGGCTTAATACATTTGTATTGCCACTGGTATAATTAAAGAAAGTGCCGGGGGCATGTTCTAAAGAACGACTTGCAGTGTAAGCTGCCATATCACCCTTGCTAAAAAGCATGTTGGTTACATCGCTTGGACGGTCGTATTCTTCCACAAAATCCAGACCACTGCTTTGTTGCAGTAAATCTTTTATACTGATCCTTTCTTTATCCGTTCCCTTCCACTCTTCTACCGGTGCCGGTTGGTTGATATCCAGTTTTCCCTGTTTTACCAGCATACCGATCAATGCCCCGGTGATACTTTTCGACATGGACCAGCCAAGCATAACGGTGCTCCTGTCAAATCCTGCGGCATATTTTTCTGCGATGATCTTTCCATCATACACAACTAAAAAGGCCCTGGTATATGCTGGCTGGCCATTGTTGGTGGCGTTCATCGCACTGTCGACAGCGGCTTGCAGTTTTATTTTATTTATAAAAGAAGGAATAGGGTCAGCGGTATTATCACCATAGGGCCATGCGATAGTGTCTGGATTGACAACTGGCTTTACCGGCAAATTAAAAAGCTGCGTCCTGATTTGCTCTTCGGTAAAATCATTCACCAGGGTAGCTCCAATATTCGCCCTGAAGATGGCCTTTCTTTTTGCAAAGCCCCAAACCGAGCCGGTAACGGAAGAGTCTTTTTCATCAAGCACAAATTTCCCCAATGATAACGGGAAATCTGCCAGGTCTTCCTTAATGATATCTGCTGCGTTGCGGTGCTGCAGGTACACAGCAGAGCACATGTTTTTTGCTCCATACCCGCTAACGGCGGGGAATACACCCCAGGCAATCCATACGCCTGCAATAAGTACCAAAAACAAAAGCCAGCCAGCAACTTTTAATACCTTTTTTAAAATACGCATCGGTAAAAATTATTTCTAAATATACCAAGATGCCTTTAAATATATTGCCCAGGCTTAATTTTAAACCATAACCTTAAAAGAGTAACTTGCTTCTTTCAATTAAATTAAATTAAATAGTATGAAAGGGGTAATTAAGAGTGGCTTGTTGATCGCAATATGCTGCTGCTTTTTTAGTATTGTAATTGCTCAAAAGCAGCAGCCGGTACTCAACCATATCGCGGTTTATGTGAAAGACCTGAAGGCAAGCACGCATTTTTACATGAATATTGTACAGCTCGATACCATCCCGGAACCTTTTCATGATGGCAGGCATACCTGGTTCAGCGTGGGGCCTAAAAGCCACCTGCATCTAATTCAAGGTTCGGCCACTGTAACGGCTCACGACAAAAACAACCATATTTGTTTTTCTGTAGCCTCAGTTGATATTTTTTTACAAACATTGGAAAAACATAACATTGAATATGAGAACTGGGCAGGAGAAAAAAAGACGGTTACCAAAAGAGTGGATGGTGTACAACAGATTTATTTTAAAGACCCGGATGGATACTGGCTGGAAATAAATGATGCCAAAGAATAGTGGATAATTGCAAGAATGGATAATTGATAACGGGTTAATTGATAATGCCGTGAAATAATGGATAATTGATAACGGGTTAATTGATAATTTATTAAAGTAAACGCTCTTCTATCATGGCAGGCAGTATGCATCAAATGAATTATCCATTATCAATTAATAAATTATCAATTACTTCTTTATGGAATCTATCATCCCATTGAATCTATACGCATACTTGCATGCTGAACCCTGATAAGTACAAACATATTGACGATAACCAACTGCTGCAAAATTTCTATGCAGACAAAGACAACCAATGGTTGGGCCTGCTGCTGCAACGGTATACCCTGCTGTTACTGGGTGTTTGTATGAAGTACCTGAAAAATGAAGAAGAAGCAAAAGACGGCGTACAGCAGGTCTTCTTAAAAGCCATTACAGAGTTACACAAATACAAGGTGGATTATTTTAAAAGCTGGATCTACATGGTGGCAAAAAACCATTGCCTGATGAAACTGCGTCATAAAAACAGGTTCTCTGTTGAAATAAATGAACAGCTTTTAGCCACACCTGAAGAAACAGACAACAAGATCAGCCACCTGCAAAAGGAACAAACCCTCACCAATATGGAGTGGGCCATGCAGCAGCTTAATAAAGAACAGCAGCAATGCTTAACTTTGTTTTACCTGCAAAAGAAAAGTTACCAGGATATCACCAGCGAAACAGGCTTTTCATTGCTGCAGGTAAAGAGCTATATACAAAACGGAAAAAGAAATTTAAAAATAATGCTGGAACGCCGGCAACAACATGAGCAGTGATCTGAAGGACATATTAAGCAATACCAATAAGGACATCGATAACCAGCAACTGATGGATTATCTGAGCAGTCATTTGTCGCAGGCAAAACAACATGACGTGGAAAAAGCGATGACGGATGACGCTTTTATAAATGATGCAGTAGAAGGCCTGCAACAAATAGAAGACAAAAAAAATATCAATGATTATGTTGAACACCTGAACAAGGAACTCACGAAGCAGGTGGCAAAAAATAAGAAAAGAAAAGAAAAACGCCGGCTCAAAGATTCTCCTTACACCTACCTTGTAATCATGATCCTGCTGATTTTAATGGTGATTTGTTTTGTGGTGGTAAAAAAATATATCGACGCAAAAAAACAGGGCCGGGAAAGCCGCCAAACAATTACCACCGCCCTTCATTTGCCGCCAGCGCCATTATCGCGTTGGCAGGTTTTCTGTAATTCGCAAGCGTTTTTTTGATGACCGGCACTGTTCCCCCTTTTAATCCTGCTTTCTATTCTCTACATTTACACCTCAAAAAAAGAGAATATGAAAAAATTATTTACGATCGCATTGGCTGCCTGTGTTTACAGCCACACAACGGCGCAGAATTTAACCACTCCGCAGCCAAGCCCAACTCAAACGGTAAAGCAAAACTTCAGCACCGGCAGTATTGAACTTAGTTACAGCCGCCCAGCTAAAAAAGGACGTACCATTTTTGGTGACCTGGTGCCTTACGGCGCCGTTTGGCGTACTGGTGCCAATGGAGCCACCACACTTACTTTTACAGATGATGTAACTATTGGTGATAAGGAAGTGAAAGCCGGTAAATATGGCTTGCTTAGTATCCCCGCTGCAGGCAAATGGACGATCATCATTTCAAAAGATGTTAACATTACGAGCCCGGCAGATTACAAACAGGAAAATGATGTGGCAAGAGTGGAAGTAACACCTATCGCATTACCATTCAGTGTAGAAAACTTCACCATCAACTTTGCTGATATCAGCGGCAGTAAGGTTAATGTTGAACTGATGTGGGATAAAACCTATGTTTCTTTTCCTGTAAGCACCAACACAGAAGCAAGGGTGATGAAACAAATTGACAATGCAATGAATAAGGACAGCAAACCTTATTTTGCCGCTGCCAGTTATTATTATGATAATGGCAAAGACCTTGGCCAGGCCTTAACATGGGTGAACAAAGCGGTTGAATCAAATAAAGAAGCATTCTGGATGCACATGCTTAAAGCCAGGATCCTTGCAAAGCAGGGTGATAAAGCTGGTGCAAAAGCAGCCGCAACTGCAGTAGTAGAAATTGCAACCAAAGCACAGAACACTGATTATGTGAAAATGGCGAATGACCTGATCAAAACGCTGTAGGCGTTAAGAAAAAAAATCTATACTAAACCGCCCCGGTAATTGCCGGGGCGGTTTTTCGTTTTTATTAGTGAGATTCGTGGCCAATATTTTCATTTATTCGGGAGGCTCAAATTTGAACAATACGCAAAAAAAAGATTTGCCATAGGCAAATCAATTTTTTTCAAAACCAAAACCCTTCTGTTTTTAACAGAAATGCAATTTCCAAAACGACGGATTCACAGGATTTAAATTCAAAAACGGGACAAAAATGTAAGTTGCAAAGGTAAGCATGTCCTTAAGCTGTATCAGTCAATAAGAACGATCAGCAAATTGACTTTGCAAAATTAACTTCACCTGCAGCTTTTCAATGTGTAAATAAGACACAAGAATGACTGCAAAAGACATTTTTTTTCTCAAATACAATTATGCAAACGGTTGCGTAACATCAAAGTTCGCTGGGAAGTTTGTTAAACTGCTTTTTAAAAGCGATAGTGAAATTACTCAGGTTTTTAAAACCCAGTTTGCTGCCTACTTCTTTTACGGAGTACTTACGTGCGGCGATCAGCTGCTTGGCTTTCAGCATCCTGTTTTTCTGATAGTATTCATACAGACTGTACCCATATATTTTTTTAAACAGGCTTTTCAGTTTTGTTTCACTCATGGTGGCCACACGAGCTAATTCCGGAATGGGTGGTGGTGCCTCCCCGATTGTATTAGCGAGTATCGCTTCCACCTGTATCATTTTCTTTACATCCACTTCTGCTACAAGCGGAACGGATTCCGGGTTCACGATGCGGTTGTAAGCATTCCGCAAAAATTTCTCCAGCAGCATCATTACCCGGTTTTGCAATGCAGTCAAATACAATGGCTGGTCCTTTTTCATTGCAAAAATATCTTCCATTAATTCACGGTACTCGATCGTCAGCACTTCAAAATTAAAAGTCGCTTTATCGCATGGCAATAATGCGTTCCATACATGGTCATTCTCTGCCACCCCAAAATGCTCCTGGAACCAGTGCTTCGTAAAGTATATATTAACACAGCGGTCTTCTGTTGCAGCATTTACCAGGTATTCCAGTTTTTCTACCGGGTTGCTTAAAAAGGCGCCGGAATAAATATTGGTATTTTCCTCCAGCACCATGTCACCCAGCTTTACAGAAAGCGACCGGATATTTCTTGATTCATCGAAACGCAAAGTATAATGATCTCCCGGAGCAGTGTTTCTTTTAAACAAACAATCCTGGTTGAGGGTACATTCATTAATGAGCACCTGCAGCCCATTTGATAATTTCTCTACTTTGATATACCCGTCACCTGCTGCTTGCGGCAGTATCAGCACATTGTCTTTTACTGGTGTATGAAGAT
>ENA-UOWO01002048-UOWO01002048.1-activated-sludge-metagenome-genome-assembly--contig:-NODE-2048-length-25614-cov-6.606949_pt1 | contig 25614 bp, 21 predicted proteins | sample MGYA00238148_ERZ761564 | MGnify/ENA primary metagenome ERZ761564 (study PRJEB28885, sample SAMN05720194) | activated sludge metagenome | isolation source: Anaerobic digester | place: USA... | reverse complement strand
AGGGAGCAGGAACTAAGGACAATTCTTCCAAATCGGAATATACCAAATCAATGGAAGAATAGTAACCATCCTTGTAATTTTTATCATTTAGAACAATATATATATCCTGTCCTATCTCTTGCGTTTTGGTATTGGCTATTTCGAAATCGATAACGAATTTCTGAAATAGGGGTGTCATGGTTTGAAAATACAATTGTTCCTGTTCTTCAATTTGCATTTCGTCTTCTGTTGAAACCGAAGTATTCGTTGGGAGAGCGGTTTGAGTCTGTTCGATAGCCTTTTGAATAGCTTCTGATGAAGGGGAGCAACCGACTAGGAAGATCAGTGTCAGTAACACAAGGTGGGATGAGAAATGTTTCTTCATTACATGACCTCCTATTGTGAGAAGAGAGAAATTATAACAACAATTTTGCTATCAAACGTCGTTCTTCACGAAAAAGAATATGAATTATAATTTTTTCCTAGGCATTCAACTTTCAAGAGGGTAAATGAAGAGAAACTACCAAACACAGGAACACAGAATTATGAGAAAACACACACCAATCTTGGTATTGATTATTGGCATTATGGTTCTTTCTGCCTGCGGTCAATCTACACAAAAAGATAGTGGTTATGGTGACCTCAGAGATTTCCTTCCTACGAACGAAGATCTGATAGCTGCTGGCTTACAGTTTAGTTTAACTAAAAAGGGTGACACCAGTGAAACAACCAATGAAGAAATGATGAAATCGGAATACTATGATGAGACTGATGACGCTCTGATATTTGATTTGGGAAGAGAGACCGGGTGGTCCCGAGGGTTCATTGATAACAATACAGATGAATTATCTGTAATCTGCGAAATTACATCATATAGTAATCAAGAGAACGCAAAATTGGCGGTCGAGCAATACAATCCGGCTGAAGTCGATGAGCTTGAGCAGTTTGCATTTCATAAGTATATACAGAGTCATTTGGACATTGGTGATACGAGCGTGATGTATGAGGACCTAGTGGATAATCTGTATATCGAGTTTTCTGTGAACAGGTTCGGGGGAAAAGTTTGGGTAATAGGAACTCAGGATTTGAAAGTAGGTGAAGCCTTTGCTCGTATTATGTTTGAAAAAATTACGAAATCTGCCCTAACAATCTCAACTGATAGTCAATCAACCTTAGCAATCACAAATACTCCAGATACGAGGGTTTATGATAATTCTGTAGAGGAATTTCTGCCCACGAGCGGTGATATCAGCGGAACTGGGTACAAAAACTGGCGATCAGATATCGGCTGGGTGGAATATACAAATGACATGTGGATGTCTTCTTCAGATTATGATGCAGAACGCCAAGCCGAAATCACTGAATTTGGCAGGGTGACAGAGTTTTTCCAATTTCTATCAAACAACTCAAATTCAAGAGAAGAAGCGATAATTAGGCTCATCATTTACGAGAACAATGAAGGAGCAAAAAAAGCATGGAACAATTCCAAGGGAACTATAGAACTTATCGGGGAAGATATCAAAAAAACGTTTGAGGTTGGCGATATATGCATTTCATATAGTTGGTCGACTGAAGATATTAATTACTACAATGTGGAATTTCTACATAAGAATGTAAAGGCAGAGATTATTATCTCAGATTCACAAAGAGATGCTCAATTAATAAACATAGCTGAGGATTTTGCACGTCTATTGTTCGAAAAAATCCAATCAGCAATACGATAGGCCAAAATGGCACATTCATTCGCGAATGGACACTAAATGCGGTCAGGATATGGTTTATAATCTGATAAGTCATTCATTAAAGTGGGGTATACGATGAGAAACTACCAAACACAGGAGCAGACAAAAAGATGAAGAAATACACAGCAATTTTGGTATTGATTATTTGTGTCGTATTACTGTCAGGATGTGGACCGTCGGAAGCAAAAATCCAAGAAGCTATTGAAAAGACTCAAATGGCTCAGGCAGAAATGCCACCTGATGCACTGCCGACAAACGCGCCAACACAAGTTGTTGAGCCTACATTAGTACCTGATTCATGGGTCATTGATGGTGACCTGCGTGATTATATGCTGACTGAAGAAGATATAGCTAATGAAGGATACAATTTTCATTACACTACTTTCGATTTTTATGAATCGGAATATGAGACTACTAATGAGGATTTGATTGAATCCGATGATTATGATGAGTTCGACGATGCGTTAATCTACAACTTGGGTAGAATAACCTCTTGGGACAGACAGTTTATGAAAAGTGAAAAGGATGCAAACGGAAAGGTAATAAGCGAAAGCAACGCCTTAAGTTGCAGAATCACATCTTTCAAGACTGTAGATGCCGCGAAAATAGCTGTGGAAAGGTACAACTATGCCGAACAGGGAATTAATCTGGCATATTTTGATAAAGTACTTGATTTAGGGGATAAGAATGTAATATACCGAGGGGGTGTTTTAACTGGAATCGAATTTTCTTATAGAAATGTTGTTGTTAGAATATTGTATACAGGAAAGCCTGATTTAGATATTACTGAAGCATTCGCACGAATCGTTTTTGAAAAACTGCAAAACGCCCCATTGGCACCCTAAGCACAAATTCAAGGCGTAATCGATTAAATGAGAACTCACTGGAGGACAGAATTATGAGAAAACAAAAAGCATTATTAATATTGATTATTGGCGGTATGTTGCTTTCAGGATGTGGGCAATCAGAAAGAGCTATCCAAATAGCTATTGAACAAACCCAAACAGCCCAGCCCACCCCGACAACTATACCAAGCCCGACACCTGAACCGACGCCGACAAAAATACCTCTTCAGGAATTGAAACTCTCGGACATCATTTTTGTTCAGGACAAAATGCCTGCAGGTTATACACGAGCTGAGATCACTGATGAAACTCATCCGATTCTTGAAAAAAGCGTAGTACAACCAATAAATAGCATTACTCAGAATTTGGAACTAAAAGGTGAGTTTGGCGGAGAAGTGTCCATAAATCTATATGAGACAGCAGATGTTGCACAAGAGGTGTTTGAAGATATTGTTTTTGAATCCCCCCCAATGGCGTTACTAAACCAGACTTCTGAAACCAATTATGATTTTGGAGAGCAGGCATATGGACTTTTGATGAGCATTCCAGATTTGTCTATGTATGTAATACTTTTTGTGAGATGCAATGCGGTTGTCGCAATCCAAGTGAATTCAACTGATGGTTATTATGGCATTCAAGATTATGCTAAGAACCTAGATGGTAGATTAATTGAATTTGTTTGCAGATGAGAATAGTGGTTTTTAATTTACCGCAAGGTAACACAACTTAGTACCCGCCTTAATTGCAATCTTGGAAGACCCATATGATGGGTCTTCTTTATGTATCCAAAATTATTCAGTAAAAAATAACAAGAGAACATGAGCTATCTGAGTAAAGCAATATTTGACCTACAATACACCTAAATCGGGTAACACGCAAGGGAGGCGCTAAAAAGGGTAGATATGGAGCATGGAGACAAAACGGTATACAGGCACTAATTAAATATAGCCAATTGGAAGAATTCCGGAAAAAATTTTTCAAAGCCTTAACCAACAAAGATCACAAGTCAGTCTGCAGAGTGTAATCTCCCGCCTTTATAAAGTTACAAGATTGATTGAAAAGCATCTGGAAGTTATCAGCTATTGTTTTGCCCCCTTTTTTAGTCTCCAGAAACAATCAAATAACCAGTGCGGAAAAAGCATATCTAAACTGACAACCAGAATTCCTCCAGACGCAAAAAATGGCATATTTAAAGCGATTAGCATTCTTTCCTGATAAATTCCCACATTGCGCATAGATTAACATTTTTAGGGGATTTTTAGGGCTCTGGCGGGATTGTAGTAGAACATATGTACTATTTGGCAAACCCTAATAGCACCCCCTACCCAACAGAGAAATGGGTGGCTTTGCGGTTTCTCTAATGTGGCTTTGCTGTTGGAACTTCGATGAAGAGGCTTAGCTGATGGCTTTGATGTTGCTTTGTGGTTGTAAGCGAAAAAATTCGAAATTTCCCTCTATATTGTATTAACTATTATATTATTTATATATTACTTATTGTATTAACTATCAAAAGATACCCTATATTAATCTATATATATATATTACGGACTGCGAATCTTACGCCGCCTCCTCTACATTTTACGCCGCCCCCTCTATTTTTTACGCACCCCCCTGCGAATCTTACGCCGCCTACTGCGAATCTTACGGTGCTTCCCTGCATATTTTACGCTCCCTGTCTGATCTTTTAACAGGCACCGTGATATTTTACAGTGTTTCCCTGCCAATCTCCTCTATGAAGGTCGATGAGCATCGTTAAATCTGCGATTCTTGAATTTACTTCTATAAATCAAATAGAGTAAACTAAAAACAATTACAATAATGTTTGCTCAAGACCACGAGCCGTGATAGGAGGTTTGTTATGCCTGAATTACTTACATTTTCATGTCCTTCCTGCAAAACAAAATTGACCATAACTAGTAAGAGTATAAAAGAGTTTTTATGCAACACTTGTGGGCATACTATCGTTGTTAAGAGTGAAGGCGGAATTACATACCTTGAGGAAAAAGAAAAGAGTATTGATGATCTTTCTCCGGTTATTCTCTCAGGTGTGAGTCTTGACGAGACAAGTGAAAAGCCATCTCAGGACATGCACGTTGGAACCGCTACTGAAATGCCAACCTCGTCCAACCCCAAATCTTTCGAACATGAGGAATTCTTTGACGGTATTTCTAGTGATATTACTGACCAAAAAATTATAGAAAAGATATCAAGGCTACAAAATAGCAGAGAGATGTTGTTACAGGGCTATAAGAAAACGAAAATGGTTGGAATAGTTATCTGTCTTGTTACTCTTATATTGATTTATTTATTGCTTCCTGTGTACAGCTCTTACGAGGAGCTTTTTAAAGCATTGGGTATTACATTTATTCCAGTAATTCTAGTATTTACGATTTTTTTACTCGTACGTAGAAACGCAGTATTATCCAATATTAACTATATTAATCAAAAAATCGATAACATAAAAGATATTAAGTAATGGTCATTAGTTTCTTTATGTAAGTGATATTTTACATGTTTGCAAAATTTTCACGTCGTACTTACTGGCATAATGCTTCTTGTTGAGAATTGAGTATTGTGAAAAATTCGGAAATATGATTTTGATTTTCAAAGAAAGGAAATTTAAGAGAAAGAGTTTTCGCAGTATCAATCAACCTGATCATTAATTGATTGTTATTCTTTATTGTTATGTCGCAATAATCCACTGAGAAGCAAGAATCATAATTTATAGATCCAAATTCCGAAAAGGGTAAAACAATCACTTGAATATCTGTTAATACCAGCAAGTAATATCGTGTAACGAAAGGCGCCCAAATCCTAAACAAGAAGTAGTGAAGACAGTTTGGAGTTTGCCTAAAGGTGTAAATCCCGATTACTTCTTCATTCCATTCGGTAAGTGGTTCAGCCAGATCTAGCAGGTGTTGAAATTCCGATAATTTCATCTTATCCTTTTATAGCCTGTCAGTATATCAATGAATTATACTTCGGTAAAAGTCGATGTACATCGTAAAATGTCACGATGCTCTGAAATGAAGGCATACAAAACACAATCTAGAGCGAATAAGTGTGTAGTTCTCAGGCTAATAAACTAAATGTACATTGGCATTAATCTGACAAAGCTGAATCGAGAGAATCCCGGAAGGCGTTTTCATCATCTGAAGTATAGAAGGGGATGCCGACCAGACGATATTTGGTGCCACCTTCAACAGTAAGCAGATTTCCCTTGTACTCTTGCTTTATCTCTTTGAGGAAATCTTCCTTCCATCTGTCATGTTCAGCCAGAAAAGCCCCCTTGGGTTCGATGAAGAGTTGATAGGTTAGAGATCGACCGCTCTTTTCCTTCATGTACAACACAAAGTCGGGTTGGAAAGCCTGACCATCTGAGAAGTTGTAAATAGCAAAATGACCTTCATTCCTCATCAGATAAATATCTTCGTATTGTGATTTCAAGTTTTCAATTTCTCTGTCAAGTAAGTATACAAAGTCCCTTTCTTCACCAGTAGCAAAGAGCCTGTCAAAGGTCAAATAATCTCGTGAGGAAATGAAATGGTCAAGTTGGGGATTGTCCTGAGCTTTCAGATTGTCCTTAGAAAATTTCAAAGTCTTATCTTTGAATATTTCATGGATAAACGATTGGTTAAATTCCCTCGAACCCACCAACTTGTTCTTGGTGTTTTCCCTGATCTGTGTTTCAATTTCACCTAATAATCCCAAAATCGCATCCAATTTTTCACGCCTGTTTTCATCCAGAAGGTATAGATCCCCCCTGAATGTTATCTTCAAACCAGCCAAGAATTGGGGTGAATCAATGAAATCATCAATAGAGTTTAGATTTGGAAAGTATCTTCTGAGGGATGCAAAAGTATAAAAAGGGTTTCGGGCAATAGCTGTTTGAATGATATTGCGGTCAATGTCTTTTAGTGCGATATCGCATATGTTCTCGTCATTGATTATCGCAGCCTGCTGTTTTCCGTTCAGCACCGCACTCTCGCCACCCTTTCCAGTGGCGACCGTATGCACAAAATTCTTCTTAGTGACCCCTAAATCACTAAAGGAAAAGACGTTTTTGTAATCCTTCTTAACAGGTCTATTTGAATAAAACAGACCATATTTGTAAAGTGAAGTCTTCTTAAAGGAATCCTTGAGCTTGATTTCCTTAGTAACTTCCTCTTGCTCCATCAAACCCTGCTCAACAAGGGCTCTTCGAATATCATAGATATAACGAGAGTCATTGATGCTGTGATAATGCAATTCCTCAATAACCCTTATTTCATTCTCTAAATCCTTGTCGAATTTCCTGCGGAAGCGGTCTGTGTTTTGGGGAAGAACAAAGGGGAAGTAACGTGCACCCCGACCAATCAATTGAGCCTCAGACATGGTTGTTGTTCCGATTTTTGCTCTGCCTGTATCACGGGGCTCATAGCAACGCACAATATCAAAGAGGTTGAGCACATCCCAACCTTCATTTAGTTTTTGGACCGCAAAAATTGCCCTGATGCGGTTGTCTTTATCTTCGAGGGTGTTGACGATAATCTGGTACGTTTCCTTTTCGGTTTCATCATTCACGGAAAGGGTGAATTCCTCCCTGAACTCACTCTTCAATCTTTCAGCCAGCTCGTTATCACTGATACCCCTTTCTGTAAAGAATTGAAAGGCACGTTGAATGATTGGTATATTGGATTTGCGAATTCGAGCAATCTGGTTGCCGGAAAGACCGCCGATTATCTTGTGGAAATTAGCCTTATTCTCTTGTGATTGGGCAATGGTGCGTTGCGCTTTGAAGAGAATCACGGGTTTTAGGTTGATGCGATGGCTAGCAGCGACTTCCTGCTTGTATTGGCTCAAAATCAAGGCTTGAAGAATCCGGTCGTCTAAAGAAAAGTCAGAATAAACAAGGGTGATATCTTTTGAAAAACCATCGTTGCGAAATTCCGGCAGATCATAACGAATTATGACCTTGTCACGATATTTATTTACCATTGCAGGGGTAGCAAAATCATGGGTTGCAGTGAATTCAAGCAAAAGGTTATCCCGATTCTGTTCGAAAATATGTTGGACGGTGTTTTCCCAACTTTCGAACAATTCCATTTCTGCTTTCGTTTGCACATTCATGTGATGGGATTCATCGGAAATCAGCACAATCTTGTGCTTACGGAAATCCTCAAAAGTCAGGGAGTTTTCCTTTTGGGTGGTCAAGTCAGAATGCAACTTCTGGATGGTGGTAAAGCAGATATTGATATCATGGGTATTGACACCCTCAAAATTTGGCACTGATGTTACATTTACCCGCTGATTGTCGATAGTGATATCAGGATTAAAGAGATATTTGATGGATGAAGGGTTGAGGAAGTTGTCTTTAGTCTTCTCGATTATGTTGGTGGAATTGACGAAGAATAGGAAATTTCGAAAACCCTGCTCGTAGAGATATAGGATGAGACCTGCCATGATGAGGGTTTTACCACTTCCGGTTGCCATATTGAACAAGAAATGGAGGGGAAAGGTTTTATTGGGATACTCATTGTTATAGCAATGAATAAATCGGGCAAAAGCTTCGATTTGATATTTTCGGAGTTCATAACGAGGATGTAGATTCAGATGGATAGAATCAGGAATCTCCTTTTTAAGGAGGTTCATATCAGAAGCACCATCCAACAACTGATATAAGAATTGATCGGGCATTAGTTTTCCCCGTAAAATGCTTTATTTAAAGCTTTGTCTTCATCGGACACGCTGAATTTAGCATCATCTATTTCGGAGAGATTGACATAAAGCTGATTCTTGTCGAGGAGTTCCATCAGAAGTTTCTTCTGCTTTACTACCCCATTTTCTTCCTTGCCAATTTCTATGAACGTTCTGATGGCATCTTCAGGTAATTTGGGATTGACGTACCAGTTAAGGAAGGAATTCTCTGCCATTTCCTGCCAGATTTGAAGAAGGTCGCTAGAATTTTCGGCATCTTTAATACGATCAAGGAATGCTTGGTTGTATTTCATCAATTCGCAGGAGATGAATTCGCCACCCCCCTGCCAATTAACATTCTTGGATATTCCACTAGGATCATTGTCATTTATTACATTAACTATCCTTTTTACAGAATCATTCTTTCCATAGTCTAGCTGTTCGATACCAATGTACTGGTAACCCATTTTGTGAGCAACAGCGCAACTTGAACCGCTACCTAAAAAGTAATCAAGAACAATATCACCTTGAGTTAAACTTAACTGAAAGATTCTCTGAAATAATTTTTCAGATTTTTTTCCTTTACGAAGAGAAACGCCTCCTTCATTGTGTAAATCATTTGGTAAAATGTCATCCCATATATCAGAAATTGGCTCACCAAAAACCTTTTTGCCATCTATTTCCCTAAGCCTATCTTCAAAGAATAAGACAGCTTTCCCATGGTGTAAGTAATAGTCTAAGTGATTTTCCCTTTGCAGATAGAAGGTTTTGGTTTTTTCTTTTTCAGAGAGTCTTTTTAGCGCAACAATATTTGCCCCCACACTTTTCTCGTCAAGGGAGACAAATTGAATAATCCTATTTGCATTTTGGAAATAGAAATCTTCAAGAGATGATTCATATCGGTAACCTAAATGATTTTTTAGCTCTGACTTTTTAATATTTAATTGATTTGCAAAAGCTTCTAGCACTGAACAGTATAACCAGCTCGAGGGGTCTTCCTCTCGATTCATGATAAACGAGTTATATCTTTTATCTCTAGGTTTAGGTTTGTGCACTCGGTTTGGTTGCCATAGATTGGGATTTTTTGAATAGATCACCACATATTCTGAAAGATTAACTACGCCTCTATTTATTACTTTTGCACCTGAAACTGAACTTCTCTTCACAGTAATTAAATTCTTATTGTTTTCTTTTCCAAAAATATCATCCAGTAGTATTTGAAGATAGGCTAATTCTTTATTATCAATAGAAATAATAATTGAACCGGTAGGGTGAAGTAATTCTCTAGAAATATCCAATCTATTCTTCATAAAAGTCAACCATGTAGAATGATTGAAATTATCGTTATAGCCAAAAGAATCATTTCCTGTATTGTAAGGAGGGTCAATGTAAATCAGTTTGACTTTACCGCGAAACTGATCTTTGAGCGTGTAAAGAGCAATCAGGTTATTGCCTTTGATTATCAAGTTCTCACGAATGACCCCGTTTTCATCACGTTTTATCTCGGTAACAGGTTGTGTACCAGCAGTGGTGTAGCGGGTGAAGTTGGTCAATACTTTGGGGTCGAGCATGCGGTTGATTTCATCCTGCGCTAATACTTCATTGAAGAAAATCTCCTTACGCTTTTCTTCTTCATTAGTCTGTCCACCTTCCAGAACACAATCTTTGTATGCCCATACCAGATTGACTTCACCCCGCTCGCTCAGATATTTACCATCGATAGTTAATCCGATGCGGTTGCGGAAATGTGTATAGGAGCTGTCAAGAAAATTCTTCTGGGAAATGTACTCAATAAAGGTTCTTGTATTGAACAGCAATGAACCATCAATCTCATCAAAGAACTTTGCCTTCAATTCCGCATCAGATAAAAGAAGCCGGATCAATTCATGGTCAAGTTTCCATGCCCGATCTTGAACTGCGGCAAGCAACAACTCGCCTTCATCATCGACGAAATTGGGATTGGTTTTCAGAAGATCAGTGAGTTTTGTGTTAAATGACATAGATACTCCCTTTCTTGAGTCAGGGTTATTATACCGTCGGTTTAGAGCGAACTTGGAAAACGACCCAGTCTACAATATTCAACTGGGCTGAGAAACTTTGCTTTTTCTAGGATGTAGAAAAAATAAGGTTGACGGGTTGCTGGGAAAAGTATCACTTTTCAAGTGACTTTACTAGAACTTCTTTTTCATAAACCTTGTCATACATCTCTTTTCGCACTTCATGACTTGATATATCATTCTTTACGCGTTTTAGAAATTCACTAAAATCTGAGTTCATACCCGAAAGTTTATTTACAGTTTCCCAATCGATATAATCCCTAGATTTTGCAGGGAAGAGAATTACAGTAGAGTCAGGGTCTTTTATGTCTAGACTGATTACTCCGATTCCAAATGAAGCCGATAATCTTGCAAGCTCGCTATGCAATTCATCACTCGAATCAATATAGGATGCTACCAAGTAACCTTCATTTGCCCAAGATGAATTTGAAACAGCTTGAAAAAAGGCTTCCCTAAGGTTGCCAATCCGTAGCTCTCGCTTCATTTCAAATGAATAGAGTTTTACTGCGGGATTTCCAAGGGCGGAACTAACATCAACGACTTCATTTTCCCAATTGGAGTAGGGATAATAACAACCAACTAAATCAGGATGCACCCACTCTCCAAATTCTCTTTTGCCTGATTTATTATGGTGAATCGTTTTGATATATGATTTTAGATAATAAAAACCATAATAAACAAGGAAAGGGTGTAGGTCTTTCTCTAGAAATTCAAACTTTTTTGTTACTGCTTCTGGCAAGTCAATTGCCTGCTTGTCAGTGATTGCTGGCAATGATTTTAAGGAAAAACGTTTTGGTCTGACACCTATAGAGACAAATAGTGAATCTGTATTATCACGTATGTCAACGTACAACATCGCCCCTAGAGTGGCAGAAGGTGTTTTTCCTGAAGAACCGAGTTGTTTATCGTAACCCTTTAACGAAGCAATTTCCCATATTTCATTGGCAGAAAGGGGCTTTTTTTCCTCCGAAAGGACTCTTTTTGCTAGCTGTAAAAAGATACTAGCCATCTTACCCTCCTAAGATAGTCGTGATAATGATTAGTCCGAATAAATAAGTTCCTATACCTGCATATCAGTATACTCCATCAGGTTTTGGAATTGACTTACTAAATTTGAAATTCAAACCAATCACAATTTCCAATTATCTGCAGGTGATGATCGGCGATGTGCATTTACTGCATCTGAATTTGCCAATTGTAAGTAAAATCTGACCATGTCAAGTGATTCATGTCCAAGTATCATTTGAAGGGTGAAAATATCCCCATCATTTCGTAAATATTGAACCGCAAAGGTGTGTCTGAATCGGTGTGGATGACAATTAGGTACATTTGCCTTTACCCCCAGATCTGTTAAGAGTAACCTAACCGAATTAGGATTCATTCGTTTACCTGCAACAGTAAGAAAAAGGGGGTCATTCTCATCTGTTTCGGAACGTGAAGCTAAATAGCGCCATATGACTCTTCTGGTAGCCTTTCCTATAGGTAAAACCCTGCTCTTTGTCTTTCTTTTTGAGCTCCCATATGGAGCAATAAAAACCTCACCCTTTTCTAAGTCCAAATCCATGATATTTAGCCTGCAAGCCTCTCCAGACCTGACACCTGTATCAAGCAAGAATATGATAAGTGCAATATCTCTTTCTGAAGTTGTCCTTTTCATCTTGAATGAATTACGACTATTAGTTTTTGCTTCACGACTGTATTCTGCATGAGTGAGGATAGCTTTTATATCACTCTCCGATAATGGCATAATCACTTTTGGATTATTAGGGGGAAGCTTCAGTTTTTCATCTGGTCTTTTTTGTAAGGAGAATTCCACTGACGCCCAATTAAAGAAACATTTAATTGCCTTCCAATGGTTCTGTAATGTACTACCCGATAATGGTGCGATACTTCCACTTTTTCTTTGGGGTTGATAATCAGACCTTAGAAATGCGAAGTAACGAGTTAAATCATAGGTGGTTATGTTTTGGACTTCAGGATCGTCTAAGAATTCCGTTAGGTTTTTCAACATGATTCTATACAAATCGATAGTGGCTTGGGAGTATCCATCCGCTTTCAAACTGAAGAAAAGTCCTTCTGTAGCCTTTGAAAGGTTCATTTTACCCCCCTGATATTGAACTGAAGACCTGTAACAATGTTCAAGATTCTATCGAATTGGGAACTGGTAACATACGAAAATTGACATTGTAAGAGGTCTGGCGCAGTCCGGCTAGCGTGCTTGCATGGGGTGCAAGAGGTCGAAGGTTCAAATCCTTTCGCCCCGACAGAAAAGACCCTGGGATGAATCCCGGGGTTTTTTGATTCCAATAGTTACCAATAGAAGATTGGTGAAATAAATATGTGTTCATGTAGAGGTGACGCAGTGCAAAGCCTCCCCTCGGGGGATGCGTCGCCGCTACCAAGATATCTGAACGGATCTTACCCCCGATGATGATGGGTAGGGGCACAAAGCGGTCCACGAAAAACCAAAGAGCCGGGTTCAAGTACGGAACCCGGCCTACAAAGGAAACGGTCAACCACAGGGGTTGACCCTACGACACCATCACTGACCCCGCATCAAGTTTCCCACCAATAAATTTTTTGGTGACGATTGGTCGAATGCTTCACCCCCAAGATTAAGAATTAGCATGTATAAACCATTTTTTTTGTATCGGAACACGCAAGGTTATAATCATCCTAATAAATTTTTCTCACGTTTCAGACTTCCACACTCAATTTACCAAGGAGCCTGGCATGAATACCAAACGTTTCACAATTTTACATTCCAACGATATGCACGGAGACTTCCTGGCGGAACTCGAAGCCGGCAGCGGAGATGCCATTGGCGGAATCGCGTTACTTTCAGGATACATCAACCAGGTTCGTGCGACTGAAAAGAATGTGATCTACACAATATCCGGCGATATGGTGCAGGGCTCGATCATCGATTCTGAGTTTAAAGGGATCAGCACCATCGAAATCATGAATTACCTCTCCCCGGATTGCGCGTCCCTGGGAAACCACGAGCTGGACTACGGCTTGCCTCAGTTGTTATTCCTGGATAAGCTTGCAAATTTCCCCATCATCAATGCGAACATGTATATCAAGAAGTACAACAAGCGCCTGATGCTGCCTTACCTGATAAAGACTATCGATGATTTTGACATCCTGTTCATAGGTATAGTGACTGAGACTGTGCTGGATGCTCTCAAGCTAGATTGCCAGATTGGGACTTTTATCAGCCTTGAAGACGCTGCTACTGAGGTTGGGCGAATTTGTGATGCTTACAAAAACGATGACATTGACCTGACGGTTTTGCTGACCCATATCGGTCTTGACTCGGACAAAGAGCTCGCGGCGATGTTGAAACCAGAATGGGGCGTGGACATGATCCTTGGTGGTCATTCCCACAGTTACATGGAACAGCCTGAAGAGGTAAATAATGTTCTGATAGCCCAGGCGGCTGTTGGCACGGATCAGGTCGGACGCTTTGACATCCTGGTGGATGATGACACCAATTCGATCGTAGACTGGAAGTGGCGTCTGGTGCCAATACATTCAGACGATATCAAGCCTGATCTTGAGTTACATAAATTCATCGATTCCTATAAGACTGCGGTGGATGCCAAATACAACACATTGCTCTGCCGCATGTCCCAGACATTGACGCATCCAAGCAGAGAAGTTGAAACATCGCTGGGGGATCTGATTTCAGACATCTTTGCTGAAAATGGCAATCTCGATGTTGCATTTATTGGCAGTGGGTCAATCCGGATGAAGCAATTGGGTCCGGTAGTGACACTTAGAGACCTGAAACAACTATTTCCGTACGACGACACGTTCTCACGTTACACAGTCAGCGGCAAGCAGCTTGAACATATTTTTGCTCACATCATGCGAAAAGATAACCGCAACGGAGAGGGCGAGTGTTACCAGGTGAACCACGGGGTAAAGGCGGTTTACGACGAGATTTTTGAACGGCTGGTCAGCCTGGAGATTGATGGCAATCCTGTGGATATGGATCGGAACTACGAGATCGGGCTGCAGTCCTACCACGCCATAAACTGTGAGGAAAATCTTGGATTCACGATGGAGGAATTGAGCGAGATTAACCCTCCCAGAGTGTTGGCAACCTCCATGCAATCGGTGATTGACGAGTACCTGCGCGAGCATCAGGCGATCAAGCGAGAGGTGGAAGGAAGGCTAGTTTACCGTTAGTAAGTCCGTGTGTGATAAAACCAAAGCCGGATTGAACCCTCTCCGCTACGCTTCTAGGGCAGGAGAACAATCCTTTGTTCTTGCAAGGTCTCCGGACCTTGCAAGGGTTTTGACCGAAGGTCTTCATCCCTTGACCAGTTATAACACAATTGGTTTTCGGATCTTAGCGGTGGGAGTAAACCCCCACCGTACGGTCAAATCTTGTAGGGATGGGCTTTTTCGATCCGCAGTGTCCAGTAAGCCGGAGTTTTTGTGATGGGAGACCTAGCGGTCAACTACCCCGCTCGGTGAGGACACCGGCGAGAACTGGAGTAAGTGCAGTTTCATATTAGTGGAATAGTAATTAGCGCATTTTCCCTCAATCGGTTTGATGAAATTGTAGAGGCGACGCATGCGTCGCTCTACCAAGTAAGATTGTATTTGTTATACCTGACTTAAATCAAGAATTGATACCATAAGGATTCTTCGCCCCTGCGACAATTCGACAGGTGGAAAATTTCTATTCCCCGGCGAGGACCAATGGAATGAAGATCTCGAAGAAGACTGGTTCTTCAACCTTGGCGACGGCGCAGTTGGACATCTGAGAGTAACAAACAGCTCCGGTTTCGGCAGCCTGGACCTTGTAGAAATAGAACCTGTCGTATTGGATGTTCGTGTCTTCGAAGGTATTGGACGTGACCTGGGCGACCTGGGTGAAGGTGCCAGCACAAGTTGTGGTGCTGCGGTAGACGTTGTACACATCCGCATCGACAACTTCAGGCCAGGTGAGCAGGATGGAATTGGTCAGGACGGTGGCTGTAACGTCCGGATCAGCGGCAAAACATCGCCCAATGGGCGCTGCCAGGCTGGCAGCAGTGCCAATCCCAGCCTGGGAAATTGCGTGAGTAACAGGCAGATTCATAGCAGAAATCTTGTCATTGACAGTGTGGTAGTAAGGGTTTCTGTCCTGCCCGCTACAGCCTGTGGGTAGGTTGTTGTTGAAATAGTTTTCTAGAATCTCGATCGCTCCAACCTGGGCAGCCCAAAACGAGGCATGGTCAGAAGCACCCGTCGCACCGCTGGTGAGATAATCGTAAGTCAGGTTGAGCCCATAGTTGTCAATAACGTCAGTGAAGCAAGTGCCCACCTCGTTTGAGTCGGTACGTGTACCTACGTGCATTTCAAAACAACGGTCATTATTGCTGTCATAGCCAAACATGTCCAGGTTGACGACCCCCACGATGTCGTCCATTACCTCGGGATAGTCATCCACGTAAGCCACGCTGCCGAGCAAGCCCTGCTCTTCCCCTGTGAAGAAGATGATCTTGATTGTGCGGTCGAACTTGTAGAAACGGAACAGGCGAGCAGCTTCCATCAGGGCGGCGACGCCGCTGGCGTTATCTTCCGCGCCTGGCGCGAGAGTGCTGGGAGAAGTGGAAGTGCTGTCGAGGTGAGCTGTCATGAGGACGATCTCATCCGCGTTGGGACCGTGCCCTGGGATGGTGACGATTTTATTCTTCCACGTGTAACTCTGCTCAGGAAACGTGACATTTTCATCCAGAGAGAGAAGCCCATTACCGTTCTTGCCTATCCACTCTCGGACGATTTCCCCTTTGCTTTCAAAGATCTTTGATGCGAAATAAGAATGGTCTGTAAGGAAGGTACCTTGCTCATAGCCAAAACTCTCAAGTTGTTCGCCGAGGTAAGGGTAAGCCATCGCGTTGACATTCAAACCAAACAACTGATAAGAGTAACGGGTAAGGATTTTCCGCTGAGATACACCGATCGGAACAAAATCCTCACCGCTAAAGTTGCGGATCCATTGAACTATCGCATCCTCCGTGACCTGGTTCAGGATTTCCTGAACGGTCGGATTGGATGGGCAGGTTGGGGTTTGACTGGTGGCAGAGGTTGTTGGTACGGAAAACAGCAGGACAAACGTGATGACAAGCAAAACCAGTCTGGTCTTTTTCATGCGAATCCTTTGCGAAAAAAATATTAATTTGTGCGAGCTTTAAACCAAACCGTATGCGTAAAATGTCGGAATAAAGACAGTGGCTTCCCCGTCCAGCCATGACTTGAGTGCGCGATCTTTCATTGCCAGGATCTCATCCACTGGTACAAAACCCCCGAGATCAAAGGCGATGATATCCCACTCGTGTTCAAAAACATCTTGTTCGGGTAAGCGCCACTGGCCAGCAAGCAAGCCGAGTTGGACATCTTTCAATCCAGTAGTGCGGAAGATGTGGCCGAGCTTGCGCCCCATGCTGAGATCGATGCCCTGAAAAGCCAGAGAGCGATTCTGGATTTTTCCAATTTCCTGGAACACCTGCGGATAATCGATGCGTGAATGGTAATCTGGTTCAGCGAAGGCGACTACGTAACCTCCAGGCTTGGTAACACGCGCCATTTCAGCGACAACCTGGGCTGGGTCCTGAACCCAGAGCAGCACGTAATGCGTCGTCGTCAGGTCAAATTGGTGCGCTTTGAAGGGCATGCGGTGGGCGTCAGAGTTGAAAATAGTCGGTTTTGCAGGGTTGAGCTTGGCATACTGGCAATTTTCGAGGTCAAGATCCAGACCAGTAACCTGCAAGCCACGAGCGTTGTACTCATTCAACAAAGCCCCGGTGCCAATCCCAACATCCAATAGTGTCTGGCCAGGCTGGGCGTTGACTTTCCCAAAAATATAGGAACGTAAATTTTGAGTCCAGGAAGACTGGAGCTGGAACCGTTCATGCCAATCCGAAATTTTCAAGCAGCACCTCCCGCCATCACACGAGCCCAAAGATTGGACCATTCCTCGTGAAGCAAGTTCCCATAATTGTTCTGACCACCAGCATGATCTGCCAGGCTGCCGTTTGGTTGGATGACGAAATGCTGCGCAGGTTGTGAATCCGGATCCCAGACGCTGAAAAGCAGTTGCGGTTCGTGGAGGTGATAGGTGAGCGGCATGTCATCGACGAAACCAACTCCGCTTTCACTAAGCTCGTGCTGTAGCTTTCCGGCGTGAGCATGAGAGTAGGTATCCTCGGGGATAAAGTTGAAGGCATTGACACCGAGATCCTGAAGTTCGCGTATGAGGTCGCGATAATCCCGGTTGGAATGGATTGGCAGGCGCAGGCAGGTAAAAAGGTCCTGATCCAGGATATTGGACAAACCCTGAATATCAGCTGGATTTGATGGGTCGATGCTATAGGTCAGGTGATCCAAACCAGCCTCAATCAGGGGCAATAGGTTGGCAGAGTCTTTCAGATTGGGGTCCGAGGAAACCAGTCCACTGACCAGCCCAAGCTGTTCGGTGAAAGCCATGAGCTCGGTGAGGTCAGAGCGAAGGGTGGGTTCTCCGCCAAAAAAGACCACATGGGGAATGCCCGCATTGTAGAGCCGCGTGAGAAGCGTTTTCCAATCTTCGGTTGTTAGCTCGTTAGCCGCAAGTTGATTGTCTTCACCGTCAGAAAGCTCGCGATAGGTAAGGCAGCAATCGATCCGCAAGGGTGCAGTAAGGTTTTTATCGAATACATGCGACTCGAAACCAATTGTTGCAGACGGGGAAAGGTCATTTTGGCGACCGAGATAGAGGATCTGATCGATAAATTGCTGAACATCCCGCATTAGTACTTCGCGTGTCACTTCGTAGCGTTCGGACATGGCATCCACAATCTCCACGTTATCCTTGCCCTGGATCAGATGATAAGCAAACTCGGTGGCCGTCTGGTTGAGATGTAGAACGGTGGCGGCGTTAACCACCAGAATCCCTTCGCTATCTGGTTCAACACGCAAATGAAGTCGAAATTGCTCCGGCGCTTCAGGTGCGGTGTGGTAGGTGTAAAAACCGGGGGTTAAGCCTTTAATTGGTTCATTAGTTGCGTGTAGGTTATCACTTTTAGCAGCCATGATTAGCTCCTTCTTAATACAAGATCGCGATAGATCGGCTGTGGATTTTGGTGCTCACGAGCCAGCGGGCAGCCACCACCGCACTCGATGAAAAAGTCACAAGTCTTGCAGGCTTGCGGAACGTCTTTACGCAAACGCAAAGAAAGCGCAAGTGGATGCTCCCAGATTGCAGACCACGGAGCTGTCAAGAAGTCACCCAGGGCTTCATAGTAAGACTGACAGGGGATGACCTGACCATCCGGTTCGATGCACATGTTGTAATAGGCAGCGGTGCAGCCCTTTATGCCGAGGTCAAGCTGAAGTGGGTCAAAGTGGCAATACTGGGTGGGGGTGTACCAGATCAGGCGCTGACCGCTTTTTTGGGTGAAATCAGTCGCTATTTCAAGCAGTTTTGGCAGATCCTGCTCTTTGAGACCGGTGTTGACGGTGCTGCCCTTGCCTGAGTAGATCAAGGCGTTCAACCCCACGGTTGGAACGCCGATATCCCGCAGAAAAGTGAGAAGGTCGAGCAGGTAAGCTTCGTTGTTTTCGAGCAGGGTGGTGTTGGTCATCATGTAGAGCTTGCTGTTGACTGCGTTCCGAATCCCCTGAACGGTTTCGTTCCAGGCTCCCCTGGCACGAACCATTTGATCATGCACGTCTGGGCGATTTGATTCGAGTGTGATCTGCACGTGATCGAGACCAGCTTCAACCAGACTGGCGATGTAAGCAGGATCGGACAGCTTTCGCCCGTTGGTATTCAGCCCAGCAACAAGCCCTGTTTGTTGGGCATAAGCAACCAATTCAGGCAAGTCAGGGCGCAAGGTCGGTTCTCCACCGGTAAAGACAACATGGGGGATTTTCAGGCTCCAAATCTTGTCCAGAATGGACTTCCAGCTTTCCGTTGGCAGTTCGGGGTAGTTGCGCACACGAGCGTTGTAGCAGTGGACGCAGTCGTTGTTGCAGCGATAGGTAATCGCGAGGTCCATACGGTAGGGCGCGCTCAACTCATGGCTGAAAGGCAGATCCATTTCCAAACCCAGATCACATACCGGGCATAATCCCGATTTCTCATCGATTAATGCTTCAACGCGAGCACGCGTCTCCAGGTAATCCTGCCTCAACTGCTTTGAGGGGGCATTGAAACGAGTTTGGAGGGCTTGAATCGCGGATTTCTCATCAACTTTTTCAAGGGTGAGAAAGGCCATATAGAGCGCTGTTGGGTTGAGGTGGACAACGCGCGAGGCATTGACAACCAGCAGACCGCTCAGATCGGGGTCGACGCGTAAGTGGATGCGCGACTTGGAGTCTGCATCGGCAATGTCGTATTGGTACATCCCTTCACTAAGCGGTTGCATTTTGGTTAATCCAAACAAATATCAACTATCGACCGCCGCCGGCACAGGCACAGGCGCAGCCAGCGCAAGCACAGGCGCAGGCGCACGAATGACCGCCGCCGCTGCCGCGGAAGCCGCCGCCACCACTGTGGGTGGTGGTAACGGGGATGGGGTTGGTGCGGCTGGTAACTGAAGAGGTGAAATCAGTCACATTTCCGATTACACCAGCAGCCATGTTGGAAGCACCATTCACCATAGAAGCGGCGAAATCAGCTCCAGGCAGACTTGGCAGGCTTACCGAAGGACGTCCACCACCAGACCCTGTGCTCACCGAAGTTGGGGCTGCAAGACCTCCGCCACCACCTCCGCTGCTCATCACAGGTTGATAAGTTGGGTCGTAACGCGGCCACCAGGTGGGCACAAACACCGGTTGACCGGTGAAGGTACGTTCAGTGCGGTCGTTGAATTCCTTATCGAGCATGGTCCACTCGAGGGTGTGGTCATACTGGGCGCTCTTGATGTCCGGTGTTTGAGCGGTTTCAACCGCTTGCCAGGCACGGAGGATGATATCCTGATAATAGTCCTTGGTTTCCTTTGAACTAAAACCTTTCATCTTGTCCGCGACAGATTTGACCAGGTCGATCATGAGTGATTTGATCCCTGCTCGGCGTGTTGCTTTATTATCATCCTTGAAAGACTCAAGGAAAGCTTGCTCGTAAGGATATAGTCCTTCAGGTAGAGGATCCACGATATCAATTTTTAGGGGATCGCGATTGAGTACGGTAACCAATTCCTTTTTCAGCAGCCCGAAAAGGATCATGGTCAGGATCTTGTCGAGTGGTTCCTCCAGCAGGATTCCAGCTTCAACAGCTGTCAGACCGCGCTTAATGCCCTTACCTTCGATGGAGATTTTGGGGGGCAGGTATTGCATCTTGCGTTTATCGGTTTGCTTCTTGCCCTGGATGATCACAAAAATGAAGAAACCAATAAAAATCAGTGGGAAGAAAGCGCAACTGACAAAGCTCCACAGCCGGGAAAAGAAACTTGGTGCCGAAGAACCACCTGGCTCTGTGTATCCACCATCAGAGGGGATAGGCTCCTTGGTTATCAGTGTTCCAGCAGGAATTGCGGAGGCAGGGAACGCAGCGCCAAAAAAATATTCACTGTGAACATCTGCGTTGGTGGTGTACCATGAATAATTGACACGCCCATCATTGGTCATGGTGGCTTCAGGTTCAATCGAGCCTGGCCAACCAGAGGGCTGGTAATAGACGCCTTGCTCGGCGCCCACAGCAGGGGGCAGGATGATGGTCATGCGATATTTTGTGTTTTGCGAGCGATCGTATTGGGAGTCAAAAAAGCTCGGAACAAAGAAGAAATTGGCATAATCCGTGCGGTCTTCACCATCATAAGGGCTCAAAATTCCCTTGACGCCGTAGACCCAGGCTGTAACAATGCCAGCTTCACCGGGCTGGATGGCATATTCGCCCAGGGCGAGTTCAGCTCCCTGTACGTAAGCTGAATCATTAATTGCAGGCATTTCGATGCCGTTGATATCAGCTTTTATGTCGGAGAGCTTGTATTGGGTGGTTGGTAAGCCAAGATCCACGAAATCGATCGCGTCAGCATTCGGATCGTTTTGAAACGCCATGTAGTAATACAGGGTTAGCGTGCCATCGGCTTCGAGGTATGCTTCAACTTCATAAGCAGTCAGGGAAAAAAGATAAGTCTGAGCCTGGGCTGATCCAACTGGGATCAGCAGCAGAATCAGGCACAATGCTAACAAAACGCGTTTTAGTTTGTTCATAAGCTTACCACTTTGGTTCTTCAGTTACCTGATACGTAGTGCCGCAGCTATGGCACTGCACGGTGACCGCGCCATTGACAAGTTTCATGTCATCAGGAGCCAGTGGGGCACCGCAAGATTGGCATTTGATGGTATCCATTTTAACATTACCCGGGAGATCGACGTTGAGAGTTACATTCTGGACGGTCTGCTTCGCTGCAGCAGCCAGTCGGACACCTGCAAAAATCAACACAAATCCCAAAATGAGCAGAATGATCCCATAGATGATCCATGAAGGCGCGCCGCCTTCACCGCCCGAACCGAGCAGTAGCAGAAATCCAAAAACAATGAAGATTGCTGCAAGAATGTAGGAAATAACGCTGCCAGCTTTCATAGGAACTCCTTCGATAATGGTTTGCCTTCAGCATAACATGATGCAATCGGCAAAACCCTATATAATATGTTGAACACTATGATGATAACATCAAAGACGTTATCTGAAATTATATTATAGTAAATTTTCATTAAGGACCCTATGGAAAAATCATCAATTCCGGAAGTTGTTATCGCCAGGCTACCAGTCTATATCCAGAAACTTAACCAGCTTTTGCGGGAAGGTCGGGAAAACGTATCTTCACAAGAGATGGCGGAGCATCTGGGAGTCACCTCTGCGCAAATTCGAAAAGATTTGTCTTTTTTCGGCGGTTTTGGGAAGCAGGGTACAGGCTATAACGTGATCAAACTGCTTGAGTCATTACGCAGTATCTTAAATTTGAACCAGATATGGGAAGTAGTCCTGGTGGGTGTGGGGCATCTCGGGCAAGCCTTGCTCAGTTACCAGGGATTTTCCCACAAGGGATTTGAGATTGTGATGGCCTTTGATAATGACCCTAAGGTTATTGGAGAAACGTTTGCCGGGATAACGGTAACGGACGTTAACGAGATGCAAAGACACATTTGCCCACGGGGGATTCCCATCGCCATTCTGACCGTACCAGTTGGAAACGCGCAGGAAATGGCGGACCAGTTGATCCGGTGCGGGGTAAAGGCGATTCTTAATTATGCGCCAGTAACGTTAAAAGTGCCGGAAGGAATCCGACTCGCAAACATAGACCCTGTTTTGAGCCTGCAGACGATTACTTATTACTTATAACCCTTGTGATTATCGCCCCTGGTTGCGAAGAATTACTTCCAGAATTGAAAAACCCTTCGCTGCGCCTTCAACGGTACAGGTGACCGGGTTTTCGACCACGTAGGCAGGGATGCCCAGGGCAACTGTAAGGAATTTATCGAGACCCTTCAGGAGGGAAGTGCCTCCACAAAGCGCAACGCCGCGATCGATAATGTCAGATATCAATTCAGGGGGTGTTTTCTCTAAAACACGGCGGATGGCAGCAACAATTTCTTCCAAAGGTGGCTGCAGAGCTTCGACGATTTCGTTGGTGGTCAGGCTGGCAGGCTTGGGCAAGCCGGTGACCTGGTCCTGACCCTGGATTTCCATCGTTCTTTCTTCCTGGGTGGAGGTGGCAGCGCCGATGTTGAGTTTGAGTTGTTCAGCGGTTGGCTGTCCGATGATCAGACCAAATTTCTTACGGACATAATTGATGATGGCTTCGTCCAGTTTTAACCCGGCGGTTCGGTTGGTTTCAGCACTAACAATACCGGTCATGGATACAACTGCCGCCTGTGTCGTGCCGGCGCCAAGGCAGATGATCATGTTGCCTGTGGGTGTGTTGATGGGGAGGTCGATACCTATGGCTGCAGCCAGAGGCTGAGGAATTATATTGACTTCCCTTCCGCCTGCTCCCAGACCAGCTTCCACCACGGCTCGTTTTTCGACGCTGGTAACGCCATATGGAGCGGAAATGAGTAGACGGGGCTTGAAGAAGAGGGTTGGACCAGTGACTTTTTTGATCATCTCGCGCAGGTAGATCTCAGTCAGCTCGTATTCAGCAATTACTCCGTGGCGAAGCGGACGAATAACCTCAATCGATTCAGGCACACGTCCCATCATACCAAGGGCGGTCGTGCCGTATTCGACCAGCTTCATTTCGTTAACAACTATCGCGACAACAGTCGGTTCCTGCTGAAGGATCTGATTGCCTTCCGCGATCTGTGTGTTAAACGTGCCGAGGTCTATGCCTAATTCCCGAGAAAGTCCCATGTTTTTTCCAATTTTTCAAAGATGTTCAATTTATAATTTTACCATCTCTATAGATGGAAAAAAGCAAGCCTAGAAATGATCAAAATACTGCAGCGCAACCCGAAGTTTCGCTTCAACGTCATCAGGCGTGTCTTTAGGAATGGTTTGCAAAGCAGTCTGAGCCTCAACCACGCTGTAACCGAGGGTGATAAGAGCATCGACCACGGCGTCATCCACATCTGTGATGCTGCGTACGCCAAGTCCATCACCTTCAGGCAATTTTCCCTGCATCTGAATAATGATCTTCTGTGCGGTTTTCTTGCCAATGCCAGGAACCCGGCTGAAATAATCCGGTTTTTCACTCAAAATGGCAGAGCGAATGTTGTCGATGGAAAGGCTCGAAAGGATTGACAGCGAAAGTTTTGGACCGATCCCGCCCACTGCCAAAAATTGAAGAAACAGTTGTTTTTCCTCAAGGCTGGCAAATCCATAGAGAGAAATATTGTCCTCACGAACCAGCATGTAGGTGTAGAGGTACAATAAATCACCGGCTTCAGTTTCACCTAAAAGTGGTTTGGGAACAAAAACTTCAATTCCCAGGCCGTTGATGTCGATGATGACGCTTTCCTTGGTGAGTTGGATAACTTTTCCGGATATTGATGCAATCATAATGACCTCTGTTCTTTTTGGCGGTGTTGATAAATTTGGTAGAGAATGACTCCCGCGGCAACAGAGATGTTGAGGGAGTCGCAAGCGCCTTCCATGGGTATGCGCAGCATCTGGGAACACAAGGAGACATATTTTTCTGAGAGTCCCTGGCGTTCACTGCCCAGGAGCAACAGGTTGGTTGGGGGGAATGTTACCTCAAAAGCTGAAGATTCAGCTTTGTCGGATGTTCCAATAACCTTCAAGCCCTTGCTGCGTTCCAAAAAAGCCTCAAAATCGTTGAATCCTGCACGAAAATGGGGAACAGTAAAGATTGAGCCCATGGACGCTTTTACGGCGGCAGGATCGTATGGGTCGGTGGAATCATCCAGCAGGATCAATCCGCTTGCCCCGACCGCGTCGCAGGTACGCAGGATAGTCCCGAGGTTTCCCGGATTCTGGATCGATTCGATTGCCACCCAAAAAGAATCGGGCTGAGCGGAGATTGTGCTAATATCTTCCCAGTTTTGGGCGATGAGAGCCGCGATTCCCTGGGGTTTTTCTTTTCGAGCCAGCGTCGCAAAGACGGATGAACTGAGTTCCAAAACAGGTGTCTTTTGCTTGTTGGCACGCTCGATTAGAGTCCGACCGTACTCGCTGATAAGCAACTCGGGCGAAACAATAAGTTCTTGGATTTTTGCGCCTGAATCAAAAGCCTGACCGACTGCTTTTAACCCTTCCGCCAGGAAATTACCACTCGAACGGCGCTCTTTAGCCTGATCCAATTTGCGGAGGGTTTTGATGTGTTCGTTAGCTGAGCTGGTGATCATGCACTTACTCCATCAGGCTGCGCAAATTGAGGTGGCTGGCATGGCAAAGGGCAACGGCTAACGCATCGGCAGCATCATCAGGCTGAGGGATCTCACTTAAGTCCAGCAGCAGCTTTACCATGCTTTGCACCTGCTTTTTATCTGCCCGACCATTCCCGGAGACGGACTGCTTTACCTCATTGGGCGAGTATTCGGCAATGGGCAGACCAAAGCGGGCAAGGCAATAGGTGGCAACACCGCGGGCTTCACTGACCGCCATCGCGGTAGTGATGTTCCGCTGGAAAAAGAGTTTTTCCATGGCGGATTCAGTCGGCTGATAGGTCTCAATCAAAGCGGATAATCGATCGTAAAGAAAAATCAAACGGCTGGAGGTTGAACTCACAGCCGTTGAATCTATCACTTCGTAGTGAACCAATTCTGGTTCATTGCGCTGATTGAGGCGAATGAGACCGATGCCGGTGCGTGTCAGACCTGGATCGATACCCAAAATCAGCATTAAGGCTTAATCTTCCTCCAACTTCTCAT
>ENA-UOWO01002047-UOWO01002047.1-activated-sludge-metagenome-genome-assembly--contig:-NODE-2047-length-25615-cov-10.320070_pt1 | contig 25615 bp, 20 predicted proteins | sample MGYA00238148_ERZ761564 | MGnify/ENA primary metagenome ERZ761564 (study PRJEB28885, sample SAMN05720194) | activated sludge metagenome | isolation source: Anaerobic digester | place: USA... | reverse complement strand
TAGACAGGAACCACCGGCCTGCGTTCTGGTGCCGGGGCGAATTCATCATCCGGCAGCCGCAGATCGGCCTGCATGGTGCGCGCGATGTTGCGTTCACGCGCCGTGGTCTCGACCTTCATGAACGCCACTCGCATGAAGGCCGCGTGCTCCTGCGTGCAGGGCTGCAGCTTCAGGTCCAGGTAGGTCGAGTCGATCATGTTGAAGCGGTGCTCGAACCAGCCCAGGTACCAGAACCATTCCGTGTAGTAGATCCACGAGTTCTGGTTGAGTGCGCGAACGTGGGTCGGGTCCTGCCACGCTGTCAGCGCGCGCTCGTAGGGCACCTCGATGTCGAAGCGTCCGCCGTCCTTCAGCAGCGCAAGCGCGTTGGTCATCAGCAGGCTCAGGTCGGGCACGTGCTCCAGCACGTTGTTGGCATACAGCCTGTCGATCGTTCCGGCGGCCAGTTCGATCTGTCCGCCGTAGCGGTTCTCGATGACCAGCGGCAGCGTGATCGGCTGACCGATATCGAGCACCGCGTCGGGCTCTGCGCGGTCCTGGACGTCGAGGTTGAGCCAGCCCGGCTTGTAGTCCTTGCCCGAGCCGAGGTTGATGTGCGAGGGGCGCCAGGCGCCGGTGTCGCCGGTGCCCAGTCGCGTGATGCCGTGGCCTTCGAGATAGCCGCATGCAAACCACAGCAGGTCGGCATAGCTCTCGATCGGATCGTGCCCGCGGAACGAGGCCAGCTTCTGCCCAGCCTCGCTGGCATAGGCCCCGGTGCCGAAGTGCTTCGTGAAGAACGTCTCCAGCGCATGACCGGCCGGGTCGATCCAGAACACCGAGTCGGTGAACGCCGCCGGCACGTGGGCGTCGGCATGGTGTTCCGAGATCACCGGTGTTCCCATCGACAGGCACTGGAAGACGCGTGCCTGCTCGAAGCGGCTGGTCTCGTAGAAGCTGCAGTTGAGCACCGCCTTCGACTGGCGGATGTAGGCATCGCGCTCTTCGCCGTACAGCGGGTGGTCGAACATCGACACCGAGACGCCGCAGGCCTCGATGCGGTTGATGAAGGCGCGCCGGCGCTCGTTCATGCTGCCGAAGAAGAGCAGGTCGATCGGCCGTTCGGCGATCGGCATCGTGCCGGCCGATTCGAGGTAGGGCGCATGCAGGAACGGCAGCACCGGCACCTCTGCGGCGTCTGCGGCGTAGGCGGGAATGTTGGCTGCGTCGTAGTCGGCGACGGCCGAGCCGCGCAGCAGCTTGATGTAGTCATCGCTGACCGGCGCGCCCCCGGAGCCGAGCTGCTCCAGGTTGAAGAACACGCAGGCGTGGCGACGACGCCAGTCGGGCGGGAATCCGAGATGCGCGCCGAACACGATGTTCAGCGCGTCCTCGCGCACGCGGTTCTTGGCGATCGTCACCGTCGCGCCGAGACGCTGCAGCTGGTACCGCACGTAGCGCGCCTGATCGAGCAGGCCGAGTGAATGAACGTAGCCCGCAGGCTGCATCAACGTGATGTGGATGGGGGGCAGGTTCGTCATGGATCGGCCTCGATGGACGGCAAGGTGCCGCAGGTGAGTCGATCCTAGGCAGCGCCCCCGGGCATCGGTGGGTCGATGAAACCGCCAAAAGGCCGGCAATTCTTCGGGACATGGCGCGGGAAGTCCGGGCCCGGACCGTACCGGTTGGGGCATATCCCCCAGTTCAGGGTGTAAGCCCCCAGCTTTCGCCGAACCGTTCCGCGGCAGCCGCCCAGCGACGTGTAGGGATTTCTTGGAGGGCCGGTCGGCAGGCGGCGCCAATGCGGCGTCTACACACTCTGTAACGGATCTTGCCCCTCGATGGCACAGCCGTTGCGATCCAGAAGGCATATTCCGGCTCGCCCGAAGGCTGCTTCAGGCATCCGACCAGCGGAACTGCCCAGGGTCGCCGGAATGAGTCGTGGCAAGTCATCAGCAACCGCATCGAATCCAGGAAGCACCCCATGAGCAAAGACAGCAGCAAAGACCGAGACTCTTCCGACGACAACTCGACCGTCAGTGGCTCATCGAGCAACGACGGGTACCAGTTCACCATCGTGGGCGGCGCGGTGACGGCAGTCTTCGAGATCGAGGACGGTGCGACCCGAGCCAAGCAGATGAAGTCCAACGAAACCTGGACGGTGGTCGGCGATCAGGTCGTGAAGACCGAGGTCGAGCATGGCTACACCGAGGTCTACACCTTTGCCGACGCCAACGGTGATGGCATCTACCTCAAGATTTCCGAAGTCCACACCGACAGCACGACCGGTCTGCCAATCTCCAACGGCGACTTCGGCGACGACTCCAGCTCGAGCTGGTCTGGCTCGGGCGGCTCCGAGAGTCACCACGGCCGCGGCGGTGACGACGTGCTCGAGGGCAATGCGGGAGACGATCGCCTTTATGGTGAAGACGGAGACGACCACCTGCACGGCGGCGACGACGACGACTACCTGTCGGGTGGATCGGGCATCAACACGGTGGTCGGTGGCGCCGGCGACGACCTGATCGATGCCACCGGTGGCACCGGCAAGGACCTCTACGACGGTTCGGAGGGTGTCGACACGGTCAACTACGGAGCCGCCACCAAGGGGTTGAAGGTCGACCTCAACAGCGGCAGCGCCAAGGGATCGGAGTTCGGCAAGGACAAGCTGATCAGCATCGAGAACGTCGTCACCGGCAGCGGCAACGACAAGGTCTCGGGCAGCACGGCGGACAACCGCATCGAATCCGGCGCGGGCAATGACCAGATCAGTGCCGGTGATGGCAACGACTGGCTGTCCGGTGGCCTGGGCTTCGACAAGCTGACCGGCGGGAAGGGAGCCGACACCTTCGACTTCAACTCGCTCGACGAGCTGGGGCTGGGCAAGGCGACCGACAGCATCAAGGATTTCCGGCATGCCGAGGGCGACAGGATCGACCTGAGCGGCATCGACGCAAACGCGTCGGTCGCCGGTGACCAGGCATTCACGTTCCTGTCGGCCGCACCGGTCGATGGCGATCAGACGGGTGCCGTCTGGTTCTCGAAGAAGGCGCTGTACATCAGCACCGATGCCGATGCGCAGGCCGAGTTCCAGATCAACCTGTCCGGCGTGTCCGCGCTGGTGGTCGAAGATCTGATTCTCTGACGCGACCACCGCGCGTCTCGCACTCCCAGGGCCTCGCCCTGGGAGTTTTTTTTGGTGGGTGCCGAATCCGGCCCGCAGGTGTCGTGCCGAGGCACCGGGCGGCAGCGGGAGGGATACTCTGGCCCCGCCCAGGCGACATGTCCGAATGAATCCCCCTGTCACCCCGTCGGAGCTGCGGTCTGCGGCAGCAGAGTTGCGGCCGCAGCTGGTTCGAGCCACCGCATTCAGCATCCTGGCCGGCCTGCTGGTGCTGGCCCCGACCGGCTACATGTTCGCGGTGTACGACCGTGTCCTGAACAGTCGCAGCCCGACGACGCTGGCCATGCTGACCCTGCTCGTGCTCGGGGCCTATGTCGTCATGGAGGTGCTGGAGTGGGCGCGTGGCGAACTGCTGCGTGAAGCCGCTCTCGCGCTCGATCGCCGGCTCTCGAACCGGGTGTTCGAGGCGATCTTCGAGGCGGACCGCAGCAACCTGCCCGGCGGCACGACTCAGCCGATGAGCGACCTGCGAACCCTGCGCGAGTTTCTCAACGCGCCGGTGCTGCCCGCGCTGATGGAGCTGCCGGTGTCGCTCGTGTTCCTGTTGCTGCTCTTCGCCATCAGCCCGCTGCTCGGCGGGTCGGCGCTCGTGGGCGCCCTGCTGCAGACCGGTCTGACCTGGCTGAGCGAGCGCGCCACGCAGCCCCCGCTGCTGGCTGCCACGCGCGGCGCGGCGGCCGCCCAGCAATACGCCGATGCCGCCATGCGAGATGCCGAAGCGATCGAGTCCATGGGCATGCTCGATGCCATTCACCGCCGCTGGAGCGTGAAGCAGCGCGAGTTCCTGCGTTTGCAGGCACAGGCCTCCGATGCGGCCGGCGGCTACCAGGCGGCGTCCCGGTTCGTGCAGCAGGTGCTGGGCTCGCTGCTGCTCGGTCTCGGAGCCTGGCTGCTGCTGCGCGACGAGATTCCTGGCGGTGCGGGCATGCTGATCGTCGGGTCGATCCTCGGTGCCCGCGTGCTGGCTCCGATGGTGCAGGTCGTCTCGAACTGGCGCCAGGTGGTGACGGTACGCGACGCCTGGGCTCGACTGGATGCACTGCTTGCGCAGTGGCCCGCACGGACCGCGTCGATGCCGTTGCCGACTCCGCGCGGCGTGCTGAGCGTCGACGGCCTGCATGCCGGCGTGCCGGGCAGTCCCGCCAACATCCTGCGCGGTCTGCAGTTCGCCTTGTCGCCGGGGGAGGCGCTGGCCGTGATCGGACCCTCCGCGTCCGGCAAGACGACGCTCGCAAGGCTGCTGCTCGGGCTGTGGCCTGCGGCCAGCGGCAAGGTCCGTCTCGACGGGGTCGATGTGCACGGCTGGGACAAGGCAGAACTCGGCCCGCATGTCGGCTACCTGCCCCAGGGGGCCGGTCTCTTCGAGGGCACGCTGGCCGAGAACATCGCCCGTTTCGGCGAGATCGACATGGCGCAAGTCGAGGCCGCGGCGCGCGGCGTCGGTCTGCACGACTTCATCGTTGCGCTGGACCGGGGTTACGACACCCCGGTGGGTGCCGACGGCGCAAGACTCTCCGGTGGCCAGCGCCAGCGGGTTGCGCTGGCCCGGGCACTTTACGGAGAGCCGGTCTTCGTGGTGCTGGACGAGCCCAATTCCAGCCTCGACGAAGCGGGCGAGGCCGCGCTGGCGGCCGCCATCGCGGCGGGCAAGCGGCGCGGCGCGACCTTCGTCGTGATCACCCATCGCAAGAGCGTGCTCGACGTGGTCGACAAGATGCTGGTGCTGCGCGATGGGGTGCAACAGCTTTTCGGCCCGCGCGACGAGGTGATGGCGCGCTTCGGCTCCGCCCCGCAGGCGGCCCGCGCGTGATGATGCGGATCGCGTCATGACGACCTCCACCGAACGGGTGCCTCGCCGCGAGCTGCCGCAGACGCTGTGGTCGCTGCGACGCGCGTTCGCGCTGGTGGCGGTGTTCAGCCTGGTGGTCAATGTGCTGATGCTGGCGCCCACGCTGTACATGCTGCAGGTCTACGACCGCGTGCTGGCGAGCCGCAGCGAGCTCACGCTGCTGGCGGTGTCGCTGATCACGCTGTTCCTGCTGGCAGTGATGGCGACCTCCGAAGCCGTTCGGTCGCGTGTGCTGGTGCGCGCCGGGCGGCGGCTCGACGAGCGGCTGAGCTCGCGTGTCTTCCATGCGAGTTTCGCGGCCGGACTGGGCCCGTCGGCTGGTGTGCCGTCGCGCGCCTTCGGCGACCTGATCGAACTGCGGCAGTTCCTGACGGGGCCAGGCATCTTCGCGCTGTGCGATGCGCCATGGTCTCCGGTGTACATCGCCGTGCTGTTCCTGCTGCATCCCTGGCTGGGTGTGATGGCGATCGGATTCGTTCTGAACCAGGCCGCGCTGGCCTGGTTCGGCCACCGGCACACGGTCGCACCGCTGGCCGTCGCCGGCGAGGCCCAGGCCGAAGCCACGGCCTACCTGAAGAGCAAGCTGCGCCACGCCGAGGTCATCGAGGCCATGGGCATGCTGGGGCAGTTGCGCCAGCGCTGGGCTCGGCGTCACCAGAACCATCTCGCGCGCCAGCACGCCGCGCTGGGGCTGGCCGGCCGCGTCACGGCATGCAGCAGGTTCGTCCGCTATGCGCAGCAGTCGCTCGCGCTCGGCGCGGGTGCGCTGCTGGTGATCGACGGCCAGTTGTCGCCGGGCGCGATGATCGCCGCGAACGTGCTGATGACGCGGGCCCTGGTGCCGATCGACCAGCTGGTGTCGGCCTGGCGGGGCTTCGTCGGCGCGCGCGACGCCTTCGCGCGACTCGGCAGGTTGCTTGATGCCCATCCCGAGCGCCCTCGAATCGTCGCCACTGCCATTCCTTCCGGTGCCGTCCGTCTGTCCGACGTGGTGGCACGGGCGCCGGGACGCGCCGCGCCGCTGCTCGATGGTGTCAGCCTGTCCGTGGCTGCCGGCACCGTGACGGTGGTGCTCGGGCCTTCAGGATCCGGCAAGTCCACGCTGGCGCGGGTGCTGGTCGGCCTGTGGCCCTGCGATTCCGGAAGCATGCTGCTCGACGGCCTGCCGATCGACCACTGGAGCCGCTGCGAACTGGGTCCGCACATCGGGTACCTGCCGCAGGACGTGGAGCTGTTCGAGGGTTCGATCGCCGAGAACATCGCCCGTTTCGGCGAAGTCGACGCGGCCCGCGTCATCGAGGCGGCCCGCGCGGCGGGTCTGCACGAGACGATCCTGCGCTTTCCGAAGGGCTACGACACGCCGGTCGGTGCCGAGGGCGGACTGCTGTCGGGCGGTCAGCGCCAGCGCATCGGACTGGCCCGTGCCCTGCATGGAGATCCCGCGCTGGTGGTGCTCGACGAGCCCAACGCCAACCTCGATGACGCCGGCGAGGCCGCCCTGCTGGCAGCGGTTCAAGGCTGCCGGGAGCGGGGCCGGACCGTGTTCCTGATCAGCCACCGGCCCGGCATCGTCGAGGCCGCTGATCGCCTGCTGATCCTGCGCGAGGGCCGCGTTCAGATCGAGGGTCCGCGCGAGGCCGTGGTGGCCGCGCTGAAATCGGCGCAGCCCCCGGCGATCCACCCCGCACCTCTGAGGCCCGAACCCGTGAGCTCCCCGTCATGAATGTCGACGCGTCTTCCTCGCCCTCCCGGATGGCTGGCACCGACCCGCAGGACCCGCCGCTGTCGTCGGGAACGCGTCGCGCCGCCCGGATCGGTTGGTGGGCACTCGGTGCCGGCCTCGGCGCCTTCCTGATATGGGCCGCGCTTGCACCGCTCGACGAGGGCGTGCCGATGCCGGGGCAGGTGAGCCTGGACACCAAGCGCAAGCCGGTGCAGCACCTGGCCGGCGGCATCGTCAGGCAGGTGATGGTGCACGAGGGGGCGCATGTCGACGCCGGGCAGGCGCTGATGACGCTGGTCGAGACGACCGCACGCGCGAACCACGAGGCGGTGCGACAGCGCTACCTCGGGCTGCGAGCCGTGCAGGGCCGCCTGCTCGCCGAGCAGGCCGGCCAGACCGCGATCGAGCTGCATCCGGACCTGATCGCCGCGGCCGATGACCCCTCCGCCCAGGCGCAGATCTCGACCCAGCACCAGTTGCTCGCTTCGAGGCGACTGTCGCTGCGCGCCGACCTGCAGGCGATCGAGGAGAACATCCGCGGGCAGGAAGCGCTGCTGCAGTCCCATGCGGCGATGTCCGCGCAGCGGCGCAGCCAGCAGGTCTCGTTGACCGAGCAGCTCGACGCGATGCGCGGGCTGGTCACGGAGGGATACGTGCCGCGCAACCGCCAGCGTGAGCTGGAGCGGCAGGTCGCCGATGCCGAGGCGGCGCTGGCCGAAATGACCGGCAACAGTGCGCGTGTCCGCCGCACCATGGCCGAGCTGGCCCAGCGTGCTGTCGTGCGTCAGCAGGCGTACCGCGAGGAAGTCGACACCCAGCTGGCCGACGTGACCCGCGAAGTGCAGGGCGACGCCCAGCGCCTGGTGGCGTTGCAGGCCGAGCTGGATCGCATGGCGATCCGCGCGCCTGCGACCGGGCAGGTGGTCGGGCTGGTCGTGCAGACCGTCGGGGCGGTGGTGCAGCCCGGGCAGACGCTGATGGACATCGTGCCCGACGGTCAGCCGCTGCTGCTCGAGGCGCATGTCGCGCCGCACCTGATCGACAAGGTGCGCGTCGGCTTGCCGGCCGACATCCGCTTCCAGTCCTTCTCGCAGGCGCAGCAGCCGGTCGTCGAGGGGCGTGTGGAGTCGGTGTCGGGCGATCTGCTGACCGATCCGCAGAATCCGCAGCGCACTTATTACCTCGCTCGTCTGAGCGTGACGCCCGCGGGCCTGAAGGCGCTCGGCGAACGCCGCCTGCAACCCGGCATGCCGGCCGACATCGTCGTCAGGACCGGCGAGCGCACGCTGCTGACCTACCTGCTGAATCCGCTGACGCGGCGCGTCGCAGCGTCGATGAAGGAGGAGTGATCGATGGCACCGGTCACTGACACGCGAGCAGCCTGCCGTCGCTCGTTCGCCCGGTCGGCCACCCTGGCCGCGGCCCTGTTTATCAGCCTGCCGTCGCCGGCCATGGATCTCAGGGAAGCCTACCTGGCGGCGCTCGACCGGGACGCCACCCTGCGGGTGTCGCGCGCTGCAGCCCGCGTGGGCCAGGAGCGCCTGCCGCAGGCGCGTGCGCAGATGCTGCCGAACCTGTCTGCCAGCATCGGTCACACCCGCAACGACCTCGATTTCAGTTCGCCCGACCCGGTCACCGGACGCTCGCGCCAGAACGACAGCCGCTACAACAGCAACAACCAGACGGTCACGTTGCGCCAGCCGTTGATCCGACCGTTCCAGTGGGCACAGCTCCGGCAGGCCGAGGCGCAGGTGGCCGATGCGAACGCGAAGCTCGACAACGAGCTGCAGAACGTTGGCGTGCGCGTTGCCGAGGCGTACTTCCAGACGCTGCAGGCGGATGACGAACTGGCGCTGGTGCTGGCCCAGAAGACCAGCTTCGAGGCGGAGCTCGACGCGGCCCGCAAGTCGCTGGCCGCGGGTGTGGCCACGCGGGTCGGGATCGAGGATGCGCAGGCCCGCCTGGACATGGTGGCCGCGCAGGAGCTCGAGGCGCGGCAGCAGCGGGATCACGCCCGCCTCCAGCTCCAGACGCTGGTCGATCGTCCGGTCGATCAACTCGCGCCGCTCGATCTGGATAGCCTCCAGCTGTTGCCGCCGGAGCCGGCGCGCGTTGACGACTGGGTGGAGCGTGCACTGCGCGGCAATGCGGAAATGCGCGCCCTTCAGGCGCAGCTGGAGGCCGCCCGGCAGGAAGTCGACAAGGCCCGTGCGGGTCACTACCCGACGCTCGATGCGACGGCCCAGTGGTCGCGCAGCCAGAGCGAGAACGTGCTCAACACCGCGTCGCGATACACCAACGTGGCGGTCGGTGTGCAGCTCAATGTGCCGATCTTCGCGGGCGGGCAGGTGGATTCCAGCGTGCGTCAGGCCCTCGCCGAGCAGGATCGGGTCGAGGCCTCGCTCGACGCGATGCGCCGCGATCTGGGCTTGCGCGTGCATCAGGCGTACCGATCGGTGACCGAGAGCATCCTTCGGGCTCGTGCGCTGGAGCAGTCGGTGCGCGCAGCCGACCACCTGGTGCGATCGGCGCAGAAGTCTTTCGAGGGCGGCAGCCAGACGCGCCTCGACGTGCTCGATGCCGAACAGCGGCGAACCGGCGCGTTGCGCGATCTCGCGCGGGCGCGCTACGTGTGTCTGGTGTCGGGCATCCGGCTGCAGGCGCTCGTCGGTGGCGAGCGCGATGCCGCCATCGATGCAGTGAACGCCAGCCTGAAACGCTGACGAATCAGCTTGCGGCTGCGAGTGCCTGCGGCGGCAGGCCCTGGCGCGATCGATCCACCATTCGGCGGTAGAGCGCTTCGACATCCTGCGCGCAGCGGGAGCCGTCGAACAGCGGGAACACGGACCGACCGCGGTCGAGATGCTCGCGCAGTGCCCGCAGTTTCTCGGGATGCCGCAACAGGTGAATGACGCCGGCCTCGTATTGCGCCACGTTCTCGTAGACCAGGCTGTCCAGTGCCACCGCATGCAGCAGGCTGGCTGCCACGCGTGATGCGAACGAGTCACCGATCACCGTGGCCAGCGGCACGCCCATCCAGAGGGCGTCGCTGGCAGTGGTGTGGGCATTGCAGGGCCAGTTGTCGAGCATCAGGTCGGCCAGTGGCAGGCGCGCAAGGTGCTCGCCGACGCTGACCTTGGCCGCGAAGATCAGGCGCTCGGGGTCGACGCCGCGTTGCTGCGCTTCGCGCCGCAGGTTCGCGGTCGCCAGCGGGTTGTCGTTCAGCAGCCAGAGCACGGCATTCGGCACCGCACGCAGGATGCGCATCCAGGCATCGAACGTCTGCGGCGTCAGCTTGAAGCTCTGGTTGAAGCAGCCCAGGACCAGCGCCTGCTTCGGCAGCCCCCACTGCATCCGCTGCGACGGCGCCGGCCGGGGCCGCTGGCTGTCGTTGGGCTGGTAGCTGTGCGGGAGTTGGGCCAGGCACTCGGTGTAGTGCGCCGCGTGCGACAGCGGGGTCGCGACCGGGTCGCCGATGAAGTAGTCGATGCAGTGCATGCCTGTCGTGCCGGGAAAGCCGAGCCAGCTGACCTGCACGGGCGCAGCGCGATAGGCCAGGACCGCCAGGCGACTGCCCTGCGTGTGGCCCTTCAGTTCAACCAGCACGTCGATGCCGTCGGCACGGATGCGCTCGGCCATCTCGCGAGGCCCCATCGCGCGCATGTCGACGAAATGCTCGCAGGCCGCTCGCACGCGATGCTGCATCGCGGTGTGGTCGTCGTGGCCATATGAATAGAGCGTGACCTCGAAATCGCGCGTGTTGCGTTTCTCCAGCGTCTCGACCAGCAGCTGCGCGGTGGCGTGGTTGTGGAAGTCGCACGACAGGTAGCCGATGCGAATGCGACCAGCCGAGTCGCGTTCTCGTGTCTGCGGCGGCAGGGGCAGCACGCGGCCGGTGTGGAACGCCGCTGCCTGCTGCGCCGCGACCTTGAACAGCGCGGGCGGGTGGGGGATGCCCAGCAACGCGAAGGTGGCGCCCTCGCCGTGTTCGGGCTGCTCGGGATTCAGCCGTGCCATCGCCGCGACGGCTTCGCTGCAGCTGGCGTCGAAGTCCCGCCAGTCGCAGGCGTACTGGCGCATGTGGATCGCCATCAGGCGCGCCGACAGGCGATCCGGCTGCAGCGCGACGGTGGTCAGGAAGCTCTCGGCCGCCTCGTCGTACATCTTGAGGTCCTTGAGGACCAGGCCGATGCGCAGGTGCACGCTGGGGTCGCTGATATTCAGTGACAGTGCGCGCAGGAAGACATCCAGGGACTCCTTCAGCCGGCGCAGCTGCCAGAGGGCGGTGCCCTGATTGACCAGGAAGCTGAACGATTCCTGGGCCGCCTCGAGATGGCCATGGCTCTCGAACACCTCGACCACTTCGGACCAGCGGTGCTGCTCCATCAAGGCGATGGTCAGCACCTGCACCACGCGGAAATTGTCGGGATCCTCGGCCAGCGCACGCCGTGCGGCCCGTGCTGCATCGACCAGCGAACCCGCATGGATGCTGGCGATGGCGAGAGACAGCCAGTCCTTCGCCGAGAAGCGGGCGTCCGTGGAAAGTGCGCCCAGGTCCTGCGCGGCGCCGACCCAGTCGTGCTTCGTGACGTGCTGATAGGCGTTGCGCTTGGCAGTGAGAAAGGCGCGTTCGGATTGCATTCGGTTGCCGATGGGTGAGTGCGTTCGTCGGGCCGGGGGTGCTGCGGATCCGGGGCGCATGCGAACTGCCCAACTCGCGTGAATCTAGGGGCGACAGGCGCGGGCGATGCGTTGAAAAGCTCTCGACCCACCGTGCTTTTCTCGAGGATGTTGGTTCGGGTTCTCCAAATTTCCTCAAGTTGCAAAGTGATCTGACGAAAAACATGGCAACGAGGCGTCAGTCCCAAGCCTCGTTGTCCGGAACAGCAGACCGCAGGTCCCCGTAACAAACGATCAGGGGTTTTGCAGGATGACTGCCGCCGGGCGCAGCCGGTCCAGGGAGTCCCGGAAAGTGCCTAGGCACCGCCCGCCCGAAGACTGGCTCGATAGAGGTGGGGCGACCCGCCTCCATCGAGGCAAAGCCGGCGTCCACGCCGGGAGTTCATCAACATAAGGAGCTTTTTCATGGCAATGACCATCAACACCAATGTGGCCTCGCTGACCGCGCAACGCAACCTGAGTTCGTCGCAAAGCGCCTTGTCCACATCCATGCAGCGTCTGTCTTCCGGCTTGCGCGTCAACAGCGCCAAGGACGATGCGGCCGGCCTCGCGATTGCCGAGCGCATGAACGCAACCACCCGCGGCCTGAACGTCGCTGCACGCAACTCGAACGACGGCATCTCGCTGGCGCAGACCGCTGAAGGTGCGCTCGGCAAGGTCGGCGACATGCTGCAGCGCATGCGTGAACTGGCAGTGCAATCGGCCAACGCCACCAACAGCGCTGACGACCGCACGGCTCTCCAGTCCGAAGTCGGCCAGCTGCGCGATGAAATCAACCGCGTCGCCAAGCAGACGTCGTTCAACGGCACCAAGCTGCTCGACGGTTCGTTCGCAGCCGCGACGTTCCAGGTCGGCGCCGGCGCCGGCGAGAACATCACGATCGCCGCCTTGACGAATGCGTCGTCGGACCAGCTGTCCAACGTCACCTACGGCTCCGGCGATGTCACGGGCATCAGCACCGGTACCGTCACGACCCTGACCGAAGTGGCCGCCGGCACGCTGGCGATGACCGTCGACGGCACCGAGTACGAACTGTCGGCCCTCGGCGCCGCGAACTCCGCAGAGGAACGCCTGGGTCAGGTCGCTGAAGCGATCAACCGCCGCTCTTCCGACACCGGCGTGACCGCCTACCTGTCCAAGGATGCCAGCACCGGCGACTACGACCTGAAGTTCCGCTCGGGCAACCTGGATTCGTCCGACGCAGCCGTGGCCGTGTCGTTCGGTGGCTTCACCGTGGCCGAGACCGGCATCGGCGACACCAGCGCCACGATCGCCTCCACCGCGGTCACCGGCTTCGACGACCTGTCGGTCGAGACCACCGAAGATTCGTGGCTCGCCATCAAGCAGATCGACGACGCTCTCGACCAGGTCAACGGTGCACGTGCCACGCTGGGTGCTGTCCAGAGCCGCTTCGAGAACGCGGTGTCGAACATCATGATCCAGTCGGAGAACACGGCAGCGGCCCGCGGTCGAATCGTCGATGCGGACTTCGCGTCGGAAACGGCCAACCTGTCCAAGTCGCAGATCCTGCAGCAGGCCGGCACGGCGATGGTGGCCCAGGCCAACCAGTTGCCGCAGCAGGTGCTGTCGCTGCTGCGCTGATCTCGCGGCAGGCAGACTGGGGCGGCGAAAGCCGCTACCACTGTGGTTTCACCAGGCCTCGTCCCTCCGGACGGGGCCTTTTGCTTTGTGGTCGCGATAACTTGCATTGAACGCTCGTGCATCGAGGATTGGCCGGATTAACAGGCGCTTATCAGACGATGGCGTCGTGCGCCGCTGCCGAAGAATGAGGACATGAACAGCAGTCCTTTGGGCTGCGTCGGTCCCGGCAACCCGCCGGATCTCGGTCCCGATGACTTTGGAGAGCGGCCATGCCACAGACGATCAACACGAACATCAATTCGCTGACTGCGCAGCGCAACCTCAATGCATCGCAGGGCTCGCTCTCGACATCGATGCAGCGGCTGTCCTCCGGCCTGCGAGTCAACAGCGCGAAGGACGACGCGGCCGGTCTGGCGATTGCCGAGCGCATGAACACCCAGGTGCGCGGCCTGAATGTCGCGGCCCGCAATGCCAACGACGGCATCTCGCTGGCCCAGGTGGCGGAAGGCGCCCTCGGCAAGGTCGGCGACATGCTGCAACGCATGCGTGAACTGGCAGTGCAGTCGGCCAACGCCACCAACAGCGCAGACGACCGCAAGGCGCTGCAGTCCGAAGTCGGCCAGCTGCGCGATGAAATCAACCGCGTCGCCAAGCAGACGTCGTTCAACGGCACCAAGCTGCTTGACGGCAGCTTCTCCGCGGCGACGTTCCAGATCGGCGCCAACTCCGGCGAGGCGATCACCATCGCTGCCCTGACCAACGCATCGACCGACGGCCTCTCGAACGTCGATTACGGTGCGGGCAACGTCACCGACGTGAGCACCGGAACGATCACGACACTGACCGCCGTGGCCGCCGGTACCCTGGCCATGACGGTCGATGGCACGGAGTACGACCTCGCTGCTCTCGGCGATGCACGCAGTGCCGAAGAGCGCCTGGGCCAGGTGGCCGAAGCGATCAACCGACGCGCGTCGGACACCGGTGTCACCGCCTACCTCTCGAAGGAGACGGACGGCGACTACACGATCGAGTTCCGCTCCAGCAAGCTTGATTCCACCGGCGTTCCGGCGGCGGTTTCGTTCGGCGGGTTCACCGTTGCCGAGACCGGCATCGGCGACACCAGCGCCACGATCGCCGCGACCAACGCCACCGGCATCGCCGACCTGTCGGTCGAGACGACCGAGGAATCGTGGCTCGCCATCAAGCAGATCGACGACTCGCTCGACCAGATCAACAGCGCACGCGCCACCCTGGGTGCGGTGCAGAGCCGCTTCGAGAACGCGGTGTCGAACATCATGATCCAGTCGGAGAACACCGCTGCGGCACGCGGGCGGATCATGGATGCCGACTTCGCGGCGGAAACCGCCAACCTGTCGCGCGCCCAGATCCTGCAGCAGGCCGGCACGGCGATGGTGGCGCAGGCCAACCAGTTGCCGCAGCAGGTGCTGCAACTGCTTCAGGGCTGATCCCCGTTCGCGAAGCTCGCCGGTCGCAGCGACCCACCCGGGCGGGTTCCCTGGTGGGTCGTTCTCATTGGGGCATCGGTCGCCGTGGCGCAAACGCCTGCGGACCCGGGGCCTCAAGATTTCCCGCAAGGCGCCGATAGACACCGAAGAGCACAGGAGCGTGATCCATGGCGACCATCTCATCCCCCGGCCTGGGCAGTGGCCTGAACGTGACCAGCATCGTCGATCAGCTGGTGGCCGTCGAGCGGCGACCGATCGACCTGCTGACCACTCAGAAGACCGCGCTGCAGTCCAAGCTGTCGGCGTTCGGGCTGCTGAAGAGCTACACCACCAACGTCGAGGACGCGGTCGCCAGACTGGCGGACCCGACGCTCTGGCAGAAGACCTCGACCGGGAGCACCGATCCTTCCTCGGTGACCGCGACATCGACGGCCGCGGCGAAGGACGGCAGCTACAGCGTCCAGGTGGGACAGCTCGCGCAGGCCCAGTCGCTGGCGTCTGGGGCCTACGCCAGCAACAGCGCAGCGGTCGGCACCGGAACCCTGAAGATCGAACTCGGGACCTGGGGTGCCGGCCCCGCATTCGCCGACAAGGTACCGGCGTCGTCGGTCGACATCGTGATCGGTGCGGGCGACAACACGCTGGAAGGCGTGCGCGCCAAGATCAACGCCGCCAATGCCGGCGTCAGCGCGTCGATCATCAAGGACGGCAGTGGCTCGCGCCTGGTGATCCGCTCGCTTGCCACGGGGGCCGAGAACGCGATGCGCATCACCGCCACCGGGGCCGCCGCGCTGCCGGTGCTGCCGAGCGATCCGCCCTCGCTGGCCAGTCTCGTCTACAACCCGGCGGTTCCGGCGAGCAGCAAGTTGACCCAGGCGGTCGAAGCCAAGGACGCGCAGGCGACGATCAACGGGTTGGCCGTCACCTCCAAGAGCAACACCTTTGCCGACGTCCTCGAAGGCGTCACGCTGACCGTCAGCAAGGTCACGAGCACCGCGGCGCAGGTGAGCGTGGGAATCGACAAGGACTCGATGAAGAAGGCCGTGGCCGACTTCGTCAAGGCCTACAACGACATCAGCAAGTACCTGGCCCAGCAGACCAAGTACGACCCGGATACCAAGACCGCCGGTGACCTTCAGGGCGACCGTGCGACCCTGTCGTTGCAGAGCCAGCTGCGAAATGGATTGATGCAGTCCAGCGGCGCATCGACCGTCTTTCGCAGCATGTCCGACATGGGCATCGAGCTGCAGCGAGACGGCACGCTCACCGTCAATGACAGCAAGCTCGGCACCGCGTTGAGCAATCCGACCGAGGTCAGCAAGGCGTTCACGAGCGCAGCAACCAACGGGCCCGGCTACACCGGATTGGCGGTCAGGCTGAAGAGCCTGACGGATTCGATGACGCTGACCGATGGCCTGGTGACCACGCGCTCGGACGGCCTTCGAACCTCGATCAAGCGTGTCGATGACCAGGTCGCGAAGTACGAGGAACGGATTGCCGCGAAGAGGGAAAGCCTGCTCAGGCAGTACAGCGCGCTCGACACCAAGCTCAGCTCGCTGACCAGCCTGAACTCGTACATATCGCAGCAGATCACCAACTGGAACAAGAGCACCAACTGACGGCATTCTCGATGCCATTCAGGACGGTTGTTGCCTCAAGTGCGGGCCACCCAGGCCGATAAAAAAAGCACACAGACTTCTTGAGGATGCCAGCGATGTTTGCCGCCGCCAACCCCTTCCGGACCCCCAGTTTCAACGCGCAGTCGAATGCCTACCGGCAGATCGGCGTGACCTCGGCGGTCGATGGTGCGAACCCGCACCGCCTGGTGGGCATGCTGTACGAAGGACTGCTGGAGTCGATCGCCGAAGCCCGTGGCGCCCTGCGCACCGGCAACGTCGAAATGAAATGCCGCAGCGTCAGCCGTGCCGTGCGCATCGTCGAGGAAGGCCTCAAGGGCGGCCTCGATCTGCAATCGGGTGGCGAGATCGCTGCGAACCTGAGCCTCGTCTATGGGTACGTTTCCCAGCGCCTGACGATGGCCAACCTGCAGAACGACGACGCGATGCTGCAGCAATGCGCCGAACTGATCCAGCCGCTGCGCGAAGCCTGGACACAGATCGGCGCCGCCGTGGCGACCCAGCCCCTGGTCGTCAACGGATGAATCTGCAACCGCACCCCATCTCACGCGTACACCCCATGACACAGAACCTGCTCCAGTACTACGAAGCCATCGAACGCGCCAGCCAGGACATGCTGGAGGCCGCTCGCAATGGCAACTGGGATGCCGTCGTGAAGCTCGAAGGCGCCTGTGCGCTGCTGATCTCGCAGCTGAAGAACGCCGCTGCCGATCGCAAGCTGGCCGCCGACGAGGCCCAATTGAAGTCGCGCATCATGCAGCGCATCCTCGTCAACGATGCCGAGGTCCGCGTGCTGGCCGAACCCTGGCTCGAGGGACTGGACGATCTGCTCGCCGGTCGCTCGGCCACCTTGCATTGAACACCGGGCCGACGATGGACACCCTGCCTATGCCGATGGACACGATGCCCATGCCGATGGACACGCTGCCTATGCCGCTCGATGCGGTGGCAGCGGCTCACGGCGGCCTCGATGATTTCCGCATCACTGCGCCATCCGAACTGGCGACGATGCTCAAGCGTCTCCTCGATGCCGGGGTGGTGATCAACCTGAACGCCCCGAACGGTACGGCGGTGGCGTCGTTCCTGTGGACGGTCGATGCGGCGCGTGGCGCGATCACCTTCAGCGCGGATGCCCATGCACCCCAGTTGCAGGCGCTGATCGAATGCAATGAAGCGGTGGCGGTCGCCTACCTCGACAGCATCAAGGTGCAATTCGACGTGCACGGACTGATGCTGGTTCACAACGGACGCTCCAGCGCGATCAGCTGCGGCTACCCGCGCGAGATATTCCGCTTCCAGCGACGCAATGGCTACCGTGTCAGGCCGCTGCTGCGAAACGCGCCGACGGCACGCCTGCGGCACCCGATGATCCCCGACATGCAGCTCAACCTGCGGGTGCTCGATGTGAGCATCGGCGGTTGCGCGCTGTTCCTGCCGGAAGATGTGCCGATGCTCGAGCCGGGCGTGCTGCTGAACGGAGTGGACCTCGATCTCGACGCCGACACCCACATCGTGGCACCGCTGCGCCTGCAGCACGTGACCTCGCTGCACCTGGAGGCACGCGGTGTGCGTCTGGGCTGCGAGCTGGTCAACGCCAGCAACGAGAGCCTGCGGGCCCTGCAGCGCTACATCGACCAGACGCAGAAACGCCGGCGTCTGATGGTTCTCGACTGAGGGGCAGCCAGGCCCTGCAGACGGTCGAGCGCCACGCACAGCGTGCGCCAGTTCACACTTTGTGACAAATGTTCGGTCCCGGGCTGTCAAGTCCGGATCAATGACGCCGAAACCCTGAAGACAGGCAACCCCGCCCCGATCTCAGGAGCGATTCATGAGCGTCAGTAGCATCCCTGCAGTCAGTCGCGTCGAACCAGCGGCCTCCTCGGCACGCCCCTCCGACACTCCCCAACGACCTCAGAGCGAACAGTCGTCGCCTGCCGTCGGCCACAAGTTTCTCGAAGAGCCCGAACCGCGCCGCTTCCCCTGGCTGAGCTGGGAAACGCGCGAACTCGAGGTCGCTTCGAAGCAACCCTCCCCGTACGGCAACATCCCGCTGCTGGGCAAGGAACTCGACCGGCAGGTCTGATCGACGATGCGCAGGGTCGGCTCACGCCTACACCTGCATGTTCATGATGTCGCTGTAGGCCTGGACCAGCTTGTTGCGCACCTGAAGCGTGGCCTGGAATCCGATCTGCGCCTTCTGCATCGCGACCATGGTCTCCTCGATGCTGACATTCGGGTTGTCCAGTTGCACCTCGCGCTGCATCCGGCTCGCCTGTGTCTGGCTGTTGCTGACCGACTGGATCGCCTGCGTCAACGCCGCCTGGAAGCCACCGTCCTCGGTGGGCTGCACCTTCTTCAGCGGTTGTCCCTGGGTGTTCAGACCCGCCCGGGCCACCGCCTGAGCGAAGTCGAACGGCTTCAGCGTGACATTCATTGCGACCCCTTTCAAGCACCCTGTGCGCCGGGCAGCTTCCTGCCACCCGCACGGGATGAATCGTTGACGGCAATCGTAGCCAGACGGCCTCGGCGCGATGGCGCGAACTGGCCGGGGTTTGGTGGGCTGTTCGGTCCTTGGATCGGGGTCCGGCGTTCGAATAATGGTCGCTATCGGCCGGCACTTTCGGCCCCGCATCCGACTTGAACGAGAACGATGGACAACGCAGTCACCCTGAATTCACCTGGCGCCGTGGCCACCGCACCAGGTTTCGGCAGCCGCCTGGCCGCCTTGCCGGCAAAGAGCAAGTTCAACCTTGGCATGGGCGCCGCCGCATTGGTCGGCATCGTGGTGGCCCTGCTCCTCTGGAGCAACCAGGGCGACTACAAGGTCCTCTATGCGAACCTGTCCGACAAGGACGGCGGCGCGATCATTGCGCAGCTGTCGCAGATGAACATTCCGTACCGCCATTCCGATGGCGGAGCGGCGATCCTGGTGCCGGCCTCGAAGGTCCATGACGCCCGATTGAAGCTCGCCTCGGCCGGCCTGCCCAAGGCGTCGGTCGGAGGGTTCGAGATGATGGACAGCGCCCGCTTCGGTCAGACGCAGTTCCAGGAGCGCCTGACATTCCAGCGCGGGCTCGAAGGCGAACTGAGCCGCTCGATCGGCTCCCTGGCCGCCGTCGAGAGCGCACGCGTGCACCTCGCGCTGCCGAACCAGAACGGTTTCTTCCGCGAACAGCAGAAGCCCAGTGCCTCGGTGGTGCTGTCGCTGCATGCCGGCCGCACGCTCGATCGGGGTCAGGTGGCTGGCATCGTGCATCTTGTGTCAAGCAGCGTGCCCGAGATGAGCCCCAAGGCCGTCAGCGTGCTCGACCAGACCGGTGCCTTGATCTCATCGCCGCCCGATGTGGGACAGCAGGCCGGACTCGACGCACAGCAACTGCAGTACGTCGCCCAGGTCGAACAGGGTTACAGCAAGCGCATCTTCGAGTTGCTCGAGCCGGTGGTCGGTCGCGAGAACCTGCGGGCCAACGTGACCGCCGACATCGACTTCGCGCAGATCGAGTCGACCGAGGAGGCCTTCAAGCCGAACCAGGGTGCCAGTGCCCCGGCCACGGTCCGCAGCCAGCAGACGACCGAGCAGTCCGGCAGCAATCCGGCGCAGGCCGCGGGCGTTCCGGGCGCAACCAGCAACCAGCCGCCGCTGCCCGCCGCGGCGCCTGTCACCGGTGCCGCAGCACCGCTGCAGACCGCGCAGAACGGTGGCGCCGTCGGCAACAGCCGGCGCGAGGCAGTGACGAATTTCGAGGTCGACAAGACGGTGCGTGTCACCCGCAACGCGACCGGCAACATCAAGCGGCTGAATGCCGCGGTGGTGGTCAACAACCGCAGCGTCACCGACCCCAAGGGCAAGGTCACGCAGGTACCGCTGGCGCCGGAGGAGCTCGAGAAGCTGACCGCGCTGGTGCAGGAAAGCATCGGCTTCAACAAGGAACGTGGCGACTCGGTGCGCGTCATCAACGCGCCGTTCAAGGTCGAACCCATCACCGTCGTCGACACGCCGATCTGGAAGCAGCCCGAGATCATCGACATGCTGCGCGCGGCCGCGGTGCCGGCCGGTCTGTCGCTGGTCGCGCTGCTCGTGTTCTTCGGAATGATCAAGCCCGGCCTGAACGCGGCGCTTGCGCCAGCCGTGCCGCTGCCCGGCAGCGCGATCGACGCCAGCGTCGACGATGTCGAAGTGCTGCCTGGGTTGCCGCAGGGCGAGGTCCGGGCGCTGGAGGCGCCGCGCAATACCGAGTCCCTCGACGCAGCGCGCGCGCTGGCCAAGGAAAACCCGGCGGCCGTCGCGCAGATCGTGCGTGGCTGGGTCAGTGGCCAGCCGGCCTGATCCCCGCGCGCCAGACGAACCCCATTGAACCGATGACCCCACGATGAGCGCCGAATCCAACGAACAAGGCCTCGAGGACGCGGCGATCCTGCTGATGTCGCTCGGCGAGGAAGAGGCGTCCGAGGTCTTCAAGCACCTGGCACCGAAAGAGGTGCAGGCGCTCGGCGAGACCATCGCCAAGATGAAGGCCGTGACGCGCGACCGCGTCGACGGCGTGCTCGGCAAGTTCTCGGAGATGGCGGGAACGCAGAGCATGCTGGTCGCCGACAACGACGAGTACGTCAAGAGTGTCTTGCGCCGTGCCCTCGGAGACGAGAAGGCCAACCTGCTGATCGACCGCATCCTGCAGGGCAGCGATGTCTCGGGCATCGAGAGCCTGAAGTGGATGGATCCGCAGTCGGTGGCCGAACTGCTGCGCAACGAGCACCCGCAGATCGTCGCGGCGATCATGGTGCACCTGGACTACGACCAGGCCTCGTCGGTGCTGAAGCTGTTCAGCGAGCGCCAGCGCAACGAGGTGCTGGTTCGCATCGCCACGCTCGACGGCATCCAGCCTTCGGCGCTGAAGGACCTCAACGAGGTGATGAGCAAGGTGCTGGCCGGTGGCGACAAGATGCGCAAGGCCTCGCTGGGTGGCGTCAAACCTGCCGCCGAGATCATCAACATGATGGGCGGCAGCATCGAGACCTCGGTGCTCGACTACATCCGCGAAGCCGACAACGACCTGGCCCAGAAGATCATGGACAACATGTTCACCTTCGACGACCTGGAGAAGCTCGAGGACAAGGCGATCCAGACGCTGATGAAGGAAGTGCAGACCGAGTCGCTGGTCATCGCGCTCAAGGGCGCGACCCCCGAGATGCGCGAGAAGGTGTTCCGCAACATGTCGACCCGCGCGGCCGAGACATTGCGCGAAGACCTCGACTCTCGCGGACCGGTGCGTGTCAGCGAGGTCGAGGCGGAACAGAAGGAATTGCTGAAGATCGTCCGCCGCCTGGCCGACGAAGGCCAGATCCAGTTGAGCAGCGGCAGCGACGATGACTTCCTCTAAATTCAAGAACGTGCCGCCTCCGGAAGGCGGTGGCAAGGGATCGGTCTACGCGCGGTTCATTCCGCGCGAGGAACTCTCCAGCTTCGAGGCCTGGAATCCCGATGCGCTGTCGGGCGTGGCGCCGCGCAGCGGCACTGGAGCACCCGCCGTCGACCCCGTGCCGCCGGCCGAAGCACTGGCGGAGCAGCTTCGTGCGGCGCGCCAGAGCGGCTACCAGGACGGTTACCGGGACGGCTTGTCCGCGCTCGACGGATTCAAGCAGACCTACGCGAAGCAGATCACGGCGCAACTGGGCCGGCTGCTGGAGTCGCACGCTGCGCAGCTCGACGGGCTGCAGCAGCAGCTCGCCCAGTCCCTGGCCGTTTGCGCGACGTCGATGGCGCGTCAGGTCGTTCGCAGCGAACTGGCCTTGCGACCGGAGCTGGTGGCGGCTGTCGCCCAGGAGGCCGTCGATGCGCTGCTGCTCAGCGCCCGTCACATCACCGTGCGAGTGCATCCCGATGACCAGCCGCTGGTCGCCCAGGGCGCTGCCGAGGTGCTCGATGCGCGCGGTGCCAGGCTCGTCAGCGATGCGTCCATCGCGCGAGGCGGCTGCCGCGTCGACAGCGACATCGCGAGTGTCGACAGCACCGTTCCGACGCGATGGCGCCGTGCCGCTGCGGCGCTCGGCCCGGCCGCCGAGTGGAGCGATGAACCGGAGGAAGGCGCCGAGCCGCCTGCCGGCGAGGAGCAGAAATGATCACCAGTCCGAGCGAGAACGACGCGCTGCAGCGCGCGGCGCGTGCAGCCCAGGTCGTCCAGCAGGCGCCGGGCGGTCGGGCTGATCAATGGACCCGATACCTCGACGCACTGAAGATGTTCACTGCGGATCCGGTGCCGCTGGAAATCCAGGGCATGCTGGTGCGCGTCGCGGGCCTGGTGCTCGAGTCCGCCGGACTGCGCGAGCCGGTCGGCTCGGTGTGCGAAGTGCACATGAGCGGCCAGCCGCCGGTTCAGGCCGAGGTGGTCGGCTTCTCCGGCGATCGCACCTACCTGATGCCCACCGGCAACGTGCATGGACTTGCCAGTGGCGCGCGCGTGGTGCCGAAGGCGTCGCCGACGGTGCCGCTGCTCCTCGGCGCGGCACGCCATCCCTGGCGGCGCAGCCTGGACCGCACGCTGCACCTGCCGGTCGGCGATGGCCTGCTCGGCCGCGTCATCGATTCGCAGGGGCATCCGATGGACCGCAAGGGCCCGCTGACCGACGTGCACGACGAGCCCCTGGTGCGCCGCCCGATCAATGCGATGGACCGTGATCCGGTTCGTCGCCCGCTCGACACCGGCGTGCGCGCCATCAATTCGATGTTGACGGTGGGCCGCGGCCAGCGCCTGGGATTGTTCGCCGGCACCGGTGTGGGCAAGTCGGTGCTGATGGGCATGATGGCCCGCTATACCGAGGCCGACGTGATCGTCGTCGGACTGATCGGCGAGCGTGGCCGTGAAGTCAAGGAGTTCATCGAGGACATCCTGGGTGCGGACGGACTGGCGCGTTCGGTGGTCGTCGCTGCGCCGGCCGATTCGCCGCCGCTCACGCGCATGCAGGGTGCCAACTACGCGACCGCGATCGCCGAGCATTTCCGCGACCGCGGCCAGCATGTGCTGCTGCTGATGGATTCGCTGACGCGCTATGCGATGGCACAGCGCGAGATCGCACTGGCGATTGGCGAACCGCCGGCCACCAAGGGCTACCCGCCGAGCTGCTTTGCCAAGCTGCCGCAGCTGGTCGAGCGCAGCGGCAACGGGCTGGCCGGCAGCGGTTCGATCACCGCGATCTACACCGTGCTGACCGAGGGCGATGATCCGCAGGATCCGATCGCCGATGCGGCGCGAGGCATCCTCGACGGCCACATCGTGCTCTCGCGCGAGCTGGCGGAGGCAGGCCACTACCCGGCGATCGATGTCGAGCGTTCCATCTCCCGCGTGATGACGCAGGTGTCGCCGCCGCAGCACGTTGAAGCGGCGCGGCGTTTCCGCCAGCTGCACGCGAAGCATCAGAAGGCACGCGACCTGATCCAGCTCGGCGCCTACGCCCCGGGCCACGACAGCGAACTCGACAGTGCGGTTCGACTGCACGCGCCGATGACCCAGTTCCTGCAGCAGGACATGCACCAGCCCGCCACGCTCGCCGACAGCGTGAGGCGGCTGGGCGCGGTGATGGCCGGTTGACCCACTGCTCATTGAATCTACTGAACCCCTGAAGCGAAGGCTTTCGTCATGAACTCACTGCAACCCGTGATGACCCTGCTCGGGCAGACCGAACGCGAACGCGACGAACTGGCCGCCGACTGCCAGCGGGCGTCCGTTGCGCAACGGACCGCGTCCGTGCAACTGGAGCAGCTGGTCACCTACCGTCGCGAGTACGAGGAGCGCTGGGCCCATCAGTTCCGCACGGACGGCCGGATGGAACTGGTCAACTGCTACAGGGGATTCATGGAACGCCTGACCCAGGCGGTCGAACAGCAGCGCCGTGTCGCGGTTCAGGCCGGGGCCGAGCTGGAACAGGCGCAGCTCGCGCTGCGAGAGGGCGAGATCCGCGTGGCCTCGGTTCGCAAGCTGATCGAGCGGCGCGTCGCCGACGTGCGTGTCGCGGTCGATCGCCGAGAACAGAAGGCGTCCGACGAGTTCGCGTCGCGTGCCGCATGGATGCAGCGCTCCAACGGCCTGGCGGGCGCGCTGTGAGCGCCCTGAATTCGAATGCGACGGCGGGCCTGCCGCTTCTGCAATCGTTGAACACGGCGGGCGTTTCGACTTCGTCGAACCCGTCCGCAGCAAGTGCCAGGTCTGCCGGCGAGGGGCAGGGTGGTGGCCCTTCCGACTTCTCGCGCCTGCTGGTGCGCAGCCAGGCGGCAGCCGACTCGCAGCGGACCGTCGCGCCAGCTGGCAGGACGCCACCGCCGCAACGGCCGGCGTCGCCGACACCGAATTCGCGCCCCGAGACGCCTGGCCCGCGTGCAGAACGCGACGCCAGCGATGCCGATGCGTCGAGTGGAGTTGCCGAGGGCGCCGACACCGCGGCCTGCGCCTGCGCGACGGCTGAACAGCCGTCGGAGCGGGCGGGTCCGCTGCGATCCAGGCGTTCTGCGCCGGCTGGCAAGGCACCCGCCAACGCGGCGTCCGCGGAGGTCGCAGGCGCCGAAGCCACCAGCACATGGGATGCACGCACGCCCAAGGCTGCACCGGCTGCACCGGCTGCCGCCGAGCTGGCGTCGCTTGCAGCCTGGGGCGCCTTGCCGATGCCTGCTGCCGCACCACCGGCTGCAAACGCTGATTCCGAAGGCGAGATCGCTGCCCCGGATGGGACAGCGACGTCTGCTGCCTCATCGGAACCCGCCTCATCCTCCCCGATCGATGCCCGCGCTGCCGAGTCGATGGACGCGTTCGAAGCCAGTGATCGGGACGCGGCGACCCGAGCCATGGCGCAGGAGTCGCCGCTGGCTCTGGATGCCTCGTCCCTGCCGGCCGGCGGGGCGGCACCTGACGTTGCGATGGTGAACATGGCGATGCTCTCGGCCGGCGTGCGTCCGGAACTCGAAGCCGACCTGGGGCAGGGCGCCGATCTCGCCATTCCCCCCGCGTGGGCCCTGGGTGCGGCCGGCTCGTCGACCCCCTCACGTGCCGTCGATGCGGCGGTGCCCTCGGCATCTGCCACTGTCGCGACTCCGCTCGGCGACAGCGGCTTCCACGAAGCGCTGGGCATGCAGGTGAGCCTGCTCGCGCGGGAAGGCATCCAGAAGGCCGAATTGCGGTTGAACCCGGCCGACATGGGGCCGGTTTCGGTCCAGATCACGATGAACGGCGATCAGGCCCGTGTCGATTTCGGCGCCGACCTGGCGCAGACGCGGCAGGTCATCGAAGCGGGGTGGGCCGAACTGGCCGCTTCGCTGCAGGAGGCCGGCTTCACGCTCAGCGGCGGGGGGGTCTCCGAACACGCCCGTGACCCTCGCGGTGCGCCGCAAGGGATGGTGCCGCCGTCCCCGGTTGCCACGGCATCGGCTGACGGCGATCAGGAGCCCGCAGCTTCGATCATCGTGCCCCGGCCGAGGGCCGGAGCCGCGCTGGACCTCTACGCCTGAGCGCA
>ENA-UOWO01002046-UOWO01002046.1-activated-sludge-metagenome-genome-assembly--contig:-NODE-2046-length-25633-cov-5.026468_pt1 | contig 25633 bp, 24 predicted proteins | sample MGYA00238148_ERZ761564 | MGnify/ENA primary metagenome ERZ761564 (study PRJEB28885, sample SAMN05720194) | activated sludge metagenome | isolation source: Anaerobic digester | place: USA... | reverse complement strand
TGCGGCTTTGTCGGTGCATCCCGCCTTGGAAATAGCGTGCGAGAACTTTGCGGTAAGCCCGACAAGCCTGAAAAAATGGATGCCTTTGCACAGGAAGCAAGGAAATGCCTCGAGTTGCCTTAGGTAGCTTTGCCAACCCTTGCCAACTCCCCCATCAGGCCCCACGACTTCAACTCGACATTGCCCAGCTGTTCCTTGATCAAGCCACGCATTGCACCGCGTAATTCCTGAAGCTGCTCGCTCACCGGCATCTGGTCATTCGCAAGAGCGATCAATGCGGCACCCGTGACAGTACCGGCACTATGCCTGTTATCCCTCACCGGCCCGTGCTCGATGTCGATCCGATAACGTGCTGCAGGATCACACTCCTGGCCATCATGCGTTACATCGAGAGTAAAACCGACACCAATCGCCTGCAGCAAATCGCGTTCAAAACGGCGCAAGGTCCATGCCAGGGATTCCTGCCTGGCCAAGCGATTTCTGGTTTCCTGATAAAGCTCGAACACCTCACGCGCAGCATCCTGGCGCGGTAAAAGTTTCAACAACAGCTCGTGAATATAAAATGTCGAGAGCAGATAATCGCCCTGAAGGCGCGGCGCCACGTCCAGCGTTTCCACCTGCTGCATGCTGGCCATTTCGCCTTTCAATTGATAATCAAGCCGCACATATTGCATCGGCTGCAAAGCCGCACGTTGATTATGTTTTTTGGCACCGGTCATGCCGCGTGCCACCAAGGCGAGACGTCCGTAATCCTGAGTCAAAACTTCGACGATGAAGCTGGTTTCACGCCAGGCGCGCGCATGCAACACAAAGGCCGGCTGACCTTGTATGCGCATGACTAGTCTAGGTAACCAAAACGTCGCAGTGCAGCCTCGTCATCCGACCAACCTTCACGAACACGGCACCAGGTTTCCAGAAACACCTTGCGGCCAAACAGTTTTTCCATACCCACGCGTGCAGCAGTGGAAATTGCCTTCATTCTCTCGCCGCCGTTGCCGATCACGATCGGCTTCTGGCTTTCGCGTTCGACCCAGACAACGGCGGAAATACGCAGCATCTGGCCATCTTCCTCGAACTTTTCAATTTCAACCGTTGTCGAGTAAGGCAACTCCTCACCAAGTCGTGTCATCAACTGTTCGCGTACCAGTTCACCAGCAAGAAAACGTTCGCTCTTGTCGGTAATTTCGTCTTCGCCGTAATGCGCTTCAGATTCCGGCATCAGGGAAATAAGCGTTTTTACCAGGGCTTCGGTTCCCTTGTTTTTCAGTGCCGACAAGGGATGCACTGATGAAAACTCGAATTCGGCGGTAATTTTCGCAATGAAGGGCAACAGGCTGTTCTTGTCGGCAACCTTGTCGACCTTGTTGACCACCAGCACGCACGGAACCTTGCTCTCTTTCAGGGCCGACATGGCAAGGGAATCGTCTTCGGTCCAGCGCCCTGCTTCGATTACCAGAACGGCAGCATCGACATCCGATACGGCACCGCGTGCGGCCCGGTTCATGTAGCGATTCATGGCGCGCGTCTGACGCCCATGGATGCCGGGTGTGTCGACCAGCATCAATTGTCCGTCCGGATAGGTCGCAATACCCAGCAAACGGTGGCGCGTGGTCTGTGCTTTCGGTGAAACGATGCTTATTTTCGCGCCAACCAGGGCATTCACGAGTGTCGACTTGCCGACATTCGGGCGACCGATAACGGCAATCGTGCCGGCGCGATAGCCTGCTGGCGAAGAATCGGAATTCATTATTTTTGTGTTTCCAGTTTGATCATGATTTTTTCGGCTGCCGCCATTTCCGCCAGACGCAGAGAACTGCCTTCGGCCTGTTCCTGCAATTTCGGCTCGGGAATCGAGCAACTGACGACAAAGATGCGTGCGTGGTCTTCGCCCAAGCTTTCTATCAGCTGGTAATCAGGTCGCGCCAATTGCCGTGACTGCAACCATTCCTGCAATCGTGTCTTTGCATCCTTTTCGATTTTTCCAGGCTGTATTTCGCGAATCTGCTGCTCAAACCACGGCAATACAGTGCTGCGGCAAGTTTCAAAATCCGAGTCGAGATAGATGGCGGCAATGAGGGCTTCAAGCGTGTCGGCCAGAATCGAATCCCGACGATGTCCGCCAGTTTTCATTTCGCCCGTGCCCAGCTCTATTTTTTCGCCGATATCAAGTTGACGGGCAACACTTGCCAGCGATGACTCCCTGACCAGATTCGCCCTGCCCCGTGTCAGCGCGCCTTCGTCGGCTTTTGGCCAGAACAGAAAAAGTGACTCCGCCACCATCAGATTGACGAGCGAATCACCGAGAAACTCCAGACGCTCATTATGCGGAGCACCCGCGCTACGATGGCGTAAGGCCTGATGTAGCAGCGCGGGCTGATTAAAGCTGTAGCCGATTTTCTTACTCAGCACCAGCAGCGCCCGTCACAGGCTCGGTCACGTCAAACTTGGCCACGAAGTCCAGATTGTAGATCAGTGGTCTGCGGACCTCGTAAGCGATATTAATCTGCTTTTGGTCGCCTTCTTTTATCATCTTCACGTTTTTCTTCAGATCGACGTTTTGCACGTAACTGACCAGGAACCGTAGCGCCAATTTGGCCCTGATTCCTTCAACGTTTGCCTTTTCGGAACCGCTGTCTTTGCAAACTGCCTTGAGATCCGTCACGACCGAATAATATTCGACGTAAACAGGAACCAGACGCATTGCGAGAAACACGAAAAACCCAACAACCGCCAGCACGATTATGAAACCCATCAAGGTGATGCCGCGTTGCTTACCCACAGTTTGCATGCTCATAAGTCCCCCGTCCCGAAAGTGTTACTCAATAGTATCGCCAATTCGTGAATAATCGAAGCCATCCTTGCAGGCTTTGAGCATACTCTGGCAGTTGAGCCAGATAAACATGGCACGCCCCACCAGGTTTTCTTCCGGTACAAAGCCCCATTCGCGACCGTCGGAGCTGTTGTTGCGGTTATCGCCCATCATGAAATAGTGGCCGTCCGGAACCTTCCAGGTTCCGTTTTTGGTGACGTTGCCGTTAGGTATCTCCTGCATGATGTGGGGTTTTCCCGGCAGGTTTTCGATCAACTGATAATCCAGTGTAGGTGCATATTCAACCTGGACGCCGTTAATACTCACCCTGTTGTCGACCACGGTGATCTCATCGCCAGGCAAGCCGATTACGCGCTTGATATAGTCCACGCCCTTGCTGGGGTCATCGACAACACCTGGCATGCCCGGATAACGAAACACGACCACATCTCCACGCTTGGGGGTGCCGATCTCGATGACTTTGGTGTTCAAAACCGGCAGGCGAATACCGTAGTTGTATTTGTTCACCAGAATGAAATCACCGACCATCAGGTTGGGTTCCATCGAGCCGGACGGAATGCGGAATGGCTCGGCGATAAATGAACGCAGGGCGAGCACGCCGAATAAAACCGGAAATAGTGATTTGGCGTAGTCCACCAGAATCGGATCGGCTATTTCTTCGCCTTCCTTTTGCATCAACTTGCGACTTTTGGCAAAAAACAGGCTGTCGACCAGCCAGATAAAACCACTCAGCAAGGTCAGGATTGTCAATAACAGAGCAAAATCAAATTTCACGTTTTATCCTTGTTGGAACAGTCTAGTTGTTGTCCATTTTGAGCACGGCCAGGAAGGCTTCCTGCGGAATTTCCACCCGTCCGACCTGTTTCATGCGTTTCTTGCCTTCTTTTTGTTTTTCAAGCAGCTTCTTTTTACGCGTCGCATCGCCGCCGTAGCACTTGGCCAAGACGTTTTTGCGCATGGCCTTGACGGTGGAACGTGAAATGATCTGGGCGCCAATGGCGGCCTGAATAGCTACATCGAACATTTGCCTTGGAATTAGTTCCCGCATTTTTTCGCATAATTCGCGGCCGCGACGGTCTGCATGGCTGCGATGGACGATGCTGGAAAGGGCATCGACCCGGTCACCATTGATCAGGGTATCGAGCAATACAAATGGACCGGCTTCGAAGCGCAGGAAGTGGTAATCCAGCGAGGCATAGCCTCGGGAGACCGACTTCAGGCGGTCAAAGAAGTCGAGCACGACTTCTGCCATCGGCATTTCATAGGAAATCTGGACCTGGCTGCCGAGGTACTGGATACCGATTTGCGAGCCGCGCTTTTCCTCGCACAACTTGATCACATTGCCGACATAATCCGGCGGAGTAAGAATATTGGCGCGGATGATGGGTTCACGGATTTCCTGAACCATGTTCGACGGCGGCAATTTCGCCGGATTATCCATCGGAATGACACTGCCGTCGGTTTTCAATACTTCGTAAATGACGGTTGGTGCGGTCGTAATCAGGTTCAGATCGTATTCGCGCTCCAGCCTTTCCTGCACGATTTCCATGTGAAGCATGCCCAGGAAGCCGCAGCGGAAACCGAAGCCCATGGCTTCCGAACTTTCCGGTTCGAATTGCATGGCGGCGTCGTTCAATTTCAATTTTTCGAGCGCAACGCGCAAGTCCGGATAATCATCGGCATCCACTGGAAACAAACCGGCAAACACGCGTGGCTGAACGGTTTGAAAACCGGGCAAAGGCTTTTCGGCAGGATCGGATGCGGAGGTCAGGGTATCGCCGACCGGTGCGCCGTGAACATCCTTGATCGAAGCGGTAATCCAGCCCACTTCACCAGCGGCCAGCTTTGCCAGCGGTTTGCGCTTCGGGGTAAACACACCGACGGAGTCAATAAGGTGGGTGCGGCCGGTCGACATCACAAGCATTTTCGCGCCCGGCACAAGTTCGCCCTGCATCACGCGTACGAGCGAAACGACACCAAGATAGTTATCGAACCAGGAATCGATGATCAGTGCTTGCAGTTTGTCGGTATCGCGCGGTTTTGGCGGCGGAATTCGTTCGACGATGGCCTCAAGTACCAGATCAATATTCAAGCCGGTTTTTGCGCTGATCGAAACGGCTTCTTCGGCATCGATGCCGATGACCGCTTCGATTTCTTTTTTTACTTTTTCGATATCGGCGGTCGGCAAATCGATTTTATTCAGGATGGGAATGACTTCCAGGCCCTGTTCAACGGCGGTATAGCAGTTGGCGACCGACTGGGCTTCCACGCCTTGAGCGGCGTCCACGACGAGCAAAGCACCTTCGCAGGCTGCCAGTGAGCGCGAGACTTCATAACTGAAATCGACGTGACCGGGTGTATCGATGAAATTGAGCTGGTAAATCTGGCCGTTCTTTGCCTTGTAGGGCAAGGAAACCGATTGTGCCTTGATGGTAATACCGCGTTCGCGTTCGATAGGATTCGAATCGAGCACCTGCGCTTCCATCTCGCGTGCTTCGAGGCCTCCGCAAAGCTGAATAATGCGGTCGGCTAACGTGGATTTGCCGTGATCAACGTGGGCAATGATGGAAAAATTACGAATATGCTGCATGTGGCCGGCGGCGCCGTCTTTTGGTGAGGATTAACGCGCCATTATCTCATAGCCGGGCCGCCCACGCAGTACCGACCTTCGTTCGCCCTGAACAAACGAAGGCCGGCACTGCAACTACCCACACACTTAATCAGGGCATTTCCAGTGTTACCAGGCCGGTGCTTTGTGTATTCCGGACCAGTAAACGAACCCTGTCGCCTGATTTGAAAGCTTTCAAGGCAGCAGTGAAATCGGAAACACTGCCGACCGACTGACGTCCGACCTGCAAAATCACATCACCCGCCGACAATCCTGCCTGCGCTGCAATCGGGTTGTTCACGCGGGCAATTTGTACGCCCTCGCCGGCTGCCAAACCCAGGCGGGTGCGTGTTTTTGCGTCCACGGGAATAACTGCAATGCCGATGGAATTGGCGCCGGCAGTTTCAGGACGCGGATTATTGTTTTGATTTCCCGCTTCGGCGGTTTCATCGAGTGCAGTCAATTGCACGGTCAGGTTTTTGGCTTTGCCGTCACGGAACAGATCGACACTCACTTTCATGCCGGGCGGCAGTGCGCCTACCATCGGCGGCAACATGGAGGAAAGGACGATCTCGCGGCCATTGAGAGCCGTAATCACATCGCCAGGCAAGATACCGGCTTTTTGGGCCGCACTGCCGTTGACTACACCATTCACGAAAGCACCGCCGGGACGCGGCAAACCGAGTTCTTTGACCTCATCACGGGTTACGTCGCGAATCTGCACGCCGAGCTGGCCACGGACGACTTTGCCGCTTTGCTTGAGCTGCTGGACTGCATTCATCGCCACTTCCATCGGAATGGCAAAACTGACGCCCATATAGCCGCCGGAATTACTGAAAATCTGCGAATTGATGCCGACCACTTCGCCGGAAGTATTCAATAAGGGGCCGCCGGAATTGCCGGGATTAATGGCGACATCGGTCTGGATAAACGGCACGTAACGTTGACTGCCATCGATGCTCGGACGACCCAGACCACTTACGACAGCCGCAGTCACCGAATGGTCAAAACCGAATGGCGAGCCGATCGCCACTACCCATTGTCCGGGCTTCACCCGCTTGGAATCAGCAATTTGCAGGACCGGAAGATTGGTGGCGTCCACTTTCAACAAGGCAACATCGGACATCTCGTCGCTACCAATAACTTTTGCCTTGAGTTCACGTCGGTCAGCCAGACGCACGATGACTTCATCGGCATCCGCAATCACGTGATGGTTGGTCAAGACATAACCATCCGAAGAAATAATAAAGCCGCTGCCAAACGAGGTGCCGCTGCGCGGCTGCTGCGGCATTGGCATACCAGGCTGACCGAAAAAGCGCTTGAATAATTCGGGCATTTCATCGGAACCTGGAGGCATTTCCGAAGGATCGGCCGAGGCGACTTGTCTCTCGGTCTTTTTGACGCTTGCCTCGATATTCACGACGGCAGGTCCGGCACGATCAACCAGCATGGAAAAATCGGGCAGATTCACCAAGGGCAAGGCCGCATTGCCGTTAGCCGCCTGCCCTGCAAATGTCTCGGCAGTGGAGGCCGCTACAGGCTGCTGTACTTGCGAAAAACAGGCAACCAAAAGCGCACATGAAGAAAAGCCCAACACAAATCGGGATACAGGTTTCATAAAAGATCGAACTCGCTTGTTTGTCATGGTTGAAAAAAGATTGCCGATAACACGATGCATATCTCGATTGCTTAGATAACAAAATTTACAAAAGTTCCTCGCTGCACGCACGTCCGCAGCATTAAATGATCATTAACATCCTGTTACTTTGCCGGTGCCAGGACCTGGGCAAATTGAGCGACCGTCATTGCCGGTACTTTTCCAATCACCGTCACCCGACGGCCACTATTCCATTGAGCGAATACATTGACCGCGCCCCGTTGCATCGCACTCTGACCTTTTTGTGGCTGTGGCGCACGCTCGATATACACCGAGACAAATGCCAGGCCATCACTGTACAAAAGATGCACGCTATTACCCGAACTGCGAGCAGCGCGCAGCTCGAAACCTTCTGGGGGTGCCTTGACACGCCAGCCCGGATCTACCTGGCTATTGGAGGCAAGAGTCTGGACACGGTGGAAATCGGTGTTTTTCGGGAATGCCAAATCCGATTCTTTTGGCACCTTGCCGAGTTGCAGATCGGTAAATGCCATCTTCTCGAGAGTGCCGCCATTTTCATCGAGTAAATCAATGCGCATGGGGAACCCGGAAGATTTTTCCAGCCAGAGACGGTAGCCATAACGCCATTTGTCACGTGCTTTGATTTCGACCACTTGCGTTTCAAAATTGGCGATGCGCTCGGCCTTGCCCAGTTTGGCTTCATAGCCGTCCAGATTATCGGCTAGAGCAAATTGCTGCGTTGGATTCCAGCGATCTGTCGTGTCGGCATCATAGCCCACCGATCCATCCTTGGAATTGGTACTGACGACGACCTTATTGTCACGAATCACTTCGCGCGCCGGTCCGCTCAAGGCAACGATACGTTCGCGTTCGCGGTTTCCGGAAAAAGCATGATAAACAGCCATGGTATCAATACGACCTTCGGCAACCATCACCAGAGTACCCTGGTAATTCTGTTTGCGAAGTGCCGGACCTATGCGTTTTAACCAGTCACTCGCATCCTCGTGATTGAATTTTTCGCTTACCCAGGCTTTTGCCTGGCCCAGCCATCCCGGTTTTTCAGTCTGATTTGTTTTTGTCTGTGCATGGGTTTCGAATGCACACAGCAACATCACCAAGCCGATAAAAACTCGCAACATCACTTATTGCCACCTGCGTTTTCATTTGCGCCATTTTCCATTCCGGCATCTGCTTGTTCAGCATCTTGTGCCACGACATCAACGTAGGGAACAAAACCGCCCATACCATCCTGCGCCATCATCTGGTTATGCCTTACCAGATAGGCTTCCAGTGCGGGGTCGCTATTGGCATTCACCGGCGAACGCGGCCAGGCTTTCTTTTCACTGCTCACGTTGAGCGGAAAGGTTTCAGGCGATGCAATATCGTTTGTTGCCACCGTTTCCGGGGATGAATTCACTGTGCGAACGGGTTGAACGGGGTCGGTTGTTGTAGCGACCACCGTTGTACTGACTGCACTTGGTACGTCGGCAATCAAATCTGCCGAGGCAAAGCTGGCTACCGTGTTATTGGCTGTAGTGAAGGCCTGATTATTCGTGGCGGGATTCGTTTGTGGCTCGCTTGTTTTTTGCATCAAGCCGGGAACAAAGACGAACGCTGCGAAAGCGAGCGAAGCGGCGGCTGCCCAGGCAAACAAGGGGCTTCGCGATTTCCCTGAAGATTCCTGTTCTGCCAATGCCAGTTTAATGTCGGCACATAGCGTGTTGGGCATTAATCGAACCGATTGGCCTTTCATGCATGCCGAACTGATTTGCATTCGGGAATAAAGCGACTGCAAGGCCTCATCGTGCTGCAGGCGACGCTCCAGAAACATTGCTTCTTCCCGGGATAGTTCGCCATCCATCCAGGCCGAAAGCTGTTCGCAAATTTTATCGTCTAATGTATTCATAGAATTCATGGCCGTACTCTTTCACTATCCATCAAGGGTCGCAGACGCGAATCAATCGCTTCGCGTGCGCGGAAAATTCGGGACCGCACCGTACCGATCGGGCAATCCATGGTTTCGGAAATCTCTTCGTAGGACAGGCCTTCCATTTCACGCAAGGTGATGGCCTGTCGCAATTCTTCGGGTAATTCGGCAACCACTTCGGACACGGTGCGGGCAATTTCTTCGCGTAAAAGTTCGTGCTCCGGGGTATCACTGTCATGCATGCGGTAGGCACCATCGAAATGCTCTGCATCATCGGCATCCACATCGGATGTCGGAGGGCGGCGCTTCATCGATACCAGGTGGTTCTTTGCTGTATTCACGGCGATCCTGTAAAGCCAAGTGTAGAACTGGGCATCACCGCGGAAATTATTCAATGCCCGATAGGCGCGAATGAATGTTTCCTGTGCAATATCCTGGCTTTCGGCATAGTCATGCACGAAGCGGCCAATGACGGCACCAATCCTGTGTTGGTACTTGCGTACCAGAACATCGAAAGCCGTCTTGTCACCACTTTGCACACGCTTGACCAGTTCCAGGTCCAGTTCGTTCTCACCCATTCAAACCGCTATCCCTTGCTTGCGGCCGTCGGGGCCGATTGAAAGACCTGCATTTATCGAGAAAGTTCATTCGTAATACGAATTCCCGGCATAAAAGATTGACCACTCTAAATCCAGCCCCGATGATACGGGCTTAATCCTTAAAATGTTGGAGCCGCCATGTTCGACGGACTTCGCCTCACGCACTGGCAAGTGGAAAGCCGTGCCGATGGTGTTCTTGTGCTTTCCCTCAATCGCGCCGGCCAAAGCGTGAATGCCCTCAGTCAAGCCGTGCTCGACCAGCTCGATTCCATGCTTGAGCGCCTGCCATTGGAAATGCCGAAAGGGCTGATCATCAAATCGGGCAAGCCGACCGGTTTTGCCCATGGTGCCGATATCAAGGAATTCGAAAGTTTCGATGCTAAAGGCACGGTCTATGAATCGATTCGTCGCGGCCAATTGATTTACCAGCGACTGGCCGATCTTCGCTGCCCGACCGTCGCCATTATTACCGGCCCCTGCATGGGTGGCGGTACCGAGTTGGCACTCGCCTGTCGTTACCGGGTTGCTAGTAACGAAGAAAACACTCGCATCGGCTTGCCTGAAGTAAAGCTCGGCATTTATCCCGGCTGGGGCGGCAGCGTCCGCTTGCCGCGATTGGTCGGCGCCCCGGCGGCGATGGATATGATGCTGACCGGACGCACGCTTTCTGGTTCGGCGGCAAAAGCCATCGGCCTGGTCGATAAAGTCACCGATCCATCGGGTTTGCAGGAAGCGGCCCTGGGGTTGATTCAACGAGGAACAACACGTCCGCTCAAGCAGCGCCTTACTGTCTGGGCAAGCAATTCGTTTCTGGGCCGCAAACTGCTCGCCCCGCAAATGTTGAAGCAAGTCAGCCGCAAGGCACGCAAGGAACACTATCCCGCCCCGTTCTCACTGATCAATACCTGGGCTCGTAGTGGCGGCATGCCGGTACGCGCGGCATTGGTGCAGGAAGCAAAATCAGTCACCGCGCTGGCAAAAACGCCGACGGCAAAAAACCTGATCCGCGTGTTCTTCATGATGGATCGCCTAAAGGGTCTCGGCGGCAAGGATCACGGCATCCAGCACGTTCATGTGGTCGGCGCCGGCGTAATGGGAGGCGATATTGCCGCCTGGTGTGCGTTGCGAGGTTTCGACGTGACCCTCCAGGACCGCGAGATGCAATACATCCAGCCGGCCATGGACCGCGCCGCGAAATTATTCGAGAAAAAAGTAAAGAATCCGGAAAAACGTGCAGCCACCATCGCTCGCCTGAATGCCGATGTTGCCGGTGACGGCGTGTCAAAAGCCGACTTGATCATCGAAGCGATTTTTGAAAATCAGGAAGCCAAGCAAAACCTGTACGCCACGCTCGAACAGAAAATGAAACCGGGTGCCTTGCTGGTGACCAATACCAGTTCAATACCGCTGGACAAACTGCGCACCAAACTGAAAAACTCCGCTGACTTCGCCGGCCTGCATTATTTCAATCCGGTGGCGTTGATGCCGCTCGTTGAAATCGTGCAGCACGACCAAATGGCACCCGAAACCCAACGCCGTCTGGCCGCGTTCTGTAGAGCGATCGACAAGTTACCGGTGCCTGTTGCCGGAACGCCGGGTTTCCTGGTGAACCGCATTCTCGCGCCGTATATGCAGGAAGCAATTTTATGTTTCCACGAAGGCATCCCCGGCCCAGTCATTGATAAAGCCGCATTGAAATTCGGCATGCCGATGGGCCCGATCGAGTTGGTGGACACCGTGGGTCTGGACGTAGCGGCGAGCGTCGGCAAGGTCATGGCCGACTTCCATGGCCAGACTTTACCGGATGCATTGAAGGTAGAACCGAACAAGCGCGGCAAGAAAGACAGCCAGGGTTTGTACAAATGGGAAAACGGCCGTGCTGTAAAACCGGAAGTCCCGTCAAGCTATCAGGCCCCGGAAGATCTGGAGGACCGGCTGGTACTGTCGATGTTGAACGAAGCGGTTTCCTGCCTGCATGACGGTGTTGTGGCCGATGCCGAACTTTTGGATGCCGGCGTTATCTTCGGCACCGGCTTTGCCCCCTTCCGCGGCGGCCCGATCGAACATATCAAGGCAGTCGGTGCTGCCAAATTGAAGGCGCGTCTTGAAGTATTGGCGAATCGTTACGGCGACCGTTTCAGTCCGAGACCGGGCTGGGATGATCTGGTTTGATTCCCGATTAAACACCTGTAAAAAAATCCCGGTTTTCCGGGATTTTTTTATTGGATGAATCCGGCAATAGCCCGATCATATTCAGCCGAATCTGAAATGCTGTTGTGGCCCTCGCCTTCAAACACGATGACTTCCGGTTTTCGTTTGAAATGGCTGACTAAATTCATGGTGTTGCGAAGTGGAATGATTTCGTCGTTTCCCGCGATCATTATCAATAGGTCCGAATCTATTTTCGGAGCGAGACGCCAGGATTCGTAACGATCTTTCAATATCCAGCTTGCCGGAAAGGCAGGATATTGGGTCTGGGCGATATTTATCATGCTGTCGTATGGTGTAACCAAGAGCAGCTTATCGACCTTTCTTTGCGAGGCCAGATGAGTGGCAACCCCGGTTCCCAGGCTGCGCCCCATGACTGAAACACGAAAATGATGGTTCCTGGTTTGATCATGAAGATTCAAGGCGTCACGATACAAATTCGCTTCCGTGACTTCGCCGGGATTTCCGCCGTATGAGCGATATGGCAAAAGATAAACAGTCACGTTCGGCAACGTGCGCTTGAATAGATCAAAATTATGTTCCACTGCCTCGGCATTGCCGCCGAAGTAGATCAAAGAATCTTGTTTGCCAGGATTCACAACCCAGCCACGCAGTCTTAACCCATCGCTCTGTAAATCAAACGACTGAGCCTGAACACCGGCATTTACCGGTGTCGGAAAATACAACAGGGATCGCTGCTTTACATAAAGCCAGCTGCAAAATGCAATGTAAATGAATACGGCAGACGCAAAAAGACTTAGTAGAATTTTTTTTAATGTTGCGATAAAAATATTTCCTAAACCAGTTTGATTTCCCGCAGTCGTTCCATGAGGTAATCATGCGCCGTAATCGGTGCTGGATAACGGTTCGGATTATCGGCACTGACGCAGGATGGTAGTGTTTCAATCAAATAATCAGGGTTCGGGTGCAGGAAGAACGGTACCGAATATCGTGGGCTGCGAGCAGCTTCGCCCGGCGGGTTCACGACGCGATGCGTGGTGGATGGATACACATGATTGGTGAGGCGCTGCAACATATCACCGATATTCACGACAATGGTGTCGGCTTCGGCGGTAAACGGAACCCAGTCGCCTTTATGCGACAACACTTCCAGGCCAGCCGCACTGGCGCCAACCAGCAGTGTGATGAAATTGATGTCTTCGTGCGCACCGGCGCGGACATTCGGAATATCAGGCGCGGTGATCGGCGGGTAATGGATCGGACGCAGAATGGAATTGCCGTTATTGGTTTTATCGGCGAAAAAGTCTTGCGGCAGATTGATATGCAAAGCCAGTGCTTGTAGAACTCGCGTACCTAGATCATCAAGCGCCTGGTAAAGACCGTAACCGTATTCCTTGAAATTGGCGACTTCCTCGGGCCATACATTGGGAGCCATCACGTCGGCATATCGCGAGCCTGCCGGCAATTCGCGACCTATGTGAAAAAACTCTTTCAAGTCCGGAAATTTCGAATCCTTGGCTGTTTCGATTCCGAACGGTGTATAGCCACGTGCGCCACCGGTACCTTTGAGGTGATATTTCAGTTTCACTTCGGTCGGCAAAGCAAAGAATTGTTTGAACACATCATAGGATTTAGCCAGAAAATCGGCACTGAGGCCATGGCCGCTGATGCCGCAAAACCCCCATTCGCGATACGCCGCGCCCAGTTCGGCGACGAATGCCTCCTTGTCGGTATCAAAACGTCGAATATCGAGACTTGGAATCTTGCTCATGAACCTCTCTCCCATTTATTCAATCAAACTGCCGCACGCACGGCATCTGCCAATTTATCCAATACTGATTGCATCAACGCGGCATCGCCCGCTTCAACGGTCACCCGAATCAGGGGCTCGGTACCTGAAGCCCGCAATACCAGGCGGCCTGCGCCCTGCAATGCAGCTTCGGCTTCCTTGCGGGCATTTTGCACATGAGCGGACTCAAGCGGTTTTGCACCTGCCGTAATCCGCACATTCACTGTTTTTTGCGGTAGCGGTTGATAGTCACTCGTTGCCTGCTTCAGGGAAGCATTCCGCGCATTCAAGGCTTCTAGAACCTGCAACGCAGCGACAATCGCATCGCCGGTACCACTGCGATCGAGACACAACAAATGACCCGACGCTTCACCTCCGAGTACGCCGCCGCCTTCATGCAAGGCCTGGTGAACAAAACGGTCGCCAACTTTCGCACGGACAAAACCGATTCCGGAATCACCGAGCGATTTCTCCATCGCGTAATTGGTCATCAAGGTACCTACCACCGGACCATGCAGGCGTCCGATGCTTTTCCAGTGATTGGCCAATACAAAAATCAGGACACCGCCATCGTGCAGGCGGCCGTCGCCATCTACCATCAAAACGCGATCGCCGTCGCCGTCAAAGGCGATACCGAGATCGCATTTATTTTCCAAGACAAGTTTCTGCAGGCTTTCCGGATGCGTCGAACCCACCTGGTCATTGATATTCAGGCCATTGGGTTGTATGCCGATCGCGACCACTTCCGCACCCAATTCCGAAAATACTTTCGGCGCTACGTGATAGGTCGCGCCATGAGCGCAATCCAGCGCGATTTTCATGCCCTGCATACTGAAGGTATCCGGTACACTGGCTTTACAAAATTCGGCATAACGCGTGAGCGCGTCGTTGACTCGCTGCGCCTTGCCCAAATGCTCGGAAGATACCGTTGAGAAAGGTTTATCGAGTTCCGCTTCGATCGCGAGTTCGACTTCATCGCTGAGTTTTTCGCCCTTGGCGGAAAAAAACTTGATGCCATTGTCTTCATGCGGATTATGCGAGGCGGAAATCACGATGCCGGCGTCGGCGCGGAGTGTTTTCGTCAGATGGGCAATACCGGGCGTCGGCATCGGACCAAGCAATCGGACATCCGCTCCGGCTGCAACCAGACCGGCTTCCAGAGCTGATTCAAACATGTAACCGGAAATACGAGTGTCTTTACCAATCACGATTGTTGCGTGTGGTTTTTGACCCGCCAGAACCCGACCGGCGGCATTGCCCAGGCGCAACATGAAATCGGCCGAGATAACGCCCTCGCCAACGCGACCGCGTATACCGTCGGTACCAAAATATTTGCGCAACTCAGGCCTCGGCTTTTTCCGGCGCAGGACGATTCATCATCAAGGCCAGCAATTCGGCAATTCGATCGCGCATTTCACGGCGATCGATAATCAGGTCAACGGTGCCGTGTTCCAGCAAAAACTCGGAACGCTGGAAACCTTCCGGCAATTTTTCGCGTACGGTTTGCTCGATCACGCGCGGGCCGGCAAAACCGATCAAGGCTTGCGGCTCGCCAATGTTCAAGTCACCCAGCATCGCCAGAGAAGCCGTTACGCCGCCAGTGGTTGGATGGGTAAGTACCGAAATAAACGGCAAGCCAGCCGCTTGCAAACGACCGATCGCAGCCGAGGTTTTTGCCATCTGCATCAGGGAAAACAGGCTTTCCTGCATGCGGGCGCCGCCGGAAGATGCGAAACAGACAAACGGGCATTTTTCCTGCAATGCACGCTCGGCAGCGAGCGCGAATTTCTCGCCGACCACCGAACCCATCGAGCCACCCATGAAACGGAACTCGAAAGCGGCCACGCAAATATCATGGCCTTTCAGCAAACCCTTGACGGCGATCAATGCATCTTTTTCGCCGGTGCTTTTTTGCGCGGCCTTGATGCGGTCGGAATATTTCTTCTGATCCTTGAAGTGCAATGCGTCGCGCGGTCCGAGATCGGGGGCAATTTCTTCAACCGGACCTTCATCCAGGAATGAGGCAAGGCGCTCACGCGCTTCAATGCTCATATGGTGATTGCACTTCGGACAAACCCTGATATTTTTTTCCAGCTCGGGGCCGTACAAAGCGGCACCGCAGCTATCACATTTTTCCCAAAGACCTTCGGGAACGCCACGCTTTCCACCACCTTCGGTGCGAATGCGTGCCGGCATTAATTTGGTCAACCAACTCATGTGTATCTCGTGTTGTTTGCTGAGGCGACAGTGTAGCGGGAAACGTCTTCACGGTCAGCTCCGGCGCCGTCAGAGACTGTCGAGGGCGTCTCGAATCGGTTTCAGGAAGGCTTCTGCGGTGGCCGCAGGGTCCGCACTCACCGCCAGAGCTTCGACCAAGGCACTGCCAATCACGATGCCATCCGCCGCCGGCGCCAGGGACTTTGCGGATGCAGCATCCTTGATTCCGAAGCCGATCATGACCGGTACTTTGGCTTGTTGGCGCAAGGCGCTGGCCTTGCTAAGTACCTCTTCGGTGTTGATGCCGCTGGCTCCGGTCACACCGGCAAAACTGACGTAATACAAATAACCCTGTGATTCATTCGCCAATCGATGAAGGCGTTCCGGTGTTGTCGTTGGCGCCGCGAGCGAAATCAGTTTCAATCCATGTGCATTGAAAGCGACACGCATCGGCGCGGCTTCTTCCGGTGGCAGATCCACCAGCAACACGCCATCGACACCGGCCGCGACCGCTTGCCCGGCATAGGTATCCAGACCGCGCATTTCGATCGGATTCAAATAACCCATCAACACGATTGGCGTTTCGTTGTTTTGTTCGCGGAATTTTTTTACGCATTCGAAAACGAAATTCGTGTTGACGCCGCGTTCCAGTGCGCGCTCGGAACTGCGTTGAATGGTCGGGCCGTCCGCCATCGGATCGGAAAACGGAACGCCGAGCTCGATGATATCCGCGCCGCCTTTCACCAAACCATGCATGACCGCTACGGTGCTTTCTTTCGATGGATCGCCGGCAGTAATAAACGGTACGAGGGCTTTTTTATTTTTTGCTTGCAGGTCGGCGAGTTTGATTACAATACGATTAGAAGTAATGCTCACAGGCTGATCCCTTCGCGTTTTGCAATCGTGTAGATATCTTTGTCTCCGCGACCGGAAAGATTGGCAAGCACGATCGCGTCTTTCGGCATTTCTTTGGCAAGCTTCATCGCTTGTGCAATGGCATGACTGGATTCCAGCGCCGCCAGAATACCTTCGGTACGCGCCAGCAAATGAAAGGCTTCCATGCATTCGTCGTCGGTGATACCAACGTAATTAGCGCGTCCGGTATCTTTCAGGAAAGAATGTTCCGGACCGACGCCGGGATAATCCAGGCCGGCGGAAATGGAATGTGTTTCGATTATCTGGCCATCGTCATCGCAGATCAGATAGGTTCTATTGCCGTGCAACACGCCGGGACGACCTGCGGACAATGACGCCGAATGCCGGCCGGTTTCAATGCCCTCGCCTGCAGCTTCAGCACCGTAAATTTTGACTTCCTTGTCATTCAAAAACGGATGAAACATTCCGATCGCATTCGAACCGCCGCCAACACAGGCGACGATCGCATCCGGCAAGCGACCATGTTGTTCGAGCATTTGCGCGCGACATTCGTGGCCGACGACTGAATTGAAATCCCGCACCATGCGCGGATAAGGACTCGGGCCCGCCGCAGTACCGATAATGTAAAAAGTGTCATTCACATTGCTAACCCAGTCACGCATCGCTTCGTTCAAGGCATCTTTCAATGTTTTCGAACCGGAGTGCACTGCAACAACTTTTGCGCCGAGCAGTTTCATACGGAATACGTTGATCGCCTGTCGCTCGATGTCGACCGCGCCCATGTAAACGACACATTCCATGCCAAGACGCGCCGCGACGGTCGCAGATGCAACGCCATGCTGGCCAGCGCCGGTTTCGGCAATGATGCGGGTCTTGCCCATGCGCTTGGCGAGCATTGCCTGGCCAATCGTGTTGTTGATCTTGTGCGCGCCGGTGTGATTCAGGTCTTCGCGCTTCAGGAAAATCCGAGCTCCGCCGACATGTTTCGAAAGCCGCTCGGCTTCGTAAATCGGGCTTGGGCGACCGACGTAATGCTGATAATCGTGTTTGAGTTCGGCCAGGAATTCCGGATCAACCCGATAGCGGTCATAGGCTTCGGTCAATTCGGCAAGCGGCGCCATCAGAGTTTCTGAGACGAAACTGCCGCCGTAGATGCCGAAATGCCCGCTGGCATCCGGGTAGGCATTGTAATCATCAACTTTTATTTGCACATTCATTCCGGTTTCTCAAATTGTCATGGTTTCGGTACTGCTGACATCTAAACGTAGGCATTCCGATCGGCACTGCGAACTTCTTCAACAAATCGCGCCATTTTTTCGCCGTCCTTTATGCCTGGCGCGCTTTCAATTCCGCTACTCACATCTACCGCATAAGGGCGGCCGATTTTGATTGCCTGTGCGACATTGGCCGGCGTCAATCCGCCAGCGAGAAAAAATGGTTTGCTCAATGTCGGGATTATATTCCAGTCAAACTTTTCGCCATGCCCGCCCGGCTCGCCCGGCCTATGGCCATCCAGCAAAAAAGCGGCGGCAGAAGGATAGCGCTTGATGGCCTGGATCGGATCCAGTGCGCCTTCACCCATCGGCAAACTCTTGATGAAGGGCAAGCCGAAACTGCGGCAAAAAGTATCGTTTTCATTGCCATGGAATTGCAAAATACCTGGCGACAGGGAACGAATGGCGGATGACACTTCGACGCCGGTGTTATCCATGAACAATGCGATCACGCTGACCAGTGGCGAACAAGCCTGTCTCAATCCTTCGATCTGCTCTTCTTCAAGCCTGCGCTTGCTACGTTTCGCGAAGATGAAACCGATGGCATCCACTCCCAATTCGACGGCAAGCCGCACATCGCCGGGACGTGTCAGTCCACAAAATTTTATTCGTGTTCTCATAAAGTCACCTGTTCCGGCAATGCCCACTCTTGCGGATATTTGGCAGCAATAAACACCAGTCCCTCGGCGGGAGCCGTCGGGCCTGCCTGTTTGCGATCTTTCATTGCCAGCAATTCGGCCATCCAGCCAACTTCCTTTTCACCACGACCAATGACCATCAGGCTGCCCACGATATTGCGCACCATATGATGCAAAAAACCATTCGCCTGCACCTCAACCACCACCTGTTCCCCATGACGCCGCACGCTGATGTCCTGCAAATCACGATTGGGATGCTTGGCTTGGCATTTCACGGTACGGAAAGTCGTGAAATCATGCTCGCCGCGCAAGGCCTGTGCCGCGATATGCATGGCATCGACATCCAGAGGTAACCGTTCCCAGCTAAAAAACTGACGCTGCATGGCCGGTGAAATGGCCCGATTCAAAATCGTGTAGCGGTATCGTCGCGCACGGGCCGAGTAGCGTGCGTGAAATTGATCCGGCATCTGCTGACACCACAAGACCCTGATACTGGCAGGCAAACGGCTATTGGTGCCAAGGACCCAGGCACGATCGGTTCTTGTTGATTCACTATCGAAATGAATGACCTGGCATTGTGCGTGAACACCGGCATCGGTGCGACCGGAACACACCACGTCAACCGGATGATGGGCGACGAAAGACAAGGCTTTTTCGACCGCCGCTTGCACGGTGGAGCCTTCACTCAGACGCTGCCAGCCGGAAAAATCGCTGCCGTCGTATTCAATGCCAAGGGCGTATCGCATAGTCAGTAGTATGAAAAACTAAGGGCCGGCGAACCGGCCCTTTCATGAAGTAACGGACGAAAAAAATTAACCCAGTTCACCGATGATTCGCTGGGCCATGGCTTTGGCAGGAGCCGAGCCGCTGGCAGCCACTTCTTCGAGCATGGAGCGAGCACCTTCAACATCGCCGATCTCAAGATAGGCGCGAGCCAACTCGATTTTGGTCGAACTTGCCGCGTCAATCTCGAGCAACTCGGATTCGGAACGGTGAATATCAGGCATGTTGTCTAGTGCAACGAATTCACTCTCGCTCATCAGCATGATGTCATCCGGCATATCGGCATCGGCTACGCTGGCTTGTTGGGAAACCGGTTCGACTATCGATACGGCTTCGAAGGTATCCAGATCATCCATGTCATTTTGTGACAGGAAAGAAGGTTCTTGCTCAACGGGCGCGACAGCTACTTCGGCGGGAGCTTCCACTACTTCGACTGCTGCAGGTACCGGAGTTTCTTTCGCCGTAGCCTCGAATTTAGGGGTATTCCAGCCGGCCTGATTAAACAAGGCATGACCTGGCAACAAGGCAACACCCATCACCACGGCTTCGCGCCAACGGGGATCTTGCGCCGAACTGACATGGGTACGCATGGTCTGTGCGGTTGCTTCGAAATCCTTGCTCTCGCCACGTTGGTAGTGATAACGCAGGAGTGCGAGATGGGCTTCCAAATCCTGTGGCTTGGAACGGACGGCATTCCGGAGCGCGACCAACTCGGGGTCTTCGACCGGGACAACGGAACCGGCTTGGCAGCGGCAGGACGTACATCGGTACTACTGGCAACATTCACGGCTTTGCCCGGTGCAGTTTTATCCTGATGGACGTTTTTTGCATCCTGCAACGATGACAAGCTGGCCTGCAAGTCTGCGTCATCGGAAATACGACGCGAAACCAGCGGCTCATCTTCTTCCGTTTTGTTCTTGTTGCGACGGAGGAACCAGACCAGACCGCCCAGCAGCAAAAGACCGCCGCTGCCGTATAGCACCATCGGATTCATGTACCAGGGATCTTCGACAGTGGTAACGGCCGCTGCAGGTGCCTTGCCATCGACAGCAGGCGCAGCTGCCGGTGCTTTGACTTCGGTCGGCGCAGCCTGCTGTGCAGTTTGCTGTTTCGCCAATTCATCCTGAAGGGCCTTCAGTTGGCTGTCCTTCATGGCAATCAGTTTTTGGGTATCGGTCTGCTGACCTTCCAGATCGGTAACACGGGATTTCAGTTCGGTAATTTCGGAGTCACGTACTGCAATGTCCTCACGTGCTTGCGTCAATTCGGCACGCAACTCGGCACCACCGGCAGCCGAGGCACCCGATTGCGCCGCTTTACCTGCAGTGGCCTTACCACTTGGCGGCACGATTTCAAGACGCGCTTTAGGCTTGGTCGTTTTGGCGATGACAGGCTTCGGCTTGCTTGGCTCAACCCTTGGTGCAGGCGCTTCGGCAACTTCCGGAGCAGGCGGTTCTTCGGCCTTGGCTATGGGGTTTTCTGCAACAGCTTCGCTAGGTTGCGGAACCGGTGCGCGTTGTGCACGCAAGCTAGCCGATTGCTCTGCCACCAGATCGGCAGCTTGCTGGTCGGTCAGAATGCTCGCTTCTTCTCTTCCCGGGATACGCAACACCGAGCCACGTTTGAGTTTGTTGACATTGCCATCGTCAAACGCTTCCGGATTGGCGCGCAACAGGGCCACCATCATCTGCTTGACGGTCACACTAGCGTCGGGGCGAACTTCCTCTGCCACTGACCACAGGGTTTTGCCGCTTGCCACAGGACCATAAGCACCGGTATTCGCGGGTGGCGCTGGCTCCGGTGTAATCGGTGCGGGTGCCGGCGCTGGCGGAAAATATTCGGGCGTTGGTGCGGGAGCGGATTCTGCCACGACCGGTGCAGGTTCTTCTGCAACCATAGGGGTGCTTGATGGCTGGGCAGGTTCGGGTGCTGGTTCGAAAATAAGGGGAGCCGGTTGCTCTGCAACGACCGGAGCTGGTGTCGGTTCTGGCTCAGGTTTCAGCACGATAGGCGGCAAAACCGGTTCTGGCGGCGGCGTGTACTGCTGGGTTGGCGCAACGGCCACAGTTGGTGCTTCCAAAGGTCGAACGATAGCTTTCGCGATATAGGGCGGATCTATCAGGGCGGTATATTCCTTTGTAACGCTACCGCGCCCCCAGTCAGCCTCGATCAGGAAACTCAGGAAGGGCTCTACGAATTTACCGCTGGAAGTGACTAGCACAACATTCTGGCCGCGCGCATTTTTGCCGACACTGAACGAGAGATTGGCCGTCAGATAAGAGGGTCGGGTGAGACCAACCCGTTCGAAGGCTTCCGGCGAAGCCAAACGGACATTAAGACTGTCCACCTCGCCCGGCATTGCGGCAAAGATGGGGATTTCCGCGACAAGTGGTTGATTCAGTCCGGATTTTACCTGCAACTGGCCAAGACCCAAGGCCATGACCTGCGAGCTCCCCAAGGCCAATCCCATTGCCAAACTCAGCTTTAAGTATCGGTTATTCACGCGTAACGCTCCCCATCCTGATTCGGTACCGGCACGCCTGCTGCTTATCGAGAGACTCTGCAGGCAGATATATTCCCTATGAAATAACCGTTTACGCGCCTTTTTTCAAGAGCTTTCTGTCAATCAGTAATTCTGCCAGCTGAACTGCGTTCAAAGCCGCGCCTTTGCGAATATTGTCCGAAACCACCCAAAGATCGAGGCCACGCGGGTGCGAGATGTCTTCACGGATGCGGCCCACGTAGACCGGATCGTTGCCCGAAGCATGGGTCACAGGCGTGGGATATGCACCCGCCTTGTGCTCGTCAACCACTTCGACGCCTGGCGCATTTTCCAATAATGCGCGCGCCTGTGCGGCCGTGATCTTGTCCCGTGTTTCGATATGCACCGCTTCCGAGTGGCCGTAAAACACCGGTACCCGCACGACGGTTGCATTCACCTGGATGTCGGGAGCGGACAGAATCTTGCGGGTCTCCCAGACCAGCTTCATTTCTTCGGAGGTGTAACCGTTTTCAAGGAAATCCCCGCCGTGCGGGATCACATTGAACGCAATTTGCACCGGGTACACCTTTGGATCGGGATCCTGAAAACTCAAAATGGCCGCCGTTTGCTTACCCAGCTCTTCCATTGCCTTCTGGCCGGTGCCCGAAACGGACTGGTAGGTCGCGATATTGATTCGGGTTATGCCATAAGCGCGATGAATCGGCGCCAGCGCCACCATCAGTTGCATGGTCGAGCAATTGGGATTGGCGATGATGCCGCGCGGAATGCTGCCAAGCGCTTCCGGATTGACCTCGGATACCACGAGAGGCACATCATCATCGCTGCGAAATGCCGAGCTGTTGTCGATCACAATCGCGCCTGCTGCCGCAAACTTCGGCGCATATTCCTTCGAAGTGGAGCCGCCTGCGGAAAACAATGCGATGTCGACTCCGGTCGGATCAAAGGTCGCCAGGTCCTGAACGGTAATCTTGTGATTGCCGAAATCCACCTGCTTGCCTGCAGAACGTTCGCTTGCCAGTGGAATGAGTTTTTTAATCGGAAATTTGCGCTCTTGCAAAACCGACAACATCACCTCGCCTACCGCACCGGTAGCGCCAACAACAGCAACAACGAATTCTTGTGGATTGGTCATGATTTTTCTGCTGGAAATTACTTCGATTCGGGGACTTCGAAGTTTACAGCAAACAGGCGGTGACAGCATGGCGATTGGTTATGGCGAGATACGCAAAACCGGCCTAGAAAATCGAGTAATGGCCAATACTGGTTTCTCAGTCGCTCCAGTGGTCGGGAGATTGATTCAACAATCTGGACTTGGCCGTTTCGATTCTGCGAAACGCGGCGAGTCGAACCGATTCGGCACGGAGAAACTCCGACTGTACTTCCCTGAATTCATCCATCGCGACTTGATCATAAAATTCGTATTTCTGATCCGCCCCCACTTGCCACTTCTTTTTATTCTTGACCAGCATTTGCAACATGTCCGAGCCGACGATGGCGAATCTGTTATTGGCCGCAACGAATTGATCCAGTTCGTCATCGATGGCCTTTGTCGCCATCTCCATGCCATTGAAGAACGCGCCCATTTCCCTGGACGGGAACGCCTCCTCGCTCATGACACTCCTGGCATACGCTGGATATGCCTTTACATTACGCAAATATGTTTGACCTGCAGGAAAAATCTCGCCCGCTGCAGCCACCGCCTTGTCGACGTTATCCTGATTTCTGAAATAGGTAGCTTGCTGGTTGTAGTGCTCCTGCAGGCGATTGAGCACCATGAAGTAATCGATTTCCACGATCAGTCGGTGTTCGAGAACCTGCCTCACTTGCGCAAAGCGCCTGCTTCGCAAGGCATCCGTCGAGTCACCCTGTGCTGCGGTAGCATCGTATTGTCTCAGAACCTTGTCAATAAAGGCTGGAACTTCCTGTTTGTTGCGCGGATATTCAGCCTGGAATTTCTCGGCTTGTTGCGGCATCTCCTGAAATGCCTTCATCACTTCATCAATGGATTTTCTTTCTTGCTGGTAGGACGCCAACTGGCCGAACTGGGATAACAGCGCAAGGCCCGCCATAAGAGAGAAAACAAGTCTGCCCACTCCGGCCTTGCGACCGGCAATCCGCCAGAAAAGCCAACCCGCAATATAAGCCATGACCAACACGGCAAGAGCAGAACCTATCGCACCGCCAAGTCTGTAGCCCGCAGCGCCGGCAGCATCGGTTACCAAAGCATTTCCATGGTTGATACCGAGCGACATAAGACCCGCGAGCACCATGCAAATCGCACACCAGATACCAGCCCAAAGCCCGACAGTGAAATTGCGATTTTCCAGATCGGATGCGCTTGAGCGAGTAGTTTTTATTTTTACCGAACTCCAGGCTTCCATCGGATCGAATACGTTTTTGTCCTCGGACTTGTCTGGTCGATCCTGCATGGCGTTTCCCGAATTTCGATACATGACAAATGGCGCCGCAATAAAATCGGCGCGGAAGAATTACAGCTTCGGCGAAATCTCGCCGACATCGCCACATTGCGCACGGTGGCGCAATGCCTGATCCATCAGCACCAATGCCATCATGGCTTCGCAGATCGGTGTTGCACGCAGACCCACGCAAGGATCGTGACGACCGGTCGTCACTACCTCGATCGGGCTGCCATTGACATCAACACTGGTACCCGGCAAACGAAGACTGGAGGTTGGCTTGAAAGCAACGGAACAGGTAACTGCCTGACCGCTGGAAATACCACCGAGAATTCCGCCGGCGTTGTTGCCGAGAAAACCCTCTGGTGTCATCAAGTCGCGATGCTCGCTGCCTTTCTGCGTCACCGATTCAAAACCGGCACCGATTTCAACGCCTTTGACAGCATTGATACTCATCATCGCAGAGGCAAGTTCGGCATCAAGCTTGCCGTAGATGGGTTCACCCCAACCTGCAGGTACATTGTCAGCTACGACATTCAGACGCGCCCCGACGGAATCACCCGATTTGCGAACGGCGTCCATGAATTGTTCAAGCTCGGCAACCTGTTCGGCGCATGGCCAGAAAAACGGATTGTCTTCGACTGCATTCCAGTCAAATGCCTTCGGCTTGAAGTCTCCCACCTGGGCGACATAGCCGCGCACCTGAATTCCGTATTTTTGCAACAGCCATTTTTTGGCAATCACGGCAGCGGCAACCCGCATCGTGGTCTCGCGTGCCGACGATCGCCCACCGCCGCGGGGATCGCGAATGCCGTATTTCTGCCAATAGGTGTAGTCGGCGTGCCCGGGGCGGAATTGCTGCGCGATATTCGCGTAGTCCTTGCTCCGCGCATCGGTATTGCGGATCAGCAAGGCGATCGGGGCGCCGGTGGTTTTGCCTTCAAAAACACCGGAAAGTATTTCAACGGCATCTTCTTCGTGACGCTGGGAAGTATGGCGGGATTTTCCGGTCGCACGCCGATCAAGATCATGCCTGAATTCTTCCGGCGATATTTCGATACCGGGTGGGCAGCCATCCAGCACGCAACCAATCGCGGGTCCATGGCTTTCACCGAAAGTGGTCAGCACCAAAATGCGACCGATTGAATTCATGCTCATCGGCGTGCGTCTGCCAATGCCTTGATGGCTTCGTGATGGGCTACCAGATCTTCACGCTCCGCGACAAAAATCCCCATCTGGCCGACTTTGAATTCGACCCAGGCAAAAGGCAATTGCGGCAACAACTTGACGAGTGCATGCTCACTTTCGCCGACTTCGCAAATCAGGAAACCGTTTTCGGTGAGATGTTCCGGTTTGTTTTGGCGGCGTTTGCCGCCGCCCTTCAC
>ENA-UOWO01002045-UOWO01002045.1-activated-sludge-metagenome-genome-assembly--contig:-NODE-2045-length-25636-cov-10.756851_pt1 | contig 25636 bp, 26 predicted proteins | sample MGYA00238148_ERZ761564 | MGnify/ENA primary metagenome ERZ761564 (study PRJEB28885, sample SAMN05720194) | activated sludge metagenome | isolation source: Anaerobic digester | place: USA... | reverse complement strand
TGTAGCGGTGGAGACAGTTTGAGCAGTGTTTTGCGACAACACAATTTATATTTGTGCCAACAACACACTAATACTAATTATGGAAAATCTCACCATCACCCGTGGTGCCTACACCATTACCACCGACAAATCGCGCTTGGACCTCAATGCCGTGCACCAGTACTTGTCAAAACAATCGTACTGGAGCCCCAATATTCCGCTGGAAACCGTGCAAAATGCGGCGGCGCATTCGCTCACTTTTGCAGTCTTACATGGAGATGAACAAGTGGGTTATGCGCGCATCATTTCCGATTATTCGATCTTTGCTTACCTTGGCGATGTGTACATTTTGGAAGCACACCAGGGGCAGGGTTTGTCCAAATGGTTGATGGAAACCATCATGGGCCACCCAGACTTGCAGGGCCTTCGGCGTTGGATATTGGCCACCCGCGACGCGCATGGTTTGTACGCGCAGTACGGATGGAAACCGCTGGCCAATCCCTCGATTTGGATGGAAGTGCACAATCCCGATGTTTACAAGATTTAAAAATAGCCACAACACATGATCATCAACACCTTACGGGGTCTTTTCAAGCGCGACCTTGAAACCTTGAAAAAAGAAATTGGCCTGTATCAAACCGAAGCAAACCTTTGGGCCATTGAAGCGGCGATCAGCAACTCAGCAGGCAACCTTTGCCTGCATCTGGTCGGCAATTTGAATACTTACATCGGCGCCGAATTTGGCAAAACGGGGTATATCCGCAACCGCGACCTGGAGTTTTCGCAAAAAGACGTTCCCCAAACAGCGTTATTGACCAAAATTGAGGATACAATTGCCGTAGTAGATCTTGCATTGAGTCAGCTTAGCGAAGCGCAACTCCAGGCAGACTATCCTCAAGAGGTCTTTGCTGGAAAAACGATGACAACAGAGTATTTTTTGATTCACCTGGTGGCACATTTGTCCTATCACCTGGGGCAAATCAATTACCACCGGCGCTTGTTGGACAAGTAAAGAATCAATGCTCACTCCGACACTGCCACCCCCACAAAAGAATCCGCCGTACCATAATACAAAAACCATTTCTTTTTGAAGTACACCAAACCTTCAGCAAAAGTGGTACCCGCCTGGTATTGCCCCGTAACTTCGTGGGGCAAGCTCGGCTTAAGGAAAGGTTCATCCAAACGCCGCAGTACTTTTTCAGGATTGTCGGCGGCAAAAGTTACGCGGCCCACCGAATACATGCCTTTTGGCAAACGGGTATCGGCCTTTTCATCGGTGGCATTGCGGCCATTGTAAAAGAGGTTGATCTCGTTGTTGATGATGATGGCAGGGGGGCCACATTCCGTAAGGTTGCTGTCGAACATGCCTGGACGAGTGCGGATGACGGCTTTCAATTCTTCTCGCGCATCCACCGCAGGATACCAATCGTACAGGTTGTCTGACCAGGCCAGGTTGACAAAAAGTTCACCCCAATACATCCAATATTTGCCATTAATTTTGGCCAATACCGCCTTGCCATTGACCATTTTGGTGATCATGGAACCGGACTTACAGGCCATGTCCAGAAATTTCCCGTTGTAGGCTTTGGCAAAAGCGGGGCCTTTTTTTTCCCAATGTTCCAAATCTTTGGAAAAAGCAATACACAAGCGCGGCAGTTTGTAATTCCAGGCAGTATAAGCTACAACGTAAAGTCCTTCTTCGGTTTGTACCAAACGTGGATCTTCACAGCCGCCAGGAAAATCATACTGGGTTTGACCGTCATTGTCTGGATACAATACTGGCTTGGGATGTTTCGTAAAGTGGATGCCATCGGTGCTTTCGGCGAGTCCCAAGCGTGAGGTGCGGCCACCGAGGATGGCAGCGGGATTGTCTTCACAACGGTAGAGCAAAAAAACTTTCCCATCTTTGACAATGGCCCCGGGGTTGAATACATCTGCCCGTTGCCACCTTACGGTCTGTTTTTTTACCGGACAAAAAAAGGTAAAGCTGGTGTCGGCTTTGAGGATGGGATTTTCAGTCGGTTTGTAAAAGGCCAACTTTTCGATGCCCGTTTGCATCTTTTGTACGGCACAGGCTGAAAATAACAATGCAGTCAGGAGAAAAAGGGATAGGTTCCGCATGAGATGGAAGTTTTATTTTGGAAGTAATGTATCATTAAGCTAGGCGGTAACCTATATTTTGGCCGAAATAAAACCTATTTGAAGATGATCATCGAACACGTAGCCATTTGGACGGCACAATTGGAAGCTTTGAAGAATTACTACATCCAGTATTTTGGGGCACAAGCCAATGACAAATACACCAATGTACAAAAACAATTCCAGAGCTATTTCCTGAGTTTCGCCTCCGGCGCCCGACTCGAACTGATGAGCAGACCCGACATTCCGGCCAATGCCAATGATCCCGTTTCTGCCCAGTACCTCGGCCTCATCCACCTGGCTTTTGGGGTAGAGACCATGGCCGAAGTAGAGGCCAAAGCCGCAGAACTGCGTGCTGCGGGTTTTCCCATCCTCAGTGGTCCCCGCAAAACTGGCGATGGGTATTACGAATTTGAAACGCTGGATCCGGATAACAATCGGCTGGAGGTGTCGGCGGTGTATGTTGGGGGGGGAAAAGTTGATGAAGGTTGATGGGGGTTGATAGGGGTTGATGTCTTATCAACCCTCATCAACTATTATCAACCTTCATCAACTTTTATCAACCTTCATCCCCTCACAAACATCCCTTCAAAATCCGCATCCCCGCTTCCATTTCTTCCTCGGTAGCCGAAGCAAAACCCAGTCTCGTAGCATTCAAATGGCTGGAATAACTGGAACCATCGGGGATGTACAACCCTTTGGCCCGTGCTTTAAGCGCCAATTCGCGCAAGGGAAGATCGGGATCAAAATTGGCCCAAACGGCCATGCCACCTGTGGGTTTTTTAAATTCGATGACCTGACCCATTTCCTGTTTGAGCAGCTCACAAAAAGCGTCGCGGCGGCGGTGGTAGGTTTTTTGGGCTTTTTTCAAATGCCGCTTCATTTCGCCGTCGCGGAACAGGGTGGCTACCGCCGCTTCCAGGAGGTTATCACCCTGTCGGTCTACGATGCGTCGAAGCAAGGCCATACTTTCAATCACTTCACTGGGGCCTACCACATAACCAATGCGCAGTGCGGGCGAAAAAGCTTTGCACAAGGAACCAACGTACAGCACATTACCCCCTGCGTCGGCACCCGCAAGGGGCAAAATGGGGTTGCAATCGTAGTGAAAATCGTAATCGTAATCGTCTTCCAAAATACAGAAATGGTACTGCTGAGCCAATTGTAAGAGCCGCAAACGACGCTCGGCGGGCATGGTCACCGTGGTGGGGTAGTAGTGGTGTGGGGTGACGTAAACCAGGCGTACCACCTGCTGTTGGCACAATTTTTCAATGGCGTCCACATCAATGCCCTCGGCATCTACGGGGACGCTCAGGAGTTTTGCGCCCGTTTTTTGAAAAATTAGACTCGCCGAGCCGAAGGAAATTTCCCCGACTACCACCACATCCTGGGGCTGTAAAACGACCTGTGCTGCGAGGTAAATGGCCATGGTGCTCCCTCGGGTGATCAGCACATTTTCAACACCAATGGGCAAGCCGCGGGTTTCGCGCAGGTAATTGGTCATCTGGTTGCGCAGGGACAATTCGCCATAAGTATCGCCATAAAAAAACAAATTTTTGCGGTATCCCTGACGTAAGATCCTGCGGAAAGCTCGATTGAGTTCATCCCAGGGGGCAATGCGCACATCGGGGAATCCGTCGTCAAAAGCCAGGGTGTTGCTGCCCCGCAAGATGGGGCGTTGCAGGTTGGCATCGGGATGGAACACAAATCCTGCTTGCGTGCGCGGATTGGCTTGGGGTTGCGGTGGAGTTTGTAGCGACTGCGGTCTGATTTCCGGCAGTTTTTGACTGACAAAAGTGCCTTTTGCAGCGCGGGTTTCGAGCCAGCCCTGGGCCAGCAGTTCATCGTAGGCGGCCACCACCGTTTGCCGGTGCAGTCCCAAAGCCAAAGCCAATGCCCTGGAGCCCGGCAATTGCGCGCCCACCGGGATGGTGCCCTTGCGGATGTTTTCCGTCAAAGCGCTGGAAATTTGCAGAAAAATGGGCGTTTTGACTGTTTTGTCAACCGCGATAAGGGTAGCGAAGGGTAGCATGGGGATGAAAGTTGATGAAAGTTGATAACAGGTTGATGAAGGTTGATAAGGGTTGATGGGGATCAACCTTCATCAACCCCTATCAACCCTTATCAACTCAACTTATTTGCCCCTAAAAATAATACATCTGGACTATTCCTTTTTTTAAAACCGGATATTTTTAACAGGCCGTTAAAGTGTATTTTTGTGGCGTATAAACCAGCACAAGATGAAAACTGAAAACAACAAACATTTGCCAGCTTTGGCAGATACGCCTGAGCCACCCTATTACGCGGTCATCTTCAGCACCACCCGCACCGAAGGAGACCATGGCTATGGGGAAATGGCCGAAAAAATGGCTGCGCTAGCCGCTACCATGCCCGGGTATCTGGGCGCTGAAAGTACCCGCAACGAAATAGGCATAACCGTGTCTTACTGGAAAGATTTGGAAAACATCAAAAACTGGAAATACAACCTGGAACATGTCGTTGCCCGGGATTTGGGGCGAGAGGTTTGGTACCAGTCTTATCGTTTGCGCATTGCGCGGGTAGAACGGGATTACGGGTTTGAGAAGAAATAAATTCGCCAAAATTTCACCTGCCGACCCCAAGTGGGGTATATTTTTCAATAAATATCCTTAATCTTGTTTCACCTTAACCTTGTTTATTTATGGCCAATACCGCCCGGCAGGCATCTATTCTCGATTTTTTCCTCGAATCCCTTTTGCTGATTGTAGCAGCGGGCATCTTGGCTTTTGCCTGTTTGATGGGCACCAAAATTGTGCCCTATTTCAGTTTTCATCCCCTCCAGGATTTTTTGGGTACGAAGACCGACGCAGTATTGGCTAAACCCTTCTTTCAGGTTTCTTTTTACGTTCACATCGCCAGCAGTTGGGTGGTGATGACAACTGGTGCCCTCCAGATCATCCCCGCTTTGTACCGGCGTTGGCCGGGCGTACATCGTTGGGTGGGGCGTATTTACGTACTAACCATTTTGGTATTGGCCTGTCCTTCGGGATTGGGCTTGGCCATTTATGCCAATGGTGGACTGGCCGCACGGGTTGGATTCAGCCTCCAGTGTGTGGTATGGTGGTTCTTGACTTTTCAAGCCTGGTATTATGCCCGCCAACAGCATTGGGAAAAACATGCCAACGCTATGCTGCGCAGTTTGGCCGTAACTACAGCAGCGATGAGTCTGCGCACCGAGAGTTACTTCATGTATTATTATTTAGGTACAAAACCCATCGAAACCTACCTCACGGTGACCTGGCTTTCCTGGGTGGGAAATCTGTTTGTTGCCGAAATATTGATTTTTTTTGGCTGGGGAAGCTATCTGATTAAAAGAATGTTCGTTACCAAAGCGTTATACCATTAAACCAACTGCAACATGAAAAAACACCTTGCTCAAATTGCCGTCTTCGCTGCTGCATTCACCATTTGCCTTTTTGGCTTGATGCAATGCACCCAAAAAGCCGCCCAACAAACCGAAAAAGAAGAAGCGCCAACACCGCTCACTACCCACACTGAAGGGGCAGATACCCTGCGCTCCGAAGACATTGCTGAAAGTGAAATCAAACCGATTACCCTCAAATGGCTGCCCAGCACAGGCATGCATGCACTGTTGGATACCCTCGATCTGTCGGACATCATTGTGAGTCACGATTGGGCCGAGCTGGGCTTTTACGGTGCTGATCGGTACAAAATCGAATTCTATTTTGCGGAAGTCACCAAAGATGAAAAAGATCCTTTCCTCTACCACATCGTGGGCAAAAATCGCCACAAAAAAGTGGTGACTGATTTTAAAGGTACTTTGCGCATCGATAGTCTGGCGCAAATCACTGACCCCAACCTTGATACCGAAGAGGTGAGCGACATGGGCGTGCAACGCATCTATTCGGCGGGCGGCAGCTTTACGTTGGCCGAAGACAGCCTCAGTAAATACTCGGGCCGCTTCACCGGACACCATAAAATGGATTTTGCCTCATACGACAAAGCGCCTACGGAAATCTGGTTTTTCTCAGATACCCCGAATAAAGGCAGTGGCATTCGCTACGACGGCGTCTGGACGAGTTACAAAACCGGAAAATCCAAACCGGTTATCTGGTCTAAAGATCTTTTCCGCTTCGCTAATGACATCCTCAAGGAGTTTTCCATTGGTGAACGCGACGTAGAAATCAACGAAAAATACCGCAGCCTGGGCTGGGATAATTTTTGGGAGAATGATGAGTGGTGGGCGGAGTCTAAGGTGAAGATGTAAGGCTTGAAGGTTCGGGGGTTCGAAGGTTCAATCGATCGCCAAGCTGGTCGCTGAGCGAAGTCGAGGGGCCTGATTGAACCCTCGAACGTCGAACCCCCGAACCTTCGAACTTATTTTTTCAAAAGATCCCGAATTTCTCCAAGCAATTCGATATCCGTAGGCCCTGGAGGAGGGGCGGGAGCGGCTTCCGCTTGTTTGCGTTTGAGTCCGTTGATGCCTTTGATGACCATAAACATCACCAAGGCCACTACGATAAAATCAATGCTGGCGGTGATAAACTCACCCCAGGCAATGGCCACTTCCGGGGTGTCGCCCACAGCTGCTTTAATGACAATTTTTTGGTCATTGAGATTGACTCCTCCCAACAACAGGCCTACCAAAGGGGCAAACATCTTCTCCACAAAGGCCGTTACAACCTTGCCAAAAGCTGCGCCCATCACAAAAGCGATGGCGGTATCAATCAGGTTGCCCTTGATGGCAAATTCTTTAAATTCTTTCCACATGGTGTTTGATTTGGTAAAAAAATGCTGTGTAGTAGAGCAAATATAAAATAAAAATATAGAAACACCTGTGGTCTGCCCCGGATTACCAATAGCCCATCATTGCGGATAGTTTGGAATATTCAGCCCGAGCATAATGTCATATTTATTTCCACTACTGGCGCTGGAAATAACCCGTCAACTCCTGCTGAAAACGATCAATCAAACCCGATTCCTGTACACTGGTACCATCACTTGCTTCGGATACGGCTTGTAATACTTCGATCACAAATGCATATTCTGCAGAAGGACCAAAATCTTTACAGGTCTGAAGAGCCTTAGCGAAAGCTTCGTCTGGGGTGTTTTCTTTGCGATTTTCGTAGTCAAAAGACCATTTGATCTCGTTAGACCAAGGGTGGTTTTCGAGTACTTCTTTCAGTTTACTAATTTCAGTGTCCTGAACGAGTCCGTCCACTTTAGCGACTGCATAAATAAGTTCACCGAGGGCATCGTAGAGTTGAGTTGTATCCATTGAATCAAGTATTTTGGTGATCAAGATAATGAAATCTTATTGACAGGTTTGGTACTTTCCCAGCTTTGTTTCGTTATTTTGACAATCTACAATTCAAATTGATGAAAGCGGCCAGCGTAAAAGACTTAAAAAAAGAACTGCAACAACGATCAGCTTTCGAGTTGGTCGCTTTGTGTTTGCGTTTAAGCAAATTCAAAAAGGAGAACAAGGAACTGCTCAGTTACCTGCTCTTTGAAGCCGACGATGAAAATGCTTTCATTCGCCGCATCCAGGAAGAAATGGCGGAACAGTTTTCAAACATCAACACCAAATCTTCGCTCTTTATCAAAAAGGGTGTGGCCAAGATTCTGCGCAGCGTAAAAACGACGATTCGTTATTCCAGCAAGAAGGAAACAGAAGTGGAACTGCTGCTGTACTTCTGTGCGCAAATGAAAGAAATACGCCCATCCATAAAGCGAAATTCCGTACTCCAAAATCTTTACGAACGACAATTGGAAAGGATTCGCAAAGTCGTGCCCTTATTGCACGAAGACCTTCAACACGACTATACGGTCGAGTTGGAGCGGCTATAGCTGAACCAAGTTGGCTGCTTCGTTTCTGCTTGTTGACCACCCGATTGATTTTTTCCCACCCCTCGGATGACGGATATCATAGCCTGGTACCATGAACAGGTCTATTTTTATTCCGCACTTCATTTTATCACTAAAATACAATTGAATGAAAAAAGTCCTTACCTCGGGTCTGGTCGCGAGCCTTGTTTTGCTGGCCTTTGCCTATTTATGCTTAAAACTAATGCCGGTTTTACTGCCTCTAGTCGCATTAGAATATTTTAATCCGGTGTTTGTAGACGATGCCTCCCGGAATATTTTCTATTTTATCCATCCCGTAGTTCTGGCTTTTGCCCTGGCCTGGTTCTGGAATCGGTTTAAGGACCTGTTTGTCGGCAATCTGCTGGTTCGCGGAGCGGAATTCGGGTTCGTGTATGCCATCATTGCCACCCTACCCATCATGGTGTTGACCTATAGCGCCATTGATGTATCCTTAATGGTAGTAGGCACCTGGTTGCTTTACGGCTTTTTCCAGGGAACCATTGCGGGCTTGATTTTTGCACGAATGCACGTGTGAATCACGCATTTTCACCACAGATTCCCACAGATTTTCCAGTGATATCATAAAATCTGTGGGGATCTGAGAGCATCTGTGGTGAAAATGAGTCATTAAGACCTACCTCTCCTCCGCCAGTCCCCATTTTTCCGGAGACCGCCATAGTGCCGAAAGCAGCAATTCCCGCATGAAGAGGAATTCTTTCGGTAGCTTATCATAAGCGGTAGCGAACAATTCTTCGTGGTTGATGACCTCTTTTTTCCAGGCTTCGCGGTCGATGGACATGATTTTGTCAAAGTCCTCCTGGGTAAAGTCTTCGAGCCCTTCCCAGTCCAAATCCTGGTAACGGGGCATCCAGCCAATGGGGCTTTCTACAGCGGCAGCGCGGCCTTTGATGCGGTCGATGATCCATTTTAGCACTCGTGTATTCTCCCCAAAGCCAGGCCAAATGAAGTCTCCATTTTCATCTTTGCGGAACCAGTTGACCCCGAAAATCCGGGGGGCGTTTGGTAAGTCGCGGCCATAGTCCAGCCAGTGGTTGAAATAATCGCCCAGGTGGTAACCCAGGAAGGGCAACATGGCGTAAGGGTCGCGGCGTACCTTGCCAATTTCGCCAAAAGCGGCAGCGGTCATTTCTGAGCCCATGGTAGCTGCGAGGTATACGCCAAAATTCCAATTGAAGGATTGCACCACCAGCGGTACGGTGGTACTGCGGCGCCCTCCAAAAATGAATGCACCAATCGGGACACCTTCAGGATTGTCCCACTCACTGTCGATGGCCGGATTTTGGCCAGATGGAGCGGTGAAACGCGAATTGGGGTGCGCACAAGGTTTGCCACTAGTTGGATCCCAGGGTTGTTTGCGCCAGTCGATCAGGTTGGCGGGTGGCGTTTTGCTCATGCCTTCCCACCAGATGTCGCCGTCGGGCGTAACACCCACATTGGTAAAAATGGTGTTTTTGGCCAGCGCAGCCATGGCATTGGGGTTGGTTTTGAAGTTTGTTCCCGGTGCTACACCAAAATAACCCGCTTCGGGGTTAATGGCGTAAAGCCTGCCCCCTTCGCCCCGGTGAATCCAGGCAATATCATCACCTACCGTCGTAATTTTCCAACCCTCCATAGCATCCGGTGGAATCATCATGGCAAAGTTGGTCTTGCCACAAGCACTGGGGAATGCCGCTGCCACGTAGGTCTTTTCTCCTTCAGGTGATTCTGCCCCCAGGATGAGCATGTGTTCGGCCAACCAGTGTTCGGCACGACCAATCGACGAAGCGATGCGCAGGGCGAAACATTTTTTACCCAATAACGCGTTGCCTCCATACCCACTCCCATAAGATACGATCGAGCGTTCTTCGGGGTAGTGTACAATGTATTTGACGGTAGGATTACAAGGCCAGGAAGTATCGGCTTGACCCGGTGCCAAAGGTGCCCCTGCGGTATGCAAACATTTGACGTAATCTTCTTTTTCTTCGATGAGCTTTAGCGCAGGAGTACCCATGCGGGTCATGATGCGCATGTTGGCCACTACGTATTCCGAATCCGTGATCTGTACACCGTAACGCGATAGTTTTGAACCCAATGGACCCATACAGAAAGGGATGATGTACAGTGTACGTCCCTTCATACAACCCTTGAGCAGGGGTTCCAGGGTCTTTTTCATTTGTTTGGGCTCCACCCAGTTGTTGGTTGGACCTGCATCCGAACGATTGATGCTACAGATATAGGTGCGGTCTTCCACCCGAGCCACGTCGCTGGGATCGCTGAAACAAGCGAAGCTATTGGGCCATTTTTCGGGATTCAGGCGGATGAAAGTGCCTTTTTCGACCAGTTTCCCGGTCATCTGATTGTACTCTTCCTCCGAGCCGTCACAGAGGTGTACGTCTTCGGGTTGGCATAGCTCGATCATTTTTTCGAGCCAGCGTTTGAGTTCCTTGAAGGAACCGGCGTACGGGTTTTTCATGTTAAAGACAATTTGAGGGTTCGAGGGTTCGAAGTTCGAGGGTTCGGGCGTTCGAGCACAGTCTTGTGAACCCCGAACCTTCGAACCCCCGCACCCTCAAACCCTTTAATTTTTTGCGTTCAGCTTTTCCAACACCGCCTTTGTGATGTCGAGGCTATCGTTGACCATCAACACGCCAGTGCCAGGGCCGTAGTTCAAAATAAAGTCATATCCTTTTTCCTTGCGGATGGCGGTAAGCAGTTCTTTTACCCGCTTTTCCAAATCTTCCTGAAGTTTTTGACGTTCGCCCAGCAGTTGTTTCGACATCCGATCTTGCTCAGCAACAAAGTTTTGTTGCTTTTGCATGAGGCGCTGTTGTTCTTTTTGCAACTGAGCGGGAGCAAATTGCCCGGATTGTGCTTTTTGCTCTGCATTGATCATTTCCTGTTGCAGGGAGCGACCACGACCAGCAAGGGTATTTTCCATACTTTTGCCACGGGCTTCCAATGCCGTCAGTTGCTCTTGAAAAACAGCGTATTTGCCCAGCAAGCTATCGCCATTGACGTACACAACTTTTGGCGTCTCCTCCTTTTTTACTTCGGTGGATTTTCCCTTTGAACCTGATGTAGCGCTTGCGAAATGAGCGTAGAGTAGGTAGCCGACGGCTACCAGCAGTATCCATGTCAATACTGATGTGATGTTTTTCATTAAACGGCAGTTTTGAAGTTGAAATAACGAAAGCAAAACTGCCATTATTTTTGTAAAAAACACCAAGAAAGTAGTGCTTTTGCTTAATTCGGTGGTAAGATCGGGGCTAACTCTGCCGTAAAAGATGATGTTTATCAACGCTTAGGGAGAATATTGTCAACTCAGCCCGTGGGTACTACAAATTGCTGACCAGTGAAACAATCAAGGTATGGTTGTTTTCCAGCACCGATTTTCCATTGGGCTGAAGGGCGCGTTGTTGTACCATCTGATTCATATAGCCCAATTCTACGTTGAGTTTTTTATCGAGCTTCCAGCCCAACCCGGCGGCTATACGGTTTTGGTCATAAATGTTGACACCTACGTTTTTGCCAAAATTGATGAAGATTTCGTCGTAGATAAAACCGTATAACTTGTATTCGTCTCCTTTTTGCAGTGGAATATTCACTCTGCCGAGATAGCGAGCCCGGTTTTCAAAACGAGGGTTGGCCAAACTGCCAGTGGTGCTGTTCCCGAGATAACGCTGCTCCAGGCGATAACGATTGATAAAAGCAGTTCGACCAATTGGCGCTTTGAGTATCAACTGTTGCCAAAGGCGATTTTCTGGAAATTGGTTTCTAACGGGGAAATCGCCATAAGGATAGGTTTGTACGAAGCAATAACCCGCCATGATTTGAATGGACGACGACAGGTTGTAGCCAATGCCCGCCCGCAACAACAGTTGCTGATCTTCAGGCAAAAGATCGGCTCGTCGGAATTGTACATCGTGGAACAAAAGCCATTTTTCATTGAGTTTGATGGTGCCGTTTTCCATGTACCAGGCGTGGGTGGAAGGGGCAATGATTCTTCCAGCTTGGGCAAAACCTGAATACGCTAATGCAAGCAACAGATTCACCAGGATCAAATTTTTCATCGAGTGAATTTTTAGAAAAAATGGCAAAATAAAAAAATGGATTCAGGTGTGGGCACTTTATCGGGCATTCATCCAGGACAAAAAATCACTGGCCTTGGCCTTACTTACCGTGATGGGATCAGGTGATTTTATTTTTGGTTTTATTTTCAGTTTGCGGGCAAAACCTGGTTCTACCGATTCAATCAGCTCATAATTGATCAGGTATTGGCGATTGGCACGGAAAAATTGTTTGTTTCCTACCATTTTTTCAATTTCCTCCAAAGAATGATTGATCAGGTAGATATTGTGGTCAAAGGTTTGTAAACATACTTCTTCACCAGTGATGTAAAACATAGCAATTGCTTTGGTGGGAATGGGAACAATGTTGCCCCGTGAAGAAACCAAAAAATTGCTTTTCAGCCCTCCACTTTCGGACAATGCTTCTGTAAGGGCCTGTAAATCTGGACTTTCAGCTCGGTAAAAATTGGCCAGCATCTTGAATTTGTTCAAAGCAAAACGCAGGTCTTCAATGTGAAAGGGTTTTAAAACAAATGCAATGCTGTTGGTTTGAAAGGCTGGATAGGCATCTTCTCGATGGGCAGAACAAAATACCACCGGACAAGCCACTGTAGTTTCTTTAAAAATATCAAAACTCAGGCCATCGGCCAATTGAATATCCAAAAAGATGAGGTCTGGTGCAGGGGGATAAGCTAAAAAGTTGACAGTACCTTCAATGCTGTCGGTAATGCCCAGGATGGTAATGGAAGGATCGATTTCCTGCAAGGTTTCGCTCAAGTCCTCGGCAGTCTTGGGCTCATCTTCTACAATCAGTACTTTCATTGAGTATTTGGTTGAGGAAGTTGAGAAGGTTTAGAAGGTTGAGGCTACCGCGAGCGGCCTTGCACCTCGACTCCACTTCGGTTTCGCTCTGTGACCAGATCGCCCGCGGTAGCCTCAACCTTCTCAACCTTCTAAACCTTTATATCTCCGCTTTCTTCAGGATCCGTAAAGTTGGTCTCCCCTTCCCATTGACCAACAATGACTGTAGCCAAACAGTTGCCCAGGGTATTGGTAGCGGTGCGGCCCATGTCCATCAGCGCATCAATGCCAAGGATAGCAGCAATCGGCCAATCCGGGAGGCCAAACGAAGCTGCCGTTCCGGTCAAAATCACCAGCGAGGCCCGGGATACTCCGGCAATCCCCTTGGTGGTCAGCATGAGCGTGAGCAACATGGTGATTTGTGCCCCAGTAGACATCTGGATGTTGGCGGCTTGCGCCACAAAAATAGCGGCGAGGGAAAGATAGAGGGTTGAACCATCGAGGTTGAAACTTAAACCCGTTGGCAACACAAACGATACGACCCGCCGCGAAACGCCCATTTTTTCCATATTCTCCAGTGCTTTAGGCAACGCTGCTTCGGAACTGGTGGTGGCAAAAGCAATCGTCACGGGCTCACTGGCGTATTTCAGGAAACGGCGAAGGGGTATGCGGAATATTAGCGCAATGGGCAATAGTACGCCCAAAATGAAGACAATTAAAGCCCCGTACAAGGTGAGCAGCAGCATCCCCAAGTTGGCGAATACCCCCAATCCCAGTTTGGCTACGGTGTAAGCAATTGCCCCACCTACCCCAAACGGCGCAAAATGCATGATGATATTGGTGAATTTGAACATGATCTCCGACAAGCTCTCGGCAAAGGTTAGGAATGGTCGACGGCGCTCTGGAGATACCAGTGTCATGGCAAAAGCGAACAATAAACAGAAGACGACGATTTGCAAAATTTCACCTTCCGAAACCGATTTAATGATGTTTTCCGGAAAAGTATGCAGTACGATTTCAGGCCCCGTCATGGGCTTTCGAACCTCGGGCAGGGTTTCAGTTGTTGGCATCTGGGGTAAACCTACTCCAGCCTTGGTAAAATTGATAGCGGCCAAACCAATCACCAGCGCGATAGTGGTCACAATCTCGAAATAAACCAGGGCTTTGATGCCCATCCGGCCTACCGCTTTCATGTCGGAATGCCCGGCAATCCCCACCAACAAAGTACCAAAGAGCAAAGGAGCGACAACGGTTTTGATCAATTTGATAAAAACCTTACTCAACACATTGTACCAGTCGGCTCCACCAGGAAAAGTATGACCTACCTCTGCACCCAATATCAGTGCAAATAAAATCCAGGTCGTGATGCTTCCCCTACGGTAGGATAAATAAGCCAGACCGGCCAGCCCAACCCAACGGGCAATTGAGGCCACCACATCTGGTAAAATATGCAGGCCATAGGCCAGGAAGTTGATGAATAAGGCTACGCCAACTACAATCCATATGGGCAATTGCTCCCTCAAGGTCATTTGTGGGGCGGCGGCTTTGGTGTTTGTTTGTTCCATCTCGTGTTTGCTGCAATTTGGTTTCAGCTTACAAGATAGCAACAAAGCCGAAAAACCTAGGACTGGGCAAATTAAAATTGCCGGGAAATGGACAAACTGAAAAAGACTGAATTGTTTTGTTCCACGCTGTACTCCTCATCGGGAAGGGGAACCGCGACGACCAAATTGGGGGTCAGTCCAAAAGTCCAATTCCCAACATAACAATATAGCGGTACAGCAAAATTGATGCTCATCAATCCGAACACAAGCGTGGTATTTTCTTCCCGAGGGCGGGGGCTGGTGGTAGGAAGGTTCTTTTTACGATCCATCCACCGTGTACCCGTGGCCCGTTCGAACTGGGTCAGGGGAAGGGTATAAAAAGGGATGTTTTCAGTGCCCAAAAGTCCAGAGAGTGAAGGTGCAATGGCACAATTGCCCCAAAAGCCCTCTTGCCCCAAAGGCCAGTAAGCAGAAGCAAAAAAATTGAGGCGGTAGCCATTTTCTTCACCCAGCATAGCCGTAAATGAAGTGCCTACATTAAAAGCGCCCAGGCTCAGATCGCTGGAAAGGCCAATTCCATTGGATAAAAGCCCTTCCTCATTGGGCTGAAAAAAAGTGCGGGAAAAGCACAAACTGTAACGCCAGGTGGAGGTAAACGCTCCCCCGAAGCCCAAACTTAGATTAGTTTGGGTATATTCCAAGGTGGAATCACCCAAAAGGCTAGCACTCAAACCAGCATTTAACCCACTGCGATGGCTATAAAAAGCGCTCGGGGAAATGCCAAACTGGGTTTGACCGTAGTCTCTACCAGCAGATAAAACCCGACTATTGAACACAGTAGAAAAGATAAAGCTGGAAGAAGGGACTTGGTCTTCTTGAAAGGTGGTGTCCGGCAAACAATTGAGGTCAGGGTTTTGGGCAAAACCCTGGACGGCAAAAGAAAGCAAAATAAAGCTGTAGAGAAAGGGTTTCATGACAAAGGGTGGTTTAGGGTGTGGCGCAAAAAGACTTTTGGATATGCACTTGGGATGAATACAGAAAAATATATCCTTTTGCGCCACAACGAATCGATTAAATTTAGTTCACTTTTGTACGGCGGTTGGCGGCATTTTCAACTCCGGTTGCCCGCCGAGTGCCCGAGTTTTGCTGGGCAGCTCCTTTACGTGCAGCACTGTTGGTGGCACCGGTTTGTTGGCGATTGGCCGAGTTGGTTTTGGCGTTATCCAGGCGCTCTTTCGAGTTTTGGTCTACCAGCGTTTTGGCTTCATCCGTGCTTACCTGGCCATCAGCAGCAGCGTCGGCACGTTCACCTTTGTTTTCATCGTAGGTCGCTTTGCGCGTTTCGGAATTGGTGCCTTTGGTGCCTTCGCGGTTGGCTTGGCCGGCAATCGCCGTTGTTTTACGTACATCAGAATTGCCCTTGGCTGTTTCGCGACGATTCTGGGCATTTTGCTCAGGGATAGTTGTAGACTGCGCGAAGCTGTTCTTCATGCTCAAAGTCATCAGGATCAAGGTGCAGGCGAAAAAACGAATCATCAATTTAGTTGACATGATTTTGAAATTTTTAGGTGAAAAAATGCACTTGTTTGTGTTTGATGATTCAAATGTAGCGGGCAGGAGAGCTGAGCACAATTTTATTCAACCCAGCGGTGAAAGGCTTCAACCAATGGTCGTTTTTCTTCAATATGATGGTTCAAAAAAAGCGCAGTTCGCGTAACCTGCGGGCTTTTCGGTACGTCATAGCATACAGGACAGAAGCGTTTATCCAAAAAATACGCCCGCTGATCGTAAATTCACTTACGGAAAGGTGTTTTGTACTTTATCTTTAGGCAAAACTTTCCCCAATGACCAACTAATTTCCTTGCCATGTCGAATTTTAGTACCACGTTGAAAGAGCATTTTACCCAATTTTTATATACCCTGCATTCCATTCCGGGAGCCATTCGTTTTTTTCGCGACAATCGTCTTTGGGAGGGATTTTTGCGTTATGGTTGGGTCAACAAAATTCTTGTGTTCATCGCCATCATTGCGGGGTTAAAAACCCTGGGGAATGTGCTCAGTTCCGTGAATAAAGTCGACACGTCGAATGCCATGGCTCTGATGAGTTCAATGGGGAACTTTTTCGACAACATGGCCAAAAGCCAATGGGAGTTTTTTACCAATGAGGGCTTCCGATATGGCATTCTTATTTTAATGGAAATTTTCATTTTTCACGTCTGCCATCGGGCAGTAGATATTTTGATGAAAGACAAAATGAAGGAGCCTCGGCTCAATGATTTCATCAAAGCACAGATCCGCATCATGGTTTTGGGCCTGATGTGTATGATCGCGGAAAGTATTGTCGTCTCTATCATTACGCCAATTATCAGCAATTTGCCGGGCTTGTCTTTATTAAAAGAGCCAGTTTTGTTCCTGATTCATTGCTTTTTTATGGGCATGTTGGTTTTGGACAACTACAATGAGATTTTTGGCTTGAAGATCAAGGAGAGTTTTAAATACTCGCTGCAATTTCCTGGCATTGCACTTGCCGTTGGGATCGTGCTGCGGATCTGCTTTTTGGTGCCTTTTATAGGTCCAGTTATCGGGACATTGGTTACCGCTGTAACGGTTTCTATCGTCATGTTTGAACAGGCCAACCTGCAACAAACGGAAGGGAGTTGGCGCGAAGAATTGGTGTAGGGGCGATTATGTGTAGTTGCCCCTACACCATCGCCGTAACCAACATACAATCCTCAATCATCACATAACGCAGCTCAAATTCCGCTGCAAAATCCCCTTTAATCACCCGACCTTTAAATTCACCTCCGGTAGGAGAATAAACAAATGGATCGAGCAAGAGATGGGTACAAAAATCGATCTCTCGTTTGCCATAGGCTTTGTACAAGGCCTCTTTGGCGCACCAGCACACGTGCAAATGCTCAATCCGCTGCTGCACTGGATTGATAAAATCCAACTCCGCTGCGCTCAAAAACCGAGGTGCTAAACGTCCGATTTTTTCCACGATTTTTTGAATGTCAATCCCAATCATGGTTTCGCCCACCATTGCGGCAGCCAGGTGATGCGAGTGGCTGATGGACACGTACAAGCTGCTGTTGTGCAAATGGGGTTTGCCGTATTCGTCTTTGACCAAAACGGATCGTTCTGCTCCAGATACCAGTTCGGCCACCAATTGCCTTACGGCCAACCATTCCATTCTGCGCCAGCCTTTGATGGATTCAAGTTCCGCTTGTTCAGGTAAACTCAGTTGTAGCTGTTCCAAAAACCATTCTTCTGGTTCTTCGATGCGCCACAATGCACGTTGGGCGGTAGTTCCGGTAATTTTATCTTGATGAATTAGTGGCATGAATGAATATTAAACTGCGCTAAAGATAATTTTTTTCAACTTTACAGCAGATTTTTGTATCTGTATGAAAACCATCCTTAACATCCACCGTCACGCCGTCCTCACGGGCCACAACGCCTCTATTTTTGCCTTGAGCCCTACACAAGATCCGCGCTACATCTTGTCGGGTGCAGGCGATGGCTGGGTGGTGCGTTGGGATTTGGACGAGCCTGAGTTGGGCAAATTGATTGCCAAAGTGGATACCCAGATTTTTTCGCTGCAACATTTGCCTGATCTGGACCAGGTCGTAGTGGGCAACATGAATGGAGGGGTTCATTGGGTGGATTTGGCTCAACCCGAGCGCACCAAAAACATCGCCCATCACCGCAAAGGGGTATACCGCGTCTTGCGCGTTGCCGATCAGGTATTCACCGCAGGCGGAGATGGCATACTCACCCGTTGGGATGTACACGAAGGGCGTACCCTGGAAAGCATCCAACTCAGCCATCAAAGTTTGCGGGGATTGGCGTACTGCCCTGAGCGACAAGAATTGGCGGTGGGAGCCAGCGATCGGAACATTTACCTCCTGGATGTACACAGTTTTCAGGTAAAAGCCAGCATCAAAGCGGCGCATAGCCATTCGGTGTTCAGCGTACAATTTTCTCCTGATGGGAAATACCTGCTCAGTGGGGGTAGAGACGCCATGTTGAAAGTATGGGATGCCGATGGCCTGCACAACCTCAGCGCGCAAGCAGCGCACTGGTTCACCATCAACGACATTGTTTTTCAGCCCGACGGCGCGCTTTTTGCCACCGCTAGCCGCGACAAGACCATCAAGATCTGGGATGCCCAGACCTTTCAATTGCACAAAGTATTGGACACCATTCGGGATCGTTGCCACGTCAATTCGGTGAATTCCCTACTTTGGACAACCCATCAAAACCAATTGATTTCGGCCAGTGATGACCGCAGTTTGATGGTTTGGCGACAAGGCTAAGTGTACATGGAATCTGTGTTTATCTGTGCGAACCTGTGGTGAAATTTCCCCTTCCGCCCTAGGCGCAGGCTAAATTTTTACATTATTTTGTACCTTGGCCTCCCAAAGAAAACCACGCGATTCATGATTTTTTCGGATAAAAAAATAATGGAGTCCATCGAGACCAAAAAGATTGTCATTGAACCCTTTCGCCGCGACTGTTTAGGTACCAATTCATACGATGTACATTTGGGCAAATGGCTGGCGATGTACAAAGACCAGGTTCTGGATGCCCGCAAACACAATGAAATCGAACATTTCGAGATCCCCGAAACTGGTTTTGTACTGCATCCGGGCATCTTGTACCTCGGGGTAACCGAAGAATATACCGAAACGCACAATGCGGTTCCTTTTTTAGAAGGGAAATCCAGTGTAGGCCGCCTGGGCATTGACATTCACGCCACCGCAGGCAAAGGTGACGTCGGCTTTTGCAATACCTGGACCCTCGAAATTTCTTGTACCCAACCCGTGCGGGTGTACACGGGTATGCCCATCGGGCAACTGATTTATTTTGCAGTAGAAGGGGAGATTGAGCGCTACTACAACCTCAAAACCGACGCGAAGTACAATACCCGGACGGAGAAGCCGGTGGAGAGTATGATGTGGAAAAACAAGTTCTAAAGCTCGAAGGTTCGAGGGTTCGACATTCGAGGGTTCTAAAGCGCAACGCTCCCAACCCTTGAACTCCCGAACCCCCGAACCTTCGAACCCCGAAAAAAACTCTTTGCGAAATAAAATAATCCTTTTACCTTCATTCGCAAACCCGAGCGTTTAACAGTTTTATACAAATAAAACCTTATTTGATCACTAACCTTACAAATGGTATGAGTAGTAGCAACACAGAATCCTGGGGCTCCCGGGTTGGCCTGGTCCTGGCCATGGCCGGCAACGCGGTAGGTCTTGGCAACTTTCTGCGCTTTCCAGTACAGGCCATCCAGAATGGCGGCGGCACCTTTATCATTCCCTATCTGGTTTGTTTTTTACTGATGGGTATTCCACTGCTGTTCGTTGAATGGTCGATGGGGCGTTTTGGCGGCAAATACGGTCACCACAGTACCCCTTTTATCCTGGATTCCATGTCCAAACAAGCATTTTGGAAGTATGTAGGGGTGTTTGGTATCTTTACCAACCTGGCGGTAGCCGCTTATTATTGCTACCTGGAGAGTTGGACTTTGGGTTACATCTGGCACTCGGTCGCGGGTACTTTTGATGGCCAAACCCGAGATGAAGTCGCCAACTTTTTCACCAACTATACCAGCTTGAGTAGTGCACAACCCATCATTTTTTGGGTCATTTGTTTGGTACTCAATACGTACATTCTTTCTCGTGGACTGAGTGGCGGTGTGGAAAAAGTAGCTAAGATTGGCATGCCTTTGTTGATTCTATTTGGGGTTATCCTGGCGATTCGTGGGGTTTCCTTGCAACCTGGAACCAACAATGCCTTGTATGCAGGTACCGATGGTTTGAATTACCTGTGGACGCCCGATTTTTCCACCATTTGGTCGCCTAAGGTCTGGCTGGCCGCGGCGGGGCAAATCTTCTTTACCCTTTCGGTGGGGATGGGTAGCATCCAGTGTTATTCTTCCTATCTGCGATCCCGCGACGACGTGGCGCTCAACGCGATGAGTGCGGGCTGGATGAACGAATTTGTGGAAGTATGTTTGGGTGGTGCCATCGTGATTCCAATTACCGTAGGGTATTTTGGTATCGATGGTATGCTGGAATTGGTGAATAAGGTGGGTGGTTTGGGACTTGGTTTCCGTACTCTGCCATTTTTGTTCCAACAATGGGGACCATTTTTGGCCATTGCTGCCAGTGTGATGTGGTTCGGTCTGCTTTTCTTTGCCGGGATTACCTCTTCTCTGGCGATGGGTACACCCTGTATGGGCTTCTTACAGGATGAATTTGGCTGGAAAAGAGAAAATGCCGCCTGGGCCTTTGGTGCGACGGTTGGTATTCTGGGCTTACCTACGGTGCTCTTCTTCAACTATGGGGTGTTTGATGAATACGATCACTGGGCGGGTACGGTTTCCTTGGTGGTTTTTGCTTTCTTTGAAATCATCCTGTTTGCCTGGGTTTTTGGCATGAAAAAAGGCTGGGAAGAAATTACCCGTGGTGCTGACATCAAGGTGCCGATCATTTTCAAATACATCATCCAGTACGTTACGCCACTCATTCTGGGCTGGGTATTGGTCAAGAGCATGCCCGATAACTGGGATAAAATCATGAATACCGCGCTGTATGCCCAAATTGCAGCAGCAACGGATCCTGCCGTGATTGCGAATTTGGAAAAGACGATTTTGTACCAAAACATCGCACGCCTTGGGCTTTTGGCACTTTGGATAGGCATTGCCGTTTTGGTGTACGTTGCTTACCGCAAGCGGGTACGCGAAGGTAGATTTACTCATTAACCTTTAAACACAACAGCCATGAATTCTGCTGCATTAGCCATGTATCTTGGCGCCAATATAATTGTAACCGCATTTACGATATTCTTCTTTTGGAAGGTAGTCAACACACCACACAAAGAACATCAAGAGGACTAAGTGAATGTAGGAATATTGATTGCAACAAAAAAGGTGCTTCCTGATCAACAGGAGGCACCTTTTTTGTTTTATGCTGATGGGCAACAAATTTTTATACCAGAGAAAAACTTAGAATCCGCTGTTCTCTCCGCTATCCTTCAAATCGTCGTTTTTGATCTTGGTATTGCGCTGGCGAGGGGCCTTGTTGAAGTCCAACTTGCCAAAGCGATAGCTAAAGGATAAACCATAAGAGCGCTGCGCAAAAGCGTATTCACTGGTTTGGCGGAAAGTAGCTCCTTCCAATCGCGTGGGGAAACGTACATCCCGTTGGAAAGGCTGAACGGCCACAATGCCAATGCTGCCTTTTTTCTTCCAAATCTCTTTGCGGATGCCAAAAGAACTTCGCGTATACGCCGACCGTACCCCTTGAATACCCACCCGAGGAGAGAGGTAAAATCCATTGGCTTCAAATTTGAGGCTTTTGGACATCGTCCAGGTAAAATTGAGGTTGCCATTCCAAACAATACCCGAATTGCTGACCCGTTCACCAGCTAGGATACCTTCACCGGTGTAGTGTGAAACCGTGGCTCCACCCCGGAATTGCACTTTTTTGATGGTCACCGAACTGAAGAAATTGAAGCCGATGGTCGTGCTTTTGCCGATGTTTTGGTAAGTCGTGATGCTGATGCCATCGTCGATTTGCCCCAGGAATGGTTTAATGCTGTTGATCAGTGCTTCCTGCTCAGCAGGTATGTTGTCGGTATCGTTGATGACGATGGTAAAGGGCTCAATGATGGCGTTGGTAAAGCGGGTAAAAATCCCGGCATTGATGACCGTTCCACCTTTCAAAAAGGTATTGTAGTTGAACTCAAGCTGATCAGTTTGTTCTGGAAACAACAGTGGTGTCCCTACCGTAATGTCGCGAGGGTCGGTAAGCTCGATGTAAGGATTTACAAAGCGCAAACTAGGGCGTTGAATGCGGTTGGCATAACTCAACTTGACGGAGGAACCCGGTTTTTTCAAATTGCGGTTGATGATGATACTGGGTAAAAAGTTATCGTAATCCGAAGCAAAAGGTACCCTTTCCTGATTTTGGTATTTCCCGGCGATGTCGGTACGCTCATAACGTGTACCCGCAATTATGCCCCATTTTTCACCCAACTTGATGTTGAATGAAGCATAACCTGCCAATACATTTTGGTCGTAAAGAAACACATCAGAGCGCTGAGGGTCTGTTACATATTGCTGATTGTCCTGGTTGTACGCGCTGTATGAGAAATCACTGTCGATGTCGCGCAGTACCCCTTTGATGCCTGTTTCCAGTTTTACTTTTTTGCTGAAAGGATGGGCATAATCGAGTTGCAGGGTTGTTTCCAAATTGATGCCACGGTTGTCATTTTTTTCATTGCGCAACAAACTGGGATCATTACCCTCCTGGCTCAGGGTGTTTTTGGTCAAACTATTTTGGCCCGTAAGCTGGATGGAAAACGAGAGCTCTTGTTCTGGCGTTTTGAAGGTACGCCGATAATCCGAGTTCCAGTCAAATCCACCGCGCAGTGAATTGGCTTCGGCAACCCGGGTATATTCCTGGCGAAAATTGCTGGCCGGATCGAGAAACAATGCTGCAGTGGTATTGTCAGAGATTTGCCCAAAACCGTTAAAGGTCAAAGAAGAATTGATGCTGTTGTAGGCATTGATGTCGTAGTTCATGCCCAAGGTTCCTCTGGGCCCATAATAGCTGCTGTTGCCATTGGTGACCTGATCCAAGGTACGGGTTCCAGTACTCAGGAAATCTTCCCGCAGGAAAGTTGAACTGGAAGACCGTGGAGGGGTATAAAAACTTCCGCCATTAAAATTCAAACCAAACCGCCCTCTTTGGTAATTCAGGGAAAGATTGGCATTGTTTGAACGGGTGCCCCCCGAAGCGGATACCGTACCGGTAAAACCCTCGGCAGATTTTTTCTTGGTAATGATGTTGACGATCCCCGCACTGCCTTCACCATCGTATTTGGCGGAAGGGTTGGTGATCACTTCTACACTTTTGATCTGATCAGCCGGGATTGACTTCAGTGCATCGCCAACGTTGCCTCCTGAAAACAAGGCCGAGGGCTTGCCATTGATCAAAATTTGCAAGTTGCTGGAGCCGCGCAGGGAAAGGTTGCCATCGCCATCTACTGCCAACAGGGGTACTCGTTGCAGCACATCCGAGGCATCACCTACACTGCTGGTGATGTCTTTGTCGGCATTGTAGACAAACTTGTCAATTTTGTTTTCCATCACGGCTTGTTGCCCGACCACCTCTACCGTAGCCAGGTTGACACTTTCTGCCGCGAGGAAAAAATTGCCCGTGGAATAATCCGGTTTTTGCGGTGTGAGGGTTATACCCTTGAGCGTTTTACTGCGGTAGCCGATAAAGGAAACGACCAGGTCGTATTTGCCCAGAGTCACTTCCGGAAATTTAAAAATGCCTTTGTCGTCGGTAACGACCCCGTCCAATTGTTTTTGCGATTGGGCATTGATGAGCACCACCGTAGCAAATTCTACGGGTTGGCGAGACGAAGAATCCAGCAGGACTCCCGCGATACGGCCAGTAATGCTAGGGCCTTGAGCCTGCCAGGCAGCCGGAGGACCACCAGCGGCGGGTGCTTGCCCTGGCTGAGCGCCAGTTTGAGCAGGTCTTTGACCTTGCCATTGCTGACCAGGTTTCTTAGTGGTGTCTTGGGCCGGTTTAGTTAAAGGCTGTTGTGCACTGAGGGCTACAATCGACAATAACAACAGTTGGGTAGAAATAATCTTTTTCATTCTTTAATCCTTACGGATATAGGTTAGTGAGGTAATGTTACATTGTTATCGGAAGCCATTGTCTCCGCCATCTCGTTGCTCTCCTCCACGTTCGCCATCTTCCCTGCGGTCTTTAAAGTCCAGTTTGCCAAAACGGTAGCTAAAGCTGATGCCATAAGAGCGCTGCGCAAAAGCATACTCGCTGAATTGTTCAAAATTGGTGCCCGACAAGCGGTTGGGGAATTTCAAATACTTGGCAAAAGGTTGAACTGCCACCACGCCAATGGAGGCTTTTTTCTTCCAAATGTCCTTGCGCACGGCAAAAGAGCTACGCGCATAAGCCGCTCTGGAGCCCTGCAAACCCACCCGAGGCGCGGAATAAAAGCCGTTGACCTCGGCGCGGAAGGACTTGGAAAAGGTGTAACTCAAATTTAGGTTGCCGTTCCAGAATGCTCCGGAGTTCGTAATCCGCACGTTATTGACCAAGCCTTCGCCACTGTAATAAAGGACAGTTGCATTTCCCCGCAGTTGCAGCTTGTCCTTTAACGTAACGGAAGCAAAAAGGTTGCCGCCCAAGGTGGAGCTTTTTCCAATGTTTTGGTAAGTCGTCAAACTGACCCCATCGTCAACAACATTGAGGATGGCCTCGATGATGTCGCGGGTAGCCCGGTAGAAAGTACCAAAGTTCATGTTGAAGACTTTGGTGGAGGTATTATAAGTCAATTCGTACTGATTGGTGACTTCGGGTAGTAGGAGAGGGTTGCCCACCTCAATATCACGAGGGTCAGTTACGGCCACGTAGGGATTGATGTAATCTTCATCAGGACGCTGGATGCGCTGGCCAAAGCTAAATTTGATGCCACTCAGCTCGCTGATTTTGTAGTTCAACGTTGTACTGGGCAAGACATTGGAATAGTCGAAAGAGAAGGGTTCCCGTTCGGCATTGGCATAATCTCCGCCAATGCTGGTGCCTTCGTAACGTGCCCCGGCCAACAAACCCCAACGCTCGGAGAGCTCAATTTTGAAAGAGGCATAACCTGCCATTACATTTTGGGTGTAATCAAACTGATCCGAACGCAATTCATCTAGGATAAAGGTTTGGGAAGCCGCATCGTAGTTGCGGTAGTTAAAATCACTACCGATGTTGCGGAAAACTCCTTTGACCCCCGTTTCTAACTCTACTTTTTTACCAAAGGGGTGCGTATAATCTAATTGCACCAGGGTTTCCAGGTTGCGGCCTTTGTTGCCGTTGCTTTCATTGCGTGCCAGACTGGGGTCATTGCCGGATTGTTGTACGAGGTTTTCTACCTGATCCTTGTCGTTTTCCAGTTGAACGGAAAAGGTTAGCTCTTGCTTGGGTTTAACAAAAGTGCGGCGGTAGTCAAAATTCCAGTCCAGGCCATTGCTTTTGGAATCGCCGAAAGACTCCCGGGTGTATTCCTGGCGGAGGTTAGCAGCCGGATCGATGAAGAGGGCATCGGTAAAGTTGGTGCTTGATCGGCCACGGCGACCATTGCTGATGTTGGTCGAAATGCGGTTGTAGGCGTTGATGTCGTAGCTGAGTTCCAAATTGC
>ENA-UOWO01002037-UOWO01002037.1-activated-sludge-metagenome-genome-assembly--contig:-NODE-2037-length-25704-cov-11.466139_pt1 | contig 25704 bp, 10 predicted proteins | sample MGYA00238148_ERZ761564 | MGnify/ENA primary metagenome ERZ761564 (study PRJEB28885, sample SAMN05720194) | activated sludge metagenome | isolation source: Anaerobic digester | place: USA... | reverse complement strand
ACCGCCACCGCGATGCCGCCGAAGTAGGCGCCGCCATCACCGAGAAAGATCTGTCCGCTCGGGTAGTTGACGATCATGAAGCCCGCGAGCGAGCACGCCAGGACCCCGGCGACTGCGGCCAGCGGCAGGTCGCCGGCCTTCCAGGCAGCGAGCGCGACGGCCAACAGCATGATGGTCAGGCAGCCCGACGCGAGGCCATTGCTTCCGTCGATGATGTTGGCCGCGTTGGCGATGCCAGCGACCGCGAGCACGGTCAGCACGAGGCCAGAGGCGCCGGCGACCAGCAGCAGGTCCAGGCCAACAAGGCCGACGGGAACCAACTGGGCACCGAGCAGGTACCACGCAAGCACCGCGCTGGCGGCGGTAGCCGCCAAGCGGTAGAGGGCAGCAACGCGGCGGGTCGTGTCCTCTGCCAGGCCGCACGCGAGCGCCGGCGCGGCGCAGAGCAGAAACGATCTGCCCAGCGTGGCGGCCGGCTCGGGCAGACACAGCGTGCCGCCCAACGCCGCGATCCCTACGGCCGCGCCGCCGACGCGCGGCACCGCAGTGCCATGCCGGTTCTGCGTGCCCATCCCTACCGCGTCGGCGGTGTAGCGCGCGTGACGCGAGAAAGATTTCACGAGCGCCCAGCAAAGCGTGAAGGAAAGCGCAGCGGCGGCGCCCATCGACGCCAGCAAGGTCGGAAGCGAAAAGGTTTGCATAGGCGCATATCGACGCGCGCCGCTGATCCTTGACTCCACGGAGGCACAAAAACCGACAGGAAACACAAATGCACGATCGGCGACCAGTTGTTCCTCAGATCGGCATCAGTTCTGCCGATCTACGGTTCGGGCATGAGATCGGCGCTCTCGCCTGGCGCCCCGCACCTGGAGAGACCTGGATGAAGGAACAACCCATCGTGGCCGTGGTGGGCCTCGGCTACGTCGGCCTGCCGCTGGCCGTGGCCTTTGGCGGCAAGCACACCACCATCGGACTGGACACCAACGAGGCCAAGGTGGCCGCCATCGCCGCCGGCGTGGATGCCACCGGCGAGGTGAGCCGCGAGCAACTGGCGGCAGCGAGCCGGCTGTCCGTCACCACCGACGCGAGCGCATTGCGCGACGCCGACTTCGTGATCGTCGCGGTGCCCACGCCGGTCAACGAGGCGCTGCAGCCCGACTTCGAGCCCTTGCGGCGAAGTTCGGAAGCGGTGGGCCGCAACCTGAAGCGCGGCGCCATCGTGGTGTACGAGTCGACGGTCTACCCGGGCGCGACCGAGGAGGTCTGCATCCCGATCCTCGAGCGCAGCTCGGGCATGACCTGGCGCCGGGACTTCAATGTCGGGTACAGCCCCGAGCGCATCAATCCAGGCGACAAGCAGCACACCCTGACGAAGATTCTCAAGGTCGTGTCGGGTGACACGCCCGAGACGCTGGCGCGAGTGCGCGACCTCTACGGCTCCATCATCGAGGCGGGCGTCTATTGCGCCAGCAGCATCGCGGTGGCCGAGGCGGCCAAGGTGATCGAGAACACCCAGCGCGACCTGAACATCGCACTGATGAACGAGCTGGCGATGATCTTCCATCGCATCGGCATCGACACCCAGGAAGTGCTGCAGGCCGCCGGCACCAAGTGGAACTTCCTGCCCTTCAAGCCGGGTCTCGTGGGCGGCCACTGCATCGGCGTCGACCCCTACTACCTGACCTACAAGGCGGGCCTGGTGGGCTACCACCCGCAGGTCATCCTGGCCGGCCGGCGCATCAACGACAACGTCGGCCACTACATCGCGCAAGAGACGGTCAAGCACCTGATCGCCGCCGGACAACACGTCAAGGGCGCGCGCGCGGTGGTGCTGGGCATGACCTTCAAGGAGAACTGCCCGGACCTGCGCAACAGCAAGGTGATCGACGTGGTGCGCGAGCTGCGCAGCTTCGGCATCGACGTGGCGGTGCACGACCCGATCGCCTGCAGCCGGGAATGCGAGCACGAGTACGGCGTGAAGCTGGTGTCCTGGGACGAGCTGCCCAAGGCGTCGGCGCTCGTCGCTGCGGTGGCGCATGACGAGTACCGCGAGATGGGCACCGCGCGCCTGCTGGAAAGGCTCGCCCCGGGCGGCGTCTTCGTCGATGTGAAGGGCACTCACGATCGCGCCACGATCGAGGCGGCCGGCCGCTACGTGTGGAGGCTGTGATGGCGACGGCCATCGAGATCGCACGCGCCGACCTGGCGGCCCGCCCGCGCCGCTGGGCGCTGACCGGCGTGGCCGGCTTCATCGGCTCGCATCTGCTCGAAGCGCTGCTGTCGCTCGATCAGGACGTGGTGGGGCTCGACAACTTCGCCACCGGCTCCCGGCGCAACCTGGAGCTGGTGCGGGACCACGTCGGCGAGTCCCGCTGGAAGCGATTCCGCATGATCGAAGGCGACATCCGCGACCTCGCCGAGTGTCGTGCGGTCTGCCAGGGCGCGCACAGCGTGCTGCACCAGGCCGCGCTGGGCAGCGTGCCGCGCTCGATCGCGGATCCGATCGCATCGCACATGACGAATGTCGATGGCTTCCTGAACATGCTGGTCGCCGCGCGCGACGCTCGCATCGAGCGCTTCGTCTATGCAGCCTCGAGCGCCGCCTACGGCGATCACCCGGGGCTGCCCAAGGTCGAACAGAGCATCGGCCAGCCGCTGTCGCCCTATGCCGCCACCAAGGTGTTCAACGAGATCTACGCCCAGGTGTTCGCGCGCCAGTGGGCGCTGTCGTGCGTGGGTTTGCGCTACTTCAACGTCTTCGGCCCGCGCCAGGATCCGCATGGCGCCTATGCCGCGGTGATACCGCGCTGGATCGCGCAGATGCTCGACGGGCAGGCGGTGCAGGTCAATGGCGATGGACAGACCAGCCGCGACTTCAGCTACGTCGCCAACGCCGTCCAGGCCAACCTGCTGGCGGCCACCGCCGACCGCGTGGTGGTCACCGGCGAGATCTACAACGTCGCCTGCGGCGAGCGCACCACCTTGCTCGAACTGCATCGGCACATCGCGGCGCGGCTCGGCGAGCGCTCGTGGCCCGAGGCCACCTTGCTGCCGCGTCACGAAAACGAACGCGCCGGCGACGTGAGGCACTCGCTGGCGGACATCGGCAAGGCGGCGCGTCATCTCGGCTACGCACCCACGCACGACGTGCGATCGGGCCTGGCCGAAACGGTCGATTGGTACATCGCGCAAGTCGGCGCCGCCGCCACCGTCTGAAGCAGCGAACTGGGGTCGAGCAGGGCCTCATTTCCGTCGATCGCAAGCGGCTTTCGCCACTGAAGATCGGATGAAACAGGCCATAAATCAGATGCGACGCTCACTAAACACAAGGCTAGGCGCGATTCTTTCGGCACTGCTGGTTTTCGGGGCCGGGACCGCCCACGCAGCCATCACGCCGTCAAAGACCTTCCTGCCCGGCTCGTGGAGCGGTGCTGGCGCTGAACCGTCCCCGATCTCCTCGGCGGTCAGCCAGGGCGACGTGGTGTGGCTGAACATCAGCGTGCTCAACAACAGCCCGGTGGTCGTGACCGCGCTGCAGGGCACCGACACGCTGCCCGCGGGCATGACCATCGCCTCGGACCCGCAGCCCTTCGCGAGCGCGGGCTGCGGTGCCTTCAGCGCCGCCAACTTCAGCGCGGCGCCGGGCGGCGGCAGCTTCGGCTTCAGCCTGTTGCAGATCCCCGCCTTCGCGGCCGGAGTGAACGGCGTGTGCGAGGTTTATGTCCGTGTCCAGGTGACCGGTCCCACCGGCGCCGCCGCGGGCAGCACCGCCACCTTGAACAACCAGATCCTTGTCGGTGGCGTGAGCGGCCTGGAAGGCGTCACGCCGGTGAGCAACACCAGCAGCGCGGCCCAGACCATTCAGGTGACGAAGCTGCAGAACCTCACGGTGGCCAAGAGCTTCTCGCCGACCACCGTTCGCATGGGCGAAACGTCCAGCGCCAGCATCACGATCACCAACCCGAACGCCGCGCGCACGGTCGAGCTCGGCACGATCACGGAGAACCTGCCGGCCAGCCTGTCGGCCACCAACACGCCCTCGGTCGTCTGCTCGGGCGGCGGCACGCCGAGCGTGGCCACGCCGATGGGCGGCTCGTTTCCCAATCTGACGTTCCCGAGCGGCACGACGATGGCCGGCAGCGGGACCTGCACGATCACGTTCACCGTGCTCGCCGCGGCGAGCAACGGCACCAACAGCTACACCGCCACCAACACCGTGCCTGCCGGCGGCGTGGGCAACAGCCGAGGACTGACGAGCGCGGTCGTCAACACCAGCCTGACGGTGCAGTCGCCCCTGCTCACGAGCAAGAGCTTCAGCCCCAACCCGGCGGGCGCCAATGCACCCGTCACGATGACGATCACGCTGCAGAACCGCTCCGCCGCGGCGATCAGCGCGCTCGCCTTCACCGACAACCTTCCGGCGCCCGCGGGCGCGATGACCGTGCTCGCGCCCGGTGGCGCCACCGCCGCCGGCGCCAACCCCGGAGGCTGCTCGGCGGCGTCGGCGATCACCGCGGTGGCGGGCACCGCCCTCGTGGCCGGCGCGGCGATCAGCGTTCCCGCCAACAGCACCTGCGCCTACACCGTGCCGGTGAGCGTGAGCAACGACGGCAGTTACGCCAACACGATCACCAACGTGACGTACACGAGCGCCGACGCGGACGTCGGCGTGATGACGGGCGCCAATGCCTCGGCCACCCTGACCGCCTACGACCAGATCACCGCCACCAAGGCCGGCCAGGACCCGCGCAACCCGAGCAACAGCGCGGGCAGCGTGGCCCCCGGCAACCGCATCGTCTATCGCGTCGCGATCTCGAACTACTCGCTCGGAGCGCTCACCGACGTTCAGGTGACCGATCCGCTCCCGCTGGCCGGCGGGGCGCAGGTGACCTACGTGTCGTCGATCGCGCCCACGGTGAGCGGCGCAAGTTGCTCCGGCCCCACGAGCGTGACCGGCACGGCCGCCGCGCCGGTGTTCAACGGCATCTCGGTTCCTGCGGGCTCCGGCGCGAGCCCGTCCACCTGCACGCTCGAGTTCACGGTGCAGGTGCCCGACAACTGGCCGGCCAACACGGCCATCGTCAACACCATTCCGGCCGGCAACATCACCTACAACGGCGGCGGTTCGGCCTTGCAAGGCGCTGCGGTGACCGACACGCGGCCCTACGTCGATCGGCTCACCATCGCCAAGAGCGTGGCGCCGACCGCGGTGTTCCAGGGCGACACGGCGCTCGTGACCGTGACCCTGGTCAACAACAGCTTCAACGACATGACGGGCGCGGGCTTCACCGACAGCCCGCTGTTCGGCGCCACCAACGCGGTTCGCGTCGCCAGCGCCGCCAACCCCGCCACCACCTGCGGCGGCGCACCCAGCTACACCTACACCGCCGGTGGCTCCAGCTTTGCCGTGAGCGGGCTCACGGTGCCGCAGCGCGGCAGCTGCACGGTCAGCTTCCGCGTGCTGGGCGTGGTGCCGGGCGGGCCGTACACCAACACCATCCCGGCAGCCAACGCGGCCGGCACGGTGGACAACGGCGCCGGCCCGGTCACGTTCAACGCCGCGGCGGCCGCGAGCGCGAGCCTGACCGTCAACTCGGTGCTCAACGTCGGCAAGTCCTTCTCGCCGTCAACCGTGGTGGGCGCCGGTGGCGTGTCGCGCGTGTCGCTGACGCTGCAGAACGTGGGCGTCTCCGCGCTCACCAACCTCGGCCTGTCGGACCCGCTGCCTGCGGGTCTTGCGGTGGCCAACCCCGCCGAGCCGAGCACCACCTGCGGCGGCACGCCTGTCGTGACCGCCGCGCCGGGCGCGGCCAGCGTGAGCCTGACGGGTGTCACGCTGTACGCGGCAACCACCTGCCTGGTGCAGTTCAACGTCGTCTCTTCCGTGGGGACGGCTTCGGTCAACACCATCGCCGCGGGCAACGTCACGGCCGACAACGGCGTGTTCAACGCCAGTCCGGCGAGCGCCACGCTCAACAAGATCGCGTCGCCCGGCGTCAACATCGGCAAGGCGTTCTCGCCGGCCGCCCTGGCCGCGGTGGGCTCGACCTCGCGCCTCACCGTGACGGTGCAGAACAGTCAGCCGGGGTCGGTGGCGCTCACCGATCTGGCCTTCACCGACAACATGCCCGCGGGCATGGTGATCGCGCCCACGCCCAACGCCGTGAGCAGCTGCGCCGGCGCGGTGCTCACCGCCTTGCCGGGTGCCAGCGCGTTCTCGATGTCGATTGCCGCGTTGCCCTCGGGCGCGAGCTGCGTGGTGGCGCTCAACGTCACGCTGATCGCCTCCGGGTCTTTCGTCAACACGCTGCCTGCCGGCGTGGTGACCAATGCGCAGGGCGTCACCAACAGCGACCCCTTCAGCAGCACCCTGGCCACCCTCGCATCGCTGGGCGTCGACAAGAGCTTTTCGCCCGCCGCGGCCGCGCCGGGCACGCCGGTGCTGATGCGCATCCGCCTCATCAACACGCTGGCGTCGGCGGTCTCCAACCTTGCCTTCACGGACAACCTTCCCGCGGGCCTGACGCCCAGCACGCCGTCGGCGCTGTCCACCACCTGCGTCGGCGCCAGCGTGTCCGCGACCTCGACGACGGTGTCGCTCGGCGGCGGCTCGCTGGCGGCCGGCTCGGCGATGGCACCGGCCATCTGCGAGGTGAGCCTGCTGGTGCAAAGCAGCGGCACGGGCAGCTTCACCAACACCATCGCCGCCGGCGGCGTGACGGGTACCAACGACCTGGGCGCCCCGGTCTCCAACAACGATCCGGCCAGCGCGGTGTTTCGCGGCCTGCAGCCGGTGGTGGTGAGCAAGGCCTTCAGCAACGGCAATCGCGTGGTGGGCCAGGTCAACCGACTGACCGTGACGCTGGCCAACCCCAACACCTCGGCCATCAGCAACGTCGGACTGGCCGATCCGCTGCCCGCGGGCGTCTATGTCGCGACGGTGCCCAACGCGAGTACCACCTGCGCCAGCACCACGCTCAGCGAGCCGAGCGGCCCGATCTCGATTCCCGTGACGGTCACGGCCAACGCTGGCGCCACGGTCGCGCGCATCGCCGGGGCCACCGTCGCGGCCGGCAGCTCCTGCGAATTCGCGTTCGACGTGGTGAGCCATGCGCTGGGAACGTGGACCAACGTCATCCCCGAGGGGAGCCTGACGAGCCACGAGGGCGTCACCAACGCCAACCCGGCCAGCGCGCCGTTCACCACGCTGACGCCGCCCACGCTGGGCAAGCAGTTCTCGCCGGTGCAGATCGCCAGCGGCGGCAGCGCGACGCTGCGCATCTCGCTCGGCAACCCGAACGCGAGCGCCATCACGCTCACCAGCGCGCTGGTCGACAACCTGCCGGTCGCGCCTTCGCAGATGCGGCTGTCCGCCAGCACGCCGCTGGTCACGGCCCAGACCACCTGCACGCTCGGCAGCATCACCGCGGCGGCCAATGCCACCAGCGTCACCTACGCCAGCGGCGCGAGCATCCCGCCCGGCGGCTGCGTGATCGTCGTCAACGTCACCGGCAGCGCCGAAGGCACCTACAACAACGTGATCGCGGCGAGCGGCCTGCAGACGAGCGCCGGCCCCAACCCGAGTGCGGCCACCGCGAGCCTGTCGATCACCAACACGCTGGCGTCGATCGCCGGCCGGGTGTTCCGCGACGCCGACAACGACGGCATCGCCGGCGCTGCCGACGTGGGCATCGGCTCGCAGACGATCGAGCTGCTCGACGCCGGCAACGCGGTCGTCGCGACGGTGCAGACCGACAGCCTGGGCTACTACACCTTCCTCGGCCTGGCCCCCGGAACGTATGGCGTGCGCCAGCCCAGCCAGCCGGCCGGCACCATCGGCGGCCTGACGGTCGCGGGTCCGGCCACGGCCGGCGGCAGCGCCGGCGTTGCCAGCGCCGTGACGACGAGTCCGAGCCTCATCACCGGCATCGGCGTCGCGGGCGGCCAGAGTTCCGTGGACAACAACTTCGCCGAACTCGTGGCCAGCCGGATCGCCGGCCGCGTGTACCTCGACGCCAACAACAACGGCGCCATCAATGCCGCCGAGTCCGGCCTTGCGGGCGTGGCCATCACGCTCACCGGCACCAACGACCTGGGCGCGGCGGTCAATCTGGTCACCAGCACCGCGGCCGATGGCAGCTACACCTTCGGCGGTCTGCGTCCGGGCGCCTACGACATCACCCAAGGGACGCAGCCCACGGGCACCGCCAACGGCATCACGAGCGCTTCGGCGGTCAACCTGATCGGCACCAGCACGGCGGCCGCCGGCGGGAGTGCCGGCACACCGACCCCGCCCACCACCACCAGCGTGAGCGGGCCGGCCGGCACCAGCCGCGTCGCCAACATCGTGCTGCCGCCGAACGCCGAGTCGCTGGCCAATCACTTCGGCGAGATCGCCACGTCGCGCAGCGTCGGCGGCCGTGTCTTCACCGATGCGAACAACGATGGCTTCCTCGGCAGCGAGGATGCCGGCATCGCCGGGCTCACGGTCACGCTCGGCGGCAATGACGCCAGCGGGAACGCCGTCAGTCGCACGACCGCCACCGCCAGTGACGGCAGCTTCAGCTTCGCGAACCTGCCCGAAAGCAGCGTGTCCGGGTACACGGTGTCCTATGTGAGCGCCGGCTCGCCGGCCAACAACGTGCTGGGTCAGTCGGTCGCCGGCTCCACCGGCGGCACGGGTGCGAGCAGCGGCGCGAACCGCACGCTGATCAGCGGCATCGCGTTGACGGGCCTGCTCGCCAACTCCTCGAACAACGTCTTCACCCAGCGTCCGCCGGGCAGCATCGCCGGCCGCGTGTTCCTGGACGCCAACAACAACGGCAGCTTCGAGCCGCCGGCGGGCGGGGCCGACGCGGCGCTCGCCGGTCAGACCCTCGTGCTGACCGGCACCGACTACGGCTTCGACGGCGCACCCGGCGGCGGCGACGACGTGACGCTGCCCGCGGTGGGCGCTGGGGGAGCGGTGACCGCCACCACGGCGGCCGACGGCACGTACAGCTTCGCCAACTTGCGCCCCGGCAGCTACAACGTGGTGCAACCCACGCAGCCGGCCGGCAGCGCGAACGGCATCACCTCCGCCGGCAGCGTGAGCGGCACGCCCGCAGGCAGCCCGGGCACGGCCACCGCGGTGGGCGTCACGCCGAGCGCCATCAACGCCATCGTGTTGCCGCCGGGCGGCTCGAGCGTGGCCAACAACTTTGCCGAAGTGGCTCTGGTCACGATCGGCGGCACCGTGTTCGTCGATGCCAATCGCAACGACGCGCTCGATGCCAGCGACAGCGGGCGCATCGCCGGCACGACCCTCACGCTCGTGCGCGGCGCGAGCTGCGCCGCCGGCAGCGTGATCGCCACGGCGACCACCGATGCCAGCGGCAACTACAGCTTCGGCAACGTACCGGCGGATGGCGGCTACAGCGTTTGCCAGACGCAGCCGGTGGGCTACGGCCCCGGTGCGTCGATCGGCGTCAACGGCACCACCGCCGCGTCGAACGAGATCGTGATCGCGGCCCTGCCGGTGACCGGCCTGGCCGACCAGAATTTCGCCGAACGACCCGGATCGCTGGCCGGTGCGGTGTACCAGGACTCTTCGCCCGCGACGCCGGCGCAAACCAACAACGGCGTGCGTGACGCTGGCGAGGGCGGCGTGGCCGGGGTGCCGGTCACCTTGTCGGGCACCGACGCGCGCGGCAACGCGGTCAGTCTCAGCGTCCTGACCGATGTCAACGGCAACTACCTCTTCGAAGGGCTGGTCGAGCCCAACGCGGCGGGCTACACCCTCAGCGAAGGCGCGATTCCAGCGGGCAGCGGCACCTTCAACGACGGCCTGGACACGCTGGGCAATGCGAGCACGGCGGCCGGCAGCGCGGCGGTCAACGACGTCTTCAGCGGCGTGCGCATCGGCGCCGGGCAGCAGGCCAGCGGCTATCTGTTCGGCGAACTGCCGATCGCGCCAATCAGCGGCACCGTCTACATCGACAGCAACCGCAACAACGGGCTCGACGCCAGCGACGGGCTGCGCCTACCCGGCGTGACGGTCCAGCTCTTCGCCGGCGTGGCGTGCAGCGGCAGTGCCCTGGCGAGCACGGTCACGGATTCGCTCGGCAACTTCAGCTTCTCGGGCATCAGCGTGGGCGGCAACTATGTGCTGTGTCAGACGCAACCCAGCGCGTGGGCCAACGGCAACGCGGCGGGCGTGGTGGGCTCGAACCAGATCACGATCACCAACCTGCCGCCAGCCGGCTCGCCGGGCCAGCTGTTCGGCGAACTGCCGGCCACACTGGCGGGCAGCGTGTTTCTCGATGCGGCCCACAACGGCACGCGCGAGGGCGCCGACGTCGGCATCGCGGGCGTGTCGCTGACGCTGACGGGCACCGACATCAACGGCAGCGCGATCAGTCGCAATGCCGTGACCGATGCCAGCGGCAACTACCTGTTTGCCGATCTGCCGGCGGCTGGGCCGGCGGGCTACACGGTGACCCAGCAGGCGGCGCAACCGGTCGTCGCCGGCACGGCGACGCTGAACGGCATCACGACACGCGGCACCGTGAGTGGCATCGGTCTGGGCAGCGCCAGCGCCATCAACAGCGCGCCGAGCGTGATCTCGGCCCTCACGCTGGCGGCGGGCGCGCAGTCGGTGGACAACCGCTTCGCGGAAATCCTGCCGGTGAGCGTGAGCGGCGCGGTCTTCATCGATGCCAACAACAACGGCGTGCAGAACCTGCCGCTCGATGCCGGCGTCGCGGGCGCGAGCATCGTGCTGACCGGCACCGACGACACCGGCGCCACCGTCACGCGCAACCTGCTGACCGATGCGAACGGCGTCTTCAGCGTCGGCGATCTGCGGCCCGGCACCTACACCCTCACCCAGCCCGCGCAGCCCGCGGGCACCAGCAACGGCCTCACGGTGCCGGGGTCGGCGGGCGGCAGCGCCACGCCGATCACCAGCGTGCCGAGCGTCATCTCGGGCATCGTGCTGGCCATCCCCGGAGCGAGCGCAAACGACAACCGCTTCGCGGAGGTGCCCACCAGCAGCGTGATCAGCGGACGCGTGTTCGCCGACGCGGACAACGACGGCGTCTTCGACGCCGGCGAGTCGGGACTTGCCGGCGTGACGATCGAGCTCAACGGCACCGACCTGGCCGGCCAGCCCGTCACGCGCACCGCCAACACCGCGGCCGACGGCAGCTACAGCTTCACGAATCTGCCCCCCGGCACCTTCACCTTGCGCGAGCCCTCGCAGCCGTCCGGCACGGTCAACGGCATCACGAGCCCCGGCACCAGCGGCGGCACCGCGACGCCGGTGGCCACCGTGCCGAGTGCCATCAGCGCGATCCCGCTGGGGGTCGGCCAGGTATCGACCAACCACTTGTTCGCCGAGCTGCCTTCGGCCTCGATCAGCGGCCGCGTCTTCAGCGATCCGAACAACAACGGCGTGGTCGATGCGGGCGAGCCCGGCATCGCGGGCGTGAGCATGGTGCTGAGCGGAACGGACGATCAGGGCAATGCCGTCAACATCGCGTTGGCCACCGGGGCCGACGGCCGCTACAGCTTCGGCACCCTGCGTCCGGGCACCTACACCGTCACCCAGCCCGTGCAGCCGGCCGATACGGTCAACGGCATCACCCGCGCCGGCACCGTCAACGGCACGAGCGTCGGCAGCGCGACTTCGCCCGCCGTGCTGCCCTCGGCGGTCAGCGCCATCGTGCTGCCGCCGGCGGCCACGTCGATCGACAACGACTTCGCGGAGATCGGCAACTCGCCCGATCTCAAGGTGACGAAGACACACACCCCGGCCACCTTCACCGTCAACAACCCGGGCCGCTACAGCTTGCACGTGCGCAACCTGGGTCAGGTCGCCTCGAGCGGCAGCTACACCGTGAGCGACCGACTGCCTGCCGGGCTGATACTCGCGGCAACGCCTCAGGGCGCGGGCTGGGCTTGCACGGGAGCCGTCGGGGCGGCGAGCTTCGAGTGCACCAGCGCGGTGGTGATCGCGGCCGGCGCGCAGAACCCGAATGCGATCGCCGTGCAGGTCAACGTCGCGGCCAATGCCGCCGCGGCGAGCCCGGTGCACAACGCGATCATGGTCGACGGGGGCGGCGAGCTCGACGCACGCCGGCCTTCGGCCGCCGAGCGCGCCGCCTTCCTCACGAACCCGGTCGCATTGCCGGCGTGCAGCGCGACCACGGGCGCTTTCGATCAGAACGCGTGCCGCGAGCCGACGCCGGTGCAACTCTCGGCCGCGGTCGCCGGCAGCGCCTGGTACGACATCGGCAGCAGCGATCGCGCGCTCGATGCGCTCGACCAGCGCCTGCCGGGCTGGATCGTGGAGGTGGTCGACCCGTCCACCGGAGCATTGCTGCGCAGCGTGCTCACCGATGCCAGCGGCCGTTACCGCGTCGATGACCTGGTGCCGGGCGTGCCGCTCGCGGTGCGCTTCCGCGACCCCGCGTCCAACGTCGTGTGGGGCGTCCCGGTCAACGGCGAGGCCGCGCCTGGATCGTCCGGCGCAACGTGCGACCAGGCCAATGCGATCGCCAGCGGCGGACGCAGCTCCTGCGTCGAGCGCAGCGACGTGACGCGCCTCGTGGTGGTGCTGCAGCCGGGGCAGACCCTGGCCCAGCAGAGCCTGCCCGTGGACCCTAGCGGCGTGGTCTACGACTCGACGACCCGCCGGCCGGTGCCGGGGTCGACCGTCACGCTCGCACCCAGCGGCACCTGCACGGGTTACGACCCCACCTTGCATGTGCTCAATGCCGGCACGGGCGGCTACAGCCTGAACGGCAGCGCGACCTCGATGACCGTGGGTCCGGACGGCTTCTACCAGTTCCTGTTCGCATCCTCCGCGCCGTCGAGCTGCACCTTCGCCATCGGCGTCACCCCGCCTGCGGGCTACCGCTTCGTGTCCACCGCGATCGCGCCCGAGGCGGGCGTGCTCTCGCCGCCGGGAGGTCCGGGCGCCACCTATGAAGTGCAGGCGCAGGCCCAGGCCCCGAGCGCCGCGCCCGGCACGCCGACCACGTACTACCTGCTGGTCACTGCGGGCTCGGGCGTAGCGAACATCGTCCACAACCACATCCCGCTCGATCCGACCGCCCCGACCGGCATCGCCATCACCAAGCAGGTGGATCGCTCCGAGGCCCAGATCGGCGAGACGGTCCGCTACACGGTGACAGTGAGGTACGTGGCCGGTCCCGGGCTGCCGGTCGTGACCGTGCGCGACCGGCTGCCGCCGGGCTTCACCTACATCGCCGGCACGGCGCGCGTCAACGATGCGCCGATCGCCAACCCGGTCGGCGGTCTCGGGCCGGTGCTCGGCTTCAATGTCGGCGCGCTCAACGCCGGCAACACCCTGAGGCTCACCTACCGGGTGCGCATCGGTGTGGGCGCGCAGGAAGGCGACGGCATCAACCTGGCCCGGGCACATGGTTGCGGCACGCCCGAGGGATGCCTGCTGCCATCGACCCTGGCGCCGATTGCCGGATCCGTCCCGTCCAACGAGGCGCGCGCGAAAGTGCGTGTCGCCGGCGGCGCCTTCACGCGCGAAGCGTGCGTCGCGGGCAAGGTGTTCGTCGACTGCAACGGCAACAGCGTGCAGGACCCCGAGGAACTGGGCGTGCCCGGCGTACGCCTGTACTTCCAGAGCGGCACCTGGCTGGTCAGCGACTCCGAAGGCAAGTACAGCTTCTGCGGCCTGCCGCCACGCAGCCACACCCTGAAGGTGGACACGCAGACCCTGCCGCGCGGCTCGCGCCTGACGACCTCGAGCAACCGCAACCTGGGCGATGCGGGCAGCCTGTTCATCGACCTGAAGGCGGGCGAGCTGCATCGGGCCGATTTCGTCGAGGGCAGCTGCTCCAAGGCAGTGGTCGAGCAGGTGAAGGCGCGCCGCTCGCAAGGCGAGGTGCGCGCCCCCGACAACGAAGCCAAGGGCGTCACGCCCCTGAGGCTGCACAGCAAGCCGGCGCAGGCGCCGCTGCAGGGTACCGACGGTGCCGACCAGCCGATGCCCGCCGTCCGACCACGACCACCGTCGCAGCCTCAGCCGCCTTCCCAAGGAGCCAGCCATGCGCGCTGAACTGCGTACGACAGCGGCGGCAGCCATGCTCGCCTGCGGCCTGACGGTCGATGCCACGAGCGCCTGGGGCCATGTGGGGGACCCGGCGGCTGCGGGCGGATCGACAGCGCTCTATCCCCACGCCGCCGGCCCCGGGGGCATGCCCCCGCGCGTGTCCGATGCGGCCATCGGAGCCGTTTCGTACCGGCTCAATGCCGCCGTCGCCGCACTCGCCGTGACGGTCGAGCGCTCGGTGCTGCCGGCCGACGGCCAGACACCCGTCGAGATCACCGTCGAGGTGGTCGATGCCCAGGGCAAGCCACTGCCCGGCACGGCCTTCGTGACGGTCGAAGTGAGCGGCGGCCGCTTGCTGCTGCCCGACGCCCGCACGGATGAGCAGGGACCTCGAGGTCTCGATGCCGATCGGGTCGTCCCCGGCGTGCAGCTCGCGGTGGTGAACGGCCGGGCGCGCTTCGCCTTGCTGGCTCCTCACGAGCCGCAGGACGTGCGTCTGCGCGTGACGGCCGGCGCTGCGGTGGCGCAAGGCGTCATCCAGTACGTGCCCGAGATGCGCGAGATGCTCGCCACCGGCTTGATCGAAGGCATCGTGAACCTGCGGCACAAGGGTTCGCCGATCGAGCCGGCGCGCCGCGGCGACGGCTTCGAACAGGAGATCGATCGCTGGGCGCGCGAGTTCAGCGGCGGCAAGGCGCACGCCGCGGCGCGCGCGGCCTTCTTCGTCAAGGGCGTGGTGCGCGGCGACACCCTGCTCACCGCGGCGTACGACTCCGACAAGCAAGTGCGGGCGCGCCTGTTGCGCGATGTCCGCCCCGAGGAGTTCTATCCGGTCTATGGCGACTCCTCCCTGCGCGGCTTCGATGCCCGCTCCGCCGAGCGGCTCTACGTGCGACTCGACCGGGGACGCAGCTTCCTGCTCTACGGCGACCTGGAGACCGGCGGCGCTGCGGCGCGCAGTCCCTCGGCCGCGGGCGGTGCGGCGACCCTGCAGCCGCGTGCGCTCGGCCACTACAACCGCAGCGCGACCGGCCTGCGCGCTCACCTGGAGGGCGAGCGCGGCGTCTTCAGTGCCTTCGCGTTCCGCGACAGCCTGCGTCAGGTCGTGGAAGAGTTCGCCAGCCAGGGCAGCGGTCCCTACGGACTGGCCAACTACGCTGTCCTCGAGGGCAGCGCCAAGGTCGAGATGGTGGTGCGCGATCGCAATGCGCCGGCGCGCATCCTGGCCACCACGCCGCTGACATTCGGGCTGGACTACGGCTTCGAACCGTTTTCGGGCCGCATCCTGCTGACGCAGTTCCTGCCGTCGGTGGATGCCAACCTCAACCCGGTCTCGTTGCGCGTCAGCTACGAGGTGGATCAGGGTGGCGACACCTTCAACGTCTGGGGCATGGACGGGCAGTTGCGCGTGAGCGAGCGGCTGGAGGTCGGCGCGAGCCTGACCGACGATGCCAACCCGCTCGTGCCGTATCGCTTGGCCAGCGCCAATGCGCAGTGGCGCCCGGGTGAGAGGACAGCCGTCGTGGCGGAACTCGCGCGCAGCAGCGGCGAAGTCAATACCAACGCGGCCAACGTCGCCACCACCCCGGGGCTGGCCACGTCGATCGGCCGCGTGCAGGGTGATGCGTGGCGCGTCGAGGCGGTTCATGAAGACGAGAAGCTCGCGCTCAGGGCCTTCGTCGGCCGCTCGGACCCGACGTTCGTGAATCCGTCCGCGCCGCTGCAAGGCGGGCGCGGCGAGGCGCAAGCGCGCGCCAGCTATCAACTCCATCCGAGCGTCAAGCTCTACGCCGAAGGATTGCGCAGCGAGGACCGCAACACGGGAGGCGGGCAGCGCACCGCCGGCCAGGCCGGTGCGCAAGTCCGTCTGTCCGAACGCTTGACCTTCGACGCGGCGCTGCGCGCCGTGCGCGAGAGCGACGGAACGATCCAGCCCGCGTGGCCCGCGCCGTTCGCGTCTACCAGCGGCCTGACCGGTTCGATCGCCACCGGCGCGGGCGGCGGCGCGACCGGCTTCGGCAACCAGCCGATCGATCCGGTGACGGGCCTGGTCGGCATACGGCCGGGTTCGACCGTGCCGACGACGGGCGGGCCGGCCAATGCGTCGGCGCTTGCCAGCAAGACCGTCCGCCTTGGCGTGAGCTTCAAGGTCACCGAACGATTCACCCTGGGCGGCGAGGTGGAGGGCGAGTTCGACGGTGACCGGCAGCAACGCGCCGCGCTCGGCGCCGACCTGCTCGTTGCGGAGCGCACTCGCCTGTACTCGCGCTACGAGCGCCGCAACGGCTACACGAGCCCGTTTGCCCTGTCGGGCGGCGCCTCCGCGGCGGCCGACCGCGAATCGGATCAGTTCGTCTTCGGGGTGGACTCGAGCTACTACCGCGACACCCAGCTGTTCAGCGAGTACCGCCTGCGCGACGCCGCGTCGGCGCGAGACCTGCAGTTGGCCAGCGGCATGCGCAACAGCTGGAACCTGGCCTACGGGCTGCGGGCCAACACCGCGGTCGAGTCGACGCGAAGCCACAGCGGCAGCGCGCCGGACACGGTGGCTGTGGCGCTGGGGCTGGAGACCTTCTCCGATCCGCTGTGGAAGGGCGGCACTCGCCTCGAGTGGCGCCGCGCCGGCGATATCGGCAGCACTGCCGCCGTCGAGACATTCCGGACGGTTCTCTGGCAGGCCAGCGTTGCGCGCAAGCTCGACCGCGACTGGACCGCGCTGGCCCGCAACCATCTGCTGCGTACCGACTACGCCGCCCGCGGCGATGTGCTGCAAGACCGGTTCCAGATCGGCGCGGCCTACCGCGAGACCGATCGCAACCGCGTCAACGCCCTGGCGCGCTATGAATTCAGGACCGAACGCGACGACAGCGGCAGCGAGCCGCTGCGCTTCACCTCACACCTCGTCTCGGCGCATGCCGACTGGCACCCGAGCCGTCCCTGGTGGCTGACGGGGCGGTTGGCGGCATTGCACCGCAAGGACCGGATCGAGGGCGGCGTCGACGACAGCTTCAAGGGCGTTCTGGCCTCAGGCCGCGTGGTCTGGGACGTCACCGAGAACTGGGATCTCGGCGCGATGGCTTCGCTGCTGGCCGGCCAGCAGCGCGCGCGGCAGAGCGCCTTCGGCGTCGAAGTCGGCTACCTGCTGGCGCAGAACCTGTGGCTCTCGGCCGGCTGCAACTTCTCCGGCTTCGATGCCGACCGTCAATTGCAGGGGTTCGAGTACACGCGCCGCGGCGTCTACCTGCGCCTGCGCTTCAAGTTCGACGAAGACCTCTTCCGCTCATCCGACAAAGACGTCAACCGGACCCTCGACCGATGAACCACCACCGCACGACCCCGTCCCTCCGCCCGACCGGCCTCGCGCTCGGAGCCCTCGTGGCGGCACTGGCCGCCGCGTGCTCGACGCCGTCCGCGTCCGGCCCCGAGCCGGACACCGACTCGGCGCAGCAGGCGTTGAGCGACGAACGCATCGTCGTGGACCATGCCGCCTACGCCAGACAGCAAGCCGCCATCAAGACGCTCAACGACTCCGGTCGCCTGCCGCTGAGCACCTACAGCCTGGCCAAGGCGCAATGCTGGCTCGATGTGAGCTTCCACGAGTACACACGCAACGATCGCAGCCCGTTCCTGCGCGCCGCTCTCGATCAGAGCCGCCAGATCGTGCGCTTCCTTGCCGCGGGGGGAAGCGCCGACGATGCCACCAATCCGGCGAGACACACGCCGTTGGTCAACGGCGCGCAGCGCCTGCGCCCCGACCTGTGGAGCGCCGCCGCGCAACTCAAGCAGCATCCGGGTTTTGTTTGCGCGCAGGCGCGCACGGCCTGCGCCGAAGTGGAACTCGCGCACGCCGGCCACGAGATCAATCAGCAAGGTTGGCGCCACGCCAAGCCTTACGTGCAGATGGCCGAGGACGCTCTTGAAGAAGCGGGACGCCAGGCCGCCGCGTGTCCGGCTTCGGCCGAGCCGCCCCAGCCGGCCGTGGCGCCGCTCCCGGCCCTGCCGTCCGCACCGGCGGTCGTCGTGGTGGCCGAGACGATCACCCTGCGCGCCGGTGCACTCTTCCGATTCGACGGAGGCGCGGCGTCCGACCTGCTCGTCGAGGGCCGCGCGCAACTCGACGAACTGGCTTCGGGCCTGGCCAAGACCTACCTTACCATCGAGTCCATCACGCTGGTCGGCCACGCCGACCGGCTCGGCAACGCGGACTACAACCTGCGGCTTTCCCGGCAGCGCGCCGAGACGGTCAAGGAGTACCTGGGCGCCCGCGGCGTCGCCGCGCCGATGGTCGCCCGGGGCGTTGGCGCTTCAAGGCCGCTCGTCGCCTGCAATGCGGATCGTTCTACCGGCGCGCTGAAGTCCTGCCTGCAGGCGAACCGACGGGTCGAGATCGTGGTACGCGGTGTGCGCCGTTGACGGCCATCAGCGCGGCTTCGCGAGCTGCCAGTCGAGGTGCGATCGTGGAATTGACCCTAAATCCTGCAGTTGCCCAGCTGCGCTGGCCTGACTGACGAGGGCTGGCGCGGACTTGCGAGGTCTTGGCACACTCACCCGATGGGTGAAGCAAGACGCAAGGCGCTGGCGGCGCGCCGATGTTCGGGCGATGAGCCTGGCGAGCCGCTGATCGTGGACACGCTGGGCGGGCGCATGCACGTGCGCTGGGACGAGGGTGCGGCGGCCACGCCGCACGGCCAGTTGGTGTTCTTCGCGGAGTTCCTGGCCGCCACTGGCGTGTTCGAGCGCTGGGTGTCGGAGTGCCCGCTGGCCTACCGCAGCGGCAACGCCCCGGACAAGCGCGACGTGCTGGGCACCCTGATGCTGGGGCTGCTGGCCGGGCATCGGCGCTATGCGCACATCACGGCGCTGCGCGGTGACGCGGTGGCTGCGCAGGCACTGGGCATGAACAAGGTGGTCAGCGAGGACGCGCTGCGCCGGGCGCTGGAGCGCATCGACGAGGCGGCAAGCAGCGCGTGGCTGCGCCCGAGCCTGATGCACTCGGTGCGCGAGGCGCTGGACCGGCCCTGGGTGCTGGACATCGATGCGAGCATCAAGCCGCTGTACGGGCGGCAGGAGGGCGCGGAGATCGGCTACAACCCGAGCAAGCCGATGCGGCCCAGTCATGTGCTGCACACCTTCCTGGTGGCCAACCTGCGGCTGGTGCTGGACGTGCAGGTGAGTTCGGGCAAGCAGCACACCAGCGGGCATGCCAAGGCGGCGCTGGGTCGGCTGCTCGACGAGCTGGGCGACAAGGCGCCGGCGCTGGTGCGAGGCGACTCGGGCTACGGCAACGAGGGCATCCTGCTGACGCTGGAAGAACGGGACCAGCCCTACCTGCTGCGGCTGAGGCAGACCCAGAACGTGCAGCGCCTGGTGGCGCAGCAGTTCAGCCGCCAGGACTGGAGCCGGCCCGACAACCAGGGCTGCCAGATGGTCGAGGCCAGCCTGCAGCTACATGGCTGGAGCAGGAAGCGCCGGGTCGTCATCGTGCGCCAGCGCATCCGAGGTGGCATCGCGCGCGAGCGCCGCGTGGACGGCAAACAGCTCAAGCTGGACCTGGCGGGCCCGAGCGTGCACGAGGGCGAGCGGCTGTGGGAGTACGCGGTGTTCGTCACGGACCTGGACTACCCGCTGGAGGCGATCGGCCAGCTCTACCGCGACCGGGCCGATGCGGAGAACGCCTTCGACGAGCTGAAGAACCAGTGGGGCCTGGGGGGCTTCACCACGCAGGACATCAACCGCTGCCAGACCGTGGCGCGCAGTTGTGCGCTGGTCTACAACTGGTGGAGTTGGTACTGCCGTGCCGCGCACCCCGGCGGGCGGCTTGAAGCCATCACCAGCCGCCCGCTGCTGCTGGCCGCGGTGGGCAAGGCCGCCAGCCACGCCAACCAGACCACGCTGTACCTGACGCCGCTGCACGGTCGCAGCGACATCCTCCAGCGCCTGATCGCCAACATCGGCGCGGCCTTGCAGCACGTCAGGGCTGCTGCGGAGCAGTTCAAGACGATGGACCCCTGGGGCTGCATGCTGCGCTACATCAGCGACCGCATCGCACCCGTCATCGGCCCGCCGAAGCCCCCGCCAGCGCTTCAGGCGACGGGGTAACTGCCGGATTTAGGTTGACAGGCGTCGCAGCGCTTGGTGGGCGTTGTCAGTTGACGCCGCTCGCATCCAGTTGTGCATTCTGATCGTGGTTGGATCAGCGAACCGGCCGCAGCTCGTACCGCACCGGTGCTGACAAGTCGAGCAGGCTCGCATCGTCGGTGCGCAGCCAGACCACCGACTGCCGCTCGCGGCGAGGGCGCTCGCGCCGCGCCTGCTCCTGTGCAGTGGATCGCTTGAAGCGACGTCCCTCGACGTTCGGCTTCGCCCGCGAAAAATCGTCGAACCGCCGGCGCTGCGACTCATCGGCATCTGCTTGAAATGCCGTCACACCGTGGGCGCCGACAACGAGCACGATACGCAAGGGAATTTCCGAATGCGCCCAGCACGCGTCTCACGGTAGCGATCCGCAGGATCGAGCGCCCCCTGCAGCGGCGCACACCCCTGGAACTCGAAGTCCAGCAGCAGGGTCTCGGCGCCAAGGCCCTTCGCGCCTTGAAGGCCCAGACGGAACCCGTTGCCAAGATCGTGCAGAATCCTCCAGCTCCGGTAGCCCCAGGGTAATCACTGGGAGGATCGTTTTGCGCTCTTCCACGAAGCCCAGAGCACAACACGGCCGGGGTTCATCGACGACGGCCTGCACCTGGGTGGCCAAACACCCCTCGATGACGCGCAGCGACTCTCGAAACGTCAATTGCGCGAACGCCATCGTGTAGAACTGATCCAGGCACGAGAAGCTCGTGCCCTTGTGCTCGCCGTCGTAGCGCGCCACACAGCGCCGGAATGTGGACAGCGGCAGGTGCCCCATCACCTGCGCGACGATCGGGTAGGCTGGGCGCTCGGCAACACTGGACGTGGTGGGAGCAACGAGGCATGGCAAGCATTGAACGCACCGCATACCCTCGATTCCCGAGGGCGCTGACGCTCAAGGACTTGCAGACCTCCTTCACGCCACGCCCCGACGAAGCCGACTGGGCGCTGCGCTATGCACGTCGGCCGCAAGGTCGGCTGGCGCTCCTGGTGCTGCTCAAGTGCTTCCAGTACCTGCGCCACTTCCCGACGGTGGAAGCCATCCCGCCCGAGGTGGTCGAACAGGTGTCGGCCACGCTCGGCGTGACGCCTGAACAGACGATCCAGTACGCAGGCTCGCGGACAGCCCTGTACCGCCACCACACCGCGATCCGTGAGCTGCTGGGCGTGCAGCCCTACACCGATGCCCAAACGCGCAAGCTGGCAATCCGGATTGCGCAGGAGGCTGCGGCCGTCGTCGAGACCCGCGTCGACATCATCAACATGGTCATCGAGGAGCTGGTACGGCAGGGCTACGAGCTGCCGGTGTTCCGTACCTTGGATGACATCGCCGAACAAGCCCATGCGTTTGCCCAGGCTGAGCTGCATGTGCGCATTGCCCAACGCCTGACGGCCCAACAGCGGAAGTGGCTCGACCAGCTCATCGAAGCCGAACTGCCGGCGCGGCGCACGCTCTACAATCAGCTCAAGCGCACGGCCAAGAAGGCGTCGCGCAAGCACCTTGGGCTGTTGCTCGACCAACTGCGGTGGCTGGAGTCGCTTCCCGACAGCAGCGCGCTGCTGGCCGACGTGCCCGCCACCAAGCTCAAGCACATGGCGGAGATGGCCGCGGTGCTGGACGCTGGCGACATGAAGGATCTGCGACCGGCCAAACGGCACGCGCTGATTCTGGCCCTGATCCGCCAGATGAGCATCCGCGCCCGCGACGACCTGGCCGAAATGTTCATTCGGCGCCTCGGCGCCATCCACAGGAACGCACGCGATGAGCTGCAGGTCATTCAGGCCCGCCAGCGAGAAACCAGCGAAGAACTGGTGGCGACGCTCGAACAGGTGCTGGTAATTCTGGCCGAGAACCTCGACGACGCGGCCACTGGCCAGCGCGTGCGCGAGCTGCTGGCACCGCACGGCAGCCTGGACAAGCTGCGCGCCGATTGCGAGGCGATCCGGGTGTGGAGCGGGGGCAACCACCTGCCGCTGACTTGGAAGCCGTTCAGCAGCTGGCGGGCAGCGATGTTCCGCATGGCCGAGGTGCTGGACTTCGAGGCCGCGACGCAGGATCGCAGCCTGCTCAAGGCGCTGCAAGTGGTGATTGACAACGAGAATCGGAAGGCCGAGTGGATCACCGACGAGGTGGACATGTCCTTCGCCTCGGAGCGCTGGCGCAAGCTGGTACGTCGTTCTCATGCCTTGGGCAACCCCACCAACCGGCGCTACCTGGAGGTCTGCGTCTTCAGCCATCTGAGCAACGACCTGCGCAGCGGCGACGTGTGCATCGCCGGCTCGGAGTCCTTCGCCGACCACCGCAAGCAGCTGCTGTCGTGGGAGGAATGCCAGGCCCGCCTGTCGGACTACTGCGACCGCATGGGCCTGCCGGCCGATGCGGCTGGCTTCGTCGACGGCCTCAAGAAACTTCTGACCGACACCGCAGGCGAGGTCGACCGTGAGTTCCCGCAGCACGCCGGCGACGTGGTGATCGGCAGCAGCGGGGAGCCGACGCTGCGCCGCGCGACCGCACGCGAGACTCCCGCCAGCGCGATTGCGCTGCAGGCAGCGATCGAAAACCGCACCGCAGCGCGCAACCTGCTCGACATCCTGGCCAACATCGAGCATTGGACAGGGTTCACACGCAACTTCGGGCCGCAGTCGGGCGATGACCCGAAGCTGCGCAACGCGCGCGAGCGCTACCTGCTCACCGTCTTCGCCATGGGCTGCAACCTCGGGCCGACACAGGCGGCACGGCACCTGTCCAACGGGGTGACGCCGCACCAGCTGTCCTATGCCAACCAGCGCCACATGGGGTTGGAGCAACTGGACAACGCCTGCCGCGACCTGACCGAGCTGTACCTGCGTCTGGAACTGCCCAAGCTGTGGGGCGACGGCAAGAAGGTGGCTGCCGACGGCACGCAGTACGACTTCTACGAGCAGAACCTGCTGGTGGGCATGCATTTCCGGTACCGGAAGGTGGGCGCGGTCGCCTACCGGCACGTGGCCGACAACTACATCGCGGTGTTCCGGCATTTCATGCCGCCGGGTGTGCTGGAAGCGGTCTATGTGATCGAAGGCCTGACCAAGGCCGGCCTTTCGGTGCAGGCGGACACGGTCTATTCCGACACCCATGGGCAATCAGAGACGGTGTTCGCGTTCACGCACCTGCTGGGCATCCAGCTGATGCCGCGCATCCGCAACTGGAAGGACTTGCACTTCTACCGGCCGGAGAAGGGCACCAAGTACCGCCACATCGACCGGCTCTTTACCGAGGTGGTGGACTGGAAGCTGATCCGCGACCACTGGCAGGATCTGATGCAGGTGGCCATCTCGATCCAGGCCGGGCGCATCGCCTCGCCGATGCTGTTGCGCAAGCTCAGCCATGAAGGGCGGCACAACCGCTTGTTCGCCGCGGCGCGCGAACTGGGACGGGTGCTGCGCACGGTCTACCGGCTGCGCTGGATCTCCAGCAAGGAGATGCGCCAGGAGGTCAGCGCCACGACCAACAAGATCGAGTCGTACCACGCCTTCACCAAGTGGCTGGATTTCGGTGGAGATGTCATCACCGAGAACGACCCGAACGAGCAGCAGAAGCGCGTGCGCTACATCGACCTGGTGGCCGCGGCCGTGATCCTGCAGAACACGGTGGACATGATGCGGGTGTTGCAAGAGCTTTACGCGGCCGGCGAACCGATTTCGGTGGCCGACGTGGAGTACCTAAGCCCGTACATGACCTATGGGGTGAAGCGCTTCGGCAACTACCACCTCGACCTGAAGCGCCCACCGGAACCGTGGGTCAAGGAATCGCAGTTCCGCGACGCCGCCAAGCGGGCGCGGGCTGCGGCGGCCGAGGCGCAGGGCACGGGAACATCAACGGGAGCGACATGAGCGATTCAGAAGACACCATCGTCACGCCTTACGGGCGCTTGGATCGGGCCGCGTTGCTGGCGCTGGAGAACACCTATGACACGCGCGTGCTGCTGAGCGCGGTCGATCAGCTGGACAAGGTCCTCGGTGTCGCGCGTGGCCAGAATGGGCTGCGCGACATGTTGCTGAGATTGCACCGCATGGCGCAGATCGTGATCAACGGCGCCGGCCTCGCCGGGGACACGGGCGGGGAGACGCTGCCAGAGCTGGCGTTCGACACCACCGCGGAGCTTCGGGAGCTGATCGCCACGCTGCAGCGGTGGGTCAAGCAGATCGAGCCGCTGGAGGGCCTGCAGCCACGGGGCTGACAGGCGCCGTCAGGCCTGTGTGTGATTTCTGGCTTTATCCCGGCTTACCCCCAACTCGAAGCGCGTCTACTTCTCGTCGCGCGAGCTGTCGGACGCGGGCCAATCCGCCAGGAGCTTCTCGAACACCTCGCGGCTGACGGGCATCAGCTCGTAGGGCGAGCGCAGGACAACGCCGGTGACCGCCGAACGGTAGCCCATCGACGGTGTGCTGAAGACCGGTAAGCCGTCACGCTCGAAGAACAGTGCATCTTCAGGAATCGGCAGGGCTGGCTTCATCGATCGTGCTCCACGTCCTCGAGCGTTCGCTGCGTCCAGGCGTTGCAAGGTGTTGGCCACGGCAGCAAGGTGGCACCCCCTCCTGCGGCTCGCGCGCCATCTTGCCTGACCCTCACGTGGTTCGGCGACTCTGCACCCTCGTGGTCGACTGCCCAAGCGTCGAATCCAACCGGTCTCGTTCTCCATCACGCGATTCGCTTCACAGCCTGTGCCCGGGTTGGTGCTGTCTGCGACCACCGGTTGTTGTCACCAGAACTTGCGGCATAATCCAACTTAACGAACTTGACATCCTTCTTGTTCGTCGGCCTCGCGCATGTCGGGGCACTGGAGGACCTGAAATGATCGTTTGGGAACTTGTGGTGGGACCGGGTGAGCGCGACCGCTCGCCCGACTCCTGCGCTCTGTCGGCCTACCGGGACTACGTCGTCGCACGTCACCTGCTCGAGTCCGACTTCCTCCCGCGTCGGTTCGTCTCGACGCGCCTGTCGGCTGCCATGGTGGGTGCCTTCCAGGTTGTTCGCCGCCGGTCAGCATTTCGCGCCGAGACCCTCTATTCCCAGTGGCGTCAGTTCGTCGTGCTTGCCTCCGCCTTGCCCGCTCGCCGGCGCAGGAAGCTGAGGTCCAGTCGATCGTCTGCCGCTCCTCTCCCGACCGCGCGTCGCGCTAGGGCCTTCTTCGTCGCCCACAAGGTCGACGGCCGCAACGCGCCGTAAGGCGCTCTTCCTCGGGCCGTCGTCACGGCCTCCAGACCAAAGGCTGGAAATGAAAGACACCGCTCTCCACTCGTCTTCAACCACTCCTCGCAACTCTGCACGTACTCGCCGAAGCGCCCTCAAGCCGGATGCCTATGTTCCAGCTTCCACCGTCCGCGATCTGCTGGCCCACAGCCTCGACGCTCGACAGCAGCGCCTGGGCGCAGCCGACATGATCTCGACCGACGACGCCGCCCAATTGGTGCACACGACCCGCGTCACCATCAATGCCTGGATTGCCAAGGGGCGTGCGATT
>ENA-UOWO01002035-UOWO01002035.1-activated-sludge-metagenome-genome-assembly--contig:-NODE-2035-length-25712-cov-10.240870_pt1 | contig 25712 bp, 17 predicted proteins | sample MGYA00238148_ERZ761564 | MGnify/ENA primary metagenome ERZ761564 (study PRJEB28885, sample SAMN05720194) | activated sludge metagenome | isolation source: Anaerobic digester | place: USA... | reverse complement strand
AAGACACCTACCGCGTGCTGACCGCGGTCGACGCGGCGCTGATGGTGATCGACGCGGCCAACGGTGTCGAGCCGCAGACGCGGCGGCTGCTGCAGGTCTGCCGCGCGCGCAACACGCCGATCCTGACCTTCGTCAACAAGATGGACCGCGAGGTCAAGGATCCGCTGGCCCTGATGGACGAGATCGAGCGCGAGCTCGGCATGGAGGTCGTGCCGTTCACCTGGCCAGTCGGCATGGGCAAGCAGTTCCACGGCGTGATGGACCTGCGGGAGAAGCAGATGCGCGTGTTCAGTCCCGGCGAGGATCGCGATCACCGCAACGACGAGATCCTGGCCGGACTCGACAACCCGGCCTATGCGCAGCGCTTCGGCATGCAGTTCGAACAGGCGCAGGGCGAGATCGAGCTGCTGACCGATGCCGCACCGCCGTTCGACCGGGCTGAGTTCCTCGCCGGTCGGCAGACGCCGATGTTCTTCGGCTCGGCGGTCAACAACTTCGGCGTGCGCGAGGTGCTCGACGCACTCGTCGACCTGGCGCCGTCGCCCGGCCCGCGCGCCGCGATCCAGCGCGTGGTCGAGCCCGGCGAACCGAAGTTCACCGGTGTCGTCTTCAAGATCCAGGCGAACATGGACCCGGCGCACCGCGACCGCATCGCGTTCCTGCGTGTGGCTTCGGGCCACTTCGAGCGCGGCATGCGGCTGAAGGTGGTGCGCTCGGGCAAGGAATTGCGGCCAAACACCGTGGTGAGCTTCCTCAGCCAGCGTCGCGAGCTGCTCGACGAGGCCTTTGCCGGCGACATCATCGGCATCCCGAACCACGGCGTGCTGCAGCTCGGCGACACCCTCACCGAGGGCGAGGCGCTGCAGTTCACCGGGCTGCCGTTCTTCGCGCCGGAGATGTTCCGCTCGGTCGAGGTGGCCGACCCGCTGAAGACCAAGCAGCTCAAGGCCGGGTTGACGCAGCTTGGCGAGGAGGGCGCGATCCAGGTGTTCCGGCCGGTGGGCGGAACGGTGCTGCTGCTCGGCGCGGTCGGACAGCTGCAGTTCGAGGTCGTGGCGCACCGGCTCGAGCACGAGTACGGCGTCAAGGCGCGCATCATGCCGAGCCGCTTCCAGGTGGCCCGCTGGGTCACCTGCGAAACGGGCGAGGGCGCAGCTGCCGACGAGCGCGAGCTCAAGCGCTTCATCGACGGCAACTCGCACCGCGTCGCCTACGACGCGGTCGATGCACCGACGGTGCTGGTCGAATACGCGCCCGAGCTGCGTGCGATCGAGGCCAACTGGCCGAAGATCAGGTTCCATGCCTTGCGCGAGCACGCGGGACTGGTGTTCCAGAAGCAGCTCGACGGTTGACCTGACACAAGGACTCGGACACACCGACTGGCTAGACTGCGCCTCCCTGAGGCCGGAGGTGCCATGAGCCTGACCATCGACTACTACCTGTCACCGCAGTCGCCGTGGACCTACCTGGGCCACGAGCGCTTCTGCGAGATCGCCCGGGCCGCGAAAGCCAACGTGCGCGTGCTGCCCGTGGATCTCGGCGGCAAGGTGTTTCCGGTGACGGGCGGGGTGCCGCTGTCGAAACGCGCACCGCAGCGTCAGGCCTACCGGCTGCTCGAGTTGAAGCGTTTCAGCGAGGCGCTCGGGCAACCGATCAATCTCCAGCCCAGGTACTTTCCGGTGTCCGGCGACGACGCGGCGCGGCTGATCGTCGCGGTCGACATGCACGACGGGACCGAGGCTGCACTGGCACTGACCGGAGCCGTGTTGCGCGGCGTGTGGGTCGACGACGTGAACACCGCCGATGCCAACGTGCTGGCCGCGATGCTCGCGACGCTCGGCCTGCCGTCCCGGCGGCTGGACGATGCGTACTCGCAGGCCGCGCATGCCCGCTATGAAGCCGATTCGGCGCTGGCGATCGAAGCCGGCGTGTTCGGTGCGCCCAGCTACGTGATCGACGGCGAGATCTTCTGGGGCCAGGATCGGCTGGATTTCGTGCAGCGCCGCCTCGCGCGGGGCTAAGCAGCCAGCGCAGCGCGGCCGGCCCGGCATTCCAACGCGCGCAAAAAAAAGCCGGCGGGTTGCGCCGGCTTCTTCATCGAGGGGCGCTTGCGCGCCGCGATCAGCTCAGGTGAGCGCTGACCAGCTTGGTCATCTCGAACATCGAGACCTGGGCCTTCTTGAAGATTTCCTTCAGCTTGGCGTCGGCGTTGATGTTGGTCTTCTTGGTCGCGTCCTGAAGCTTGTTCGCCTTGATGTACTCCCAGAGCTTCTTCGTCACTTCGGTGCGTGGCATCGGCGTCGAGCCGATGATCGCTGCCAGTTGCGGACTCGGCGTGACCGCCTTCATGAACGCGGCGTTCGGCGAGCGCTTCTTGGCGGGCGCTGCGGTCTTGGTGGCCGCCGACTTGGCCGTCACCGTCTTCGCGGCGGCTTTCTTTGCAGGAGCCGCCTTCTTCGCCGGAGCCGCTTTGGCCGGAGCCTTCTTCGCAGTTGCCATTTCAATTCTCTCCATCAAATAAGTGGTTGATGTGCCGGGCTGGTGGAGAACCGCATGAGCCCTCGTCATCACAGCTTTCGTGCGCTGCCGATCGTACTGCGTGCCCCGGGCATTGAGAAGCGCGTTTCACAGGAGAAACACGCATTCTTGCGGCCTGGCGAGCGGTTTGTCGTGTCTGCGTCACGGAGTGGAACGCGTTCGGGCGTGCCATCGACGGGATTCGCGACCTCCGCACTGCGGTTCGTCGAGGTCGCGAACACACCACCGACAGCATCGCCGGGCCCTTCGCCGGCGGCCTCGAGCACGCGGCAAGTTCATCGCGTGCGGCCTGGCGCGGGGTTATTCTTCTCGCATGAAGATCATCGTTCGCTGGCTCCTTCTCGCCGCCGCCTTGCTGCTGGTGGCCTATCTGTATCCCGGCGTCTCCGTTCAGAGCTTCGGTTCGGCCATGCTCGCGGCCTTCGTGCTCGGCCTGCTCAACACGCTGCTGCGGCCCGTGCTGGTGCTGCTGACCTTGCCGGTCACGCTCGTCACGCTGGGGCTGTTCCTGTTCGTGATCAACGCGCTGATGTTCTATTTCGCCGCGAACCTGCTCTCGGGCTTCAACGTCACCGGCTTCGCGGCTGCACTGATCGGCTCGCTGATCTACAGCCTGTGCGGGATGGTGATCGACGTCGCGATGGAGCGGATCTTTTCCCCGAAGTCCTGACCTCGCTCAACGCGCGGCCGATGCCGACTTGACGGCGGCGCCGCGCACCTCGAAGCGCACGGCCTGCAGCGTTTGACCCTCGCGCCCGCGCAGCGTCAACTGGTGGCGGCCGGGCCAGGGTGTCCAGTGCAGCCGCTGCCCCCGCCCCACCACCTGGCCGTCCAGCACCCAGGTGCCCGCTTCGCCCTCGAAAGTGATCCGTTGGGCACGCGGCGGCATGTCGGGATCGATCGCGTACAGGCTGCCCTCACGCGGTGAGCGGATGCCAAAGGCGCTCGCCGCCCTCGTCATCCCGATTGCGCCCTGCATGTCCGGCCTCGGTCGGGTCACCTCGGTCCCGGCCATGAACAACTCGTCGCGCGCCGGTTCACGCACACCCTCGAAGCGTGTGCGAGCGATGACGACACCTGCGGGCACCGCTCTCTGCTTCGCCGGCACGCCTTCGTGCAGATGCTGCATCACGGCGCGCCAGACAGGCGCAGCACCGCTGACGCCGCTCACGTCGTGCATCGGCGCACCGCTCGCGTTGCCAACCCACACACCGACCGTGTAGCGATCGGAGTAGCCGATGCACCAGTTGTCGCGCAGGTCCTTGCTGGTGCCGGTCTTCACCGCAACAGGACCGCGCAACGCGAGCGCGCTGTCGAGCCCGAAGGTCAGGGCGCGCGCGTTGTTGTCGGACAGGATGTCGGTGACGAGGTGCGTGGCCGCCGCGTTCGCCACGCGCTTCGATGCGACGCGCGGCGCAACGGATGCGTCCGGTGACGTGGTCGACGACCGCCGCAGCATCACCGGAGACAGCATGCCGCCGTTGGCCAGCGCGCGATACGCATTCGTGAGTGCCAGCAAGGTCACGTCGGCACTGCCGAGCGCCAGCGAGTCCCCGTAGTAGCCGCCGCTTTCCGGCAGCTCGAATCCGAAGGCGTTGAGCCGTGCCCACAGTGCATCGGCACCCAGCATCGCGCCCACGCGCACCGCCGGAACATTGAGGCTGGCCGCGAGCGCGGTGCGCGCGCTGACCCAGCCCTTGAAAGCGCGGTCGTAGTTCTGCGGCAGGTACAGGCCGGTGGCCGTGGCGAGCTGCGTGGGCGAGTCGTCGAGCAGGCTCGCCGGCGTGATCAGTCGCCGCTCGAACGCGAGGCCGTAGACGAAGGGCTTCAGCGTCGATCCCGGCTGGCGCCGCGCCAGCACGCCGTCGACCTGGGCTGCGTCGGACAGCTCGCCGCTGGAGCCGACCCAGGCCAGCACCTCGCCGCTGGCGTTGTCGAGCACCAGCACCGCGCCGTCCTCGACCTGTCGACCCGCCAGCTCCACGAGCTGCTGGCGCAGCGCCGCGTTCGCCACCCGCTGGGTGGACGCGTCGAGCGTGGTTCGCAGCGTCGCCGGCGGCTTCCTGACGGACGCCAGCGCGTACCGCGCAGCATGCGGCGCCAGCTGCTCTCCGAGGACCGGCCCGCCGCGTCGCACCAGCGCGAGCTCGACGAGCGCGGACAGTCCTGCACAGCTCATGCCCTGAGCCTGCAGCACGCCACAGCTGCGCTGCGTCACGACCGCTGCGCTCGCGTTCGGGCCGCGCACCAGCGCTGCCGCCACGGCGGCCTCGTGCGTGTCGAGCCCGCTGGCGCGCTTGCCGAACAGCGTCTGCGACAGCGCGTTGATGCCCACCAGCTCGCCGCGCCAGGCCACGCTGTTCAGGTAGGCCTCGAGGATCTGCGCCTTGCTCCAGCGCGCTTCGAGCTCTCGCGCGCGCACGATCTGGCCGAGCTTCTGCGTCATGCTGCGTCCACCGACCGGCCGCTCCAGCCGCGCGTCGAGCAGGCCAGCCAGTTGCATGGTCAGCGTCGATGCGCCGCGCGTTCGGGTGTTCCACGCGTTGGCCCAGGCACTGCTCGCCAAGGCGGCCCAATCGACACCGCTGTGTTCGTGGAAATGGCGGTCTTCGCTGAACACGATGGCCTGCAACAGGGCCGGCGACATCTCGCTCAGCGGCAGCCACGGCAGGCGCCGCACCGAGCTGTCGGTGCGCAGGGTCTGGATCGGCACGCCCTGGCGGTCGAGCAGCGTGGTGTCGGATGGCGAGTGCCGCGCGCGCACGTCCTCGAAGCGCGGGACGACGGCGACGGCTTCGAGGGCCAGCAGCAGCGCAGCCGCCCAGACGATGCGCTTCACGGTGCCACGTCGATGGCGCCGTTCGGCAGCTCGCCGAAGGTCTCGGGCGCGTACATCGCCTCGATGCGTGTCGGCGGCAGCGCAAAGCGGCCGGCAGCGTTCAGGCGCAAGGTGTACTCGACGACATGCCGACCACGCGGCAACTGGCCGTAGTAGCGCCGAAAGGCCTCGAAGCTGCGCTCGTCATAGGCCGTCCAGGCGCTGCCGGCGTCGGTGTCCGACTCGCCCGATCGGCTCTGCGCCGCGATCGCGCTGTCGCGACCGAGCCCCGAGCCCAGCAGCGTCGCGCCGCCTGGCACCGGATCGCTGACGACGACCCAGCTCATGTCGGTCTGCGCATCGATTTCCAGTCGCACGCGCAGCACATCGCCGCGCGACCAGCGCGAAGGGTCCTTGCGAGATACCGCCGTGATGTGCCGCGTGAGGCCGTAGCCGGCGCGCACTGGACCTTTCGGCGCGATTGCCGCGAGGCCCTGCAACGTCAGCCACGGCGTGCCGCTGCCCTGCTGACGGACCGACAGCGTGGCCGGTTCGGCAGGCCATGTAAGCATCACCGAGCCACCCGCAGGCTGCTTCGCCCAGTCGACGATGCCCGATGCCAGCGCTGGCGGCGCAGCAGCAGCCGACGCGCCCGAAGGCCTGGAATCGACGCGCACCGCGCTCGATCCCGTCGGCGCCTGCGACTCGAACTTCGCCGAGAACTTGTCGAGCGCGATCGCACCCCACAGGTTGGCGGTGGTGGTCGACCACGCACCGTCTCGCTGACGGCCCAGCGCGCCGACCACCAGACGCGGCAGGTCGTCGCGCCAGGCCGGCTCGTCGAGCACCGCCAGGATCAGCCGCGCCGCGTTCGCATCGGCGCTGTCCATCAGCCACCACCAGTGGTCGCCGACCTCGTCGCTGAACTTCAGCGTCGTGCCCCCCAGCGCAAGGCGGCTGCGCAGGATCTGCTGCGCCTGCTCGATGCGCCTGGCGTGATCGGGCACGGCGATGTCCTGCGCACGCAGGCGCCGCAGCAGATTGAGCCAGTCGATCACCGCCGCGGTCGGCCACAACATGGGCGTCGCGTTGATCGAGCCCAGCATGCGTGCCTGCACGCGGCCGTGGCGCGCGAGCGCATCCAGCGCCGCGAGCTTGCGCACCGCGAGGTTCAGGCCCTGCGCCGACGCAGGCGCCCACAGCCGGCGCTCGATGCGGCCTTCGACAAAGGCCGAGAGGCCCTCCAGCATCGCATTGCGTGCCGCATCGGGCAGCGCGAAGCCGGCCTCGTGCGACGTCGCGATCAGCTGCGCGGTCAGCCGGTCGTTGCCGGCCGACGCATCGCCCGCACGCGGAGGGAAGTAGCCGGCGAGTCCGTCGGCGTCGAGGTAGGTCGGCAGCGTCTCGACCAGAGTGCCCCAGAGAGCCGCATCACCGAGCCCCAGCGCCTTGGCGGCCTTCTGTTCGAGGCAGGAGTAGGGGTAGGTCTCGAAGTAGCGCCGCAGCCCGGGCAGCGCGCTGCCGAGCCGGGGCTGCAGCGAGACTCGCAGGCCACCGCGCTTGACGCCGCTCTCGGGCAGCGCATCCGCCGGTGCCGCGAGCGGCAGCGAGTACGGGCCGTCGAGCCGCGCGATCGTGGCCTGCATCACCCGCACCGGCACGGCTTCGGCGACGAGCTGCGTGAGCCTGATGCGGTCCTTCGCCGGCGCAGCGCCCGCGGCGGCAACGGTCTCCACCGCAGCATCCCAGACGATGCTGAACGCATCGATCGGCACCTCGACCGGCCAGGCGAGTTCCTTCGCCGACCCGGCCGGCAACACCACGTCCTGCGGTGCGAACGCCAGCGGCGTCCGCACGATCTCGGCCGTGCCGCGGTTCGCCGTGCCGGCCAGCGTCGCGCGAACCTTCATTTCGTGCGCGGTCGTGTTGCGCAACGTCAGCAACGCGCCAAACCGATCCCCGCCGCGCACCAGCGGTGGCAGCCCGGCCAGCAACTGCAGATCCTGCGTCACGCGCACCGTGGTGCTGCCGGTGCCGAAGGTCGGCGTGGCGGCGTCGAGCGGCCCGTCGGCGATGGCGACCAGACGGAAGCGCGTCAGCGAGTCGTTCAGCGGCACCTCGACCGTGGCCTCGCCCCGGGCATCGAGCACGACCACCGCCTTCCACAGCAGCAGCGTGTCGAACAGTTCTCGCGTACCGCCTCGACCGCCGCCACCGCCGGCCGCCACCGCCTTGCGACCGTAGTGGCGCCTGCCGATGATCTCGCCCTGCGCGGTGCTGGTCTCGACGCCCCAGGCGCGGCTGCGGATCATGCCGTTCAGCAGGTCCCACGACTCGTTCGGGCGCAGCTCGAGCAGGCTCTCGTCGACCGCCGCGAACGCGACCTCGGTACCGGCCGGAGCGGGCCTCTCGCCATTGGCCGACTGCGTCACCTTGATGCGCGCCTGGACCTTCTGTCGCACCGCGTACTGCGCACGGTCGGTCGTCACGCTGACCCTCAGTTCATGGGCTGCGATGCCGACCTGCAGCGCCGCGACGCCGAACTTGAACGACGGCTTGGCCAGGTCGACCATCGCGGTGGGCGCCTGGTACTCGCGTCCGTCGTACCAGAACGATCGCGCCCAGTTCAGCGGCTCCTTCCAGCCCCAGGTGAAGAACGAATACCAGGGCACCTCGCGCAGCCGGCCGCGCAGCGCCAGCACGCCGACATACACATTGGGCCCCCACGACTTCTCGATCTTGATCGACAGCGTCGGGTCGTCGCCGCTCAGCGTGACGACCCGGGTGTCGAGCAGCCCCTCGCGCTCGACGGTGACCAGCGCCGTCGCCTCGCGGTAGGGCATGCGCACCTGCAGACGCGCGGTTTCGCCGGGCTCGTAGCGCGGCTTCTCGGGCAGCAGGTCGATGCGGTCGTCGTTGTCCTGCCCGAACCACAGTTCGCCCTGCTTCGTGATCCACACGCCGGTGGCGGCCTGTGCCGTGCGTCCCGCCGCGTCCTTCGCCTGCGCGATCAGCTCCACCTGCCCGGCCGCCGACAGCGTGGCGTCGCACGCCAGGCCCCCTCGTTCGTCGGTGCTGCCACTGCAGACCACGCCGAGGTCCTTCAGTTCGGTGCGGTTGTCGTAGGCGTAGAAGCCGCCGACGATGCGGGTCCGGTTGCTCAGTGTCTGCGACAGGCGGCCACGCACCTCGACGCGCTGGTTGCGAATCGGCTGGCCGCGCGTGTCGAGCGCCAGCACGTTGAACTGGACACTGCCGCCGCGCTGGCTGGCCCACGCGCGCGTCTTGATGCCGAGCACCACCGCGCTCGGCCACAGGTCGATGCGGCTCGACACCGTCTGGATCTCGCCGTTCGGGTCGGTGTAGGTCAGCTCGCTGTGCAGCTCGCTGGCGCGCGTCAGCGGCGGCAGGTCCTTCAGCAACACCGTGGCCGCGCCTTGCGCATCGGTGGTCAGCGGCAGCTTGTCGGCGACCAACCGATCCGCACCCTGTGCCGAGGCAGTTTCGTCTTCGGAATCGCCATCGGCAGCCGCCACGCGCGGTGGCTCGAAGCTGAACCCGTCGTGGCCGGGAAAGGCCGGCACGCGCGGCTTCAGCAGCGCCGACACCGCAGCAGGTGACTTGGCCATCGCGCCACCCGACAGGAAGGCCATCTGCACGCTCAAGGGCAGCTCGCGCGGTGCGACCGGAACCTGGCTCGGACCACTCAGGCGCGCATCGACGAGCGGCAGCCGAAACTCCTCGACACGGAAACTGCCGCTGCTCCAGCTGCTGCGGTGGCGTTCGTTGACGACATCGCGCTCCAGCATGACCTCGTACAGGCCGAGCTTGGCAGCCGGCGGGATGTTCCAGGTCGACACCGCGTAGCGCGTGCCGTTCCACACCAGAGGCTGCACGATCTGCTGGCCGCTGCCCTGGTGGACGATCTTGATGCGCGTGGGCAGCGACGCGGCATCCCACGGCGCGAGACCCGCCAAGGTTTCAGCACGCAGGAAATGCTTCATCGAAACCGTCTCGCCGGCGCGCAGCAGCGTTCGGTCGAACACGGTGTGGGCGGCGGCATCGCGCTCGGAGGCGTTGCTGGTCGGCAGGTTGAAGCGCCAGGATTCGATGCCCTTCTGCCAGCTGGTGAACACGAACGCGGTGTCGATCACCTGGGGGGTGCGCGCGTCGGCATCGGCCTTGCGGGCGGTCACGAAGTAGCCCGCTTCGTTCGGGCATTCGCCCACCTGCAGGTCGAGCGCGAGCTTGACGATCGCCAGGCCGCGCGCATCGGTTCGACCGGCCCACAGCCGCTTGCCGAAGCAGTCGTTGATCGCCACGTCGGCGCCTTCCACCGGCCGCCCGCGGTCGAGCGAGGTGACCCACACCGCACTGTTCTCGCGGCCCAGCTTCACGTGCACGCCCAGATTGGTGACCAGCACGCCGGTGCGCACGTACATCGGGGCGCGCGGCTCGAGCAGCGACTGGCCGAGGCGCGCCGATTCGATCTCGACCACGTGATAGCCCGGCTCCGCGAGCGGCAGGCCGACCACCTCGAACGGACGCGGGTCGCCGCCCTTCAGCTGGGGCAGATCGAGTCGCTTCGCGCTGGTGTCGGCTTTCAGCAGCGACAGCGTGCGCGTCTGCACACGGCGCTCGACCTGCTGCCGGGTGGATCGTCCGCGCTCGTCGACGAGCGACTCGGTGGTGAACCACTGCGCCTTCGGCAGGCCGGCCTCCTGGGCACTGAGATCGGACTCGTGGAAGCGGTGCAGCTTGTCGTACCAGGCCAGCATCTCCGCATCGGTCTGCAGGCGCTTGACGCGCACCGCGCCGCCGGGAGCCGAAGAGCGCAGATCGCCCTGCACATGGCGCAGGGTGAGCGGCAGCATCGGCGTCGGTGCCGATACCGCGCCCGGATTCGCCGCATCGCCGAAGCGCTCGATGATCCCGAACGGAGCGGCCGGGAACTTGGCGATGGGCGGCGCGTCGCCCGTGCTCACCTTCATCGGGAACGCGCCGGCGTTCGCGAGCACGCGCCCTGCGGCATCCTTCAGGCTCGACGGCAGCTCGACCGTGTAGGCCGCGTTCTCGGCCACCCGCATCGCGAGCGTGATGGAACTGACCTCGGGGTCCTTGTCGTCCTTGTCGAAGACCGGCGCGATCGGCTTGCCGCCAGCCGGAACCAGCCGCACCTGCTCGGCCAGCTTGCGATCGATCGGCGCAGAAAACCGCAGCACGAGCGGGCGGATCGGCAGGCAGGGTGCGGTGGCGCGTTCACGCTCGCAGCTGAACTCGGCCTTGAAGGCCGGACGCACGCGGTAGCCGAAACGCTGCTCGACGCGTGTCGCCACGCCGGGGTTCACCACCGCCGCGATGCCACGCCCCCACACCAGGCGCATCGGTGTGTCGGTCGGCAGCGGCCGCGGGCAGGTCAGCACGATCAGCCGCGACTGGCGCTCGGCCTCGCGCTTCGCGTCCTTCAGCGCACGCGGACCGGCGGCCGCGACGATGCGCTCGCGCAGTGCACCGGTCACGATCCGCACCGGCAGCCGGTCACCGAGTCCCTCGACCTCGCACCAGGCGTGGGTCGCGACGCTGCGCTCGGTGGCGGCACCGTTGACGTTGATCAGGAAGTGCTGGTCCTCCTCGATCGTCGAGCCGTCATACGGCTCGATCGATTCCACCGCCGGCCCGCCGGTGCTGAAGCTGAAAGAGCTGGTGCCGGTCAACGCAGCATCGGTGCCCGCGACGCGCGGCTTCCAGTCGGCCCGCACCTGCGCACTGCAGCGCACTCCGGGCGGCAGCGGCTCTTCGAAGTTGAAGACCCAGTGGCGATCGCCGGTCCAGAGCCCCGAGCCCCGGGCCAGGGCGCCCGTGCAGGACACCGCCATCGGATCGGGCAGGCGCGGGTCGCCGAAGGCGACGACCGCCTCGGAAAACGTGACTGCCAGCTGCCGCACCTGCGCCACTTCGCCTCGCGGACTGACAGTGACGATCGTCGCGGCTTCGGCCGGGATGCTCGTCAACGACGCCAGCGCCAGCAGCGCAGGCCCCCACCTCCGGATCCAAGCTCGTACCACGTGCACCTCGCCTCGATGGCTTCGTCTACTGGTACCCCAATTGTTCCGTGAGAAGCTGGCGGCGGTGCGCCTCGATCGAACGCAGCCGTGAATCGATGACCGAGGACTCGACGAAATCGACCGCCGTGGTGCTGCTGCGAGCCAGGCGCTGGCCGGCCTTCAGGCGGTCGATGGCCCCGGGCAGGTCGCCCGATGCATAGCGCGACTCGGCTTCGGCACGCACCGATCTCAGTGCCCATCCGAGCTGTGCCGACACCCGGCCCAGCATCGACCAGACCTCGGCATCGTCCGGGTAGCGTGCCACCCAGGTCTGCAGCTGATCCGCGCTCGCGCGCAGCGCCGCGTTCTCCTTCGAGCGTCCTTCGGCCAGCGCGACCTGCGCTGCCAGCACCATCACCGGACGCGAGGTGGTCGCGGCCTCCGCGGCGACCGGCCCGACGCTGCGGGTCAGCGGTGCCAGGATCGCCTGCGCCCGAGCGGGCTCGCCGCGATGCAGGAAAGACTCCACCTTGAGCAGTGCCACCGAACGCTCGCCACGCGCGTCACGCTGCGGCAGCGCGCCGGTGGCCGCCACGTCGGAGATCGACGCCACGGCAGCCGACCCGCCGCGAGCGATGTCCGACGCGCGGGACATCGAGGCATCGGCACGCACCCAGTCGCGCAACAGGCTGGAAGCCAGCGCGCTGGAGTACGCGTCGGCAAAGCGCTCACCCAGCGTCGCGCTGGCCGCGCTGCCTTCGCCATCGAGGGCCTGCCAGCGCCGCAGCGCATCGACCCGCGTGTCCATCAGCACCCGGGCACGGGCCAGCGCCGCCCGGTGTTCGAGCGCCGTCGACGGCGAACTGACCAGCGGTGGCGCAGAGGTGAGGCCCGCCGTCCCGAGCCGGGCCCGGGCCTCGCCGATGCGCTCGGTCGTCAGCGGGTGGCTGCGCAGGTACGGATAGCCGCCGCTGTCGTTGAGGCTCGAGGACTGCTGCAGCCGCTCGAACATCGACGCCATGCCGGAAGGCTCGAAGCCGGCGCTCGCCATCATCTGCGAGCCGATGCGGTCCGCCTCGCGTTCCATCTCGCGAGAGAAGTTCAATTGCCCCTGGATGCCCACGGCCTGTCCGCCGGCGATCATCGCGTTGGCGGCATCGCCACCTCCCGATCGGGTGGCCGCGAGCACGCCGATGATCATGGCCGCGGCGCTGATCAGAGACTGCTTCTTGCTGTTGGCAAAACCGCGCGCGATGTGACGCTGGTTGATGTGCGTCATCTCGTGCGCCAGCACCGAGGCCAGTTCGTCGCGGGTCTGCGTGATCGCCATCAGGCCCAGGTGCACACCCATGTAACCGCCGGGCAGCGCGAACGCATTGACGCTGCGGTCACGCACCAGGAACGGCTGGTACGAAAAACGCTGGTTCAGGTCATCGCCGAGGTCGCCGCGCAGGCGTGCAGCAGCCAGCAGCGGTTGCCAGAGCGACTGCAGGTACTCGAGCAGGATCGGATCGTCGAGGTAATCGGGATCGCGCCGGATGTCGCGCATGATCGCGTCGCCCAGGTGGCGCTCGGTGCCGAGATTGAAGTCCTCGGATGCGGTGTCGCCGAGCGCAGGGAGGTTCACCTGGGCCTGGGCCTGAGGCGACCACGTGCCGCCCAGCAACGACACGCAGAGCAGGCCCACCAGCATCCGGCGTGACGGTGACTGCGACAGACGTGGACGGTCGGCTGCCGGGCGAGCGGTCGCAGGAGCAGCGCGGAGATGAGCAGGTGTCTGAGTCAAGGGGACTTTCGCAACTGGTGCAGCGTTGAGACCTCGGGCGCGGCAACGAGTTCAGATTGATCGCTTGCCGCTGGGCGGTCTTCCGCGTTGCAGCGCGCGTGCTCACTATGATGCCAGCCTGACTTTGCTGCTTTGTTTCGCACCATGACCGCACCTGCCGAACCCGCGCCACCCATGCCCGAGGAAGCGTCACCACTGACGCATTTCGATGCGACGGGTCAGGCGCACATGGTCGACGTGGCCGGCAAGGCCGAAACGCACCGGATCGCGCGCGCGGGTGGCGAGATCCGCATGCTGCCGACCACGCTCGCGCTGATCGAAGGCGGCCAGGCGAAGAAGGGCGACGTGCTCGGCGTGGCGCGCATCGCCGCCATCCTGGGCGCCAAGCGCACGGCCGAGCTGATCCCGCTGTGCCACCCGTTGCCGATCACCCGTGTCGCGGTCGACTTCGAGATCGACAGAGCCACCAGCCGGGTCATCTGCACGGCGCAGGTCGAAACCCTGGGCCGCACCGGAGTCGAGATGGAAGCGCTGACCGCAGTGCAGATCGGCCTGCTCACCATCTACGACATGTGCAAGGCCGCCGACCGCGGCATGGTGATGGGACAGATCCGGGTGCTGGAGAAGCAGGGCGGCAAGAGCGGCACGTGGTCCATTGAAGGCAACGCAGCTGCGGGAGCCGACAGCGGTCAGTAGTCGGCGCGGGACCCGGCGGATTCAAGCGGCAGAAATTCTGTCGCACCGCGACAGGTCAACGGAAGGCACGCTCATCCATCACGGTGGTCGGCGGCGTGCACTGGAATGGCGGCGGCATCGAACCATCGGCGCACGGCGCAAAGAACTCGCGCGATGCCGGGTTGCGGAATTCGCGAAGCCGCGCCGCGATGTGGCGCGCCCGTTCGATGTCGCCACTGTCGGCGAGCGCCTGCGCCCAGGCGGTCATGAGCCGCGTGTCGAGCAGGAAATGCTTGGCGCCCTGCATCGCGAGCAGCACTTCGGCAGGCGCGGCACGGGTGGTGGCGGCGGCATAGTCGGCATGGTGCGAGAACAGCACGCTGCGCCGGCCTGCGGCGATGCGCTCCGCGAGCGGCGGTGCATCGTCGCCGGGCTCGAAGATCGCCACCACCGGGACGTAATCGATCACCGACGCGGCGCCAGCCGCCGTCATCGCCATCGACGCGAGCCAAAGCGACCAGGCGGGAGTACGCGCAGCCGATGCGGGCTTCGGTGAAGGCGCGGTCGGCGACTCCGCGCCGAGACACAGGCCCCACGCGAAGGCGGCCGGCAGCAGGAAGTAGGCGTACCACAGCGGGTACTCGAGCAAGCTGTGCCAGGCCACGAGCAGCACCATCATCCAGGCAGACCGCACCAGCGCCGCAGGCGGGTGATCGCCGCCGGCGACCGACGTGCAGCCGGCCTTCCAGGCTCGCCAGAGCGACCATGCCAGCAGCGCGGTGACCAGCAGGGCCAGCGGCGCGCCCAGCTCCACCACCAGTTGCAGCAGCAGGTTGTGCGTGTGATCGAAGAACGCAACCGGCCGCCCCGGAAATGGCGTCAGCGACCAGGCCAGGTTGAACTCGCCCCAGCCCACGCCGAACCACGGTCGCTTCGCGATCAGCTCCAGCGTGTCGGCCCAGATGCCGAAGCGAGAGCTCGAGATGTCGGCCTCGCTGCGCAGCCGCGCGGCCCCGCCGAAGACATGCCCGCTCGCATCGGCCCAGGCCGTCAGGCCCACCCAGCACAGGGCATAGATCAAGGGCGACGCACACAGCAGCACGCGAGTGCGTCGCGAGAGCTTGCGATCGAGCGCACCCCAGATGGCGAGTGCCAGCACGCCCAGCATTCCCGTGCGAGAGGCACTCAGCACCAGTCCGAAGATGAGAGCCAGCAGCCCGAGATACAGGCCGACCCGCCGGACCGGTCGCGCCGATAAGCAGCCTGTGCCCATCGATTCGGCGAGCCACAGCAAGGCGACCACCGACCACAGCAACACGCTGCTCAGGTGGTTGGGCTGCCGCAGGTTGCCGGAAGCCCGGCCCTCCAGCGCCGAGATGGCGATCCAGTGTCCATCGGCCCCTTGCGGAGCGAACACCTGAACCGCGCCGATGGCCGCACTGAGGATGCCCGCCATCACCAGCGCGATGCAGAAGGCACGAAACGCCACCGCACCCTGGCCCGCAGACATCGCGGCAGCACCAACGCAGGCCACCAGGGCCGCCGCCGCCAGCATGCCGATCGCCGACAGCGTCAGGGACGAGGGCAACCCGGTCATCATCCACGAGCCCGCGCAGGCCGCCATCAAGAGCGCCACGGCAGCCAGCAGCGCCCGCAGCCCGACGCCCCACCGCATCGACGGGGCTGAGGGTCCAGGCACCAGACTCCATGCCAGAACGGCACAAAACAGACCCCAACCCGAAACCGCGGCTGCCTGGTTGAGAAAGGTGGCCGACGGCGGCAGGTTGACCGCCAGCACGGCAGGCGAAACCACCGCCAGGCAGGCAGCGATCGTGAGCCACGGGCTGCCAGGCGGCGAGGCCGGGCCGCGTTTCACCGACGAGGGATTCGGCTCGCGCCGACCCATCGAACTCACGCGGTCAGCAGGCGCATACGCCGCGAACTCGAAGTGGGTCTGCGGTGCCCGTCGGTATATCTGCCATCTCGGTTCCTTTCGAAGACGGCGATCGTAATGCGGCCATCCCGCCCGAAGCCCCGGGCCGCGGCCAGCCCGCAACAGCTCAGAAAAAGCCTTCGACCGGCAGGTGGCCCACGACGCGTGCGCCGGGGGCCGCGATCAGCGAGACCCAGCTGGCCTGGCGCGACATCAGCGGCAGGAAGCGCAGGGACTCGGTCGGCTGGCCTGCCGACCGCGCGATGCGGGCCACGTCGGCGGCCAGCTGCGGATACTGCGACAGCAGCACCGACACCGGCCGGGCCACGCGCCAGGCTTCGTCGGCGCGCGCTGCATAGTCGCGCCACTGCCTGGGTTGCATGGCCAGGTCGATGCCGGCCAGCCCGAGCTCGATAGAGCGCATCTGCTCATCCGGGTCGGTCGGCTTGACGGCAGCGATCAGACGCGGTCCGGTCCATGACAAGGACTGCAATCCGGGGGGTGCCTCCTTGAGCAACACTGGATCAACATCAACCGCCGTGACCACACGAAGGCGATCGACTTCGAATGTCAGAAGTGCCGGCCGCGCCAGTGCCATCGTGTAGAGGCCATAGCCGAAAGCTGCAAGCTGGACAGTCACGATGACGGCCAAGTCGCGTGCCAGCTCGGAGCGCTTCTTGTTCGGATTGGCCACGACTGCGGTCAACGCCGGACCCAGGATGACATCAATGCTGACGATCAACAGGAACAGGCCGGAGCCGCCAGCCATCGTGGCATACGGAGATGGATACCAGACAAGAAACACCAGGGCCGCCGACAGCGCGGCAACCAGACAGCTGGCAAGCAGGTGGAGCCCCGCGGCCTTGATGCGGATGGGTAGAAAGTCAGAAGCCATTTCTCGGGGCCCATGCTGCGAGACCGATAGTGCGTCCCATGCCAGAACGCGATGCCACCGCTCAGGTTGACTGCCTCAGTCTTGTACCGCGTCGTCAAGAGCGCGCAGGCCAATCTGCCCATCAACCACCCGTTGATGCATGTCATTGCGGATTCGGTGATAAAGCACGTCTCCGTGCACGTAGCGAATCTTTTTGAACATCTCAATCGCCTCTGGCAAGCGCCCATTCAGCGCCCAAGCCCAGGAGAGCTTCGCAATCGAACCGGCATAGGGGTATCGCTTCACCACGTTTTCCATGGCCTTCAGGTCCGCGACAGTCATTCCCTCACTCGGCTTGGTGCGCGTGAACTCGAGGAATGCTGTGAGGCCTGACAGAAACGGGGCATCTGGCGTGGGCTGAGCCGCGGTCGTCAGGCCGATCCGAAGGTTCTCGAAGCGCACGCGCCGAGCTTCCTCTTCGATCTTCGGATAGTCACGCCATATGCCCAACACCATCACCGCCGCAGCCGCCGCGGGCAGCCATCGCCAAGCTGCGAACCGCCGGATACCAGAGCCGCAGGCGTGCTCGACATGGCCGATCCACAGACCGATCGGAATCAGGAAGTAGGCGTAGTGATACGGCAGCTCCAGCATGCTGTGAATGCCGAAGAGAGTGACGCTCAGCAGGCCGACAACCGCCTCGATGGAGTCCACCCGCTTCGCACGGTTCAGATACCACGTGACGATCAGCAAGGTGAGCGCAAGTCCCAGCGGATAGCCGCACCAAAGCATCAGTTCCAGGAACAGGTTGTGCGCGTGCTGCCACACCAGGCGCAGAGGTGGATGGTTCTCTGCGACCGCAAGCTGAGCACTGGCGGTCTGCATCCAACCCACACCCGTCCAGGGCGATTGGGAAAGCGCATCGATGAACATCACCCATGCCTGCAAGCGACCCGCGTCAAGGCTGCGCGCACTGAGCGATGCCGTGGTATCGAGCAACAGGGCGGTCTGCAGCACGGGCCACCCGTAGGAAAGCAGCCAGTGAATCACGGTCACGGCAAAAACCGTTCGAAGCTGAATTTGAAACTGCACACCACGCCTGCGCGCAACGAACAGCCCGATCAGGATGGCCGGACCAAACAGCATGGCCGTGCGCGACTGGGTGGTCGCGGCCCCCAGAAGCAACAGTGCAAGCACAGCCGCGCTCACCCCTCGCCCGAGGCGCCGCTGCTCTCGAAGCAGCAGCAATCCGAGCACGCCCAGGCCCAGAAGGGTACCGAGGTTATTGGGCTGGGCGAGGTTGGCACAAGCTCGGCCACCGGTGCACAGCCCAAGACTCCAGAGTCCGAGATCGCCGACCCTCAGCCCCTGAAAGAGCGCAATAACGGCCGAAAGCGAGCCACCAAGCAGAATCGTTCCGGCGAGCAAGGCCGCCGAACCAGTGGGGTCGCGGCGAGCCCAGCCGTGCCCGACCAGGATCGCAATGGCCAGCGCCAATACATAAAGACTACCAACCACAGCGTCTCCGCTGAAGGCGAGCCGACCTGTGACCCAGTGAAGCCAAGGAATGCCGGCGACCGCGACAGTGATCCAGAAGATGGCTGGCACGCTGGCCTGTGATGCCTCACGCTTCACAAGACCCAGCAGTAGAAGGATCAACGCCAGCGCCATGACACTGTCGTTGTAGGCAGAGAGCCAGGGAAGATAGTGGTCTGGAACCAGCCAGGCGATCACCATCGCGGCAGAACCCAGTAGCTCGAACATCGTGCCCTCGAATCGCTTACGGGAATGAAAAGGGGCAGCTTTCGCTGCCCCTTTCTGATCGGCGAGTTAAGACTCGATCAGCGGCAAGAACCTGGAAGGTACTTGGCGGTCATCGTGCCTGGACGGCATTTCCATTGAAACACTGCTTGCCCGATGTTGGTCGCGACAGTCATCTTCGTACCGGTGGAATCCTGTGGCTCCAACTCAACGGTCTGACCGTCAACCTGGGGAATGCCTTGCGCCGTGATCGTGACCATGCCGTCGTCATCTGTCACGACAGATGCAACATATTTTGATTGGCCTGCAGCAGCGGAAGCGTCGGTTTCGCAGCCCCACGAATTGGCGCCGACTGACGCGCCAGAGTCTGACGATTGATAGACCTCGGTGATCGTGGTGCGGCATGCCGAGCCTGCCAACACGACTTCGGAAACCTTAGCGCGAACCGTGTAGTCCTGATAAGCCGGCAGCGCAACCGCGGCCAGGATGCCGATGATCGCGACGACGATCATCAATTCGATGAGGGTGAAACCTTGCTGGATGCGACGTTGCATGGTGAACTCCTTGAGGGATGGGGGGTGAAGACGAAGGAGTAGTTGCAGGCTGCATGCCACCGGTTTTGCCGTGAATACTGCCGGTTTGGCGGCCCTCGGCGACGCAAACGGTCACCCTTCGGGGCAGAAAGCAGGCGACCGGGGCTTCGAGGTGACGCAAATTGTCAGATCAGAGCAGGGCACGCGAGGCGATAAACCGCCTGCGTACTGACTCGCGATCAGCCCAGCGACATGACAGCGCCGATGGCCAGCGCCTGCACGCGATGGCGCATCGCAAGCCGGCCGATCTCGGACATCACCGAGAACATCTCGCCCGGCTTGATGTGGGAGATGCGCACATCGACGCGACCAGCCAGCTGCACCAGCTCGCGGGCGAGCGTGGTCGGGCACAGGTGGCTGCTGAGCTGGGCGAGTTGCTGCTCTTCGTTGCTGAAGGCCGTCTCGATCACCAGGTGCGACACGTTCATCGAGCGGAGGCGATTCCAGAGCGCCGGGTTGGGGCCGGTGTCGCCGGTGTAGACCCACCAGCAAATGCTGCCGTCGCTCTGCGTGCCCTCGACGGCAAAGCCGACGGCCGGAACGGTGTGGGCAGCGCTGAGGACCTCGACACGGCGCAGGCGCGCACCCACGGTCAGCACCTCGCCGACCGAGAACGGCACCAGCTGCAACGCCGGGCGGTCCGGCGTGGGCAGCCGAGTGAAATCGGGCCAGATGACGCCATTGAAAATGTGCTGATGCAGCGCCTGCAGGGTTTCAGGCAAGGCATGAACCTGGATCGGTCCACGACCCTGAGCGGCGCGCACGCGCATCACGCTGTCGGCGAGCAGTGCAATCGACAGCACGTGATCAAGGTGCGAGTGACTGATCAGCACATGATCGATACGCGCCAGTGCATCGAGCGGCAGGTCGCCGACCCCGGTCCCGGCATCGATCAACACATCGTCATCGAGCAGGAAGGAGGTGGTCTTGCACCCAGCCGCAATGGAGCCGGAACAGCCGAGCACGCGCAGGGTCATGGTGTGTGGAAAGTGACGGACAAGGGTGCAGCCAGAAACGCGAAAACGCGTGCCGTGGATGCTGACCCCGGTCGGCCGGGCCCACAAGGTGCGGAAGTCTCGTTTGCCGGGGCCTCAGGCCCCGGCCAATCAACCCGCAGGCGACGCCGTGAAAAGCGTCACGGCCAGCACGCGCGATAGCGGCTGGCTGCCAGGGGGAGTTCAGCGGTTGATGAACTGCATCTGTGTTCCGGCCAGTTCGATCACGTCGCCATCCTTCAACTGCGTGGTCTCGGCCACCAGCGGATTGCCATTGACCGTGGGCCGCGCCGCGCCCTCGACGTGCGCGAACACGTATCCAGTGGGCCGCTTGGTGATCGAGGCCACCTGCACACCCGGCTTTCCGATGGTGGTGACCACCTTGGTCAGCGACACCTCACGCCCTGCGGCGGCGCCGTTGAGCACCTTGATCGAGGCCGAAGCACCGAGCGAGCCGAACGTGGAAGCCGGCTGCAGGCCGGGGGGCACCGGTGCGGCGGCAGCGTGCGATGCCGGCCGCATGATCTGCGTCGCTTCGTAGTCGGTGCCATCGGCCACCAGGAACTTGATCTTGTACTTGCCGATCTCGACGGTGTCGTTGTGCACCAGCAGCTGCTTCTTGATGGCCTTGCCGTTGATGTACGTGCCGTTGGTGCTGTTGAGGTCTTCGATGAAGACGTCCGCGCCCAGCATCTGCAACACCGCGTGCTCACCACTGACGGCCAGGTTGTCGATGACGATGTCGTTGTAGGGACGGCGGCCGAGGGTGGTCTTGTCCTTGGTGATCTGTACTTCCTTGATCACCACGCCATCGAGCGATACCACCAGTTTGCCCATGCTTGACCTCGTCTGTTGTTGTCTCTACTTGGTGGAAACCGTCTGCTCGATCGGTCGAAACGAATACGCGCGGTGCACTCAGCGCTTGAACGGCCACCAGGATCGCCCGGCCCCGGCCCCGCCCTGAACGCGCACCAAAATGACCGCAATATTATCTTTTCCGCCGGCTTCGTTGGCCGCGGAAATCAGCGTGCGCGCACCGGATTCGATGCTTTCGCACGATTGCAGCAGCGCGCCGATCCGCTCGTCGTCAAGCATGTCGGACAGGCCATCCGAGCACAGCAGTATGAGGTCGCCGGGAAGCAGGTCGTGGAGGTGCGCCTCCAGCATGACCGCGTCCTCGACACCCACCGCGCGCGTGACCAGGTTCTTGTTGGACGAGAACGCGGCCTGCTCTTCGGTGATCAGGCCGGCGTCGATCTGCTCCTGCAGCAGCGAATGGTCGTGCGTGATGCGCGTGAACACGCCATCGCGCAGGCGGTAGCCGCGCGAATCACCGACATGCCCGAGCAGCAGCCGACCTTCGCGGAACACGCCGACCACCAGCGTCGTGCCCATGCCGGCGTACTGCGGATTGGAGTTGGCGGCATTGAAGATCGCGCGGTTGGCGTTGTCGACGCAGATGTCCATCGCACGCCGAACATCGGCATCGGTCGCATTGGACGCCGCCTCGGTCAGCCAGCGGCCAAGTTCGGTGAGGATGAACGAGGTGGCCATGTTGCTGGCCACTTCGCCGGCGTTGTAGCCGCCCATGCCGTCGGCCAGCACGACCAGTGCTGAAACGGCATCGACCGCGACGGAGTCTTCGTTGTTGTTGCGCGCGCGTCCGGTGTCGGTGGCGCTGAAAAACTCGAACGGCATAAGTTTCGGACCGGCACGATCAAGGAACTGCGGTGCGTCAGTGCGAACGCCGAGGTCCGCAAGCGACGCGCGCAAGGGCAATCACAAGCTGGAATTGTGCCCCGGATCAGTGCGGGAGATCTTCACCGTCGCAGCGAAAGCATCCGAATCGGGGTGTTCCGGCTGCGCCGCGACCGCGGAAGTCGGCAGCCCAGCCACGATCAGCGCGCTGTCGGGCCACAGGGCCGCCACGTCGTGCAGCGCCGCAGCCATCTGCCGGCCGTCGGCATGGCGGGCTTCGGGTTGCTTGGAAAGCGCACGGGCGACCAGTTGCGCGAGCGCCTCGGGAATCTCGGGTCGCAGCGTGCGCAGATCGGGCGCGGGCTCGTTGGCGATGGCGTACATCAGCTTGGCCATCGACTCGGCACGATGCGGCAGCTGCCCGGTCAGCAACTGGAACAGCATGACACCCAGCGAATAGAGGTCGGCACGCCCGTCGACGCGGCGACCGGACATCTGCTCGGGCGACATGAAAGAAGGCGTGCCGAGCACCATGCCGGTCCGGGTGCGGCTGGAATCGGTGATGCGGGCGATGCCGAAATCGGTGACCTTCACGACGCCGTTCGGCAAGTCCACCATGACGTTGGCCGGTTTCACGTCCCGGTGCACCACCCCCTGGCTGTGCGCGTGCGCCAGCGCGTTGGCCACGCGCTCGCCGATGTGCACGACCAGCGGCATCGGCAGCAACTGGGCCGACTGCGTGTGGCGCTGCAGGTCATGACCGCGCAGGAATTCCATCGCGATGTAGGCCAGTTCCTGGTCCTCTCCCGCATCGAAGATGGTCACGATGTCGGGATGCTGCAGCCTGCCGGCGGTTTCGGCTTCACGAAAGAAGCGCTGACGAGCCTCGACGAGTTCCGCACCTTCGAACTCCGAGGCGAGCGCCATGGTCTTGATCGCGACCTGACGGCCGATCTGCGGGTCGCGCCCCAGGTAGACCGCACCCATGGCGCCGCGCCCCAGCTGGCGCTCGATGCGGTAGCGACCGAGCTTGGCGTGCTCGGGAACGCGCGGCGCGGCCGGAGGCGAGTCCGCCGTCGGCCGCAAGGTCGCCGGCGCGGGTGCCGCAGCCTGAGCGACCGGTGCCGGGAGGTGTGAGGCCGCGATGCGCCCCGCAGCGTGGCCGAGCGACCAGCCCGCGTGACCGGCCAGCAGGGCACCTGCAGAAGCCAGCAGCACCGCGACCCAGGCCGAGGAACCCGACGCCGCCCACAAGCCGTAGACCCCACCCGCGAGCAGGACCAGGCTCAGCGTTCCGGTGACCATCCATGCCACCGTCGACGAGAGACGTGGCAACGCGAAAAACAGGTAGGCCGCGAGCGACAGGGCCAGCAATCCTCCAGCGAGAAACGCTGCGCCTGCACTGGCGAGGACGGACATCAGCCCCTGACTCCGCGCCGCGCCTGCAGTGCCTTGCCGATGGCCAACACCAGCAGCGCACCGGCCGCGCCGGCACCGTACTTGACACCATCGCTCACGATCAGCTTGGGCAGCTGCGGCAGCACCTCGGGGTTGACCACCGCAGGATCGCTGACCGCCATGCTGCCAGCGATCCATCCCAGCAGCATCGCCCCGAACGTGATGATGACGGGATATCGGTCCATCAGCTTGATGACCAGCTGGCTGCCCCAGACGATGATGGGAATGCTGACCAGCAACCCGAAGATGACCAGCGGCATCGTGTGATCGCCACCGGCCGTCTCGGCCGCACCGGCAATGGCGATGACGTTGTCGACGCTCATCACCAGGTCGGCCACGATGACGGTCTTGACGGCACCCCAGAGCCGATCGCTGCCCTCGACCTGGGCGTGTCCGTCCTCATCTTCGGGAAGCAGCAGCTTCACGCCGATCCACACGAGCAGGATCGCGCCGACGAGCTTCAGGAACGGGATCGACAGCAACTGCAGCGCGAAGAAGATCAGGATCACTCGAAGCACGATGGCGCCGGCGGTGCCCCACAGGATGCCCTTGGTGCGCTGGGCCGGTGGCAGCTTTCGGCAGGCCAATGCGATCACCACCGCGTTGTCGCCGCCGAGAAGGATGTCGATCATGATGATCTGGCCGACAGCGATCCAGAACTCGGGGGTCATCAGGGCTTGCATGCGGTCTCTGGGTGGGCTCTTGTGATTTCAGGCGGCAGTGTAGGCGCCGACATCGGCTGACCGTGACGACGGCCCGGCGGAATTCAGCCGCAGTTCGGTCAGGCCGCGGTACAGCGGTTTGCCGGTCCACGCTGCGGCGTTCGGCTCTGCCAGAGCGAGGTCGGGCCAGCGATCGATCACCTGCGAGAAGACCGTCTGCGCCTCCAGCAGGGTCAGCGCGGCTCCGATGCAGGCGTGCGGCCCCTGCCCGAAGGCGAGCGGCGCGCCGGCACTGCGCGAGATGTCCAGCTCGTCGGGACGCTCGTGGCGAGCGGGGTCCCGATTGGCGGCACCGATCAGTGCCACCACCAGATCGCCCCGGCGCAGGGTTTGACCGTGCAGCACCAGATCGGTGACCACCCGGCGGCCGGTGTACTGGACCGGGCTGTCGAAGCGAAGCAATTCGCGCACGGCCCCGGGCATCAGGGCGCGGTCACGGCGCAGATGGTGCCAGGCGTCGGGATGCGCCAGCAGCATGCGCAGGCCGTTGGCCAGCAGGTGGCGCGTGGTTTCGTGTCCGGCGAACAGCAGCATCACGCATTGCGCCATCAGTTCGGCGCTTCCGTGGATCTGACCCGAGCGCTCGGCCTGGAGCAGGCGCTCGATCAAGTCATCGCGCGGTTCATCGCCTCCATCGAGCGCGGCTCGGCGACGAGTCAGAAGCGATTCGAAATAGCGAGCCATCTCCAGCAGTGCGGCCTGAGCGGTCAGCGCCTGCGCCTGGCTCGGGTCCGGAGCGCCGACGAAATCAGCCAGCGCGTCAGACCAGGCAACGAACCCGGACGGCTCGTCGTCGATGCCCATCAGCATTCCGATCACCTGGGCGGGTAACGGTCGCGCGACAGACGCCACGAAATCAAAAAGGCGGGCGGGCGTGACGGCATCGAGACGTTCGGCAACCGCCTGCTCGATGCGCGGCGCGAGCCGCTGCAGATCCGACGGACGGAAGCCGGTCGCGAGCACCTGACGCACCCGCGTGTGGTCGGGCGCATCGAGAAAGACCAGTGCCCGGGCAAACAGCCTTTGGAACCCGCGCAGCTCGGTGCGCGATTCCTCGGTGCGCATGACCCAGCCCCCGGCGCGTTGCGCGGAAAAACGCGCATCACGGAACAACATCTCGACGTCGCTGTGGCGCGACATCAGCCAGGCGCCACCGAAGAATTCGTCGCTCCAGACCAGCGGTGCGCCTTCGCGCAGAACCCGGTAGGTCGGGTAGGGGTCACGCAGGAATTCTGCGTCGAGCACGGGATGCCCGAGCAGTGCCCGGGCAAGAGGCGCACCAGGCGGCGGCGCGTGAATCGCCGAAGCCCGGCGCGTCTCTGGCATCAGAGCAGCTTCTGGAGCAGCTTGGCCATTTCGGACGGATTGCGCGTCACGGTGAAGCCGCAGGCCTCCATGACAGCCAGCTTCGCATCGGCCGTGTCGGCACCGCCCGAGATCAAGGCGCCAGCGTGGCCCATGCGCTTGCCGGCCGGTGCGGTGACACCGGCGATGAATCCGACGATCGGCTTCTTCATGTTGGCCTTGCACCAGACGGCGGCCTCGGCTTCATCGGGGCCGCCGATCTCGCCGATCATGATGACCGCATCGGTATCGGGATCGTCGTTGAACAACCGCATGATGTCGATGTGCTTCAGCCCGTTGATCGGATCGCCGCCGATGCCGACGGCGCTGGACTGTCCGAGACCGATCTCGGTGAGCTGCGCGACCGCTTCATAGGTAAGCGTACCCGAGCGGCTGACCACGCCGATGCGGCCCTTGCGGTGGATGTGGCCCGGCATGATGCCGATCTTGATCTCTTCCGGCGTGATCAGGCC
>ENA-UOWO01002032-UOWO01002032.1-activated-sludge-metagenome-genome-assembly--contig:-NODE-2032-length-25716-cov-5.902966_pt1 | contig 25716 bp, 13 predicted proteins | sample MGYA00238148_ERZ761564 | MGnify/ENA primary metagenome ERZ761564 (study PRJEB28885, sample SAMN05720194) | activated sludge metagenome | isolation source: Anaerobic digester | place: USA... | reverse complement strand
CGGCCAGGGCGCCCCTAAGTCCGACAGCCTGCTAGCGCGCATGCGTGCACCTTTCGATGACATCGGCTCCGCGTTCTTGAGAAGTTGGTGAGAAATGCGCGCTGAGTCTCCGCGGTTTCATAGCCGAACCGCTGCCATTCGGCGCATTCGCGCTGGAAACTTGGCGGGAGCGGAATGACGACGTAGCATCGCAGCAAGCCGCAGCAGGGCGACCGAGATGTGCTCGGTCTGGAGACTTCGACGAAAGAGCTTGCCCTTCATCCGGAAGCCGGCACAATCCCCTCCATTGGTTCGGGGCGTAGCGTAGCCTGGCTAGCGCGCTTGTTTCGGGTACAAGAGGTCGTGAGTTCAAATCTCACCGCCCCGACCATCCTTCCATCCGCAATGGCCTCGAGTTGTGTGATATTGGCCAACGTTGCGGCCGACGGCCTGGTGAGCAAGGTCGAGCATCTTGGTCTGGGCTACCTGGCGGCTACGCTCGCACGACACGGTTTTGCGGCCCGGATCGTGGACGCGAGTTTTCATCGCCTGCGTCCGCATGAGACTCTCGAACACCTGACGGCCGAGGCGTCGCGTCTGATCGGCTTCACGGTCTATTACAACAACATCCGCCCGACTCTGGCGGTGATTCGCAAGCTCCGGGTGGAGGGGTATCGAGGACACGTCACACTCGGAGGGCACCATGCGACGTTCCACGCTGAGGATATTCTTGCCCGCCATCGGGAGATCGATTCCGTCGTGCGCGGCGAGGGCGAGGGGGCGCTCTGCGATCTGGCGGCTGCGGTGGCGACGGGGTCCGAGTGGCGGGGGATCGCGAACGTCGCGTGCCGCCGGGCGGAGGCGATCGTTCTCAACCCGTGCCGGCCATTGATCGGGGATCTGGATGGACTGCCCTTTCCTGCGCGCGGTCCTTACATTGAGTTTCTGCGCGAGCACGGGATTGCGACGGTGGCTTCGACGCGCGGCTGTTACGGCCGCTGCAGCTTCTGCAGCATCCGCGCGTTTTATCGGCTCGCTCGAGGGCGTATTTGGCGGACCCGGAGCTGTTCGAGTGTGGTGGATGAAATCGAAGGCCTTGTCCGCGCGCATGGCGTCCGGCGCATCAACTTCGTGGATGACGAATTTATCGGGCCGGGTGTGCAGGGGCGGGCCCATGCGCTGGGCATCGGCGAGGAATTGAGACGGCGGGGTCTGGGTCTGCAGTTCAATATCGTCTGCCGTCCCGACAGCGTCGACGCATCGGTGCTGGCCGAGTTGCAGCGGGCGGGTTTGTTTCACGTCAGCCTGGGCATCGAGTCCTGGGTTCCCCGCCAGCTTGCTCTTTACGGCAAGGGCGTCACGCGCGAGCAGAATCTGCGGGCCGTCGACACCGTGCGTCGGCTCGGTCTGGACTACCTCTGTTTTCTCATTCCGGCGGATCCGCATCTCACGATCGAGGAACTGAACGAGAATCTCGACCAGATCGAGCGGGCGGGGATTGACCATGCGGCGGAGGGTTTCACGTTCAGCCAGGTCATGGCGTTCCGCGGCGCGCCCCTCAAGGCGCAGTTCGACGCGGCCGGCTTGAGTCGCCGAGATTCAAGGGAGCCGGAGTATCTCGGTCCGGTTGCCTTCGAGTTTCAGGACGTTCGTGTGCGCGAGGTGTACAGGCGCTGGCGGGACCTGTTTGGCGAATTCATCGCGCTGCGCGTGAGCGTCGGCCGCTCACCGCGCACCTGGCTGCGCGGCGCCCCCGAGGAACTGCTGAATCGGCACTGGCAACGGGCCCTGGCAGTCAGCGGATTTCGCCTGTTCCGCGAGCTTGTCCGGGCCTGCCAGCCCGCTCCCGGGGCGGCGGCCCTCGATGAATTCGACCGCATGCTCGAGGACGATCTCGACCGGCTGGTGTTCGGGCGCGCGCTGGCGTTCGGGGCTGTTGTCGAGTCGGATCACGGCGAGGACAGTTTCCTCCCATCAGAGGCGCGCGAGGCGATTCGCCCGGTGTGGTCGGGCGTGGTCGAGGCGTACCGGGCTCTTGCAGAGCGCACGGAGACTCTCCTGCGTCCCGGGCTCGAAGGCGGAGGGGATCGGCTGTTCGCGCGCCGGGTGCGCTGCGCGTTGCGGGACAGCGCGCTGCGCCTGTGCGACCGCGTGGTATCCTTGTGCCAGGCGCGGCGCTTCGAGCGCGCCCGAGCTGCGGTCCGCCGCGAACTGAGCGCGTTGCGCGCCGGAGTGGCCAGGATCGAGGCGGCGGCGGCCCGAGGCGACTTCGCGAACAGCGTTTTCTTCACGATTCGGATGGGGCGCACGCGCCTGGTCTACCCCGACCCGGGAGTCCGCCGCTTGATCGGTCGCTCTTTGCGGACATTGGCGGGTGCATCCGGGGGGTCGCGCACACCACATCGAACAGGCTAGCGAGAATTTCCTTGGCATCGGTCCGACGCCCGTCTAGCGTCCGCCGATCTTTCCCACAGTATGGATTGTCCAAAACGACGAGGCGGTTTTCGCCTCGAGCACGCGGTGAGCCCACGCCTGAACGAAGCGCGCCGGGCAGCCGCGGGCCGAGGCGAGTGCGGTGAAACACCAGAACCAATGGAGTGAAGCATGAGTCCAAAGAGTAGGCGACCCACACGAAAAGCCGGCGCGAAGTCTCCCCCCAAAACCAAGCCTCGTCTCACCAGGCCGACACCGGCCAAGATGCAGATGTTGATGGGGAAGGCGTTGACCGACGAGACCTTCCGCACGCTGCTGAGCAAGAATCCGGAGGAGGCGGCGGCGCAGGTGGGCATTCGGTTCGGGCCGGCCCAGGCGCAGCAGATTCAGGAAATCCAAGGCAAGATCGACAACCTGGCCCAGGAACTCAAGAGGCAGGGGACGACCGCGGTCGCGGTGCTGATTCCGATCGCCGACGTGGCGATCGTCGCTGCGTTCTCGTGAGCCGCAGGGTGGCTGCCGTTGATGAACGTGTGATTGTCGGGCCGTGGGCAGACGGAGTTCGGGCGTTGGGCGCGGCTGGAGCGCGTCGCTTCAGCGCGCCCTGCGTCTGGGACAGCGGCCTGCTCGAAGGCTATGAGCGGCTGAACGAGCGGTATGGCGACCGGGCGCGGGTTGTCGAGGTCTATGGCTCGCATGCCAGCAGCCGGTTCGGATCCGGTCGTGCGGCCATGGTCCTGCCTCGAGTGGGCGATGCCGCGGTGTTCCGGTGGATTCGCGCGGCGCGCCGTCGAGGCTTCGCGTTCAGCTACCTGCTCAACGCCGCCTGTCTGGGCGGGGACGAAGGCACCTACGCGGGACAACGGGAACTGCGGGCCTTGCTGGGGCGCCTGGCGGACGCTGGCGCGGAGCGGGTCACGGTCACGTCGCCACTCCTCATGGAGTTTGTTCGGGCGTGCGAGCCCGGCCTGAAGGTGGGGGCGTCGGTCATCTGCTACGTTGATTCCGCGCGCAAGCTCGAGTTCTTCGCCAGTCTGGGGGCCGACCGGGTGACCCTGGACATCGACGTGACGCGCAACTTTCCGCTGCTTCGGGCTCTGCGGGCGTCCAGCGGGCTCGAATTGGGGTTGATCGTCAACAGCCTCTGTCAGTTGGGGTGCCCGCTCAAGGCCCACCACTACAATCTCAACGCCCATTTCTCGCAGCCGCAGGAAGCGGGAGCCGACGCCGGCTCGGCCCTGTCCCACGTCGGCGCGCGGTGCATGATTCAGAATCATGAAGACAGAGTTCGCGTCCTGATGTCGGCGTGGATTCGGCCCGAGGACCTCGATCTCTACGCGCAGACGGGCATCGATCATTTCAAGATTCAGGGGCGTGGCGCGCGCCCCGAAAACCTCCTCAAGACCGTGGAAATGTATCTCCGGGGGGAATCCCCACCGGGCGCCGTGCCGTTGGCGGCATTCGCGGGCGGGCGGACCGGATTTCGAGTCAAGGCGCGCGCGATGACCGGCTTCCTGGACCGATTCATGCGCACGCCATATCGGTGTCAGGAAGGATGCGGTTCATGCCGCCATTGCCACGACTGGGCCGAGCGTGTGGTGACGGAGGAGGAGGACGGGGACGTGGCGCGCCAGGTCGTCGATGGCGCCCGGACCATGGCGGCAGCGGCGGTTGATTACCAAGCGCGGATCGACGCCCTCGCGGCGGGCGTGGCAACCAAGCTTCAAACGAAGCGCGGGCCGGTTCGAGCCCGGACGGGGTAGCGTATTCCAGCCTATGCCTGAAGTCGTTCTGGTCAATTGCCGCGGGCGGATCGTGCCGGAGCGGCGGGAGCATCTGGGGTTGGGCTGCCTTGCGAGCTACCTCCGCGGCGAGGGAATCGACACGCAGATCGTGGACGGCCACTTCGATCGCCTTGACGCGCGAGACATCGCCCGGCGCGTGAGCGAGTTGCGGCCCACGGTCGTCGGGTTCACCATCTTCTTCAGCAACCAGGCTGAGGCCCTCGCAACCGCCCGGCTTGTCCGCGGTTTGCCTTCGGTTCGTCACATCTGCCTGGGAGGGCATCACGCCAGCTTTCGTCCCGGCTCCCTGCTGGCGGACCCGGCGGTGGACGCCGTGGTGCGCGGGGAGGGAGAGTTGACACTGACCGAACTGGTGCGGCGAGTCCGGCGCAAGCAGGAGTGGCGGGACACGCCGGGCCTGGCCTTTCGGGATGCCGCCGGGGGCGTCCGGCACACCGGGGCGCGCGCATTGATACCTGACCTCGATGCCCTGCCGTTTCCTGACCGGACGGTGTACCGGCGGCGGCTGCGCGAAGAGGGTGTGGCGGACGTCGCGTCGAGCCGGGGCTGCTATGCGTGTTGCAGTTTCTGCAGCGTAAGCGCCTTTTACCGCCTCGGGGAGGGAACCGGATGGCGCGCGCGCAGCCCGCGCCACATCGTGGACGAGATGGAACGGCTGGCTGAAGAGGGAGCGCGGCATATCCACTTTGTCGACGACAACTTCATGGGGCGCGGCGAGACCGGACGGGAGCGCGCCAGGGCATTCGGATGCGAGCTACTGCGGCGCAAGCTCGAACTTACATTCGATCTGGACTGCCGCCCGACCGACGTGCACGAGGAGACTTTCGCTTTTCTGCAGACCGCTGGGCTCCGTGCCGTGGGAACGGGCATCGAGTCCATGATCCCCCGCCAGTTGAAGCTCTACCGGAAGGGCACGACGGTGGAGCAGAATCTGCGGGCGATCGCGACCCTCGAACGCTTGGGCCTCGACTACCGCCTCTACTACATTCCGCTGGATCCCTACGCCACTGTCGAGGAACTGATTGAAAGTCTGGACTGGATGGAGCGGATTGGGCTGAGCCACTTCATCGAAGGACAGATACCCGCCTGGCTGGTGGTGTTGGAGGGGACGACTCTGATCGAGCGTTTGCGGCGCGAGGGAGTGCTGTGGACGCGCCCGGACGGGTCGACGGAGGACTTTGCCTGGGGGCAGCCCTACGTGGTGCGCGACTCGCGCCTCGGGCCGCTGCTTCCGCGTCTCTACGAACTGCATCATCACTACGTGGGCCTTCGCGAGGGGCCCCTCGAAGAACTGGCCAGCGACAACCGCCTCGTCCAACGCTTCGTCCAGCAGGCTGACGAAATCATCAAGCGTCACAAGTTCGACTCGGTGCGGCTGCTCCTGCGGGGCGCCAAGGACGGCGAGGCCGAGAAGGCGTGGCAGGGCGTCCAGGAACGCCTGGCCGAGCTTCGGCATGGCATCGACCATATCCGCAGGGCGAAGCGCGCCGGAACGTTCCGCCGATTCGCCACACGCAGTTTTCGTTTGGGGACGGAGACCGTCTTGTTTCCGCCCCGGGAACTGGCGGTGCTGGTTGAGGCCCTTGCGCCGACGCAGACCACCACAAAGCCCGCGCGCAAGGCGGCGGGGCTCGGCCGCCGCGGCCACGGGCGCGTCGTGAAGCCCTCGACACAGGAGGCCGTTGTTCCTCCCTTGGCCGCCGGAGGCTGCTAGCCCGCATGTTTCATGGACTTGTGAGCACGGCGAAGCCGAAAACTCGAGAATGCGGACCGCTGCGGGGCTCGACGGCGGGTGCGCGGTTCCTGCACGACGTGATCCTGGTCAACGCGCGCTGCCGGAAGTTTGGCAAGCCGGGCAAAATCGAGCACCTGGGTCTCGGCTACTTGTCTTCGACCCTGTGTGCGGCGGGCCGGCGTGCGGAGATCGTGGATGCCCACTTCCACGACCTTCCGAGCGAGGCGGTGGTCGAGCGGCTCGAGGCGCTGCCTTCCCGCGTCGCGGGATTCAGTCTCTTCGTGAACAACGTCGAGGAAACCAGGCGCATCGTGCGTGGCCTGCGGGCCGGCGGCGATCGGCGCCACATCACGTTGGGCGGCCACCATGCGACCTTTAACAGCCGCGAGATTCTCGAAGCCTGGCCGGAGGTCGACTCGATCGTGTTGGGCGAAGGCGAACAGCCGCTCGTTGCATTGGCGCGGTGCCTGGCCTCCGGCGAGGACTGGACACGCCTGCCCGGGCTTTGCGTGCGCGGACGCGGCCAGGTCTCGAGCAATCCGTGCCCGCCGCTGGTGTCCGACCTCGACGCCCTGCCCTTTCCAGACCGCCGTCCGTACCTCGAACACATGCGGGAGGAGGGCACCGCGACGATCCTGTCCAGTCGCGGCTGCTATGGCGCGTGCAGCTTCTGCAGCATCCGGGCCTTTCACCGCCTCTCACCCGGTCCGGCCTGGCGGGCGCGCCGCGCCTCCGGTGTCGCTGACGAGATCGAGGAACTGGTGCGGCGCCACGGCGTGCGGCACATCGAGTTTGCTGACGACAATCTGATTGGATACGGTCGCGCGGGGCGGGAACGGGCGTGGGAATTGGGCCGGGAAATCCTGCGCCGAAAGCTGGCGATCACCTTCTTCTTCATCTGCCGCGCGAACGATCTGAATCCGGACCTGTTGCGATTCTTGCAGGAGGCCGGGCTTCGGGGTGTGGACATTGGGGTGGAATCGTGGGTGCCCAGTCATCTGCGGCTTTATCGCAAGGGCCTGCATGTGGACCAGAACCGCCGGGGCGTTGCACTGCTCAAGGAACTGAAACTGGCCAACCGCTTCTATCTCATCCCGTCCAATCCCTACGCCACGCCCGCCGAACTGCTGACCAACCTCGAGGAACTCGAACGCGTCGGCCTCGGGCATTTTCCCGAGTCGGCCGCGTTCAATCGGCTCACGGTGTTCAAGGGCAGCCCGATCGAAAGCCAGTTGCGCAAGGCGGGCCTCCTGACCACACGCCGGGGCCGGGCTTCCTTCGAAGGGCCACTGCCCTACCGGTTCGTCCATCCGGCGATGGCGGAGGTGCATCGCCAAGGGGAACGGCTTTATCTGGCTCAGGCGCGCCTGGTCGAGCGGCTCCGCGCCCGGCTGGCGGGCCCGAACCGCAACACCTGCGAGCGCCAGTTCGCTGATGCCGCCAGCCAGGCAGTGTACCGCGCCGCCTTCGACCTGTTCAAAGCGGTTGTCCAGCGCGCAGCGCAGGCCGAGCGAGCGCCAGCCGTTCTCGGCCTTGCCCCGCGCCTGGCCCGGCTCCGTCGACAACTCGCGCGCATCCACGCGCGCGAGCGGCGAGGCGATTTTGCCCGATTCGCCACCATGACGTTTCGCATCGGCAGGTCGGCCGTGCGGTACCCGCCAAACCCGGTGCGTCGCCTTGTCGCGGAAGCCAGTCAGGCCATGGGGATCGGGGCTGCCCCTGCCGGGGCGCGCGACGTCGTGGAGGCGTGACCATGGGCGAGGTGGTGCTGGCGGATTGCAGGGGGCGGCGCAACGAAGGGCGCAAGCGGATGGAGAACCTCGGGCTGGGCTTTCTGGCCGCGGCTCTCGAACGCGGGGGGCACACCGCCGAGGTTCTCGACGCCAGCTTCCACGGACGGAGGGCGGATTGGCTGGCGGCCCGCCTGCGGGGGCGCCAGCCGTTGCTCCTGGGTTTCTCGCTCTTCTTCAACAACGCGGACGAGACGTTGCGGCTCATCAGGCGGTTGCGCAGAGGCGGGCTGCGCGGCCACATCACCCTGGGCGGCCATCACGCGACGTTCACCTGCCACGAACTGCTCGCCGACTGGCCCGAAGTCGATTCGGTGGTGCGCGGAGAGGGTGAAGAGGCTCTGGTCGAATTGACGGACCGGCTGGTTCGGGGCCTCGATTGGCGCGACGTGCCCAACGTGGCATGCCGCGCGCCCGATGGGCGGCTCCGCCTCAATCCGTGCCGTCCCCTGGCCGAGCTGGACCGCCTTCCGCCGCCCTCGAGGCGAGCCTACGCCGACGCGATTCGGGCGGACGGCTGGGCGTGCGTCAGTTCGAGTCGAGGGTGCTATGGCAGTTGCAGCTTTTGCAGCATCCGATCCTTCCTCGCCCTCCAGCCGGGCCCCTGCTGGCGCGCGCGAAGCCCTGCAAGCGTCGTGGACGAGATCGAGGCGCTGGCACACGACTACGGAGTCCGACACGTGAACTTCGTGGACGACGACTTCCTGGGTCCCGGACGCCGGGGAAAGGAGCGGGCGCTGGCCATCGCGTCTCTCCTCGAGGCACGGCGCCTTGGCGTGACTTTCATCATCTCGGCGCGGCCCGACAACCTTGACGAACCGACATTGCGGCGGTTGAAAGAGGCTGGCTTGATTTGCGTCGATATCGGTGCGGAATCGTGGCTCCCTCGCCAGCTCGAGTTCTACCGCAAGAAAACCACCCCGGCGAAGAACAACGCGGCCATCGAGACACTCGAGCGGGTCGGCGTCGAGTACCGCGTGTACCTGGTTCTGTTCGATCCCTACATCGCGCTCGATGAACTGGAAGCCGCCGTCATGGTGGCGCAACGCCTGGGGTCCCGCCATCTGCTCGATATGTGGCTCTTCAGTCGAGTGCAGGCCTTCCCGGGAACACCGCTGGCCGAGTCCCTCGAAAGGGACGGCTTGTTGCGTTCCCCGTTCGCTGGAGGCGCGCACACCCGCGATCCGGAGTGCCGGTTCCAGCGCCCGGAAGTGCGTCGCCTTTTCGCGGCCTGGCAGGCATGTCAGCCGGCCTACGCCGCGTTGGATCGGCGTGCCAAGAGCCTCGTCGATCTCAAACGGGGCAATCCGGCCGAGACGCTTTATTCCTTCGAACTCCAGGCCGCTCTGAAGCGCGCTGCGCTCGATCTGTTCCGCCGGTGCCTCCGGCTCTGTCAATCCGGACGCGCGCTGCGCCCCCTGCTCGAGCGCGGCTTCGCCCAGCTCGATGCCCAAATGGCAGCCATCGAGGCGGCGCAGGCGTCGGGGCGCTTCCGCCAGTTCGCCCCGACGCGCCTGCGCCTGGGGCGCGAAGTCCTGCGCTTTCCTCCGCCGGCGATTGCCGTGCTGGGCGAACGGCTTGTCGCCCAGATTCAGGAGACCGGAGCATGACGGACGTGCTGCTCGCCTATGTGGGGACGCCACACGCCGCCGCCCCGGCTCAACGCGAGCACCTCGGCCTGGCGTATCTGGCCTCTTCCCTCACCGCCGCGGGGCATCGCTGCGGTTTCATCGACGCCGCGCACGAAGGTCTCGCCGTCGACGCCCTTGTCGCGAGGATCGCCCGCGAGCGTCCGGCACTGGTCGGGTTCAGCCTCTTCCTCAACAACGCGACCGTCACGTTGCAGGCAATCCAGGCTTTGCGCCGCAGCGACTGCAGGGCGCACATCACCCTCGGCGGGCATCACGCGACATTCCATTGGCGCGAGATCCTCGCGAACCACCCGGAACTCGACTCGATCCTGCGCGGCGAAAGCGAACTCGCGCTGGCTGACCTGGCCGCGCGCCTCGGCCAGGGGAGGCCTTGGAGGGACACCTCGAACCTCGCCAGCCGCGACCCCTCCGGCGTGCCATACGCGAATCCCTGCCGCCCGTTGATCACCGATCTGGACGGGCTGCCTCCGCCCAATCGCGAGCCCTATCGCGGCGCCATCGAGCACAGCGGCGTCACCACGATGGTCTCGAGCCGCGGGTGTTACGCGCACTGCGGGTTCTGCAGTGTCCGCGCCTTTACGCGGCTCGCCGCGGGCCCGCTCTGGCGTCCTCGCTCTCCGGCGGGCGTGGTGGCGGAGATCATCGATCTCCGACGCCGTTTTGGCGCGCAGCAGATCATCTTCGTGGACGACAACTTCATGGGACCCGGGCTGGCGGGCCGACAGCGGGCCGGTGCGATCGCCGACCTGATCCGGGCGTCCGGTCTGCGGATGCAGTGGACCCTCGCCTGCCGGGCGAACGACCTCGAGGCGAGGACCTTGGCTCGGCTTCGCGAGGCGGGCCTTGTCCGGGTGGACCTCGGCGTGGAATCGTGGACGCCGCGGCAACTCGAGCTTTACGACAAGGCCCTGACGCCCGAGCAGAACGATCGCGCGATCGACCTGCTCGAACGGCTCGGCCTCGACTATCGCCTGTACCTCATCCCCATCGATCCGTACGTGCAGGTGCCCGAACTCGAACACACCGTGCGGCAAATGCAGCGGCGCGGCGGACGGCACGTCACACACCCATTGTTCAACCGGCTCGCCGCCTTCGCGGGCACGCCGCTGGCGGAGCGGATTGATCGGGACGGCCTTCTCGCTCGCCGTGCCGGCGTGTGCGCCTGCGAGCACGGACACCCCTACCGATTCACCGACCCGCGGATGAGCGCTGTGGATCGTGCGTTGCGGCGTTTGGATCAGTCCCTGGCGCGCGCGGTGGCTGCCGCCAAGGCGCTGCTGCCCTTGGCGGACGCGCCGCCGCCTGTCCTGGGGTTCGCGATGGACTGGATGGCGGCGATCAACGATGCCGCCCTCGAAACTGCCCGGCAGGTGCTCGGCGCCTATCGGCGGGGACGCCCCGGCGCCGCGGGCGAACGGCTTCGCCGCGGCAATCGAGCGCTCGCCGCCGGTGTGCGCCGCGTGCGCCGGGCGCGGCAGGAGCAGTCCTTCTCGACCTTCAAACCGTTCAGCGTCCGCGTCGGACGCCGCACGGTCCGATTCCCTCCGCCGGCCTTCGCCAAACTGCAGCGGTCCCTGGCCAACGCGGCCTTCCGCGGTCGAGCCCGAGAGGCGTCATGACGCGCATCGTCCTGGTCAACTGCCGTGGCGCCGGATCCGCAACGCGCCTCGCCACCGAACATCTCGGGCTGGCTTCGCTCGCCGCGGTCCTGGCCAGAGACGGTTTTGGCGTCACCGTGCTCGATGCGAATTACGAGCCGATTTCCCGGCGGGTCCTCCTGCGTCGAATTCAGGAGCAGGCCCCTGCGCTTGTCGGCTTCACCCTGTACTACAACAACGCGGACGCAACCGTCCGAACCATCGAGGACCTCCGAAAGGCCGGCTGCCGCAGCCATGTCACCTTGGGCGGCCACCACGCCACCTTCAACGCCCTCGAACTTCTGGCCGAATGGACGGCCGTCGATTCGGTGGTCCGCGGCGAAGGCGAAGGCGCCCTGCTCGATTTGGCGCGCGCGGTATCGACCGGGCAGGCCTGGGATGCGTTGCCCAACCTCGCGTGCCGACGAGACAGCCAACCGCACGCCAACCCGTGCCGCCCTCTGATTGCCGACCTCAACCAATTGCCCCATCCGCACAGAGAGGCGTTCGCCCGCACCCTCCGCCGCACCCGCACCGCCACCGTCCTGTCGAGCCGCGGTTGTTTCGGTCGCTGCACCTTCTGCAGCATCCGCGCCTTCTACCGATTCTCCGACGGCCCGTGCTGGCGTCCGCTCGACCCATGCCGCGTCGTGGACGAGATCGAAGCCCTCGTGCGCGCGCACGGGGTCAATCGGATTCGCTTCATGGACGACGAATTCGCCGGGCCAGGCGAGCGGGGCCGTCGGCGCGCGCGGGCCATTGCGGCGGAGATCCTCGGGCGCCGCCTGGACGTCCGCTTTACCGTGGTGTGCCGGCCCGACAGCCTGGATGCGGATTTGCTCGACGACCTGCTGAAGGCGGGTCTCGAGTGCGTGGACGTCGGCGTCGAGTCCTGGGTGCCACGCCAACTGGCCCTCTATGGCAAAGGCGTGTCGGCTGCCCAGAACTGGGCGGCCGTCGAAACGCTCGAACGCCTTGGCATTCCCTACCGGCTCTATGTGATGCCCATCGACCCGTACGTGACGCCCGACGAACTGCGCCAGAACCTCGAAGCGGTGGCACGGATCGGCCTCGAACACTTCCACGACAATTCCTTTCTCACTCGGCTGATCCCCTTTCGAGGGACGGCGATCCACGAACGCTTGCGGGAGGAAGGCGTGCTCAGCCCCTCGAGCGGCGGGATCACCACCAGGCGCCTCGGTTACCGCTTCCAGGACCCGCGGATGCGGCGGCTCTACCCGCACATCCGCCAGCTCGCCCGCGGCCTCCACAAGGCCTCAGAGCGGCTGCGACGGCTGTTTCGCGCGCCATTCAGCGACGCCGAAGCCCTGGCCTTCGGAGCCGACGTCAAGCAGGCCTTGACCCGCGCAGTCCTCGAATGTTGCCTCGATCTCCTGGCTTCTGACCGGCCCGACGCTGTCGGCCCAAGTGTCCGCGCGACCCTGGCCGAACTCGAACGCGCGACTGATGCCATCGCCGGCGCGTGGCAGCGCGGAAAGTTCGAGCGTTGTGCGCCGGTCGCCGTGCGCATCGGCTGCCGCAAGATCGTGTTCCCGCGTCCGGCCGTCCGCGAGGCAACGACCCTGCTGGTCAGTGCCATGTGCCGTTCTGCGCTGCCGAGAGTTCCGCGTTGCCGCACCTCAAAAGGCAACCGGCGCGATTGTGAATCAGGTCTTCGTTGACACGTGATCGAGAGCACTTTGCCAGCAACTGTGATGAAAAGAATGAACCGCCAACGCGCGACATCCACAGCCCGGCAATCTCTATCCTCGCCCCAGCATGCGATTTCCGGGCTAAGCGCATGCGCGAGGCGCAGACGGCACTTGATCCTCGCCCTGGCGATCGTGTCGGCCTGGCCGGCCTTGAGCCACGCGGCCAATTACCTGTCCGAGACTCGGCCCGCAACCAATGGTTGGATGCGCGTCGCCGGGCACATGGCAACCAACCAGGCCGTCCAACTCGAGTCGTCGCCTGACCTGAAGAGTTGGGAGGGCCTGGCACTGCTGGACTTTCGCCAGCCGAAGCCGGGCGCATACAACGAGTGGTGGGCGACCAACGACACTTTCGCCTTTTTGGACCTGGCCGCGCCCACACAGCACCGACGCTTCTATCGGTTCCATACCATGCCCTTTCAGGCGACCAACGATTGGAAAAACCAGGTGCTCTTTACGGACGATGCGTTCGCCCAAAGCGGCCTGAACTCGGACCTGGACGCAATCCGGTGGGTCAAGTTCGCCGTGCTCTTGAGCGATCCGCATCGGGTGGTCTACCAGGACGGACGTGTCTACCTGCTTCATCACCAGTTCGCCACGAACCGCCTGGCGCCGTTCCGCGGCCTGTCGGCGGATGAATTCGACCGGGTGTCGCTCTTTGTGCCCAACCAGCAGGTCCTGCTCGGGACAGTGCTGTTCCCGCCGCGTCCGGAGATTCGCGAGTACGGGATTCAGTTCGCCGGGCGCGATCCGTATCCGCGCGAACTGGTGCAGACGTTTTTCGAGCGGGTGGTCTCGACAGTGGTTGCGCCGGCGGACGTCACGCCGTTCTACTTGCCCGCTTTCGAGCAATCCGAGACCGCTCTGATCGACCAGGCATACTTTCAGGCGCACGGCATCCGCGTCAGCAGTGTCAACCGCTGGGTGACCTCGGACCAGGTGTACGCTGCCGGGTGGGCCTTGGGGCGCCTGCGTGTTCTCCCCGCGGCGCAGATCAACGCGGCGTACGCGGACGGACGGCTCTCGCCGCAGGACATTCTGGTGACCGATGGCGTGCCTTCGGAGGTGCCCTTTCTGGCTGGCATTCTCTCGACCACGCCCGCGACGCCCAACTCGCACGTCGCCATCCTGTCTCAGGCCTACGGCATCCCGTTCGCGTTCGTTGCCGGCGCAGCCGCCCAGGCGCGCCTGGCGCAACTCGACGGACGCGAGATTGTGTTGCAGGCCACGCTGCGCTCCGGTTTCGCACAGGTGTCCGTTCTCGAAGCGGAAGAGGCGCTCACCCCGGCGCTGCGAGAGGAGTTGCTCGACTTGAAGCGCCCGCCGCGTCCGCGAATTCAACCGGTCAGCGCGTATGGGGCCTTTGACGCTTCGGTCGACCAACTCCGTCCGGACAACATCCGTTACTTTGGCGGCAAGGCGGCTCACTTCGGCCTGCTGCGGCGCAGCATCCCCGCCGATTGCCCCGAGGCCATCGCCTTCTCCTTTGACCTGTGGACGGCGTTCATGAGCCAATACCTTCCCGGCGGACGTCAGTTGGCGGAGGAAATCCAGACGCGCCTGGCGGCTCACACCAACTACCCGCCGGACATCGCGCGGGTGCGTCAGGACCTCGCGGCGGTTCGTGACCTGGTGACGCGGACGGCGCGGTTCACGCCTGAGCAGCAGGCGGCGATCACCAATGCGCTGTCGCATTTCGATCCGCTCCGCCGGATTCGATTTCGCAGTTCGAGCAATGCCGAGGACGGGGAGACGTTCAGCGCCGCGGGTTTGTACGACAGCTACAGCGGGTGTCTGGCGGACGACCTCGACGACGACACACGCGGCCCGTGCCGGTGCAACGCGTCCGAGGGGAACGAACGCGGCGTGTTTCGGGCGATCCAGAAGGTCTACGCCAGCTTCTACAACGACAACGCGTTTCTCGAACGGCTCCGGCATGGTCTGGATGAACGCGACGTCGGCATGGCGGTGCTGGTGCATTATTCGACACCCGACGAGTTCGAACTTGCGAATGGGGTGGCGACGGTGTCGCAGGAGGCTCAGCCCTGGGGCGGCGCCCGCATGAAAGCGAAACTCGTCACGCAGAAAGGGGCCGTGTCTGTCACGAACCCCGAGGGCAGCGCTTTGCCCGAGGTCGTCGAGGCTTTTGATCTCGACCAGGTCGACTTGCTGCAGCCCTCCGGCCTGGTCCCGCTGGGGACCCAGGTGCTCGACTGGCCCAAGGAGTACGGAACCCTCGCCGGCCTGCTGTTTCGCGTCTACACGAATTACATCCAGGAGGCGGGCGGCACCGCGCCGACGAACCTCGTCCTGGATTTCGAATACAAGAAGGTTGAACCGGGGAAGCTCCTCGTCAAGCAGGTGCGGCCCGTGCCGCAGCCGCCGCCCACTCCCTCGACGCGGTATCTGTTGAGCGAGGCGGTGACGTACGGGGTCTATCCGCGCGAAGGCTCCGATATTCTGGCGAACCACCGGCTCAAGTGCCGGCTCGACCTGCGGACCTATGGCGGACGGTTGACGGACACCAACCTCGCCGAGGCGTTCTATACGCACGCGCGCCTCGAGTTCCGCCAGGGTCCTGCCTTCCATACGATCGAGGGGACACCGTCCGCATGGCCGGACGCCACGCACGCCGTGAGCCAGGACCCCCGCCGCGGCACCATTGTCGAGGACGGCTGGACGTTCGGCACAGGGGGCAACCGCTGGACGTTCTTGTTGACCTCGGTCATCCCAGCCGCGTCGGGCGAAGGCACGCCCTTCCTTGCCCAGGCTGAAGTCCGCAAATGGCTGCGTGTCACCTATGCCACGCCCCAGCCGATCTTTGGCACGCCGGGCGCGCCTCGGACAACCACCACCGAGGAAGTGCAACTGGTGATGTTGCCCGACGCGGCCACATTGTTGCCCGATACGCCCGAGACTTTTGATGGGCCGGGCAACCTCCGCTTCAACATCCGCTTTCTGAACTCGACCAATCAACTGGGGCCGCCGCTGGGGGTGGACCAGAACTTCTGGGGAACCTATCCCGCCTCTTACTCGACCTGGCTCGAATCCGACATTGAAGGTGCGACGCTCGAGCCCCTGGCTTTGCGCGACTACTACGCCCAGTCCGCCATGCCGACGCACAAGTATCTGTGGTCGCACTATCTGTTCGAGCCTTCCCTGGACCCGGGTCTGTCCCCCGAGCAACGCGCCGAGTGGCAGGCGAAAGACGTTCAGTGGATCCACGTCACTCGGTCGTTGATTGGCCCTCGCGACGTGCAGGTGACGTTCTACGGCGCGGACGGTTTGCCGCGCGGGCCGTGATCAGTTGGCGCCCGACCGTCGGCACGCGTGCGCGACCGCTCCAAACAGGCCATGATCTCGCGCCAAGGCGCCGAGGCCAGACACCCCCAGGCCTCATCTCTTCACAGTGCAATCGCCCACAGCCTGAGCAGCCGGCGCCCGGTTTTCGGAAGGCGACTTTCCGCCTTCGACTCCATCGGCAGGTGTTGGGGTGGCGGAAAAGACTCGATGCAGAATATTCCTGAATTCCGGGACCGACCCCGTCGAAATGGTTGAGTGTTGAGTGTTGAGTGTTGAGCCCCGTGACTGGGTGGAGCTGGCGAGTAATCCACAGAGCGACGTGGCCGCGAGGCGTTTGGAGTGTCTGCTTGCCGCGCCGCCGGGCGGTGTCGTTGCGGCGGACGGCGGCACGGCGCAGGCAGGCGCACGATTCATCGCCGCTATCCGAAGACGGTGATCGGTGACGTCCCACGTGTAGCGGTGCTGAAGCACCCGCACTTCAGACGCTTCGCGACTTCGCCGCCGATCTGGCGAAGGCCTCCCGCGCTGCACACGCGACGCTTCAGCATTCCCCGACGCCCCTCTTGCCCCCCCTCACCGATCAAGGACCACGCCTCACGGATCACGGATCACGAACCACGCATGTGGCGCTACTCTCCCACTCGCACGACGCGATAGAAGCGGTGATGGGGCAGCGGGGACTCGGGGTCTCGGAATTCGATCGGGCCTGGGCCCGCATCTTCGATTGTTTTGAGGAGGCGCCAGGCACTCGGGGCAAGCGTGTCCGTGTATTGGATCTCATACGTGGCACCGGGACTCCCCTCGAGAAAGAACCGGGCGATTCCTTCGGCGGGGTCGACGACGCATCGGATGCGGAGAGGCGGTTGATTGGCCTGAAGCCGGCCCGGCGTGCCTCCGCTGGGAGAGCGAATCCAATTTCCGGGATCATTGCCATATCCTTCGAGCGTGACCCGTTCGAGGCTGGCCCCGCCGGTGTCTGGAATGAGAGGCCACGGCGTTCGCGGCTCGTACTCGACACGGTCTACACGATAGAAAGGCACTGCACCATCGGTTCCGGGGGGCCCGGGCCGGACGAGTCGGAGGTCTTCACCCGCGTTATCGAGCAAGCCGGTCCAGGGGCCGAGCACCGGGACTTCGTCGCTCACGGCGTATTGGGTTCGGAAGGCGGCGGCGTTTGTATTGCAGACGATCAACGGTGTCCAGGGAGCCAGGCTTTGGCCCGGCGGAAACGCGAATTGGACGGCTCCCGTCAACTCCCACACGTTGGTCGGCACAGCCGGGTCGCACAGGTCGATTGCTGCATGCGAGATGTTGACCAATTCGATATACTCGGCCAAGCCGGGCGCGGGGTGGTACATGATCTCGCTGAACACGACGGGGCCGACGCGCGGCAGTGCGTTGGCTTCGCCTGGCGTTGCGGCGCGCAGTTCGGTGTAATCGATCATCCCGTCCGAACGCTCGTATCGCCCGCACGTCTCCTCGCGGTCCACCGCCGGGAAATCGATCGTGTCGATGAACCGCGCGATGTTGGTCCCCGACGCGCTCACGAGCAGGATGTCGGATCCGCGTGTGCTGAGTCCGAATCCGAATTCGGCGGCGGACAGAACGAGGCGTCCTTCCGCCGGGACATGGAGCCCCTGCTCGAAGGCGTGCCGGAACGGCTGATCGTATTGGTCGCTGAGATAGAGGCCGAACAGGTCGAACGGTTCCGCGCCCGGGTTATGGAGTTCGATCCAGTCGGTGAGCCTGTCGCCACCAGCCCAGGATTCACTGATGACGATTGGCTGGACCCAGGCGTCGAGGCGGCCAGGGGAGCCGTGGTAGAGCGGGCTTGCGCGCCAGTGGCGTCCCTGGGCCAGGTAGTCCGTCTGGGCCGGCGCGTTTGTAGGGATGGAGGCTGGATCACGGAGTTCGATCGAACTGCCCTGGCCGTCGGCCCTGCGGGGCCAGGAGCCATCTGGGCGGTATGTCACCGCGCACACCGGATCGAGTTGGGGCGTCAGCAAGGCGACGGTTTCGCCCCTGTTGTCGAGTCTCCCGGCCCATGCGCCGGCTACGTTCAGGTCCGGATAGGAGTAGGGCGAATCGGGCGATTGATAGCGGGCGGCGAAGGCGGCGGTGTCTTCGACAACCAGGGCGAAGCCGCCGGGCGGGATGCGGAACCCTGAGGGGAACAGGAAGTCGACGCCACCAGCCAAGCGGGCGCCGGTGAGGTCGACGGGATTCGAGCTGGTATTCCAGAACTCGATGAACTCGCAGTCGGGCGATCCGCCCGGGTTGTAATGAATCTCGGAGATGACGATCTGGCCGGGAGCGAGCGGTTGGGGTTCCGCGATATCGAAGCGGGCCTCGACGAGGGCGCTCCAGGTGGTTCCACTGAGCGCGCGGGCCCGGATCAAGGCGTTGTGATCGATGACGATGCCGGCTGCGGCGGTTGTCGAGCGCGCGCGCAGGGCCAGGTTGAAGCTGACGTCGGTGCTGTTTGCGCCGGACTGATGGACCTCGACGGCCAGGAGGTTTGTGCCGGCCACCAAGCCGGTCGGAGCCAATGGGAAGTTAAAGAACTGCGACTCGCTCGCGCCTCCCACGGCCGTGGCAGCGAAGTCCGTATATTGCACAAGGCCCGCGGGCATGTTGTCGCGGAAGAGTTCCTTGCCGTTGAGGTAAACGATCGCGCCATCGTCGCGGAGCAGCTCGACAACCAGTTCGGTGATGGCCGCGGGATCGGACACCGTGAATGCCTGACGAAAGTAACAGGTCGGGTACTTGTTGTCTGGGTCGGAGCCGAACCCGAGCACCGTGGCTTCGTCACCGTCGCCGTAGCCCAACTCGGACCTGCCGGCGCTCCAGCTCTGGTCGTTGAAGGACGGGCTATTCCATGTCGCTGACGGCGGCGCCTCCTTGTCCCAGTACCGCCACACCGCGCCCGGGGCAATCAGCGTCTCCTCGCCGCCGGTGCGAGCGACGAGCGCTCCGGGCGCCACGGCGCCGCCGGGCAGGCGCGGATCCGATCCGTCGAGCGTGTAGTAGATCGTGCCGCCGGTTCCGGCAAAGAGGACGTTGAAACCGTTGGTCACGGTGCCGCCCCATTGGTTCATTTCGGGGGCTTTGAGCGAGGGATAGAGGCCGCGGTTGCGGAGCAGGTTGAAGAGATTGGTGGTGCGGCCGGGGAAGAGGCCGGTGCGGATTGTTTGGGCGGCGCTTTGCCAGTTTTCGGGCGTGCGGACGCCCCAGCGGGCGCATTCGGCGACGAGGCTGTTGGTGATTTCGAGCATGCGCTCGTCGAGGCGGGCGAGGTTGCGCGCGGGGGTCAACGCGCCATCGAGGAAGAAGTGCTGCTGGATGCGATCGGCGAGCAGGGTCATGAAATCGGGATGCTTTTCGAAGACCAACGCGCCGAACAGGCCGCCCGGGCCCGGGTTCGAGGTTCGATCCGAATTGAGGGCCGAGGTCCGCAGGAAACCGTCCGCATCGCCGATCCAGAATTTGAAACCGCTGCCGGGGGCGATGGGGCCGGCGGCTCGGTACTCGGTTTCGCAATCGCCGTAGAACCACATCAGCATGAAATCGATGAGGTGAGGCACGTCGAGAGAGGGTTTCGACGCGAGGTAGGAGCTGCGGTTGGCCCGCAGGTCTTCCCAGGGGGCGCGGCTGCGCGGATCGGGCGTGCCTGGGATGAAGCTGTCGCCGACGTTGTCGTTGCCGCGCACGTTGACATAGTCTTGGCGTTCGCCGCCGAGGTAATCGGCCAGGAAGCTGTCGGTGAGGCGTTCGCGCGCGTGGTATTGGCCCCAGTACTTGCCGTTGAGGTAGACGTTCACGAAACGCCCGTGCGGGTTGAGGCTGCCCATATCGAGCATGGTGTCCTCGGTGAAACGGCCCGCCATGTAGAAGCCGCGCTCGATCATGTCGTGCGATCCGCCGACCAGGTCGATTTCGTCGAAGCTCTCGCGGGCCAGGAAACCGCGGTCCATGCCGCGGAACAGGGGCGCCCTCAGCTTGGTCGCGCCGTACTCGCCGCGGAACTTGAGCCGGTAGTTCTTCTTGTTGAACGTGGTCCAGGCGCCTCCGAAGCGGAAGAAGCCGCAGTTCGCCTGGACGTGCGGCGTCTGGTCCGGCCAGAGCAACTCGACCGAGGCCTCGCGCTCGATGTAATCGTCGGGAATCTGCGGCACGGCGATCATCAGCGTGGGCAAATCCGTCAGCCCGCGCCGAATCCGGTCGGCGTAGCGGGCGTCGCGGACCATGTTCTGGTTCATGGAGGCGGACGCCATGACGGCATCGATGAGCACGTACGAATGGGTAACGGTGCGGGGCGATTTGTAGCCGGGTCGCCGCACGGTCGCGCGCACGCTCAGGCTGGCCGAGACAGCCAGCGGCCCGCCGTAGCGCAGGGCAGGCTCGCGCCCGTCGATCGAGTAGAGCAGATCGGCGCCTTGATTCGGGTCGGTGATCGCGAGCGCGAAGGCGTTGGTGTGGAAACCGCGGGCATGGCTGAAGGCCGGCGGCTGCAACCAACCGTCATACGATGCGGCCAGATTGAGGCCGCCCGGCGTGGGATCGAGAAACGCCAGCCGCCCGTCGAGCGTTCTTCCATACGCCAGGTCCTCGCGCTGCGGGGGAAAAGCGGAGATGACATCGGCCACCGACGCGCCGTCCGGGGCGGTCAGCACCACCGATTCGCCCTCGGAATCGAGTTGGAAATTCGCGTGCAGCCCGCCGGCCTCGTCCCACGGCGCGTTGCGCCCGGACGCAAACACAACAAGGCAGCCGTGGGCCGGGATCGAGACGGTTGGGAACACCCACTTCATGGGGGCGGCCGGATCGTCGCTCAATCCATAGCCGGCAAGGTCGCAGGGCTCGTTGTTGGGGTTGTGCAATTCGATCCAGTCGGAGGGTTCACCGCGTCCGTCTTCGAGAGAGAGGCGGTTGTCGGCCATGAACTCGCTGATCTGGACGGGCAGCGGGCGGTCATCGACGATCACGCTTGCCGCGCGCACCGATGCGCCGTTGCGGTTGGTGCCGACCAACACGTACTCGATGGAGTTGGCAGGTGAGACGCTGAACTGCCCCGCGCCGCCTTCGTCTGTGAAGGCGCCGACCGATTGCCCGCCGGGGTGGAGATCGAGCCGATGCAGTTCCGTAGCCTGCCAGGTCAACACGGTCGAGTCGCCGGAGGCGATGCGGTTGGTGGGCGCACTGAAGGCGAGCAGGCCGGTCTGGTCCGCAGGCCGCCCGAAGGCCTGGACCTCGCGCAGGCCCAGGTACCACTCGATGCCGCCGGTGATGTGCGAGCGTTCCTTGTTCTCGAAGCCGACGCGGACATAACGCGCCGTGATTGGCCCCGCAACATCAACGTCGAAGGTCGGGTTGGTGCCGGCGAGGTGCTGGGAGAACACCGAATCGTGGTTGGCGTCGAAAAGGCGGACCGTGGCGTGGCTGAGCCGGGCGGCAAAGCCCTGAGCGGCCACGACACGAACGCAATCGAGCGCGTTGTCCTGGCCCAAATCGACCTCCCAATAGGCGTCCACGGATGCATCGGTGGTCTTGGTTTCGGTGGCGTAGCTGCCATCGTTCGCGTTCGACGCCGGCGGCAGATTGTCCTGGTACCGCACCATGTAGCAGTCCCGTCCCAGGGCCAGGTTCGGCGCGGTCAGCACGATCACCTCGGCCAGCGACACGATCCTGTCGCCGGCGCCGTTGGCGGCGCCGCCTTCGAGCCCGACGCGCACCTGACGGCCCGACGTGCCCGCCGGCGGATCGAAGCCCCAAACCCCGCCCAGACCCGGGTCGGTCAGCGTCGCCGAGGCAACTGTATTGGACTGATCGTCGAGGATTCGCAGGGCCAATCCGGCGAGTCGGGCTGCCGCGGTGTCGCGCCGGTTGACGACCTCGATGCGGTGGATCGGGCGGGCGCGGTCGAGCGTGAGGGTCCAAGAACTGTTTGTGAGGTCGGCGGTCTGGGAGACGGTTGCCGGATCGCCGTCGATGGCCAGGCTGGCCGGATAGGACGGGCTGAAGTCGCTCGATTGTTGAACCGTGGCGATGGCGCCGAGCGCAATGGGGCCAGTCGCCGCCGAGGGGTCGCCGAACGCCCGGACCTCGGCCAAGGCAACCTGATGTTTGCCGGCTCCGTTGGGCTGGCCGTTTTCGAGGCCGATCCGGAGGAGGCGCGCCGTTAGGCCGGCGGGGAGGTCGGCGGCCCACGTCGACCCCGGCCCCGGATCGTTGACCAGCGTCTCGAAGACAGTGCGATCGCGAAGGTCCTCGAGCCGGAGCACGAGGCCGTCGAGGGCATCGCGGTAGGAGGCGTCGGAGGGGGCGACGATTTCGATGCGGGTCAGCGTGTGGACCCGGCTCAGTTCGCACTCCCAGTGAGCATTCGGAATCTCGGGTGTCGCGCTGAAGGTGCTTGCGTTTCCATCAAGCGCGCGGGCCGGCGCGTTGGCGGCGGACAGGTCGCCGGTCTGGGTGGCCACGCCCAGCCGAGCCAGGTCCAACTGAACCGCGCCCAGAGACGACAGGGCGGAAGCGAGGGTACACGCGCAGAACAGAGCGATGAGGCGAGCAATTCGGGAACCCGTGTGCAGCGCGGGGGCCGTGCCGGGCCTGGGGCGATCCAATTGCATGGCAGGACTTCGTCTATTGGATTCGGTAGAGGTGAGTCCTGCTTCTGAGGATCAAGGCGTCTCCGGTGACGGCGGGACTCGCCATGAGCCGGTCATCGAGCTGGCTTTCCGCCAGCACGCGGAACTCGCGTCCGGGCGCGATGACCGTCGCCTGGTTTCTCTCGTTGAAGAAATAGATGCGGCCGGGGGTGTAGATGGGCGACGCGGAGTGTTTCCCCCCGATGCGTTCGCGCCAGACCACGGCGCCGGTTTTGGCTTCGACGCAGAGGGCGAATCCCTGGTCATTGACCATGTAAAGCAGGTCGTCGATCAGCAGCAGCGAGGCTGTGGAAGGCATGTCTTTGACCAGTTTCCAGGCGACATGGGTGTCCGTGACGTCGCCTTGTCCGTCGGGCCGCACGGCCCAAAGCTCCGGGCGTTCATAGTCGTTGATGACGTAGAGCAATCCGTGACCGAAGAGCGGGCGCGGGACCATGGACCAGCCATTGTAGCGCGCTTTCCAGAGTTCGGCGCCAGTGTCGGGGTCGTAGGCGAACATGGCCTTGGCGGCCGGGCTGAAGAGTTGGCGGCGCCCGCCGGCCTCGATCACGATGGGTGTGCAAAAGGCCTTGCGGCAATTGCTCGTAAACTGACTGTAATCAACCGACCGGTCTGTTTTCCAGACGGTGCGACCGGTGGCCTTGTCGAGGGCGACCACGTATTGAAGATCGCGGCCATCGACCGGGACGTAGAGGCGTTCCCCATCGAGCATGAGCGACGCCCCCGGACCTTCGTGATGATCGCAATTCAGGTCACGACGACTCCAGAGGACCTTGCCATTCTCCGTGTCGAGGCATGCGGTCCCATACGTCCCGTAGTGAACATAGACCCTGTCCGCCTCGATTGCGGAAGTGGGCGACGCGTAGCTGTTGAGGCTCGAGATGTGCTCCGGCTCGGGCGTGTCGAAGACCTTGACGTCCAGCACGACGCGCCCGGTCTCGGCATCCACGCAAACGGCATACATCTCATGCCCGTCGATGGTGGCCGTCGTGAGCCAGATTCGCTCGCCCCAGACGACCGGCGAAGACCAGCCCAGATCGTGGATGGCCGTCTTCCAGATGATGTGGTTCGTTTCACTCCACAACAGCGGCGGGTTTGCATCGAGGGCGTGCCCGTTTCTGAGGGGGCCGCGCAATTCAGGCCAATTGGCGGCGGCGAGACTGGACACGACGCAAAGGGCGGACAGGAGGAGAAGGGGGCGGTTCACGAGGGAGGGTCCCCGGCAGGACCGGAGTTCGGGACTCGATTGAGAGCCATCGTGGTCCGGACTTCTGGGCTTCAGCATGGGCGCATGATCCGATGCCGGCTTTGGGAAAGCGAGCGTTCAGTGTGCGAAAAGTGAGAGTGCCCGACCATTTGGCAAGACAGAAGGCCCGGACCTTCGGCTCGCCTGGTGGGCGGGCAAGGCCCGGGCCTCTGACGGGCACGGTTCGGAAGCCCGGATGTCAGACTCCGCGAAGCTCTGTGAAACATCCGGGCGAGGCAGTCGGGATCGTGGCGACGCGCCGGGTGCGGCGCAGGCGGCGCCAGGTCATTCCGACGAGGCCGGCGGCGAGGACGAGGCCGGAGGCCGACGGTTCGGGGATTGGGGTGATGGCGCCGGTGACGGCGACGTTATCGAGGCGGAGATTGCCCGTGCCGCTTGCGTTCCAGCCGTAGAAGCGGAACTCGTAGGAATCGCTCGACAATCCCGTTGTGGGCGTGAAGTCAAAGGCGCGATGGCCGAGTGTGGTGGTCACTTCGAACTCCTGGCAGCTTTCGAAGTTCACGCCGTTGCGCCACAGTTCCACCTTGCCAATCTGTGGGCCGGTGCTGCTGCGCGAGGTGTCCCAACTCAGCGACGTGAGCGCGACCTCGTATCCGACGTCCGGGCGAAATGCGAACGAGACGAATTCGTTCGCATCCTGCTCCGCTCCCTGTGTCCACTGGGAACTCGAGAAGGCATCGATTTGACTCGCGGCGTTCACCTGAGTCCGCGAGAAGGCGCTCAGAGTCATGTGTTCCGGCGCCGGGACCGCGCCATCCCCGCCCGGATCGCTTCCGGGGAATTCATAGGTGAACAGCACTTGCGCGTGGACTGTGAACGCCACAGCCCCGCCGACGAATGAGACGATCAGTTTCTTCATGGTGCTCCTGACTGTTATGGATACGTGTTTGGTGTTTTCCTTGGCGAGGAGGGCTTCCATCCGCCGGCCCGAGACCTGGCGCCCGATTCGAGCGATCCAACCTTGGCCTCATCCGACCCGGTGTCGACCTCCTCGTGCCGGGACGTGCACGCAGTTGGCGTGCCAGGATTGCGGGCTAGCCGGATCGATCACAGGCTCCGCGCTGAATCGGATCCGAATGCGTTGGCGGGTGTCCTGTTGTTGAGCCGGCAGTCGAATGGGTGTCTCACTTGAGGACAGGCAGAGACCTGGAGGCGACCGAGATATCGAGAATCTTCCGCGGATCGGTGACCCGTTGTCGGGTTTCGCGATTGCAGGCTCGGCTTCAGCCGGTTTTCTCCGTGTGCTCTGCGCCTCTGTGGTGAATCCCCCTCGATGACAGTACCGTTCCGGATTGAACCACAGAGGCGCGGAGAGCGCAGAGAAGAACAATTCCCGGCTCAGCGTCCGCAGCAATGCTTGAATTTCTTGCCGCTACCGCACGGGCAAGGCTCGTTGCGCCCCACCTTCCGCTGGGACACCGTTTGCAGGAGCTCGAAATGCCGCTGGCGCGGTTCGGCGCTGAGTTGGGGCATCGCCTCCAACGGCAGCCCCTCTGCGCCGAAGTCGAACGTCGTCCTCAGGCGAAGTTGGTTTTCGCCCGCGACCGTTGCGGTCGTCCGGGCCTTTGTCGCATGTTGTGACAAGGCAGCAACCTCGTCGGACCGGCCAGTCTTCTTGTAGAGGTCGGTCAGCCGGGTGATCATCTCCTCGCGATCGCGCACGCCGGGCACCGCCAACCCGCGCTAAGGGTCTGTGCAAAAATTACTTCCGATTTTGGCGGGAGCGCCACCGGGC
>ENA-UOWO01002029-UOWO01002029.1-activated-sludge-metagenome-genome-assembly--contig:-NODE-2029-length-25737-cov-7.680671_pt1 | contig 25737 bp, 19 predicted proteins | sample MGYA00238148_ERZ761564 | MGnify/ENA primary metagenome ERZ761564 (study PRJEB28885, sample SAMN05720194) | activated sludge metagenome | isolation source: Anaerobic digester | place: USA... | reverse complement strand
CACGCTTGTGACCTTCGACTGCGAAGGCGTCGCGAATGGATCGGCCTTGCCAGGAACGTCCTGTGATGACGGTAATGCTTCCACCGGCAACGATACCTGGAACACCAACTGCCTGTGCGTGGGTCAAGTGATCGACTGCATGGGCATGGTGGGTGGAACGGCTTTGCCAGGTACCGGCTGCAACGACAACAACGCGAACACGATCAACGATGTTTGGAGCGCGAACTGCACCTGCGCTGGAACACTTGTGACCTTCGATTGCGAAGGCGTGGCGAACGGATCGGCCTTGCCAGGAACGTCTTGCGATGACGGCAATGCCTCCACCGGCAACGACACCTGGAATGCCAACTGTCAGTGCGTGGGTCAAGTGATCGACTGCATGGGCGTGGCGGGTGGAACGGCGCTGCCCGGCACCGCTTGCAACGACAATGATGCGAACACCATCAACGACGTATGGGACGCGAACTGCACCTGCGCTGGAACAGTTGTGACCTTCGATTGCGAAGGCGTGGCGAACGGATCGGCCTTGCCAGGAACGTCCTGCGATGACGGCAATGCCTCCACCGGAAACGATACCTGGAACACCAACTGCCAGTGCGTGGGTCAAGTGATCGATTGCATGGGCGTGGCGGGTGGAACGGCGCTGCCCAGCACCGCCTGCAACGACAACAATGCGAACACCATCAACGATGTGTGGAGTGCGAACTGCACCTGCGCTGGCACGGCTGTGACCTTCGACTGCGAAGGTGTCGCGAACGGATCGGCTTTGCCCGGAACCTCCTGCAACGACAACAACGCGAACACCATCAACGATGTGTGGAGTGCGAACTGCACCTGCGCTGGCACGGCTGTGACCTTCGATTGTGAAGGTGTAACGAACGGAACTGCACTACCGGGAACGTCCTGCGATGACGGTAATGCTTCCACCGGCAACGATACCTGGAACGTCAACTGCCAATGTGTGGGTCAGGTGATCGACTGCATGGGTGTGGCTGGTGGAACGGCGCTGCCCGGCACCGCCTGCAACGATGGGGACCCCATGACCTTGAACGATCAATGGGATGCGAACTGCAATTGCTTTGGTTTCCTATGGCTCGTCGACTGCGCTGGTGAGATCGGAGGCTACGCCATACCAGGCACTCCATGTGACGACGGTAATGCCACGACCGGCAATGACACCTGGAACACCCAATGTACCTGCATCGGCCAGGTCATGGATTGTGCTGGAGTTCCTGGAGGGACTGCGTTCCTGGACCAGTGTGGTACCTGCGTAGGTGGCGATACTGGACTGGAGGCCAATGCCGATGTCGATGATGATGGGATCATCGCTTGCGAGGACAACTGTAGCACCGCGTTCAATCCGACCCAGGCCGACTACGATCAGGACGGAGTGGGAGATGCTTGCGACAATTGCGTGTGGGTCTCGAACTCGGGTCAAACGGATGCCAACGGCAATGGTATCGGTGATGCATGTGAAGCCGGTGTCGGATTGAGTGAGGTGGATGGACTTTCCGGCTTTGCGGTATATCCCAATCCTTCGCGTGGACCGGTCCATATCAAGACCGGTGACCTTGCCGTCGAGCGGTTACAGATATATAGTGCCACGGGTGAACTGGTGCGCGACCTGGCGTACCGCACCATGGTGGATCTTGATGCCCATGCACCGGGCATCTACACGATGATCGCGCTGGATGCGGAAGGCAGGCCGCTGGCGCGAGTGAGGCTCATTAGGCAGTAATGGGCTGATGTTGGATGAAAGGGCCTCGACCATGTCGGGGCTCTTTTCATTTCAAGAGTGTCACCGTACCGATGAACTCCTTACGTTCTGCACCGAATTGGTCGCGTGCCAGAAGCCGCCAGACGTACACGTCCTGTGGTAGGAGCTCTCCCGCGTTGTTCATACTGCCATTCCAGGCTTCAGCGGGATCGGTGCTAGCGAACACTGGGATACCCCATCGGTCGGCAATGATCAACTCGTAGCTCTCCGGCTCCAGGCCGATCACGGATGGTTGGAAGTACTCGTTCACATCGTCCCCATTGGGTGTGAACGCATTGGGAACGAAGACGGTCAGAACATCATCCACCAATACATCCAAGCAAATGCTGTTCGAGCAGCCCATGCTATCCGTGGCGATCAAGCACACCGGGTAATACCCCACCTCGGCAGATGGGATGGTCCAGGTGAACGGCGCTTGGACCTCCAGTGTGTCGTAGGGTACCACCCACTGGTAGTACTCATCGTCAGAACCGGTATGGAAGACCCCGATGGTCGGGGCTTCCACACTGATACGATCAGCGCTCAACGTGAACGTGGGGGTGGGGCCTCCGGAAACGAATACCGCGCCACTCTGAAGCATCGTACCCACACAACCATGCACATCCACCACCGTCAGCCGGACGGGGAAGGACCCCGGCTGGCTGAAGGTGTAGATCGCTTCGATACCATTCGGTCCCGCGCCACCATTGCCGAACTCCCATTGATAGGTCTGAAAGGATGGATCGGGGAGCGCCGTGAATAGGACCTCGAGCGGTGCGCAACCACTTGCGTTCTGCACCGTGAAACCAGGCACCGGTGTCGGGTTCACGGTCAGTGTGAGCAGGGCGCTGTCGAACAACGAAGCACAAGGGCCCGTGCCTTGCACCGTATAGGTGAGCATGGTTTCGTCACCAGGTACCGGGTCGAAGTTCGATATGGTAGTGCCCGATCCATCGGTCCATTGTCCCCCGTTCGACGCACCGCTCAGCAGGCTCGCGCTCAGCACCAAGGGCGCATCCCCGGCACAGAGGTCCACCGTTCCATCGGCACCAGCGACAGGGGGTGCCGTGATGCTTAGTTGCACCGTGGTGTTGGAATCCGGGCACGGTGTCGTCCCCGCCACTGTATAACTGTAGGTGCCATTCACAGCGCTACCAGGGTCGACGGATGTGATCGTCGCACCATCTGGATCGGTCCAACCACCTCCTGGATCGGGTGATCCACCCAACCAGAGGGATGGGTCGACCGCACTCTCGTTACTACAGAGGGATACGACACCGCCTGTTCCACTCCACGCTGCTTGTACGACCTCCACCGTGACCGATGCTTGGTCATCCGGGCAGATGCCACCACCGGAGATCGTGTACTCGAACACACCGCCAGCGCTGGTAGAAGGATCCAATACGTTGGACGTCGCGCTGCCGAGCGGATTCGTCCAGGTTCCCCCAGCATCGGGAGTGCCCGTCAACCCGTCACTCAGGTCCACAGCGGAAGCGCTACTGCAAAGGGTCATTGAGCCATCGATACCCGCATCAGGGGCTTCTTGGATACTGATCGTGACGAGGTGGATCCCGTCCGAGCAAGGTGATGTGGCCTCCAACGTGTAGGTGTATACGCCCGATGGGGTGGATCCTGGTGTGAATGTCCCGCCAACGGAAGCGCCAGCAGCGTTGGTCCAAGTACCACCGACCGGCACTGTCGGATCGAACGCATCAAAAAGCAGGAACGCAGGGTCGATGTTGCAATAGGTCAAGTCAACATTCGAGCCTGTGGGCGGTGGATCGATGACACCGATGGTGACAGTGCTCGAAGCACTTGGACACGGTAAGGGTGCGTTCAGTGTATAGGTGTATGTTCCGGGGAGGTCGGATGCGGCATCGAACGTAGGGCCGTGGACGGTCCCCATCGGATCGGTCCAGATCCCTCCCAAGGTCGGAGTTCCACCCAACTGGTCGATGAGATCTACGGGTGCTGTGCCATCGTCGCAGAGGTCCAAGCTGCCATCCACACCCGCATCGGGTATCGTGAAGACGGAAACCTCGACCTCGGCCGATGCGTCCGGACAGGGTGCGTTCCCTGCTACCAGGTAGGTGTATGTACCGTTCAACGCATCTGCCGCGGGGATCACGCCATCAACAGGTGATCCGCTCGGGTCGGTCCAAGTCCCGCCAACGTCAGGTGCACCGCCCAGAGCAGCGAACAGGTCCACATCCGGCCCACTGGCGCAGATGCTCAGTGTACCATTGGTTCCCGGCGATGGTGGCGCGAGCAGGTCGACTTCGATGGTAGAAGAGGATATGATGCAAGGAGCGGGTGCATCGAGCGTGTAGGTATATGCTCCGGGATCCGCGCTGCTCGGGTCGATGTTACCCGTGCTGGGTGATCCATCCGGACCGATCCACTCCCCACCGGCCTGCGCCGTGGGGCCGAGCAAGGGGAAGAGATCGAATGGCTCCCCCGAACTGCATAACGTCACAGCGCCATCATTCCCGGCATCGGGCTGGTCCACCTCGGTCACCTCCACAGCAGCACTGCTGTTCAGGCAAGGGGCAATGCCAATGATCGTATAGAGATACGTGCCAGCCACATCGACACCCGGGGTGAACACGCCATCGACAGCGGTATTGTCGGGTCCGGTCCAACCACCACCAACATCAGGGGTTCCGCCCAGGCCAGTGAACAGGTCCACATCCGACCCACTTGCACAGATGGTCAATGTTCCATCGTTACCGGGATCCGGCGCAGCGATGATGTCCACCACGATCGATGCGCTCGACTGGACGCACGGAGCAGGAGCCACGAGCGTGTAGGAATACGAACCCGCGTCCGCACTACTTGGGTCGATCGTGCCATTGTTGGACGTTCCACCGGGTCCCGTCCATTGCCCACCTACCTGCGCATCGGGACCGAGGAGCGGGAAGAGGTCAGTGGGGTCGCTCGCACTACACAAGGTCACAGCGCCATCCGCACCTGCATCGGGCTGGTCCACAACGGTCACCTCAACGGTTGAACTGCTGTTCGAACACGGAGCGGTCGCATTGACGGTATAGAGATACGTGCCCGGGGCATCGGTGCCTGGCGTGAACACATCCGTCACCGGAACGCCAGTGGGTCCCGTCCAAACACCACCGGCATCCGGTGCGCCGGTCAGCCCATCGGACAATGCGCTGGGGCCACCGGTCGCGCAAAGCAACAGCGTTCCATCCGTTCCTGCATCGGGCTGGTCCACCAAGGTGATGGTAAGTTCCGCCGAAGCGCTGGTGCACGGGGCAAGGCCATTCACCGTGTACGTGTAGATGCCTGATGATCCGGAGGCCGTATTGATGTTGGCGCCAATGGGGTTGCCAGCCGGGTTGGTCCATGACCCACCTGGCGTTGGACTTCCGCCGAGCAGTGGCAACAAGGGCTGAAGCCCATTCGTACGACAGAACGTGGCGGTGGCATCGGTGCCTGCATCGGCTTGCGTGTTCACAACAACGGTGAGCGCGGCCTGGTCGGCCGAACATGGTGCGGTGCCGGGAACGGTGTAGGTGTAGACCCCTGCGGCGTCCGTGGAAGGGTCGAACGTATCCGGGAATGGTGCGCTGCCAGGTGTTGTCCAGGATCCGCCCAAGGCCGGGGAACCTCCAAGTGCGTCCACCAGCGTCACAGGTGCGTCGGTCGAACAGATCGTTAGTGTAGCATCGGATCCTGCGTTCGCGGCGGAGGCAATGGTGATGGTGACGGTAGCACTGGCGGATACACAAGGTGCCACCGCAGCGATCGTGTAGGTGTAGGCGCCCGGAACATCGCTACTTGGATCGAATGGACCTGTGAACACAGCACCGGACGGGTCGAGCCAGGTGCCACCCGGTTCAGGTGTCCCGTTCAGTGCGGTCAGCAGGTTGACCGTGACACCCGTGGAGCAAAGGCTGAGTATGGCGTCCGCGCCGGCGTCCGGCTGATCGGTGAAGCTGACGGTGACCGTGCTTGTGGCCGTGCAGGGCGGAACGGCGTTGGTCAAGGTGTAGGTGTACACACCGGCCACATCCGTTGCGGGGTCGAACTGTCCTGGATGCGATCCTCCGCCAGGATCCGTCCAACTGCCACCCGCATCCGGCGTACCGCCCAGCGTGGTGAAGAGGTCCAGTACAGGACTTCCTTCGCACAGGTCCGCCGTTCCACTGGTGCCGGCATCCAACGGACAACTGAGGATCACAGCGGGATCGGAGGGGATGATGGCATCGCCGTTGCATGCCGTGCTTCCCCACGACCCCGTCTCACTGTCCCCGAAGGTGTTGAAGGTGACACCAAGCCCCAAACCGTTCACGCAGGCCGGAGGACTGAGCACACTGATCGTCCAGCAGAACTGCCAATTGGTTGCGCCCACGCAGAAGTCACCGAAGTTGTTGCCCGGGTTGCCATCATTGTCCAGGTCGAAGAAGAAGCCCGGTCCTTGCGCACCGATATTGGTGCCTGCAGTGCCTTGTACGTTACCATACCAGCCCCATGTGCCCGTGCTTCCACCGCAGGTCGCCGGGGGCGTTCCGGGGCTCAACGTGGCCAGGTCCCAACCCGGACCGAAGTTGGCCACGATGCCGTGGAACCAGTTCGCGTTCGTTGAATTCCAGCCCGTGACCGTGAAACAGAAGGTGACACTCTGCCCACACGCATAAGTGCCGTTCGTGGGAAGTGGTGACTGCGTCAGCGTATAGGCGGTAGCGCACGGTTGCGCAAGAATGAACATGCCCGGCAAGCAGAGCACGATCATCATGACCGATCGGAGGAGAGAAGCTCTGGTCATGGCACGGATCCAGCACCAATATACTGGACTTGGATACACCGAGGATGGTTGCCTGCCCGAAGGCGGCCGGGCCGACGATCAAGTGGCCAACACGGTGAGCACGTGGAAGAGCTCCTGAGGCAAGGCCTTTTGGTTACCGATCGCATCAGCAAAGGGGGTGAGCACCACGTTCTCGTTGACCAGTCCCACCATGGCATCATGATCCCCTTGGAGGAGGTGTTCCACCGCAGCAACCCCGGTGCGACTGGCGAGGATCCTATCGTTCACCGAAGGCGTGCCACCACGTTGGATATGGCCAAGGACCGATACCCGGATATCATACCCCGGAGAACGTTCCTTCACCTTGCGCGCGATCTGGAACGCGCCCCCTTCCTCATCGCCTTCAGCCACGACCACGATGCTGGAGGATTTCATGCCCGATGCTTCGGACAAGGCCACTACGAGGGCTTCGATGGACTGTGCCACCTCCGGCACCAGGACGTATTCCGCACCGGCCGCAACCGCGCACTGCAGGGCGATATGTCCGGTGTTCCGTCCCATCACCTCAACGAAGAACAAGCGATCGTGCGACGATGCCGTATCGCGTATCCGGTCGATCGCCTCCACGGCCGTATTGAGGGCGGTGTCGAAGCCGATGGTCCGGTCCGTGCCGTAGAGGTCGTTGTCTATGGTACCCGGAAGGCCGATGACGCGTGTGCCGAATTCCTCGAATAGGATATGTGCACCGGTAAAGGTCCCGTCCCCACCGATGGCCACCAATCCGTCGATACCATGGCGCTGCAAGGTGGCATGTGCCGTTGCTCGTCCTTCTCGGGTGCGGAATGCCTCGCTGCGCGCCGTGCGCAGGATGGTTCCACCGCGTTGCACGATGTTGCTCACATCCCGAGGACCAAGCGCGCGGACCCGGTCGTTCACCAACCCATCATATCCACCCAGGATACCCACGACCTCCACACCGTTCAAAGCGGCGGTACGAACCACGGCCCGAATGGCCGCGTTCATTCCAGGCCCGTCACCTCCGGAGGTGAACACACCGATGCGTTCGATCGGCGTGGACATGGTCACTCCGCCACCACTGGACCGAGTCCTTTCAACCGCGAGCCGTCAGCACCGATGAGCACGGCCTGATAGAGGCCAGCGCTCAAGCCGTTCCGCTCCACGCGAACACGGCCGGTGGCGGTGATCCGATGCCGCAAGGCGATGCGACCCGTGGCATCCAAGAGCACGACCTCTTTGGCCAATATTTCCTCTGGAAGCATCAACGTGAACCCGTCGTTGAACAGGGTGGGTTGGATGTTCGCTTCGGATAGGTCGGTCGGACCACTCACGTCGACAGTGGTCCCTCCGATGTTGTAGATATCGAAGAGCGCTCCGAGATAAAGATCCTCGCCATTGGCATGGAACTCCTCTTGTGAGATCGCATCGAACTCGGTGAGACCGACGTTATAGGCTTGCCAACTCACACCTTGGTTGGTGGAGCGATAGACGCCGGAGACGTTACCGGAGATCGCGTAGTAGATGTTGTTGTACAGGATCAGTTGAGCGGTGTTGCTCACGGCCGGTGCACCGGTGGCATTGGTCCACGTGGATCCACCGTTGTTGGAATAGCGGTAGCCGAAGTCGGAGATGCAGACCAACCGGGTCGGTGTCCCTTGGATACCGTACATAGCGAAGTTGGAACCGGTCACCAGCTGCCAGTTCTGTGCGTTGTTCACCGAACGGAACAGCCCGCCGCTCGTCGCTGCGTACAGCGCACCGTCGATCGCAGCGATCTGGTAGACGGTCATATTGGTGCTCATTCCGTTCGCCCCCTGGATCCACGTGGTACCGTTGTTGTTCGTGGCGAAGATGCCACCCCCGTTGGCAATGGAGCCACTGAAGATCGCCAGGATCGAGCTCCCGGTCTTGAACCACTTGTTGGCATAGATGGAACTGCTCGCTGCAAGCGGTCCATTGGACAAGGTCCATGTCGCACCGTCATCAGCCGATCGGTAGACACCCGAACTGGTCCCGGCCATCAAGTAGGCTCCGTTGGAGCCCACCGATTCGGCATAGATGAACTCGACCTCATCGATGATCTCCACTGGAAGTCCTTGGTTCATGGGCTCCCAGGTCACTCCATCGGTTGTGCGGTAGATCCCGTAGGGGTAGCTGGCCACATACACGTTGCCATCGTGCACGGTGATGCTCCTGATACTCTGAAGCCCACTGTTACCGGGCGCCCACTGGGCTTGAGCCACGCAGGTGGACAGGATGGACACCGACAGGATCAGGGTACGTGTCAAGCTCATGTAGAGGGATTTGAGGCGAATTTACATCAACTGGAGGCTTGGTCGCTCCAACTCTTGGAATGGTCGTGGTCACAACCGGCTCTTGGCGAGCTACTGGCCTACCTTTACACCATGAACGGAGGCACGGGCCAAGGTCCGAACCGCGTGGCTTGGCTGATCGTGATCATGCAGTTGGTGCTGCCTGCATTGCATTCCGTAGGCCATGCCCATGCTACGGACCGTGGTCACCACGCACAAGAGCATGTGTCCTGTCCGCTCTGCACATGGGCCGACGACCCCGATGCTTTGCCCGACCCCGCGATGGTGATGGTGCCCGTTCTACGACCAGGGACCATATCGACCAATGATGGTGCTGTTGCGGTCCTGTGCCTGCATGGACGTGAACACGGTAGGGGGCCTCCTTCCTGCTGAACGTTCGCACGTTCCGGAGCGGGTCCGTTGGGACCGCCCTTTTCGAGGCGCTCGCGCCTCCCTAGTCAGTTCCGTCCAGGTCATGTCCCCGATAAGCAAGTTCCTGCTGTTCACTTTTCTTTTCCTGCCGCTGGGTTTGGCGGCGCAGGGCGAACATACCCTGTCCGGTTTCGTGGTGGATGACCACGACGCCGGGCCGCTGTCGTTCGCCGAGATCCACCTGCCTGCCCTCGAACGCGGTACCGTGGCCGATGCACAGGGGCTCTTCCGGATCGAACGGATCCCGACCGGTACGTACCTGATCAGGGTGATGCACCTGGGCTGCGACCCGGTGGAGCGCAAGGTGCTCGTGAACAAGGACCTGGAGATCACCTTCCGCCTGGAGCACCACGCGGCCGAATTGCATGAACTGGAGGTGATCGCTGAACGTCCGGACGAGAACGTGGGCATGGTGGCCACCACCTTGGAGAGCGATGCCATGGAACAGGGCTCGGGACGCACCATGGCCGAGATGATCGCATCCATACCCGGTGTGAACATGGTGAGCAGCGGTCCCACCATCGGCAAGCCCATGATCCATGGACTGTATGGTAACCGGGTCTTGGTGCTCAACCAAGGGATCCGTCAAGAGGACCAACAATGGGGTACGGAGCACGCTCCCAACCTCGACCCCTTTTCCACGGATCGCATCACGGTCGTGAAGGGAGCCGCCTCCGTACAGTATGGGGCCGATGCGATCGGTGGTGTGGTCATCACCGAGCCGGTCGACCTGCCGAGCAAGGCGGGCTGGGGTGGGGAGTTCCGCGGCGTGGGTTTGTACAATGGCAGGGGCGGTGGGGCCAATGGCATGGTGCAGGTGGGCAGTGCGCGTGTGCGCGGCCTGGGTGCACGGGTCCAGGGTTCCTATCGGCTATTGGGCGATTCCGAAGCCCCGGGCTATGTGCTGAGCAACACGGGGTTGAACGAATCGGGGGTCTCGGCTACCATCGGGCTGAAGCGCCATTGGGGCCACGCAACGGTCTACTACAGTTACTTCCAGCGCGAACTGGGCATCCTACGCGCCGCCCACATCGGCAACCTGACCGACCTGCGCAACGCCGTGGAGCGCGGTGAACCGTGGTACCAAGCACCGTTCGGCTATGCCATCGATGCACCTCGGCAGACGGTGGCTCACCACCTGGCCAAGGCCGAGCTCGCCTACCGCATCACCGATACCGATCAGCTGGTCCTCACGTATGGCTATCAGGCCGATGACCGGCAGGAATACGATACGCGCCGTGGTGGTCGCAGTGCTGTCCCAAGTATCGACCTGTTCCTCTTCACCCATACGGCCGACCTCACCTGGAAACACTGGCTAGGCTCCAAGCTTCACGGCAAATTGGGCGTATCGGGCAATTTCCAGGACAACTTCAATGTGCCCGGCACCGGTGTCCGCCCGCTGCTCCCTGATCACATCGAACGCAATGGCGGTGTGTATCTCTTGGAGCATTACCCGGTGAATGACCGACTGGAGTTGGAGGCCGGTCTGCGGATCGAGGGCACCTTCATCCGCGTCGCCAAGTTCGACGCGGATGACGTCTACATCACCCCCGAACACCGCTTCACCAATCATGCCTTCAGTGTGGGAGGCAATTGGGCCATCCACCCCGACTTGCGCATGCGGTTCGACCTGAGCAGCGCCTTTCGTCCACCGCATGTGAGCGAACTGTACAGCGAAGGGTTGCACCACGGCTCGGCAGCGATCGAACAGGGCGATCGCACCTTGGTGAGCGAGCGTGCGCTGCGCGGCTCCGTGGACCTCGAAGGGCGGCACTTGAAGCAGCGCCTCACCACCAACCTCACCCTCCATAGCGGCATTATCGACAACTACATATACTTGCGTCCAGCAGGATATCGCCTCACCATCCGAGGTGCCTTCCCCGTGTTCGACTACGTCGCCACGGATGCATATATCTCCGGTTTGGATGCCAGCGCGACCTATCGCCTTTTAGGCCCACTTTCCGTTAGGTCCCGCTTCACCTTGGTGCGCGGCCGCGATCAGGTACGCGAAGAAGACCTGTTCCAGATGCCGGCGGACCGATGGGAGAACGCGTTGTTGGTGGAGGTGGATCCACCGGGTGGCTGGCGAGGGGCCAACGTGGCCATCACCAGCACATGGGTCATGCAACAAACGCGCATGCCGGTCGGGCTGGACTTCACCGGGCCACCGCGCGCCTATCATCTCCTCGGGTTCAGCGCGAGCGTCGCCCGACCTTTGGGTAGCGGCGAATGGCGGATCGGACTCACCGCCAGCAACCTGCTCAACACCGCCTATCGCGACTACCTCGACCGGTTCCGGTACTACACCGATGCGCGCGGGCTGGACCTCGCGGTCTGGGTGCGCTGGTCCTTCGGTAATGCGGTGGGGCGCTGAGCATCCGTGTCGCGGTGTGCGGTGTAACGCCTTTTCATCATTCAAGGAGGGCGGGACCTTGGACCATACGAGAACGGTCTTGGCCACGTTCATCGATCATGCGCTGCTTCCTCGCCAGGCCGATCGGGATACTCTGTTCCTCTTGGCCGTTCCTGCTTGCTTGTCAGGATCATCATGTGGGTCGACAGGGATCGGCGCGAACGACCACGGGATCACTGGATGGGCTCCCCTTGCAGGAGGTATTGGACAGCCTGGGTATCCCTGCCGACAGCATACGGTTCGAGGTGGACAAGTCGGATCGCAGGTTCTTCGTGCTTGCCGGTGATCGTGCAGTCAGGGATTATCCCTGTGTTCTGGGTACCGTTCCGGATGGGGATAAGATGCAAGAAGGGGACCGGCGGACCCCGGAAGGAAACTTCCTGTTCCGCGACAAATACCCGCATGCGAAGTGGCACAAGTTCATATGGATCGACTACCCCAATGCGGAGAGTCGGGAACGGTTCCAGCGCCGGAAAGAGGAAGGGCTACTGCCCGCTTCGGCCACCATCGGGGGAGAGGTGGGTATCCATGGCACACCGGAAGGCATGGACCACTGGATCATGGAAGGCACGGACTGGACCTGGGGATGCATCGCACTCCGCAACGCGGACCTCGACGAGGTCTATCCGGTCATCCGACCGCGATGGACCCGGTTGGACATCCGGCCTTGATGTGCTCAGGGAAGCGCCTCCGGGAACAACTCGTCGAAGCCGGTGCGTTCATCACGGCGACGTACGAACCGCAAGCCACCGATCTCCTGTACCACTACTTCAAGGGTGGTGCGCACCAAGGTGCCGGTCAACAAGTGGCCGCCCTTAGTGACACCGGCTGCGTCGCTCACCGCGAGATGCAGGTGGCCACCGTGACGGGAAAGGGTTCCGGACAGGGCCACCACTTCCAGGTCCCCAGCGGTCATCGTTCCTTCCTCTCGTCCTCCATAACGCAGGTGGGCATGGGTCACACTGCCGACCGCGCTCACCACACAAGCAGCTTCGATGGACCCCTCGGTACACCAAGACTCCAAGGAGCGTCGCACATCCTCCCCGGGCAATAAGCGCAGCACATGCACCTGGTAAGGCCTACCCTTGGCCGAGATCATTGGTCGAAGCCGTTGGGATAATGTTGCTTCAGGGCGGCGATGCCGTCGCGCACCTTGTCTTCTTGTTCGCCTTTGAAGGCCAATAGCCGTTCGGCGAGTTCCGCATTGCTGGTCGCCAGGATCTGCACAGCGAGAAGGCCGGCATTGCGTGAACCGTTCACCGCCACCGTGGCCACGGGCACTCCGGCGGGCATCTGCACGATGGAGAGGAGCGAATCCCAGCCATCGATGGAATTCCGGCTCTTGATGGGTACACCGATCACCGGCAGCGTGGTCAAGGAGGCCACCATGCCAGGCAGGTGTGCAGCGCCACCAGCACCTGCGATGATGACCTTGATGCCCCGGTCGGCAGCGCCCTTGGCGTAGGTGAACATGCGTTCGGGGGTCCGGTGCGCGCTCACCACGGTCAGCTCATGGGCCACACCGAACTCGTTCATCGTATCGACGGCCTCGCGCATCACTTCCAGATCGCTGCGGCTTCCCATGATGATCCCTACCATTGGCGTTATCGTTGGGTTGGTTCGTGTTCTTGGTGTGCTCGGGGCACCACGCGTGCGTGGTCCTTGGCCAGCGCAAGACCCTCGTCCAGCGATCCGGCATCCGGCGCGCACACCGTGATGTGGCCCATCTTCCTTCCCGTGCGTGTCTCGTGCTTACCGTACAGGTGCATGAAGGTGCCGGCAAAGGCCAGCACGTCGTCCAATCCCTGCACCTCCGGTTCGCCTGTTCCCCCTTCGCCCACCAGGTTGATCATGGCGGCGTGGCCGTTCAGACGGGGCGATCCCGGAGGAAGTCCCAGGTAGAGGCGCAGTAATTGATCGAACTGCGAACTGGCGCAGGCCTCGATGCTGTGATGTCCGCTGTTGTGCGCGCGTGGTGCGGTCTCGTTCACGAGCACGCGGCCGTCGGTGGTCAGGAAGAGTTCCACGGCATACAGCCCGGGTGCGGCGAACGCATTGGCCACGCGTTCCGCAAGCGCCCGGGCTTCCTCATCAACGCGCGCGCTCACCTGTGCAGGGGTGCGCAAGTGGTCCACCAGATTGAAGCGCGGGTCGAAGACCATCTCGACCGGATCGTACACCACGGTGGTGCCGTTATCGGCCCTTACGACCAGAACAGCGAGTTCCTTCGCGATGCTCACTTGGTGCTCCAACACACAAGGGCCGGCAAAGGCTTGCTCGGCATCCGCGGCGGTCCGCAACGCCATCACCCCCTTGCCATCATAACCCCCGCGCCGCGCCTTCAGGAACGCAGGGAACCGGTCGGTATGGTGCCTCGCATCACGGCCATCGTCCAACAAGGTGAACGGCGCCGAAGGGATATCATGGGAGGCATAGAAGGACTTCTGCGCGCCCTTGTCCTGGATGATGCGCAATACGCGGGGATCGGGGATCACGCGCTTACCCATCGCAACCAGCTCCTCCAACGCTTCCACGCTCACATGTTCGATCTCGATGCCCACCACATCGGCGTCCGCAGCGAAGGCAAGTACGGTGGCGCGATCATCGAACCGTCCTGGTACGAACCGGTGGGCAAGCGCCGCACACGGAGCCTTGGGATCGGGGTCCAGTACATGCACCAAGGCATCGTACCGGAGCGCGTTCTCGATGAACATGCGGCCCAATTGGCCACCACCGAGCAACGCGATCACAGGCTTGTGCGACATCGCCCCAAAGATAGCGGGCACCGGCCTGGTGCCTCTACCTGCGCCGGGCAGGAAGGCGTGGGGCACGGAAGGCGAACACCCGATAACCAACGGTGAGCATCATGGCCTGGTTCCTGGGGAAGAGCGCATTGTCGTTCACCAGTATGGGCGTGAGTCCATTGTGATAGCGCAGGGTGAGGTCCAAACCCGAACGCAGGTCGGCTCCGGCACCCAACAGCACGGCCAACTCGTTCTGGTCGTAACTACCGGTGATGTCCGATGAACCGTTGGGGTCGGTCTGTTCGGCAAGAATGAGCTTGGATGCCTGCACCCCCACTTGCAGATTGATCGTATTGGTGAAGTAGATCTTCGCCGAAAGGGGTATCTGTGCGTAGATGGTCCGCACGCTGTAGCGTTCCCCTTCCGGTGAGGTATGCCCGGAACCGAACGCGGTGATCAGCACCTCAGGCTGGAGTTCGAACCGGGAACCGCCCAGGATGGGAGCGTAGATGCCGGCAGTGGCGCCGGGCACGTACTGGCTGGAGAAGACCGCGGACCGGGTGTGGGCGGCCAAAGGTCCTCCCTTGATCCCGATTCCCGAGCGCTGTGCCAGCGCAGGCATCGTTGCGAGCAACAGGGGAATGAGGAAGGTCGAGGGTACGGGTACGAACCGCATGGTGCAACGGGGTGTAGGTGCGTCGTGTACGCCCACTGATCGGCCCTGGTTCCGCGCTGGAAGGGACCTTTCGCCCCGCACCGTTCAATGCTCGACGAACCCGTGGATACCACCCACCGGCGCACGGAACGGGTTCGCCCGGTCAAGGCATCCGTTCCAGGCGCAACGCGGTGGTTCCAGCCGACCCGCTCACCTGCACCACATAGTGCCCGGCCGCCAATCCATGGACCGGAAGCTCGATCCGCGGACCCATGCCGGACATGCGTAACACCTCGCGGCCTTGAAGATCGCGGATCACGATGTGTTGGAGGCCGACCTCAGCGCTGTTCAGGACACATCGGTCGCGGGCCGGGTTCGGTAACAGGAAGGTGTTCTGTCCAACGGCACCGTCCACACCGGTGCTCAGTTCAACGGTGATCCCGTAATCCTCCGTCTCTCCATAGGCGTAGTTGAAGCAAGGGTCGGTCGGGGTGGGCTCACCCTGGTTGTGGAACACGCCTCGGACCCGCATCGTGGTGGAACCCAAGGGCGCCGTCTGGGCCAAGGAGAAGGTCCAACCGAGCGTCTCATAGGGCGCCGTGCTGGTCAGTTCCCCGATCTTCTCGTTCGTCTCGAAGACGTCGTCCTGGTCCAGGTCGATCCATGCCGCGAAGTGGTCCGCCTCATAGGCACCTGACTCCAGGATGAGGTCATACTCCACACCGCGCAACAATCCGGTGGAATGCTGGGCGGAGAAGTTGGTGTACGTCGGTGCCGCGGTGGACCCGGAGTTGGTGTTGGTGATCTCCGCTAGTTGCACGCTATTGATGAAGTCACCATCCCCGGTTCCGAAGGTGGACGTGGGTATGCAAGGCCCGGTTGCCGCCGCCGCGATGACGATGCCGTAGTCCTCCGTTTCGCCGTAGGTGTAGTTGAAGCAGGGGTCGGTGGGAGTGGGCTCCCCGGTATCGTGGTACACGCCGCGCACGCGCAGTGTGGTGGTGCCCAATGTGGCACCCACAGGCACCGTGAATGTCAAGCTGCCCGACTGTCCGACAGTGGTATTGGTGAACTCTCCCAACTTCTCCGAGGCTTCGAACACCTGGTCCTGGTCCATGTCGATCCAGGCGGCATAATGGTCCGGTTGATAGTTGCCCGATTGGATGGTGATCGTGTAGGAGGCACCCCTGTTCAACGTGGTGCTCAACGTGCCGCTGTAATCCGTGTAGCTCGGGCCGCCTTCGCTTCCGCTGTTCGCGTTCGCGATGGTGCCCAGCACCACGCCATTGATGAAGTCACCATCGCCCGTCCCTTGGGCGGATGTGGGTATGCAGAAGCCCACCGGGGCGGTCGTGCACGCGTCGTTGTTCAGCAGACCCGAGCGGACACCGTTCAGGATACCTTGCATGTAGGCGGCCTGTTGATCGGTGAACATCACGGTGCAGCTGCTGTAGTCCATGAAGTTCTCGTACTGTGTCAGCACACCGCACTTCATCAGGTTGCTGTTCGCACAACTGAAGGTCGGACTGTCGCTCGTTGGCGTATCGGCGAATCCGTCGGTATTGGAGCAAGTGCCGTTGTCGTTGAAGCTGTGTTGCAGACCGAAGTAATGGCCGATCTCGTGCGTGGCGGTCCGCGCACCCACGTCCATGCCGTAGTTGTAGTCGATCACCAGGCCATCGATGCCCGTGCCCACCACACCGCCCACGGGCAGGTAGGCATAACCCACGGTGATCAATCCACCCGGCGCCTGACTGGTGATGTCACACACCCAGATGTTCAGGTATTGGTTCGGGTTCCACGGGGCCTTGCCCAAGGGTGCGGACTTCATGGCATTGGTCTGGGTGTCCGGGTCGAACCAGGTGGCTGTCGTCTGCGTACGGGTGATCCCCGTGGTAGCGGCACCTGTTGGATCCACCTGGGCCAGACAGAATTGGAAGCCCACGTTACCGATGCTGTTCACGAACGGGCTGCGCACCCCGTTGAGGTCCGTATTGTTCTGCGAATAGTCGCGGTTCAACTCATCGATGATGGCGTTGATGGCCGAGTTGGGCACGTTCTCCGAAGCCGTGTTCCACACCACGTGTACCACGACCGGCACGGTGTAAATGCCACCGCGTTCCACCGGGGCCACCCGGGGCAGGTGCTCCTGCACATCGGTGGATAGTCCCTGTTCGGCCAGGAAACGCTGGGTGAGGGTGTGTGCCCCGCAGGTGCGGTGGTCGTGGTCCTGAGCGATGGTGGCGGAGCCCACGAACAGGGCGATGGCCAAGAGCAGGGAACGGTTCATGGCGCGAAAGTAGGGCGCCCGAACCGCTCAGAAGGCGCTCAATGAGCGGATGGCCGCTCTGGGGTCCTCGGCGCCGAACACGCTGTTGCCGGCGACGAGCACATCGGCACCCGTGGCTACCAGTTGAGCGGCATTGGCAGCGCTCACCCCCCCATCGATCTCGATCAGGGCCTTGGACCCGGTCCGGGTGCGCAACTCCATCAGATCCGCGATCTTGGCGTAGGTGCGGGCTATGAATTGCTGACCACCGAAGCCGGGGTTCACGCTCATCATGCACACCACGTCGATGTCCGCCAGCACATCCTCCAGCGACCGCACCGTGGTGTGGGGATTGATGGCCACCCCGGCCTTCATGCCCGCCGCCTTGATGGCCTGGATGCTTCGGTGCAGGTGGGTGCAAGCTTCGAGGTGGACCGTCAGGATGTCGGCGCCGGCATCGCGGAAGGCCCCGATGAACTGGTCCGGGTTCACGATCATCAGGTGCACATCGAAGGGCTTCTTGGCATGCTTGCGGATGGCTTTGATCACCGGCAGCCCGAAGCTGATGTTGGGCACGAACACCCCGTCCATCACGTCCAGGTGATGCCATGCGGCCTCGCTGCCCTCGATCAGTTCCACATCGCGTTGCAGGTTGGCGAAGTCGGCGGAAAGGAGGGAGGGGGCGAGGATGTGGGGCATGGTGGCGCGAAGGTACCGCAGCCCGGAAATGAAGTGTCCGTCACCCGCTCAACAGCAGGTGACGGACACAAGAGGATCGCTTGGTTATCAGCCCAGGTAGGCCTTCAACACGCCGCTGCGGCTGGTGTGCTTCATGCGGCGGATGGCCTTCTCCTTGATCTGGCGTACCCGTTCGCGCGTCAGTTCGAACTTCTGGCCGATCTCCTCCAGGGTGTGCGGCTGGTTGCCGTTCAAGCCGAAGTACAAGCGTATCACATCGGCCTCGCGCCCGGCCAGTGCGGCCAACGAGCGCTCGATCTCCGTGCGCAGGCTGTCGGTCATCAGGCTTTCCAACGGATTGGGCATGTCGTCGTTGGCCATCACATCCATCATGGTACCGCTGTCCCCATCGTCGCGCAGGGGAGCGTCCATGCTCAGGTGCTTACCGGTGTTGTTCAGGCTGGTCTTCACCTCTTCCAAGGTCATCTCCAGCACCTCGGCCAGCTCCGCAGCGGTGGGCGGGCGCTCGTGCTCCTGCTCCAATTTGGCGAAGGCCTTGTTGATCTTGTTGATCGAACCGATCTTGTTCAATGGAAGGCGCACGATACGGGCCTGCTCGGCCAGGCTCTGCAGGATCTGCTGGCGGATCCACCACACGGCATAGCTGATGAACTTGAAGCCGCGCGTCTCATCGAAGCGTCCCGCCGCCTTGATCAATCCCAGGTTGCCTTCGCTGATCAGGTCGGGCAGGCTGAGTCCCTGACCTTGGTACTGCTTGGCCACGCTCACCACGAAGCGCAGGTTGGCCTTGGCCAGTTGCTCCAACGCGATGGTGTCGCCTTGTTTGATACGGCGCGCCAATTCCACCTCCTCCTGAGCGGTGATCAACTTCACCTTACCGATCTCCTGGAGGTACTTGTCCAGGGAGGGAGTGTCCCTGTTCGTCACCTGCTTGGTGATCTTCAACTGCCGCATCCGTGCCATGTTCCGCGCTGTGTATGGAGTGTCCGGTTTGAACGGCAGTGCACGGATGAAGGTTACCCGGGCCCGCGCTTTCACCGGTATGTACGGAGGAATGCCGCGCGCGGATCGGTGGCATGGAACGCAGAAGCCGCCCCGGAAAGGGCGGCTTCTGATCGGGTATCGCGTTCTGCTTAGTTGTTGCTCGGTCCGCGGTCGTCGCGGCGAGGACGGTCATCGCGACGGGGGCGATCGTCACGGCGTGGGCGGTCACCACGGTCGCGGCGATCACCTTCCATGGCGGGTTCACGTTCCACGTAGCCCTCGGGCTTGGGAAGGAGCACACGGCGGCTCAGCTTCAGCTTGCCACTGCGGGGGTCCTTGCCGGTCACCTGGAACTCGATCACGTCGCCTTCCTTCAGCACTTCCTCCACACGGTCGATGCGGCGCCATTCCAGTTCGCTCACGTGGAGCAGACCATCCACACCGGGCATCACTTCCACGAACGCACCGTAGGGCATGATGGTCTTCACCTTGCCTTTGTATGTGGCGCCCACTTCGGCCTGGGGCGGGTTGGCGATGGCGTTCACACGGGCGAGAGCAGCGTCGATGCTGGCCTTGTTCTCGCTCATGATCTCCACGTGGCCCATGCCGTCGATCTCGTCGATGCTGATGTGCGCACCGGTCTCGGCCTGGATCTCCTGGATCACACGGCCACCGGGGCCGATCACAGCACCGATGCTCTCCTTCGGGATGGTGATGGTGATGATGCGTGGGGCGTGGTCCTTGTAATCGGCACGGGGCGCATCCAGCACCTTGTTCATCTCACCCAGGATGTGCAGGCGGCCCACACGGGCTTGCTCCAGGGCTTGGGCCAGCACCTCGTAGGGAAGGCCGTCCACCTTCATGTCCATCTGGGTGGCGGTCACACCTTTCGCGGTGCCGCAGATCTTGAAGTCCATATCGCCCAGGAAGTCCTCGTCGCCGAGGATGTCACTGAGGATCGCGTGGCGGCTGCCGTCGCTGATCATGCCCATGGCGATACCGCTCACGGGTGCCTTGATCTTCACACCGGCGTCCATCAGGGCCAGGGTGCCGCTGCACACGGTGGCCATGGAGCTGCTGCCGTTGCTCTCCAGGATGTCGCAATTCAAGCGGATGGTGTACGGATTCTCCGTTCCGGTGGGGATCACCGGCTTCAAGGCGCGGAGCGCCAGGTTGCCGTGGCCGATCTCACGACGACCGGGACCGCGCATGGGGCGGGCCTCACCGGTGCTGAAGCTCGGGAAGTTGTAGTGCAGCATGAAGTTCTCGCTGCCCTTCTTGGTGGCGAGGTCCACGGTCTGCTCGTCCATGGAGCTGCCCAAGGTCACCGCATTGATGGCCTGGGTCTCTCCGCGGGTGAAGATGGCGCTGCCGTGCGTGCCGGGCAGTACGTCCACTTCGCCCCAGATCGGGCGGATCTGATCGGTCTTGCGGCCGTCCAGGCGCTTGCCATGGTCCAGGACCACGTTGCGCACACCCTTCTTCATGGCCTTCTTGAAGTAGCGGGCCAGCATCACGCTGTCCGTCCGCTCCTCCTCACTGAGGGTGGCCATGCACTCCTCCTTGATGGCCTTGAACTTGTCGGCGCGCACTTCCTTGGCGCTGGCTTCCATGGCCACATCGTAGTACTTCTGGTAGCAGAAGTCCATGATCTTCTTCTCCAGGTCCGCATTGGCGTTCTCGTGGACGTAGGTGCGCTTCACATGGCTCTTCACCACGGCCTCGCCCAGTTCCTTGATCACGCGGCACTGGTCCTTGATGGCCTCGTGCGCCAACCGGATCGCTTCGATCATATCGGCCTCCTGCACTTCCTTCATCTCACCCTCCACCATCATGATATCGCTGGCGGTGCCGGCCACCACCATCTCGATGTCGGCGCGCTCGATGTCGGCCACCATGGGGTTGATGACGAACTTACCGTCCACACGGGCCACGCGCACTTCGCTCACGGGGCCGTCGAAGGGGATGTCGCTCACGGCGATACATGCGGATGCCGCGAGGCAGGCCAGCGAATCACCGGGGTTCTTCTTGTCGCTGCTCATCATTGAGATCACCACCTGGGTGTCGCCGTGGAAATCATCGGGGAAGAGCGGACGGATGGCGCGGTCCACCAGGCGGCAGGTCAGCGTCTCGTGGTCGCTCATGCGGGCCTCACGCTTGAAGAAGCCACCGGGGAAACGGCCAGCGGCGCTGAATTTCTCGCGGTACTCCACGGTCAGCGGCAGGAAGTCGATGCCGTCGCGGGCCTCCTTGGTGCTCACCACGGTGGCGAGTAGGATGGTGTCGCCCAAGCGCACCGTAACGGCGCCATCGGCTTGTTTGGCCAGCACACCGGTCTCGATGCTGATGGTCCTTCCATCACCCATTGTGATGGTCTTGGTAATTCCTTGTGGTTTCATCTTCGTGTCTTCTGTTTACCTCTGTTGGGGCGCGAGATCTCGAGCCCATGCCTCTTGTTCGGTCAAACAGCGGTAGATCTCCCGCCGGTATCAACGAAAAGGGCGACCGTGCTCACGATCGCCCCCTTATCGTTCAGGATGTGGTACGCCGACCGGCCGCAGGGCGGCGCAGGGGCGTGCTATTACTTACGCAGACCAAGTTTCGCGAGGATCGCACGGTAGCGCTCGATGTCGTACATCCGCAGGTAGTTCAACTGCTGCTTGCGCTTTCCGACCAGGGCCATCAGCGACTTCTCCGTCGCGTGGTCCTTCTTGTTGGTCTTCAGGTGCCCGGTCAGGTGGTTGATGCGCTCGGTCAGGAGTGCGATCTGGCTCTCAGCCCCACCGGTGTTCTTCTCGGAACCGCCGTGCTGCGTGAAAATGGCCTTTTTGGCTTCGCTCGTCAGGTACATGGTCATTCGTAACAGGCGGCAAAGATAGGGATCTTCCCGATCCGGTCGTCATCCCCGGTTCCTTTTTGCCTGAGTGCGCTTGCTGGCCGGCGAAGCGCTGATGCTCAGTGGGTTGTCGTGGATGACGGGGGTAGAGGTTAGGATAGCGCGCGAGTGAGGCTCGTGTCTGGGGGCCACCGGGTGGTCAGGTGGATAGCGAACAGGTACTGCCTCGTGGTGGACCTGCTCGAACTCCTTGGGTGGATGCCATGTCAGAGCTTGAATGGGCCCTTGGGACACGGTCATTCCGGTTCCCGTTTCACCGCATACTCGCGGTAGCTCTGCCTGAAGTAAGGAACCCCATCATCCACGTAGAAGGCGATGTTGTCCTTTAAATAGGAGAGGCGCAGGGTGTCGTTGACGAGACTGTTATACTGAAACGCAGGATCGTAGTCTGAGTAAAGAGCCCATCGATGGCCCATATGATCTTGGATCCCAAAGTCACCGACAAAATTGAGGTAGTTGGAAGTGTTTCCTTGATTTCTCTGCACGTACACGTCAAAAGCATCTCCCCATCCCTGGATCAAAAGTGAATCAAAAGGGCTAACGTCTTGGTAAACCAGGATCTTCATTTCGTACTGCCAGTTCCCAAGCGTGTCATACACATCGTAGACCCCCACGAATTGCTGCCTTCCATCCACCGGCGTAGGTGGTCCTATGGGCCCAACGGGCTTGTCGGGCTTGCAGGATGCCATACCTACCAAGATCGAGCTGAACAATACACACGCTCCGATGGGTTTCATTGCTTGATCAATTTACGGTTGTGTACCATGCCATGAATGTCCAACGCCACTAGGAAATAGGTGGCCGGGGCCAATGACTCCAAATGCAAGATAGCGGTTGATGCACCTTGGGTGGCCTGTTCCAGTATGGGTTCAGCAGCTTACGGGTGGACATCGAATACAACGTAACGATCACGATGTGGAGCCCGCAGGCTTTCCTGGCGGAGGCAGGGTCCCCTTCGAGAGACCTGCGGAGGTCTGGCTACAGGTGGAACTTATGGCGGACACCCTGCATGTGTCTAAAGCCTCACAGCGGTCATGGTCATTTACTTTTGAACGTATAGCCGAGATCCACTCCGAACCAAAGACCGTTCGGCTCTTGTCCTCCACCACTGCTCTCGTAGAGACCCCATGCTTCATTAAACTCAACTAACTTAACGGCCAAGAGCGCACTGGCTCGAATGAACAAGCCGCCCGTCTCACGTTGGTACCTGTACCCCATGGGTTTGAGAAAGAGGTGCAGTGCTTCGGAATGAATGCCTCCCTGCGCTGTGGTCGCATTCCATCCACTTCCGTAAGTCAGCCCGGCACCATGCTCCATACTACTACTGTGCCCATGGAAGATATTGATCTGAACAGGCAAAGAGAACTTAGCGGCTTGTGGCCCTCCCGGGTCATCAGGAAGGTATGCACAACCCACGCTCAAGGATAAACCTATACTATTCGTCCTCCAACTTCGATCATAGTTGATCGAGTATAACCATCCATTCCCGAGAAAACCCATGTAAACGGAATTGCCTGTCATGGCTGCATGGCTCGTATCACTTTGAGCGGACATAGCTACTGGTAACCAAAAGAATACCATTGCGATCAGTCTTTGGACTGGCACACCAAGCAACAATATGTTCCTCATTGATCTTGACACGCTAAGAATGAATCCTGATCTAGCTCAACACAGACACCCCTAAGACGTTGGTGGGCGAAATCTTGAGGTCTCTGCTGAGTGCGACTAAGAGCGTGAGACCAACGACGCGCTTGAGCGGCATTGTCCTTGCAACACTCTTCATCGCGCCGATGACTTTTCGAGGAGTTGCAGCAGGCGGGTCTCCAACGCCTTGATCCGTTCTTCCTGTGAGATCGTATGCAGGGTCAACTCCTCGATCTTCTCAAGCAACAAGGCATCGGTCTTCACCACATCCAGCCCTTGCTCCACCATGCGCTCCGCAGAGGGTACGCCAGGCAGGTGTCCATGGCGCTTGCTGTAGGCCGAACCCTCGTTCGGCGGCACCAGACGGTAGTTGGATACTAGGGCGTGAACGGCCTTCATTACATCGAATGTAAGGACCTCTGGGTTTGATCGGGCTTTCAGCCCGACCACCACATCAAGGGACCAGGCCCATGGTCGGCGGAACGATCCCCTTAACCCCTCAGCATCGCAAAGGTCTTGGCCAGGAAAGGCTTCAGCTCCTTGCGGTGTACGATCTTGTCCAAGAAGCCGTGCTCCAGGACGAACTCGCTGGTTTGGAAGCCCTCGGGCAGGTCGCGGCCGATGGTCTCGCGCACCACGCGCGGTCCGGCAAAGGCCACCAGGGCCTTGGGCTCGGCGATGTTCAGGTCGCCCAGCATGGCGAAGCTGGCGGTGACGCCCCCGGTGGTGGGGTCGGTGACGATGCTGATGTAGGGCAGCTTCTTCTTGGCCAGCAGGGTGAGCTTGGCGCTGGTCTTGGCCATCTGCATGAGGCTGAAGCCGGCCTCCATCATGCGGGCACCGCCGCTCTTGCTGATGACGATGAGGGGGCACTTGCGCTTGATGGCCTGGTCGGCGGCGCGGGCGATCTTCTCACCCACCACACTGCCCATGCTGCCGCCGATGAAGCGGAAGTCCATGCAGGCGATCACCACATAATGCTTGTCCAACTTGCCCTCGGCCGCTCGCAACGCATCGTTCAGGCCGGTGTCCTGGCGCGTCTTGGCCAGGCGGTCGGTGTATTTCTTGGTGTCCTCGAACTGGAGGGGATCACCGGCGATCAGGTCGCTCGCGATCTCCGTGAACGTATGGTCATCGAACAGCAGGGCGAAGTACTCGGCACTGCCGATCTTCTCGTGGTGTTCGCACTTGTTGCAGACCCAGAGGTTGTTCTCGTGGTCCTCGGCGGTCATCACCTCCTTGCACTCCGGGCACTTGTACCAGAGGCCTTCGGGGGTCTCCTTCTTCTCCTCCGTACTGGTGGTGATGCCTTCCTTGACGCGTGTGAACCAACCCATGGTATGGACTTAGTAGGACGAAGTTAGGGGATGATGCATACGGTCGGAGGCGGGTCTATTCCGAGGGTCGACGACCCTCGGCGTAACCCGCCTCCGACCGAGGATCTGTTACGCGATGGTCACGCCCTTGTCCAGGTACACGTCCTGGATGGCGTTGAGCAGACCGATGCCCTCGTTCATGGGGCGCTGGAAGGCCTTGCGGCCGCTGATGAGGCCCTGGCCACCCGCGCGCTTGTTCACCACGGCGGTCTTCACAGCCTCGGCCATGTCGCTGGCCCCGCTGCTGGCGCCACCGCTGTTGATCAGACCGATGCGGCCCATGTAGCAGTTGGCGACCTGGTAACGGCACAGGTCGATCGGGTGGTCGGTGGTGAGCTCGTTGTACACCTTCGGGTGTGTCTTGCCGTAGCCCTTGATGGCATTGTATCCGCCGTTGGTCTCGGGCAGCTTCTGCTTGATGATGTCGGCCTGGATGGTGACACCGAGGTGGTTGGCCTGGCCGGTGAGGTCGGTGGCGGTGTGGTAGTCCTTGCCGTCCACCTTGAAGCCGTTGTTGCGGATGTAGCACCACAGGATGGTGGCCATGCCCAGCTCGTGCGCGTGCTGGAAGGCATCGGCGATCTCGGTGATCTGGCGGGTGCTCTCCTCGCTACCGAAGTAGATGGTGGCGCCCACGGCCACGGCACCCATGTCCCAAGCGTCCTGCACGTTGCCGAAGAGCACCTGGTCGAACTTGTTCGGCAGGGTCATCAGCTCGTTGTGGTTGATCTTCACGATGAAGGGGATCTTGTGGGCGTACTTGCGCGCCACACTGCC
>ENA-UOWO01002027-UOWO01002027.1-activated-sludge-metagenome-genome-assembly--contig:-NODE-2027-length-25778-cov-18.931890_pt1 | contig 25778 bp, 20 predicted proteins | sample MGYA00238148_ERZ761564 | MGnify/ENA primary metagenome ERZ761564 (study PRJEB28885, sample SAMN05720194) | activated sludge metagenome | isolation source: Anaerobic digester | place: USA... | reverse complement strand
GCACAACGCGTGATGCCGAACTCCGTGTCCTCCGTGACTCCGTGGTTTTTATTTTAACCAAGAAGGTTCAACAGCATTCTATACGACTTTTGTGCACTTTGTGAAAACCCTTTGTGTCCCTTGTGGTTAAATAAAATCCCCCGTGTTTGTCCCAAAAATAAAAAAATCCCCCTGAAAGAACTTACACACACAAAATGTGTTATTTTTGTGGCACTTTTGCCCAAAGGCAGGCCCAAACACGCAGTCCCCGCCTTTATTTTTTCACCAAATATTGAATCTTAATTGGCATTTAAACCTTACCGTCCTAAACCCCCCGGCTCGTCCGGCCCGCGCCCAGGTGGCGGCCGTCCGTTCCCAGCGCGCCACATACACCAGCCTGAACACCGCATCAATGAATTCATCCGCGTACCCGAGGTGCGCCTTGTGGGTGATAACCTGGCGGAAATCAGCGAAATAGCGGGGCATCCCGTTGAAAACGGCATATTCCCGACTTCCAAACTGCAAAAGTGGGCGGAAGAACTCGGGCTCGACCTGATCGAAATCACGCCGAATGCGGAACCGCCCGTCGTCCGCATCGCCGACTATAACAAGTTCCTTTACCAGAAAAAGAAGAAGGAAAAAGAGATGAAAGCCAACGCCGCCAAGGTGGAACTCAAGGAGATCCGCTTCGGTCCGGAAACCGGCGAACACGACTTCGACTTCAAACTGCGCCACGCCAAGGGCTTCCTCGGTGAAGGCAACAAAGTAAAAGCATACGTACAGTTCCGCGGCCGCGCCATCGTGTTCAAGGACCGGGGCGAACTGCTGCTGCTGCGCTTTATGAAGGAACTGGAAGACTACGGCGCTGCCGACCAGATGCCGCGCCTCGAAGGCAAACGGATGAGCGTCATCCTGTCGCCGAAAAAAGGCTCTCCAAAGAAAAAGGACGATTAATGAGTATTTGAGGATACGAGGATGCGACACGGTATGGTCAAGTCCTCGCATCCTCATATCCTCAAAAAATATCTCTCACATTTTATTTTGCGCTTCCGGGTAACGTTTTACCTTTGCGCTCCATTTTTAATTAACAATCGTTTATCATGCCGAAAATGAAGACCCACTCCAGCGCCAAGAAGCGATTCTCGGTGACCGGTACAGGGAAAGTGAAGCGCAACCGTGCAAGATTGCGCCACATCGCAAGTACGAAAACGAAAAAACAAAAACGCCACCTGCGCGGCAGCGTCATCGTCGACGTTACCGAACACGCTCGCATCGAGCGCCTGCTGGTGATCTGATCTGTTTTTTCCGATTCCGTTTCCTGAACGCAGGAAACCTTATTTTTTAACGAGGACTTTGGCAAAAGCACGGATACGCTCCGTCCCGAAGTCGCACTAAAAAAACAAAGTATGCCAAGAGCAACCAACAACCCGGCCAGTCGCGCCCGCCGGAAAAGAATCATGTTAGCCGCACGCGGCTTCTTCGGCGCCCGTTCCAAAGTCTACACCGTAGCAAAAAACACCCTTGAAAAAGGCTGGCAGTACGCGTTCCGCGACCGCAAATTCAAAAAACGTATCTACCGCCGCCTCTGGATCGCCCGTATCAACGCCGCGACCCGCCCAATGGGTATCAACTACAGCCGCTTTATCCACGCGCTCGACCAAAAGGGTATCACCCTGAACCGCAAAGCGCTGGCTGACCTGGCCCTCAACCACCCGACGACTTTTAAAGCCATCGTGGACGCTGCACGGAAGTAATTCAGTGCGAAGTCGACAGTGCGAAGTGCGAAGTCATGGAGCGCTTAGGCAAGATTGAAGTCGACAGTGCGAAGTCATTAGCGCTCGATTGGGGAGGATTTTTGCTATTGTTTTGTTAAAATATCCCGACGGGGAATTGGTGTTGTGCCAGTTCCCCGTTTTCTGTGACACGGATTTCGCGGATGGATAGCGGATCACGCGGATTTCGATTGAAAATAGTGAAAATATACCACTTTTTCCTGGGCGATCCGCGTGATCCGCTATCCATCCGCGCAATCCGCGTTTCACTATTTTAGGCATTCGTTCAATTTTTTAAAAAAAATATGAATTTTACGCCGGAAATTCACCGCCGTTAAATCATAACCCAACCGATTTCCACACAAATTTCAACTCAACTATGAAAAAAGTATTACTCCTGCTGCTTACTGTGGTTTGCATCAGCGCAGTACAGGCTCAAACCTGCGTGCGCGATTCTTCCGTGTTGCAAAACGACTCTGTGATCATTGCCCCGCGGCCGGTCACGGATACGTACCCGTTTTACGACCTGGCACAAGCCTGTATCGGACAACCGTACCTGCAATCCTTTACGCTGAAAGTGCCGGCCTCCTTTACTTTTCAGGGTTTTACCCTGCCGATCACCAGCGCCCAGATCGCCACTACGGGCGCTGTGTCCGGACAACCGGTCGGCATCACGTACCTGTGCGATCCGCCAAACTGCGTGTTCAACGCCAACACCCTGGGTTGTATCCTGCTGTACGGCACCCCGACGGCCGCCAACGTAGCTGATACGTTCAGCCTGGCCATCGCTGCGACGATCAACTCTTCTATCGGACCTGTTCCGATCACGTTCCCGGGCGCCGTGGCGCCGGGCAGTTATTTCCTGGTGCTGAATGCCGCCAACAACTGCTCTTCTTCGGCGTACGACCTGAACAGCCAGATCATCGACATCAAAAATCAGCCGAATCCGTTTAGCGGGCAAACGACCATCGATGTGGAATCCATCGTCACCGGCGATTTCCAGTTTGAAGTATTCGACCTGCTCGGCAAACGTATGCACCAGCAAAACATTCGCCTGTTCCAGGGCAATAACCAGTTCACTTTCGACGCCGGCAACCTCGCCGACGGTACCTATTTTTACAGCCTGAGCAACAAGGAAGGCAAGGTGACGAAGGTGATGGTGGTTGCCAGATAAGTTTATGGGTTTATGGGTTTATGGGTTTATGGGTTTATGGTTGATAAGGGATGATTTCTTTGTTCTTTTAGGAATCAATAGCATTTCTTCATGTGCAAAACAATCCTTACCAACCATAAACCCATAAACCCATAAACCCATAAACTTACAACCCAACCAACCCGCCCCTCTGAAAAGTTCGTTCCCCGCCTACTTCCCTCTTACCCGTAATCCCGACCCATCGCCGCGGAGCGTATTTTTTCACAAATAAAACCCGGTTGTCTATGCGACTGCTGTACCTCTTTTCCACCTGCACTTTCCTGCTCTTTTTCCAAACCCTCACCGCACAATCCGGCTGCCCCGGCTGCCAGACCAACCTTCCGGCCAACCTGCCCGAAGACACGCTTTTCCTGCAAAACATTCCCGACGGCCAGAACGGCCAGCCCTACAGCGAGGACATTTCGTTCCGGATGCCCAAAACCACCACGCCGGTAGCCGCGCTCGACAGCGTGACGCCGCCCGGACTCACCATTTCCAAAATCGAGATCGTATCCGTCGACGGACTGCCGCAGGGACTCTACTGGGAGCCCAACCAATGGGAATTTCAGACGGCCGACGAAACCGACGGCTGTATTAAAATCTGCGGCACACCGACCGAATCCGATTCGTTTGTGCTGAATGTGACCGTGAAAGCCACAGTGCTCTTCCTGACCCAGGTAAAATCGTTCCCCATGCGCATGTACGTGGCGCCGAAGGTGAGCGTCACCGACGGATTTTCCATGTCCAACTTTACTGGTTGCGGCAGCACCGAAGTGACGTTCGAAAACAACGTGCCTTCCGGCGGCGCCGACGGTTTCTCGTACGTGTGGGATTTCGGCGACAACACCGGCTTTGAAGGCGAAAACCCGCCTGCGCACATCTACACCGAGCCGGGTATTTATTACGTGTCGTACCACGCCACAGTGGATACGGCGGGATACACCCTGGCCAGCGTACGTGTGCTGGACGTGGAATGTGTAGACCAACTCGGCGCGGGCTCGCCCGACCTGTACCTGATCATTAAAGCGCCCAACGGCACAGTGCTGTTCAACTCCTCCCCGGCGATCAACAACACGCCCCTACCCTACACCTTCCCGATCGGGCTGCAACTAGGAGAAGGCAACTATACGGTATTCATAGCCGATGAAGACAGCGGCCTCAAAGGCAGCGACGACGACTGCGGCACAGTGCCGTTCAACATCCTCAGCGGCGATACGCTGGTGGCCGGCGGCATGACGGTTATCCTTGATATTCAACATCCTGTGGAAGAAATCGAATCGCAGGATACGGTAATCGTGTACCCGGCGCCAATTGCGCCCGCTATTACCGCTCCCGACGGCCTCACGGCATGCGCGGGTTCCGATTCACTGGTCCTGGTGTCCTCCTACGGCGCGGGCAACCAGTGGTTCCTCGACGGCGATCCGATCGACGAAGCCACCGACTTTTTGTACCAGCCCTCCGAATCGGGGTCGTACCAGGTGCAGATCAGCGACGCCAACGGCTGTACGGCCATTTCCGCACCCAAAGCGGTATCGATTTACCCACTGCCGGAAACGCCCGCTTTTTCCAATTTCGACAACTCTTTGCGCCTGTTCGATACACTGGCGCTGCCCGCCAACTACAGCCTGCAATGGTACAACGGCGCCGAAGCCATTCCCGGCGAAACGGGCTTCCGCTACTGCGCCCTGCAAAACGGCACCTACGGCCTGCTTGTGACCGATTTGAACACGGGCTGCACGAACTTTTTCTCCCAATTGGTGGTGTACAACCCCAATTTCGACTGCACAGTCGGCACGAACGACCTGAATACGTTGTCCATGGGCATTTTCCCGAATCCGGCGCATGACCGCCTCCAAGTGCGCTTCGGCCAGGCACTGAGCGGTGAAAGTGTGCTGCGGATGTGGGATGCGATGGGCCGCATCGTACGCACGGTTTCCGTGACTTCCGGCGCATATATCATCGACGTGGATTGTATTGGGCTTTCGGCGGGCGTGTATGCGCTGGAAATCGTAAGCGTAGACGGCCGCGGAAGTGTGAAGGTGGTGGTGGAGTAGCAGCCGCCAAAAGTGGTGATCCTGCTGACTGCCGAAAGGCTTTTTATGCAGGAGGGTTGTAAAAAACGTTTACTAAACTTTTGAAGTTTAGTAAACGTTTTTATTTCGTTACTTTCTCAATCATTTAACCCGACACCTGAAAACAATCGGAATATGGAATTCAACCCAAGCAACAAGGTTGTTCAACTCTGTCTTCAAGGTATCAGCATGGAGGAACAAGGCAAGCCCGAAGAAGGTAGTACCTTTTTTCTTCAGGCCTGGCATGAAGCGACCAACGACTTCGAAAAATTTCTGGCCGCCCATTACGTCGCCCGGCACCAGAAAGATGTTTCCGACCGGTTACACTGGCTCGAAACGGCATTGGATTTCGCATTAAAAATTAACGACGATACGGTAAAAAGTGCCTTCCCTGCGCTGTATTTCAACATTGCCAAATGTTATGACGAATCAGGCGACCCGGACAACGCAAAAAAGAATTACGAACGCGCCAGCACCTGGAAGGATAACCCTTCCGATAAAGGTCCCTTTTATCACGGGACGAAAGCGGATTTGCAGGTGGGGGATTTGCTGACGGCGGGTGGCAGTTCCAATTATAAAACCGATCTCAAAATGAACCATATTTACTTCACAGCCCTCGCGAATGGTGCAGGACTCGCCGCTGCTCTGGCGAAGGGCGATGGCCCTGAACGTGTGTACATCGTCGAACCGACAGGTACTTTTGAAAATGATCCGAATGTTACGGATAAAAAATTCCCCGGCAATCCAACCCGTTCGTATCGTTCCCTGGCGCCGTTAAAAATTGTGGGCGAAACAACGGATTGGGTGCGGCAGACACCCGAAGAAATTCAGAAATGGCGGGAAAAACTGGCCAATAACACAGGGGAGATTATTAACTAATGCGCCCTGAAACCAATTCAACCACTCACCCAACAAAATGAAAATGAAACGAGGAAAATTTATCCTGACTGCTCTTGCCGTATTCCCGCTCTCTCTGTTCGCGAAAATCAAAACCAACCTCGTTTCGAGGACGGGTAAAGGTTTTAAAGTGAATGCAGGCGAAGCCCGGTTTGGCGAGCACTACAAAATGAAAGGTGTCACCTCCAATACTTTGGACATCAAAATTTCAGGTTCCGACACGGAAAACGAGATAGCGGTGTTCGAGCAAACCGGCCTCACTCCCAACGGAGGCCCGCCGCTGCACATCCACCCTTTTCAGGACGAATGGTTTTATGTGGTGGAAGGTGAATACCTGTTTCAGGTGGGCGACGACAAATACTCCATGAAACAAGGCGACACGATTTTCCTGCCCAGAAACGTGCAACACGCTTTTATTCAGTTGACTGAAAAAGGAAAGATGATCGTTTCTTATTCGCCGGCAGGAAAGATGGAGGACTTTTTTAAAGTGACGGATAAGTGGACGACCCGGCCGACGAAAGAGGAGATTGTGAAGGTTTTTGCGGAGCATGATATGCAGGTGGTAGGGCCGGGATTGAGGGTGGATTGAGGTCCTTTCCGCCTTGTCAGGTCTTCCCGAGCCTTTTATAGGGTGTAGTTTGAATGCGTCTCTTCATTGTTACTCACGTGTTCAAGGTGTCCCGCATCTGTCTATAGAGTAATAAACCGGGGCTTTTATGTGTGTTTATATTGTTATGTTAAGACCCTTACCTTATCTTGTCGCAGAAAAAAAACTTAAAACAATATGCACACCCAAAATCAACTTTCGAATGACGCCAGGCCTCTGGCTGTCACCGCTAAATGGCTTATTCTCTCTTTTTTCCTTGTGACAGTTGGCAACGTACAGGCACAGCGCATACAACTGCAAATACAGGCAGGGGTGAATGCTAGTGAAGCCCGCATTAAGGACAGTGACGCCGGATACCTCTCCCGTGAAACGATCACATTTTTTGACACATTGCCGGTACAATTGGGCGTGGGTGTCAAAATAAAGGTATTCCGTAATTTTTATGTCCGCCTGGACGGAAACTACAAAGCCTATAGAACATTTTTTGAAGTGGAAGAAAGCATGGGGGGCGTATCGAGTTATGTCCTGGGCAATCTTTACAATGAAAAATACTCCTATTCCTTATTGCCCGAATATCAGCACACATTTCTACAGGGCAAACGCATCGAATTTCCTGTATTTGGTTTTGCCGGACCGGTTTTCAGTTTTGAAAAGGGAAATAATTATTCCTACAACGACGTAATCGACGGAGGTTCGGCTGTTTTTCTGAATGCGGTTAAACCCGATGTACAAACGGGTTGGAGCCTGGGCCTGGGTTGCAATCCAAAATGGAAACGCTGGGGCTTATTGCTGGAAGGCCGCTTGCTGCGTATTGGATATCAGGAAGAATCTATTATTCCGGGTAGAATTGGCTATCAGCACTTTACATTCATGTCTGGAATTACGTATGATTTGTTTTGATGGTGAAAAGCATCAATGATCGCCATATCAGGCGAAAAAAGATTGAAGGGTTTAGGTGAAAAATAATGATAAAATGAAGTTTAAATTAAAAAATTTTTATTGGATTATTATCTTTGAATTGTTTGCATGTAAGTCTCAACAATTACAAAATCCAATAACTAATCAACACATTAACGAAGAAAATGAATATCCGGTAAATTTTAATACACTCTATCAAAAAACATTTAATGAAGTAGTTCAAATATTAAAACCTTATGAATCTAATCCTAACCCACATCTGCAAAGAAGAATTTATGATACTTATTACAGAGTTGGTTTAAGTTCTAAATCTTTAATTGACCGTAAGAATATGATAAAATCCTTACTTAATTCTTGTGGCGATTCATTAAACACTTCATATGCTTGTCAGATATCACTTGACAATTTGCAAAAAGTCAATAAAAATGAGTTTGATGCAGATGATATTGAGAAAATCCAGAACTTGCTGACAAAAGATTACAATGCATATTATCCACATCCCATAGAATATATGCCGTATGACGATTTAGTTTTGTTAGTTGGTTTTTTAGACATCGAAAAGTCAATTCCTAAACTCAAAAGTTTAATTTCACCTAATTCAAAATATGAAAGAAAATGGGAAGCACACTTAGCACTTGCGCGCTTAGGACAAAAAGAGTCAATAGACTACTGTATTGAAAAAATAAAGAAATCTGAATTTGGACTCCATGAATTAGAAGAAATATCGTATATACGACAGCCTGAAATTATTGAATTGTTTGACAAATATTTATTTAGTGATTATTGGATGAAAATGCCGGAAAAAGAAGGATCAGAAACAGAGGTTTTTATTTTAAACCTTTATTGCAAATCTATAAAAAAATTCCCCTTGAATTTCAGATATGGCGGTTTTACAAAAGAGGAAATAATTATAGCCCGTAAATGGGTGGAAGAGAATAAAGGTAAATACGAAATGAATCGAGATACATTTTAAAGCATAAATTTGACGATATTTAAGATCAATTCAACGTCGGAAATACCTGGATTCAAAGTATCGGCGGGAAATGGCACCAATTGCCTTTTATCAAGAACAAGAATGGGGATACCTTAAGTTATATCGCCACAACAACAAAACATGGTTCACGAATAAATACCCCGTTGTACAGGGCCATTTTCTAATTTGTCGAGCAGCCATTCCCGTTCCATCATTGCCGGAGTCCCGGCAATGAACGATTTGATTTTGGCGGCAGGAGAGATATTTTTACTCCAACCATGTTTTTCTATTTTCCGCAAACATTTTAAAAAGTTGAGCGCCAGGTTTTTGTAATCCGGACTGAGGCGCATGCGACGCACCTTTTGTTCAAACGCTTTCATACGAAAACCAAGCAGTTCATTTCCTGTTTCGAAATAAACCTTGATCAGCAGGCTCTCCGCTATCAGCATGAAACCCGGGTTCTCAAAATTGCGATACGCCAAATGTTGAAGAGCCGCTTCGAAATTGCCGGCGTAGAAGTAATACTCCGCATAGAACAACCTGTATATTTCTGCGGCGTATTTGGTGCCGCGCAACTGCTCCGGCCCGTGTTGATCGAGCATTTTTTTCGCCCAATCCAGGTGTCCGCATTTGAGCGCTGTGGTGATCACCAGGCGGAAACTGGGCGGCAGGCTCCCGCCGTCGACCTCCAGAAAACCTTGTTCGAAATGTGATTTGAACAATTGAAAAAAGCGCTCGCTGGATACCGGGTCGGCAGGTCGGTAATATCGTTGTTGCCAAAAAATCCGGTAAAAAGCCATCAGGCTGTACCGTTTTTCGGGCGGAAGTTCCTTTTTGTGCAGCTCCAGCAAGCGTTCAAACTCCAGGAAGTATTGCTCCTGATCGGGCTGCCCGCAAATCTTTAAAATCAGACAATAGAGTTTGGCCAGGGGCAATTCGTCTGCCAGGCCCGTTTCGCAGGCCCGCAGGACGATTGAATCGAACGTATCGTCCTTCTCTCTGACGCCCACGTATTTGTTTTGAAATGCATGCGCCATCAGCAGTTCGAGTTTTTGCAGGATAAAACTGCGCTCGACGGCATGTTCGGAAGCGTCCAATTGTGGCATGTTGCCGGGGCCCTTGTATAGTTGGTGGTTCTTCAGATCTTCCGTTTCTATCAAAAATTGCCGCTGATAGAAGTTGGCATCTTTGACCGTTTCCTGATCCTGAAATTTCCTTAAAGACACAATTGTTTGATCGAAACGCTCGCCCAGGCCATGCTTGCGGTACATCCGCGCCAGCACGAGCAAATCCTTTTGGGCCCGCTCGTCCGGGTTTTCCGCCCGCAAACCCAGAAAAGATTTTAGCAGCCCGAACAACTCCGTACTCAACAAATCTATTTTGCCGCTCCAGTGCTTCTCCGTCGGTGCTTCTGAAAAAACATACCGATATGCCAGCGCTTTCTGCATCGCCTCAGGAGCAGGCTCAGGGTTCATCATATAATCGTACAGACGAAGCGGAAATTCCGAACGAACAAAAAAAGGGGAAAGCAAAAAAAGCCTCCATCGCTGGTGCTCCATTCTTGATAACAGAGGTAGTATTTCTAGTAGTTTTTTGTGCAACATTTCAAATGCGCTTCAGGTATCTGAAAAAAAAAACGATGAAAACAGTACGAATAAAAAGGGGGTAAAACCGCGAATTTCGCACTATTTTAAACAAAACGGAGCGGAAAATGCGACTTTCACCAGCCATCTACGCCCAAGCCATCCATAAAAAATCTACAAAAAGTGTATTTTTTTTAGGCGCAGGAATCTTTCACATTTGCCCCGAGATACAAAGGCCGCCCCATTGCCGGTCATTTCACTAACATTTAAAATCCGAGTTCTATCATGAAATTGTTTAACACTTACTTTATCCTGCTTTTGGCTGCAAGCCTGCGTTTCCAGGCAGATGCACAGGAAAATATCAACATTGTAAAATTAGGCGGCAGCCTGTTATCCATTCTGGAAGAAGGCCAGGGTTCCGAGGTTCAATCTTATGGCGGAGGATCCGCTGCATTCGAGCACCAGATAAGCCGTAAATTTACCCTGGGCTTGGGGGTGAGTGTAAACACACGAACGAACGATATCATTCTTTTGAGCGAACAACTGACCTTGATTTCTTTTGAACCGGAAGGCCGCTGGTATCCCAAATCTGCAACGAATGGATTTTACTTGGGTTTTGCCCCGGGAATCTCCTTACTCGAATACAAGAATAACGCGGTACTTTCATTGAACAGCAAAACACTGTTTTCATTGGGCTTGAAACCCGGTTATCAGTTCAAACTGGGTCAGCGACTGGCGCTCCAAATCGGAACGGGTATTGGAGTGTATTTGCCGAACGATGACATCGATCCTACACTCCTGTTAAATCTTAATTTGATGTTGGGTTACTGTTTTTAGAATCCGGGCAATCCAAAACCAACCCAATCGCCCAATCCCGTCAAAAAACACCTCCCAAAAAAGTACTCTGTAAAGGCATTTCAATCGAATATTACAAAAATTTCAATATCGATATGAAATCATACCTTTTGCATACATTTTTACTGCTTTTTTGTTGGTCCAGCCTGCGAAGCCAAACCTCCGTCACCTTTCGGGTGAATATGAGTGCCGAAACGGTGGCAGCCAGCGGCGTGCACATTGCAGGCTCGTTTCAGTCGGTCGCCGGGCTCGGCAGCAACTGGACGCCCGGTGCTACGCTGGTACAGGACCTGGACGGCGATCACATCTATGAAATCACCGTTTCGCTGCCGCCGGGCACGTACGAGTACAAATTTATCAACGGAAATGCCTGGGGCATGGACGAAAACCCGCCTTCCGACTGCTCCGTCGGCAATAATAACAACCGCGAAGTGACCGTGGGGAACGTAGCGCTGGTGCTTCCCGCGCACCCGTTCAATGGCTGTATTTCAAAATTGCGGCTTTCAGTCAATATGTCGAACCAAACGGTATCGCCGGAAGGCGTGCACGTGATGGGCAACTTTCAGCAGGCGGCCGGATTCGCACAAAACTGGGACCCTGCCGGCACGACCATGCAGGACTTCAACGGCGACGGCACCTATGAACTGGAACTGACCATGGCCTTTGGCGAATATGAATATGTATTTGTAAACGGAAATGCTTCGGCCAATGCCGAAACTTTATCAGGCACTTGCAGCGAGCCGGGCGACAACGGCTTACAAGTCAGAAAAGTGAACTTCGCTTCAGGTACGGAGGCCCCGGCGGTGTATTGTTTCAATACCTGCGACGCATGCAATCCTTCGTCCGTGTATAATTTTAATACGCACTGGTGGAACGACGCGGTGTTTTACGAAGTTTTTGTCCGCAGTTTTTATGATCAAAGCGGCGACGGCATCGGCGATTTCGAGGGTTTGACCCAAAAACTCGATTACCTCAACGATGGAAACCCCGATACGCACGACGACCTCGGCGTGACGGGCATCTGGCTGATGCCGATGATGAAATCGCCCAGTTACCACGGTTACGACGTAGCCGATTACTATGCTACGGAGCCTGATTACGGCACCATGGAAGGTTTCGAGGCGTTTCTGGCAGCAGCCCATGCGCGGGGTATCAAAGTGATCATCGACCTGGTGATGAACCATTCATCGAGCCAGCATCCCTGGTTTACACAATCGGCAGCCAATCAGAACGGTTACCGCGACTGGTACGTCTGGTCCGACAACGACCCGGGTACGCCCGGCCCGTTGGGCGGCACCGCCTGGCACCCTAAAAACGGCGATTACTATTACGGACTGTTCTGGGAAGGCATGCCGGATTTGAACTACACGCATCCGCCGGTGAAAGAAGAGATGTTCAATATCGTGAAATTCTGGCTCGACAAAGGTGTGGACGGTTACCGCCTCGATGCCATCAAATACCTGGTCGAAGACGCGCCTTTGCTGGAAAATACGAGTCAGACATATGCATTCCTGGAAGAATTCCACGACGTGTACAAAACGGAAAACCCCGAAGCGCTCACCGTTGGGGAAGTCTGGTCGAGTACCCAGTCCATCATTCCGTACGTGCAAAATGACCGGCTGGACCTGTGTTTCGAATTCGGCCTTGCCGGCGCTATTCTCGAAGCGACCAACACCGGAAATCCGCAAAGTCTTGAAAATCAGTTGGAAACGGTGCAAAGTTCGTACCCTATGCTGCAATACGCGACGTTTCTGACCAACCACGACATGGAACGCGTGTTCAGTACCCTGGGGGCAAGTGCCGACAAAATGAAACTGGCGGCATCTATTTACCTGACCCTGCCGGGCATTCCGTTTGTGTATTACGGGGAGGAAATCGGCATGATCGGCGCAGGCGGAGACATCAATTTCCGCCGCCCGATGCAATGGACCGACGGCAGCAATGCGGGCTTTTCCACCGGCACACCCTGGCAGAGTATCGGCAGCAATTACCTGGCAAACAACGTGGTCGATATGGACGCGAACCCCGCTTCCATCCTCAGCCGCTACAAAAAACTGATCCGTATCCGAAACGAACAGGAAGCCCTGCGCAGGGGACAAACGCTGCTGCTGGACAACAACAGCGCTGCCCTTTTCAGTTTTGCCAGGGTACATCAGGACGAGGCCGTGCTGGTGGTGGCCAATACCGGTACCGCGACCCTGAATCCTTCGCTTTCTTTGTCCCTTTCCGCATTGCCGCCGGGCGACTATTACGTAACCGAGTTGCTGGGAAACCAGGCATTCGGCCAGGTCACGGTCGATGCGCAGGGCGGTTTTTCAAATCTGCAGATTTCCGGACAGAGTTTAGGCAGCCGCGGCACCTGGGTTTTGTTGTTATCCGTAGAAAACCCTGTTACCGGCACGGTCGAAACGGAAACATCCGGTAAAATCCGGTTGACTCCGAACCCGGCGCAGGACCGTTTTCAGATCGAACGCAGCGAAGGCTTTTCCGGAAATGCAGATATCCGGATTCTTTCTGCGGACGGACGTCTGGTATTCCAACAAATCATGTCGTCGGACAAGATGCAAATCAAAACGGCCGGGTGGGAAAATGGGGTGTATTTTGTTCACCTGTCGAATGGAAAGGAGCAGGTGGTGGAACGGCTGGTGTTGAATAAACCGTAGTTGGCATGTAGGGAAATCCAAACATGTACTTTATTTTAGCGCTTGCTAAACGCCTGTACATGTTTACTTCTATTGCTCCAAAAGAAACAGCCCCCTGATTATTTCGCATGACGTGTGGGTAATCAGGGGGCTTGATTTGATAGATGGGAGTGCAGTAGATTTAGCGACAAATTGGCGGAATTGTATCTCTTCCATAGAGGAAATACATGCACTTTTGACTACAGAATTGTAGTCGAAAATGCGACAAGCATTAGTTAGCGGTAATTTTATCGCAGACTCAAGAAAATGATATAAGTTTAATTATCCAGTATGATGAAATATGTATTCTACATTTTAATAGTGAGTTTATTTACAACTTGTGGGGATTCTCAAAATCTTTCACCTGTTTCGAAAATCTATATTGACGAAGTAATTACTTTGTTGCAGAACAATTCAATAAATAAAAACAAGATAAATTGGGAAGATTTTAGAAATGATGTTTATAGACACGCAAAAGGGTCGAAAACAATAGAAAATACCTATCCTTCAATTACTTATGCAATAACCAAATTAGAAGACAATCATAGTTATTTTGCTGCAAATATTGTTTCACAAGATACAGGTGATTTGGCTCCTTTGCCTATTTTGTTAGATGAAATTGTACCCGAAAACATTGGTTATATTAGAATTGGTTTTTGTATGGGTGACAAACAACAGAAAAAAAACTATATCAATTCTGTTATAGACAAAATGGCTAAACAAGATAAAATAAATCTAAAGGGCTGGATTGTAGATTTGAGGGGAAATTTTGGAGGAGATATGGTACCAATGTTAGTCGCAATAGGTCCAATTTTGGGAGAAGGAGTATTAGGATATTTTTTTTATCCCGACAGTTCATTCTATACTTGGAATTACAAAAATGGATATCTATATGATGAAAAGGGCATTTGGTGGGAGCAATCTACTAATACCTATCATTTAAAATCCCCTAATCCTTATGTTGCTATTCTTACAGATAATATTACAGCAAGTTCTGGAGAAGCAGTAGCAATAGCATTTAAGGGGCGTAGCAAAACCAAGTCATTTGGAACACAAACATTTGGAGTTTCAACGTGCAATCGTGTACATACTTTATCTGATGGTTCAAGAATTAACTTAACTGTAGGTGTATTTGCGGACAGAAATAAAAGAAAATATGGAAATTGTGTTTATCCAGATGTGAAGTGTGAAGAAAACAAAACATTAGAAGAGGCCATAAATTGGATATCAAACCAAGAATAAAAACTACCGCTAACAAAGGCTTGCTGTCCATGCCACCGAACAGCCAGCCCGCAAACCCAATGCACGGCGGCACGGCAGCAAGCCAACCATTACCCAACTCTAAAACAACACCATAAATCTTTCATCAAAGCAACATGTCCATAACAAAAGAGTCAGAATTAACCGGAATGCAAAAGGTAAGCGAAGCGGTTGCACGCACCTTAAAGGAAATGAGAAACTTCGCCCGGCCGGGTATGACGACCAAAGAGTTAGACGACTTCGGCGGACAATTTCTGAAGGATTTAGGTGCAAAATCTGCACCCTATCTGACTTACGGTTTTCCCGGCTGGACTTGTATCAGCGTCAACAAGGAATTTTGCCACGGCATCCCGTCCGACAAAAGAATACTTCGGGAAGGTGATCTGATCAACATCGACGTTTCAGCCGAACTGGGTGGATTCTGGTCGGACAACGGAGGCTCCTTCGTGCTGGGTACAGATGTATACCAACACCAGAAATTGGTAGAGGCTTCCAAACAGATTTTACATAAAGCAATAGATAACATAAAGAGCGGCGTTCGCATTTCCGACATTGGTTTTTTAATAGAAACGGAAGCGAAAAAAAGAGGTTATAAAGTGATTAAAAACCTGACCGGACACGGCGTGGGAAGAAGCCTGCACGAAGCGCCTGCTGAAATCGCCAATTACAGAGACCGGTTTAACCTTGCCAAATTTAAGAAAAATTCGGTCGTGGCTATCGAAACCTTCATTTCAACGACTTCCTCTTATGCCGAAACATTGAAAGACGGCTGGACCATGGTGGGTAACAAGGGCGGTTTTATGGCGCAACACGAACATACAATCGTTGTGACAGATGGTAAACCGATCATTTTGACAGCGATGAACGAAATATGGAATTAACAGGAAGTTTGAGTTAATCTTGCCGGGCTAAAATCACTTTGGAAACTACAAACATTAAACCATGTTCGGCAACATCCTGATCGTTCTCGCACTCGTTTTCTACGCATTACTGGCAAATCTTACACAAAAACCTATGCCCGGCGGTGACTATGGCGTGGGTTACGCCTTTGCGTGGATCATCTGTATAGCGGGTTTCGGCATTTTTACAGGCCTTTCAGCCTGGAATATGAACTATAACCAGTGTTTCGACTGGTTGCCTGCCAATTTTATCCTGCCCCGCAACGGATTGGTATTCGTCGGAAGTGTCCTTTTTATCGTGGTAGTCATGGGCACCCTGGACTATCGCACCAAATCGATAGAAGGCGAGTTTCCCGAATTTATGAGGTGGCTGACGCTCAGCAAAGTGCATTACTGGCTTCCTGCCCTCACGTTCATTCCCGCCTTATATCTGTTGAATGCGCAGCGGCAGGCAGGTTTTGCACCTTCCTGGATCAAATTTTCACTGATCGTGTCCTTTTCTGTCTGTATTCTGATTGCATTGGGCATTTTATATGGCTCTGCAAAGTCTTCCGTGCAGCGGCGTATCACACTGAATCAATTAGCCCAAAAAGAATCCAGCACAGGTAATTGGGCTTTTGATACGTCTATGGACGCAATTAATCAATACAAGGAGAATACGATACATAATCTTTTAAGATACACGCACCGGGAACAGGATAAACGGCTACGCGATGCCGCCGTCGCTAAAATAAAAACCTATGAAAATTGGGAAACAGAACTGACCGACACCCTGGAACAAGGTGAACTGCCAAACGTGTACTGGGTGTATGCTTTTTTAGATGGAAATAACATTGAACACCCGGACAACTTCATTCAGCCGGTTGAACATAGTATCGGGCGCATATCTGACGGCGTTCGGGCATCGCTGAAAGACCCGTACAGCCTCGATATGGGGTATGTAAATATCGAAGCATTTTGCAGGGTATTGGATACGCATTTTAAAGACAGCGCCACCGTATTCAGGCCGGGTATCGAGTCGCTGCAAAAAGCCCTGGAGATAAATGCACCGGAGCGAAAAGACAAAAAAAACAAACAGTGGTTTGATGAAACGCTGAGCGCATCCCGGATGGCTGTAAAGAACTGGCTGGAATCAAATAAATAACTGACACATATCATTTTCCCTTTCATAAGCCGGGGCGACCTTTGGACAAAAATCAATCAAAATTCAAAGTGTCATGGCAATAGAAAAGTAAAACAGTCATGAAAATCAACAAGGAGAGGCACGATAAACATAAAATGCCCAGGAATGCAACGTTTGAACAACGGGTTGAATGGCATTTGGATCATCAAAAGAATTGTAATTGCAGGCCTATACCTGAAAAACTTTTGAGCGAAATGAAAAGGAAACCAGGCATTGAGCCAACTGATCATCTTGCAGGAAACAAGTAGTGATCTGTTGATTATTTATGTTGAGTTTCAGTTATTTTCGGATAAAACAATCGGGAGTGTTTTCCAGTCAAAATTGTCTAACCCGGGTCCTTATTCGATAACTTTGCCCCTTCACTCCCGACAGACATCCTGTTTTGCCTATTCTTCATGAAATACCTGTTCCCTTTGCTTTTCCTGCTGGCTCAAATTCCCGTTTTCGGCCAGAAAATATACGTTAGCCGGATCGGCGAAGTACACGTAGTAGACGTGACAACCTTTCAGGACACGCTGCTTTGCCTGCTCGACGACTTGTCGCTGGAGTTAAATGACATTGCCCTCGATCCGAACGGCGTACTATACGGCGTGGAGACAACAAAGTTGTACAAAATCGATCCCGCAACAGGCGTAACAACGTTGGTACACGATTTCGTCCCCGATGTATTTGTAGGGCTCGTCTCCGACGCCAACGGCAAACTATACCTGGCCGGCGAAAAACTGGTTGTTTTCGACCCCGCTACAGGGATGGTGCAAAATCCGGGTAAGCCCCCACAAGTCTGCGCGGGCGACCTGACGTTCTGGAACGGCGATCTGTACATGACTGCATTCGACTCCAAAGTGTACAAAATCGACGTGCAAAACGCCGCCCAAAGCACGGTATACATGACACTCAATGCTGCCCCTGTCGGATTCGTAACCATTTGGGATTGTATAACCGGCAAAACACGCACATTCGGCTTCGGCACGGGCACTCTTGAAATCGATATGGCCGGGAAAACGTTCCAGACCGCTACCGACAATTTCATCTCCGCATCCGGCGCCACAAGTCCCTGGGAATGGCTGGGCGACCTGAACCCCGGCCCTGCCATCGATACCATACTCCTGCACCATCCCGATTGTGGAATGACTAATGGCATAATTGAATTCGTACCTTCCGCCGCCGGGCAAGGAATGCTCGAATTCAGCCTGGACGGCCAGGCCTGGCAATCTTCCGGACTGTTCGCCCCGTTGCCCGGAGGCGTGTATGTCGTTCACGTTCGCGGCGGTACTTGTGTGAATGCCCAGACCAGCATTGTGCTGGATGAAAACAACACCCTGCCCATTTCTGCAACGCCCATCGCACCGGATATTTGTAACACAGCCGTGGGCATGGCATTGCTGCATCCTGCGGGAAATGCCGCCGGGTATACCTATTCTGTGGACAACGGCGCCGTGCAGACAGACACCCTGTTTGCCGCACTGACGAGAGGCTACCATTCCTTCCAAGCCATCGACGCAAATGGTTGTAAGTCATTTACTTATACTATTATTCAGGATTCTTCGACGGCCTTTATAGCGCCTGTTACTACTATGCCCGATCTTACCAGGATCTGCGCCGGGGCCGTAGTAACCCTGACGACCTCCGGCCCGCCCAATGCCGTATTTACCTGGTATGAGGACAACCGCTTGCTGCCAGGAGAAACCGGGCCTGTACTGATACTCTCCGACACCATTCCCGTGGGAGTGTACCACTACCGCGCCACCCTCGTCGATTCCTTCGGCTGTACCGCAAGTATGGCGGCGCCCAATATTGTTGTAGTGGATTGTACCCGCCTGCCCACTGCCTTTACGCCCAATGGCGACGGCGTGAACGACGTGTTCCGTCAGATCGGTGCGAACCCCGGCAAAATATTTACCCTCGCTGTTTACAACCGCTGGGGGCAGCGTTTATATGAGGAAACATCTTCTGCGCCCCAATGGAACGGTCTTGTGGACGGCACGCCCGCGCCCGCAGAGGTGTACGTTTTCACGATTTCTTCCGGAGGGAAAATTCTACAGTCAGGCGGAGTGACGTTGTTGCGGTAAGAGGCACCGTAACAGGTGGTGGGAAGGTTAGTGTTGAATAAAATGTAGTCGGCGACCCGAACGCATCATCTGAGATTTTTCAGGTATTTCTTCACATGGCAAACCACTATTTCGCATCCCAGTTAAGCGCTACAACAATTTCATTCCTTCTTCCGAATAATTGATACGGTGGGTTGTATCCTAAATAGCGAAAATGCCCGTAGTAGGAAATATGACGTTCCTGCAGCAATTTTTCGAGCATTTCGGTGTGTTTTTTAATATTGTCACTAGAGGCAAATCCACCGAATCGAATGGCAGCCACATATTCGTCAGGAGTAGTTTTAATAACGACATCCGAATTGTTCGGCAATGGCAAGTTATCTTTATTGTAGTTCGACGGCATTACAAAACTCATGCTCGAAACCGAATCGCCGATCTCCATATGAACCGGAGCAGTCATTGCGATCTGTTTTTTGTCGTTATTTCCGCCGAAAATGTAGCCCGCCAATTTTTTAAAACCGGAGTTGCCCAGTTCTTTATAATTTTTGGAGGAAGAAGTAATCATAGCCATGGTCGCAGACGGATAGTATCGAATCTCGAATTCCTTCTCTTCCCTGATGAGTTGGTAGGCCTGGGTTTCCGTTTTCTTGATTGACATGGCTGTGTATATTTGAAATACGAGGAATATTCCGGCAACAATGCAAATGATAATGATCAAAATTTTCATATCGTTATTTTTAACCACATAATGGAGATCTGTTTGGTGCAAAGGTCGGCCCTATTGATATATGAAGCCTTACATAACAAAGATTAAAAGTTACATCCATCACATTAGTTACCGGCTTACAGGGTTGTATTTTCAACTTGCAAATTCGGGCGTCCGGAATACCTTTGTTGAATAACACCCCCTTCCCGATTTTTACAACCTTCCAGACTAACAATGTTCGGCAACATTCTGATCGCCCTCGCAGTCATGTTGAAACCATATGCCGGGTGCTGGATACTCATTTTAAAGACAGTGCCGCCTTGTTCCGGCCGGTACATCAGCGGCACACAGACGGTACTTCCAGACTACCCTGACTCACTTCGAAAAATCAAAAAACATGAACAAACATTCCTTTCTGATTGCGCTGTTTATCGCCGTTTCAATTTTACCGGTTACCGGCCAGGATAGTATAAAATGGATTTTTAAACCGGAATTCGACGCCCTTGAATGGTGCGGAGACGGTTTGATAAAAACAAAGAAGTATAACTTGTGCGGCCTGGCAGATACGAGCGGCCGTACCATTCTGGAGCCGGTATATAAAGATATCGGCGCCTTTTCCGGTCAGCGTGCAGCCGTCATGTTGAATCGGAAATATGGTTTTATTAATAAAAAAGGGGATCTGGTGGTTCCGGTCAAATACGATTTTGTCAAAACATACAGCGAAAACAAGGCTGCCTGCAAGGAAAATGGCCAATACGGATTTATCGATACGCAAGGAAAAATCCTGATCAAACCGGCCTTCCGGGAAGCGGAAAATTTCAGGGAAGGACTTGCGGCAGTGATGGATGCCAATAGAAAATGGGGTTATATCGATACCCTTGGAAACCTCGTTATTCCTTTCAAATATGACGAAGCGGATGAATTCAGTAGCGGTACGGCGAAAGTCAGGCTGGATTCCATCATTTCCTATATCACATATGAAACCGCGTATTACAAGGGAATGACGCCCGAACAAAAGAAAAAAGCGGAAGAGACCTCCCAAAAAAAGGCCTACACCGCCAATGCTTTCGGGCTTTCGAATGGTAGGGGAAAAGGCTCCGGTGCTCCGCCCGCAAAATCTGCACAATACAAAGCCTCAAAAACAGCGGATAAATGGGGTATCATGCATCGAAAAAGCAGTACATGGGTCATTGAGCCGCAATTTGACGACGTAGATATACTTGCAGAATCTCTGGCGAAAGTCAAAATCAACGGCTATTGGGGGCTCATCCGGATACGCTAGAAGCCAACAATTAAAAAAATGAAAAGGCGCACCTTCCTCAAAAAATCCCTGCGAAACGCAGCCTTGCTGGCAGCAAGTCCTTCGATCCTTACAGCCTGTACAAAAGACAAAACCCCGATTGATAAATCAGTCATCATAATCGGTGCAGGCATTTCCGGTTTGGCCGCAGCGCAAAAACTGAAAGAGAAAGGATTTACCGTCACAATACTGGAATCCCGGGAAAAGGCCGGTGGGCGTTTGAGAAGCAACAGAACGCTCGGCGTGGCATTTGACGAAGGCGCGAGCTGGATACACGGCATCGATAGCAACCCGATTACAAGTCTGGCCCAAAAAGCGGGTATGCAGACCTTCGAAACCGTAGATGCAAGCAGAAAATCGTACGACGTGGGCGGTATTTTGAGAAACGACAACAATTATCAGCAAACGGAAGATGCCTTGTACGACATTCTGGATTCCCTGATGAACAGCGGCAATGCAGCCCAAAGTTTTGAAACGGTATTCAATGCGCAGTACCCCAATCATGCCAACGACCGCCTGTGGAAATTCTTTTTATCCACTTACGTCACGTTCGACACCGGCGATCTGAATAAATTATCGTCGTTGCTGTACAATGAAGGAGAAGAATACGGCGGCATCGAAAAAATAGCCGTGAACGGTTACGACACCATTGCCAATTACCTGGCTACCGGCCTGAATGTGCAACTCAACCAACGCGTTACGAAAGTGGATTATACCGGCAGCACGGTCAGGGTAACGCACAACGGAACCGTGAGCGAGGCCGATTATGTGATCGTAACCGTTCCCCTGGGTGTTTTAAAAAACAACAGCATTGCCTTCCTGCCCGCATTACCCGCATCCAAACAAAATGCCATTCAAAAAGTAGGAATGAATTGTGTAAACAAGTTTCTGCTGACCTGGGACACTGCTTTCTGGGACGATGTGCAGTATATTTCCTACACGCCCGAAACGAGGGACAAGTTCAATTACTTCGTAAATGTCAGCAAATTCCATCCTTCCGTAAATGCCCTGATGACTTTCGCCTACTCCGATTACGCACGGCAAACGGAAGCCATGTCGGACGCGCAAGTGATGAACGAAATCATGTCGCATCTGAAGGATATGTACGGCAACAACATTCCCGAACCTGCGAATATGCTGCGAACAAAATGGCAATCCGATGAAAACGCTTTCGGCGCGTATTCGTACACTGCTGTAGGAACTGAAATGAGTCATTTCGATGACCTGGCGCAAGCCGTAAACGATAAATTGTTTTTCGCAGGCGAACACACCGAAATCGATTATTTCTCTACAGCGCACGGCGCATACCTGAGTGGTATCAGAGAAGCGGATAAAATAATTGACCTGCAGTAACAAATGAAAAATTCATGATAGATTTGGTGCGCCAACCAATACCGCATGAAACAAACACTTTGCGTCCTCTTGTTGCTGTGTATGAGCGCAGGTGCTCTGCCCGCTCAAACGCCGCTGCTGGTCGTACCCACCGGCCATTCTTCGCCTATCCGTTCGTTTACCTGTACTGCTGATGGAAAATACTTTGTCACGCTGGGCAATGACGACCTGATCAAATTCTGGAACGAAGAAGGGAAAGAGACCCGAACCATTCGGACACCTGCATTCCGTTATATGGGCTTGCAAATGTCGCCCGACAAAAAGCACATGCTGGCGATCTCTAATTACGATTACAACGAAGCGTATGTGCTGGATATCGATTCCGAAAAGGAAATTTTAACCCTGACCGGCCACACGTCGGGTGTGCGCTGCGCCGCTTATTCTCCTGACGGGAAAACAATCGCTACCGGCGCGTATGATGCCAGCGTCATACTCTGGAATGCACGTACCGGAACAATCCTGCATCGATTAAGCGGGTATAAGGCAAGCATTGTATCCCTCGCTTTTTCGCCCGACGGTAAATTACTCGCCACTGCCTCCGAAGACTTTACCGTCCGCATCTGGGAAACAACCGGCGGCAAAATGGTCCACGCGATCGAAACAGTCGAGACGATTCCCGTAGACGTGCAATTTTCACCGGATGGCGCCATCCTTTCCGTAGGCAGACATGCCGTTGAAAAGGGCGTATCGCTCTGGTCTGTAAAAAACTGGAAAAAGATCCGCGACCTGGACGGTTATTCCCTGCGTTTTTCCCCCGACGGGCATTGGATTTCCTTGTCGAAGAGGAACGCCGCCAACTTGTACCGGGCGGATCAACTTGAGGGAGAACCGGTCCGGTCACTACAGGCCACCCCTGCTCTTTCCGACGGCCCGATGGTTATTGACGCACAGAGTGGTTATTTTCTGCCGGACAACAAAAGTATCCTGCTCAGTTGCGCGGGCGGTGCGCCGGAAGTGTATGACGTTGAAACCGGGCAACTCAAATATGCCTTGAAAGGTTTCGCGTTACCGGTAAGTTGCGCCACTTTTTCGCCCGATGGTGAAAAGATCCTTGTCAGCAGTAACAGCGATCTGCTGGAATGGGACCTGACGAAAGGGCAACTTTCCAGACAACTGAAAGGCCTGCAAGGAAACATCACGAACACACAATATACACGGGACGGCCAAAAAATCATTTCGGTCACGGAAAACTCCACCGGGGCCATCCGCGACGCGCATTCCGGAAAGGAAATCCTGTCGCTGAAACCCGTATATGCCGTATGGCCTGTTCAAACCTATGCCGAAGTGCTGGCACTTTCGCCGGACGGCCTTCATTTCATAAGAGGCAATTCCTACGGAATAACCGGCGGACCGCCCTTTCTGTCGGCCTGGAGCATTGCAGACGGGAGCCGCGTGGATTCGCTGTATGCGCCCACGTCGGCGGAGGATGCCGCCTATTCGCCGGACGGACAACTGCTCGCGGTAGCAGGTTACCATTCCCTGCTTGTAAGGGATGTTGCGGCACGAACTTGGGAAAAACTTGCCGATGCCGACCACTCCTTTGCTTCCGGCGACAATGCTTACCGTTATACTTCGGTCGTATTTTTCGATAACGACCACCTCGCCGCAGGTACTTCAGGCGGAAAAGTCGAATTCTGGAACGCCCGCGAAAAAAAGAGAATCGTACTGGAGGCGAAACCGGGCCGTTACGGTATCAACGACCTCGCCTGTAGCCCCGACGGCCGATGGATAGCAGCGGGTTTTCTGAATAAAAGCATCGGTTTGTGGCGCTGCGAACCGAATAAGATGCCTCAATTCGTGCATTCCCTGGAAGGGCATGATGACTGGATACAGCAAGTCGAATTTTCGCCAGACAGCCGGCGCCTGATTTCCACTTCGCAGGACAACACCGTGCGCATCTGGGATTTGGAAAAAAAGACGGAAGTTGCCAAACTGATCCACCTCAACCAAAACGACTGGGCTGTCATCTCACCTTCCGGTCTGTTCGACGCATCGCCCGGCGCCATGGAACTGATGTATTTTACGATTGGAAACGAGGTGATCGAACTGGAACAACTGAAAGAGCGCTACTACGAGCCGGGGCTTTTGTCGAAAGTGATGGGTTTGGCAAGTGGCGAATTGCGCAATGTAAAACAATTCAAAAACCTGGCACTGTATCCGAAAATCGAGGCGAAAATTGAACAAAACAATTTGAAAGTCAATCTTTTACCTCAAAACGGCGGCATCGGCAAACTCAGCCTGTTCGTGAACGACAAGGAAGTGATCGAAGACATCAACCCGCAACGCAGCCCGGCGTTGAACCTCGATTTGAAGGCTTATGAAAAATACTACCGCTCGGATACGCTCAATACCCTTGCGCTGCGCGCCTACAATGCCGAAGGCTGGCTGAAAAGCCAGGCGTACAGGATTCCCTATGCCTACGTTCGTGCAAAGGGCCAGGGCGACGCAGGAGAAGCGCCCACGCTCGGCGACGCCAAGCCCCGGCTGTTTGCCCTGGTCGTGGGTACGGCGGATTATAGCGGCGATAAACTGGATTTGAAATACGCCGATCAGGACGCGACAGCCATTGCAAGCGCCCTGTCGGCTGCGGGCAAGGAACTGTTCGGCGAAGGTGTGCAAATACAACTCTTCACTACCGGCAACCTGGACGGAAACACATCCGCCGCCGCCGGCCAGGTATCTTCCAAAACCAACATCAAAAAAGCCTTCGAAGCACTTGCCACACAAACCCGGGCGACCGACGTGCTGCTGCTCTATTTTTCCGGCCACGGCATCACATACGGCGAAGCGGAGAAGGCGCAGTTTTACTACCTCACCAAAGACATTGCGTCCGAAGACCTCAGCGACCCTGAAGTGCGTTCGAATTTCACCATCTCTTCCGACGAACTGACCGACTGGATCAAGGCGATCCCGGCCCTGAAACAAGTACTCATTTTCGATGCCTGCAATTCGGGTAAAATCGTGGAAAGCCTCGCCGCCATTGGCCAGAAAGACCTGAACCCGTCGCAGGTGCGGGCGCTCGACCGAATGAAGGACCGTACAGGCATGTTTATCCTCACCGGCAGCGCGGCCAACAAGGTGAGTTACGAAGCCGGCCAGTTTGGACAAGGCTTACTCACCTACAGTCTGCTCGAAGGCATGAGCGGCCTCGCGCTCGGTCCCGAAAAACGGGTGGACGTGATGACGCTTTTCCAGTACTCGCGCGACAAGGTGCCGGAAATGGCCAAAAGTATCAACGGCATTCAAACCCCCATGCTGGCTTTCCCGGCAAACGGCGGCAGTTTTGACATCGGCATTGTGAATGAAAAAGTTCGAATCCCGCTGGCGCAGGTGAAGCCGGTTTTTATCCGTAATAATTTCCAGGACGAGGATGCTTTTGAAGACGTGCTGGGCATAACCGATGCGCTGGAGCAAAATTTCCGCAAAATGACGGCCAAAGGCGCGCAGTCGAAAGTCATTTA